>Ga0307312_10002268_pt1 | contig 10082 bp, 9 predicted proteins | sample ER_DNA_202_FD_194489 | JGI IMG/M metagenome (GOLD analysis project Ga0307312, IMG submission 194489) | Bulk soil microbial communities from the East River watershed near Crested Butte, Colorado, United States - ER_DNA_202 | ecosystem: Environmental > Terrestrial > Soil > Floodplain | place: USA...
TAAGGACAAGTCCGGCGGCAATGACCAGGGAAAGCGCTGTCCTCGTTGCCTCCTCTATCCTGTCCTGTAGGTAAGTCAGCGCGTCGGCCATTCCAAGTTCGTTTATAGCAGACAAAATGTTGTAGGTGAGGGCAGCAATGGCGAGAATGCCGAATTCTGCTGGCGCCAGCGCCTTCGCGAGCACAAGAAGTACGACGGTCTGCGTGACCTTCGCACCCCAGGAACCCGCCGATAGCCACAGGGCCCCGCGTGCGGCGCGGGTCCGACTGCCTGCGGTACCGGGATCAGAAGTAGCTATGACCTCTCACCCGTCGCGTTCAGGGAAGTAAACACTTCTCTTAACCCCCTGGCCAAATTCGCGCACTGCTCCAGGCTCTCCCCAGCTTGCTTGTATTAGTCTAACGTTATGACAGCAGACCGGCTGATGTCATGATGGCCGCAGGAGAATTCTCCCGCGTTAGTAGCCGGGGAACGCGCCTGCGGGTACTGGCGGGCACAGTGGTGCTCGCAGTGGCTTCGGCGGCAGGTGTTGCCGTAGCAAATTCGTTCCTGCTTGCCCTCGCCGGGCTCGCGGCCGTCGCCGTCCTCGTCCTGTTGCTGTGCAGGCTTGATCTGGTGGTGGCCCTGCTGGCCGCCGACTTCTTCTTCAACTCCTACCTGAACCACGGGGCGGGCATCATCACGATCGACAAGGTCATCGGCGCCCTCGCCGTGGCGGCCTGGTTGCTGGACTGGGTAGTGAACCGGCGCTCGATCCTCGGTAACCGGCAGCTGCTGGTACTCGGCGCCTTCCTCGCCTGGACGGCTGTGTCGATCGCCGGCGCCAGCAGCGACAAGGCCGCGCTCACCACCTCGCTCCGGTACCTAATCTTCGCGACGCTCTACTTCCTGGTGATCCAGATGGTCAGGGGAGAGCGGCACAAGGCAGAAGTCCTCATCCGGGTGGTCCTGATCGCCGCCGCGGCGGCTAGCGTCGTCGGGCTGGTTGCCTTCTTCACCCATCACGTAGCCCGCGCCAGCGGGCCGATCAAGGATCCCAACGATTTCGGGTTCGTCCTGGCCAGCAGCGTGCCGCTGGCGATTTACCAGATACGGTGGGCAGCCACCAGATGGGGCAGGGCCGTCTGCGGCGCCGCTGTCGTCCTGATCCTGGCCTGCACGCTCGCGACGCTCTCCCGCAGTGCGCTGACGGGCCTGTCCGTGGCGACCCTCTGGGTCCTGCTGACCGGGCGTCTGCGGTTGCGCTGGGTGCTGTCCGTCCTGGCGTGCCTTGCCGTTGTCCTGCTCGTCACCTTCAAGGCCGCGCCGCAGGTCATCAATGGCGCGTTCGGGCAGAAGACCCACGTAGCCATAAGGAACGTGAATGTGCGATTCGGCTACTACCGGGTCGAGATCAGCGAGTGGGAGCACTACCCCCTCACCGGGGTGGGGCCTGGCAACTTCGTCTACCGCTTCTATCAGTTCGCGCCGGGGACACAGGAAAGCCTGCCGTACCCTTCCAATGTCCTGACCATCAGCGGCGAGGAAGCCTACCTCATCATCCTGGCGGAACAAGGGACGCCGGGGCTGGCGCTGTTTCTTACCTACCTCACCCTGTCGTGGGTCGACCTGCGCCGCCGATTCGCCGACGACGCGCGAAGGAACGATCTCCAGGCCGCGCTAGCGGCCGGCTTCATCGTGGCTTGTATCGGCGCTCTGTTTCTCGCCGAGCAGTACTATCCGCCACTGTGGTACCTGCCCGCCCTGGCCGCCGGCCTGGCCGCCTCCGGGTCGGGTACCACGACCGCAGATCCAGCCGGCGGCGGGCCAGACCACGGAGCGGCAAGGATCCTCACTAGCGGAGCGAGCCGGTGAGGCCGGCGGTTGCCCTTGCGGTCCGGGCGCGATCCCGGTGGCCGCTGCCCCTCGGACCCGCAGTCGCTGTCCTCGGGTGGCATCGGGTGGACGTCGAGGGGGGTGGCCTCGCCGTATCGCCTGCTCGCTTTGCCCGTCAGCTGGGCCTGCTGGACGAGCATAGGCAGCACTTCCCCGTGGCACGTCTCGATCAGGTCGCGGGGTTCCTGGCCTCGGGTGAACGCCGCTCTCGTCGGGTGGTCCTGACCTTCGACGACGCATGGGCTGACAACCACGCCAATGCCCTGGGCCCGCTCAGCCGGCACCACCTGCCAGCCATCCTCTATGTTCCAAGCCGTCTGCTGGGCCAGCCCGGCTACATGACGCGTAGCCAGTTGCTGGAGATGGACGACGCTGGCGTGACCATCGGCGCACACAGCCGTACCCACCCTGACCTCCGGGCGTGCACTCCCGAGAAGCTGGAGCGCGAAGTCCGCGGGAGCAAGGAAGATCTTGAGGATCTCCTGGCCAAACCCGTGACCTCCTTTGCCTATCCCACCGGTCTCACCGACGAGCGGGTACACGCCGCAGTGGTGACCGCCGGTTTCACATCAGCCGTGACCACTCGTCCCGGCTGGTGGCGACCGGCGACGATGCCGCTGGAGATTCCGCGCAGTTTCGTGCAGAACTTCTCTGACGCCACATTCCTGGCTGCCATGGCTGGCGGCCTCAATGTCCTCGGTCCGGTAGGGGCGGCAAAAGGCCTGATGCCCAGGCGCGATCGGCCATGAAGGTTGTCTTCCTGCTAACTCAGGACCGGGGCGGGCCAGCCGACCTGACCACCAGCTTGGCCGTGGAGCTTGCCGGGCGGGCGAACAGCCCGGATGTGATCATCCTCGGACCCGCCTCGGTCGCCGACACCGGCCTGCCCCGGTCGTTGCTGCTACCGGTGCACGTGCAGTCGAAGGCAGATGCCCGGGGATACTCGGCCGTCTCCGACCTGCTGAAAGAGCTGTCCCCGGACATTATCCATGCCCAGGACCGCAGGGCCGGCCTGGTGTCCGCGCTGGTGGTCGGCTGGAAGACCCCCATCGTGCTGACCTTCCACGGAGTTCCCGACAATGCCGCTGGCCATTGGGTGCAGGCCGGACCACTCCGCGGTCGCCGGCCGGGCCTGGCGGGCGGTAGCCGACTCGTGGCTGACGCGCTTGTCTCCCGCACGGTGACATGCACCGTCGCGCCGTCGGCGGCCATGGCCGGGTTTCTCCGTCGTGAACTGCACGTGCCTGCCCGCCAGCTGCGCGTGCTGCACAACGGGGTGGCGATCCCAGCGGGGCGCCCGCCTTCGGCGGCCGTGCGGACGTTCGCCACGGCGAGTTCATTTAACCCGTGTAAAGCCACGCCAGTGCTGGTCAAAGCCTTCCTGGCGGTCGCGGACCACCGCCCGGACCTCCGGCTGCTGATGATCGGAGACGGCGATGACCGCCGACTCTGCGAGGACCTCGTGAAACGGTCAGGGAAAGACCATCAGGTGGAGTTCTCCGGCTTCCGCACCGACGTCGAAGCTCAGCTCGAGCGGGCCGACGCCTTCGTCCTGCCGTCGGTGAACGAGAACCTGCCGCTCGCCCTGCTCCAGGCCATGGCGGCGGGCATGCCGTGCATCGCGGCTGACATCGGCGGAATCCCCGAAGCCCTGGAAGGAGGCTGCGGTGTGCTCGTCACACCGGGGGACGTCCGGTCAGTGCGGCGCGCCATGGAACGGCTTGCCGAGGACCCCTTGCTCGCGGGCAGGCTCGGTGCGGCGGCGCGGAACAGGGTGGCGGAAAAATTCTCGCTGGCCCGCTGCGCCGACGATCACGTACGGCTGTGGTCGGACATACTCGGGAAGGAACGTGGGTGATAATCCTGCACGTTCTGCCGAACCTCGCCCCCGGCGGCATGGAGCGACTGGCCATCCAGCTCGCGGGTGACGCGGCCCGCCACGGAGATCGCGCGGTAATCGCCTCGGGACCCGGAGCCTGGGTGGACAAGGCCACGGCAGCTGGCGCTGAACACTTCGCATTGCCTGCCACCTCACGTGGCACTATCGCCGACATGGCATCGGCGATTATCCTGCTGGGTCGCGGCATAAGAAAACTTCGTCCGCACGTAGTGCATTCTCATAATGTCCGGGCGACGGCATTGGCCCGGCTCGCGCTGCTCACCGCGCGCCACCAAGCCGCCTTGGTGCCTACGCTTCACGGGGTCGACCCAAGGGAGTACCGTGCGGCAAGCCGGGCGCTCAGGCTCACGACGCGCCGGGTCATTGCTTGTGCACCAGCTGTCGCTCGCTCGCTGCAAGCGGCTGGCTTTCCCGGCGACAGGATTGATGTCATCACAAACGGCGCCGCCCTGCTCCCAGCCGACCATAAACGCCAAGGGGACCTGCGGCAATCCCTTGCCCTCGGCCAGAGACCTCTTGTCGTGGGCATAGGGCGGCTCACCGAGCAGAAGAACTGGCCGGTATTCATTGAGGCCGCTAGCCGCCTCGACGGGCCATACTTTGCCATCGCAGGTGAGGGACCGCTCAGGCAGCAGCTGGTAGGCCTCGCGAGCCGGCGCGGCAGCCCGGTCCGGGTCCTTGGTGTTGTCGATGACATCCCCGCTCTTGTCGGTATCGCCTCCTGCGTTGTCTCAACCTCCACCTGGGAAGGGCTTCCCCTCGCGCTCCTCGAGGCGCTTTCGCTGGGCGCCCCGGTCGTGGCCACGGCAGTCGATGGCATTACTGACGTAGTCCCGCCAGGGGCTGCGCTGCTAGTGCCTCCGGGAGATCCGGTTGCGGTCAGTGCAGCCATAGCTCGTGTCCTGAGCGACGATAACCTCGCGGCGTCACTGCGGGCGGCCGCGCTGGATGCAGCCGTGGCATGGAAACCAGAGCGGATGCTCAGTCAGTACCGCAGCGCCTACCAGGCAGCAGCCGCCGGGAAACCGCGGTGGGTCTGAGAGCGCCAGCGGCGCGCCACGCAGGATCCCGCCGCGCGCCGGTGCTGGATTTCACCCTGTTCGGCCGAACCCCGAGGGCCTGACCCCGGCCGGCGTGGCTGACGTGCGCAATTGACGATTCTCCGGCAATGCCTCCAGCCTGGGCCGGGTCACCGCCACCAGCTCGACCGTGGAGTGGACCCCGAATTTAACCATGAGGCTCTGCAGGTGGGAGCGGACTGTGTTGATCGAGAGTTGCAGCCGTGCCGCGACCTCCTTACACCCGGCACCCTCGAGCAGATGCAACAACACATCTCGCTCACGTGGCGTGAGAGCCGCGAGAAACTCATCGCGACTGCGGCGGTCGTCCTGATCTTCGATCAGCAGCCGCAGCACCTGGCCTAGTTCCACGGGTGGCAGCCAGGTCTCACCGCAGACGACGCAGCGAATAACGTGCAGAAGGTAGTCGATGGATTCCTCCTTCCGGACCCACGCCACAGCACCGGCACGGACCGCGGCAACGATCCGGTGAGCTTCCGAAGCCGCACTGAGCATGACGACACGGGGTGCGGGTACACGTCGTGTCATCTCGGCGCAGAAGGCAACGCTCGAGCCGTTCGGGAGTTCGGCGTCGAGCAGGATCACGTCGGCTGATCGCCCGGCCTGCGCGCGGCGGGCCGACTCCATCGACTGGGCCTCAGCCGCGACCATCAGGTCCGGCTCTGCCCGCAACCGGATCGCCAGAGCATCGCAGAACGTTCGCTGCTGGTCAACAATGATCAGATGAATTTCTGGCGGCACCGAAGGTTCAACTCGCGTCAACGTCACTGTGCCACCATCCGTTCCGGGACAGCGACCTGCCTCCGGAGCATGTTCGGCTGACCATCTGGAACAGGAACATCGGCAGTCGGCACCTGATCGAGAAGGCAGCCGTCCCGGCTGGCCAGAGCGGCAAGCTGCAGCCGGCTGTGCGCCCCGAGTTTGGCCAGCACGTTCTTTACGTAGGTACGAACCGTTTCGGCCGTGACGCTCATTGCGAAGGACATCTGCCTGGTACTTTCTCCGCGGACGATCCGGGTGACGATCTCCTTCTCTCTCGGCGACAGCTTGTCCAGCGGGCTCCTGGGATCGGGCCTGGCGGTGCCACGACTCCGGACACGCAGCGGTCCGGGACCCAGCACCCTCCCGCCTGCCGCGATGACATCTAGCGCCGCGGCGATCTGGTCCACGCTCAGGTCCTTATTGAGGAAGCCCACCGCGCCAGTGCTCTTTACCTGGGACAGCGTCTCGGGGTCGGTGACCTCCGATAGCACCAGCACCTTGGTGTCCGGATGCCATTGATGGATGGCCCGGGCGACATCGAGGCCGCTCAGCTGATCGCCGAGCTTCAGTTCGAGCAGGCAGACGTCGGGGGTACCGCCGCTGACCACAATGAGGCCGTCGGCGACCGTCGTTGTGACGGCCAGCACCTGATGCCCGCACGCACCGAGGGCAGCCGCCAGCGCCTCGGCCAGGATTCGTTGCTTGTCGCAGATGACAAGTTTCACGCACCGCTCCCGCCCCGGGCAGCCCGTCGGCCAGAGCCAAGGGTGAACCCCTGTTCGAAAGGCTATCCCGTCCCGACCCGCCGAACGGGCTCAGTCACCCGCTGCTCGGCAGCATCACAATTTCACTAATCTCCGGGGATTTAACCGACGGTTAGGGAAATGTTCAATATCCAGACTATTTACGTCTTTGCGGGACCGTAAGGTAGGCGGGCGTTCAGGTTTCTGAACGCTTCAGGTCCGCTGGCCAGGCAGCAGACGGGCCTGGCTCAAGCGGCGGCAGCCGCGCCTGCCGTGACGCAGGCGGCTGGGCGCTCAGGTGCCTGCGCGTTTGCGGAATAGGTCAATCGCGGCAGCGCGATCGGGAACGCCGAGCTTTCGCACTATGGCGGAGATATGCACTCTTACCGCACTGTCCGACAGCATCAGCCGCTGGGCGATCTCGCGGGTCGACAGCGCCTGCGTCAGCAGGGCGAGGACCTCCCACTCGCGGCTAGTCAGGCGCCCGCCGGAAGTGTCGTCTGCGACGGGCTGCCGCCAGCGGGGCTCGTGCCCGCGAAGCTGCTCGAGCACGTGCGTGACCAGCTCACGGGGCATGGCCGCCTCACCCGAGAGCACCCCTTCGAGCGCGTCGGGTAGCCGCCGCAGGTTCATCGTCTTCAGCAGGTATCCGTGGGCGCCAGCGCGCAGCGCGGCGAACAGGTCGGCCTCGTCATCCGAGACAGTAAGCATGACGATCTTCGCCTGGGGAAGCCTGGCGGCGATCTCCCATGTCGCAGCCAGGCCGTCGCCTGGCATCCTGATGTCGAGCAGGCAGACATCCGGTCGCCCCCGTACCGCAGCCTGAATGGCTCCGGCGGCATCCGCCACCGAAGCGCACACGCTGAACCGCTGGTTACGTTCCAGCGCTCGCTGTATATCGTCCCGGCTGGGTGCGTGGTCATCGGCGATCAGCACCCGGGGCGGCCTCCTTTTCGTGCTCACAGCGTGACCTCCACCTGGCTGCCCTGCCCCGGCAAAGAAGAGACGACCAGTTCGGCGCCGACCGAATGGGCACGCTCCCGCATCGAGATAAGGCCGAACCCGCCGCCCGGGTCAGCGGGGTCGAAGCCGTGTCCTTTGTCGCTGACCCACAGCCGTACCCCGGAGCCGTTACGTTCCAGCCGGAGGTCGACGCGGTCGGCGCCGCTGTGCCGGGCGGCGTTGGTGACTGCCTCGCACGCTATCCGCACGAATGCTTCTCGCCGCGGGGCCGGCAGCCGGATGTCGGAGGTGAGATCGAGATCAAGTTTCACCCGATAGCGGTCGGCGACCTCGGTCACGGCTTCGGCGATCGTGACCTCGAATGGCTGGCTGCTGGGCGCAGCCGCGGCGCTGATGACCCGGCGGGACTCGAGCCGCGCGCGCTCCACGGCCCGGCGCAATCGATCCAGGCTGTCTTCGTCTGCCCCTTCGTCCAGCGAGTCGAGGTTACGCGCCAGATACGCAAGTTCTTGCGCTACCCCGTCATGCAGCTCGCAGGCGATTCGCCGCCGCTCCGTCAGCGCCGCTACCGTCGACAGCGCACGCCAGTAGGACCAGATTTCCCGGATGGAACCGAGGAGCACGACCGCGTAGAAGAGACACCGGAACGCGTCGCCACCGTACAGAGACTGCGGGTCTATGGCCGACAGCAGATAGTTGACCTGGGACGCCGCCGCCAGCGTGGCGGCGACGGCAAGCCAGCCGAGGAACTCGTCACCGCTCCGCCGCGAGCACCGCAGGAACCCGACGGCGGCCAGACCGTACAGGACCGCCCCCGCGAGTTGCGGGCTGGACCGCGCCAGATGCGGGTCGGAGGGGCTGGACGAGCCGGGCACCAGGGAAGCCACCGCCTGGGGCGGCAACGAGCGGGCGAGAGAGGGGACGAGGACCATCGCCAGCAGCAGCGCCGTTGTCACGACACCCGCCGCCACGACAAGCCGCGGCCCTGACGGCCGCAATTGACGGTCCGGCAGGAATGCGGCGAGGACGAACAGCAGGGCACCAAACGAACTGGCAATGGGCGCCGACCAGACGGTCAGGTCATCCGGCGCCCAGCCCGCCACTTCTGGCACCGTACACAGGAACAGGTTGGATAGCGCCAGTACCGCGAGCGCAGCTGCCAGCAGGAGTTCGTTCAGCCGGGTGCGGCGGCGAAGCCGTCCGAATACCAGGAAGTAGGCCAGCAACCCGATAACCGACGCCGCCGTGTCCAAGGCCAGGTCCGCAGCCTCCTGTGGGTAGCCAAGCTGCAATTGCGGCGCCAGCGCAAGGGCCGCGGTCACCGCGACCAGCACAATGGCGGTCACGATAATCGCGGCGTCCATCCCGCGTACGGCCCTGAACCGGGCGGCGACGGCAGCCCGCAGCAGATAACTGCCCGCAGGTCCCGGCCGGCCGGACGCGGATGGGCCGGGATTTCGCCGTCCCGTGCTGCCCTTCACGGTTAACCCGCCGCGAGGGGAAACCGCAGCGAGACCCTGCCCGGCATGATGCGCTCAGCGGGTGCCGCGCTCACGGTTGTGATCACGGCCACGATCGACCGCTGCCTGCTGGTACAGGTCTTACGGAGGTGCTGACACGGCTTCGTCACCCGCCGTGCTTCAGGGTCTGAAATCCTCCGGGTCCGGGCGACCCGGCTGGGTACCCCGACTGACATCCCTAGGCATGTCGCATCCACCCAGGCTCTCCATCCGCCCCCCTCAGTGATAAATTGTGCAAAGGACGGATGCGCTACCAAACACCGACATTATTGCTCAAACCAGACGAACAGGCACCGACCGCCTGCGTATCGTCACCTTGTCGTTATAACGAGCGGGTGCGGGCGTCATGGCGTTAGAAGCTTCAGGCAAAGAAGGCACCGACCGCAGCGGATCAAGCGCTGAAGGCGTCTTCTCTCTGCTGCCGATCAGGTATTTTCGCGCGCGCGTTCTAGAGTGACGATTGCCGTGTAGGCGCCCGCGGCGATGGGCTTGCGGAGTTCGAGGCGGAGCCAGCTCAGCGGGAAGCCGGCGAGCAAGCGCCCGGCCACGTGCTCCGCCGCCGTCTCGATCAGGCGGAACTTGCCGTCGCGCAGCACGGCCGCGATGGTCTCGGCCACGGCGGAGTAGTCGAGCGCGTCGGCCAGGTCGTCGCTCGCCGCGGCTTTTCGCACGTCCGTCGCCATTTCCACGCTGACCACGAGGGTCTGCTCGACGTCGCGCTCCCAGGCGTGCACGCCGATGACCGCGCGGACGCTGAGGTCTTTGACCGATACGAAGTCCGTCACGGCACCGAGGCTAGCCACTGCTCGACGCCGGCGATGTGCACGGTCGCCCAGGACCTGGCCACCTCGGGCTCGTGCGCGGCGAGCGCGTCCAGGATGGCCCGGTGCTCGGCCAGCGTCCGGGCCCGCGCGCCGGTCTGGGTCAGGCCGCGCCAGACCCGGGCCCGGGTGGTCGGCCCGGACATCGACTCGAGCAGCGAGGAGAGTACCGAATTCCCCGAGCAGGCCACGATCCGCCGGTGGAACTCCAGGTCGCTGGCCACCAGTTCCTCGGCCGCCGGATCCGGTCCGATGCTGTCGAGCAGGGCGCGCAGGCCGCCGCTCTCCTCGGCGGTAATCCGCTCGGCCGCCATCGCGGCGGCGGCGGGCTCCAGGATGCGCCGGACCCGGAGGAACTCCAGCAGCGTGTCGTCGCGGTGGAAGTCGACGATGAAGCTCAGCGCCTCCAGCAGCAGCCG
>Ga0307312_10002270_pt1 | contig 10078 bp, 6 predicted proteins | sample ER_DNA_202_FD_194489 | JGI IMG/M metagenome (GOLD analysis project Ga0307312, IMG submission 194489) | Bulk soil microbial communities from the East River watershed near Crested Butte, Colorado, United States - ER_DNA_202 | ecosystem: Environmental > Terrestrial > Soil > Floodplain | place: USA...
CCGTCGTTTCCCGTCGTGGCGACCACGACGCCGTTGCGATAAACGTCGACATTACTCGTACTCGCCCCGCTCCAAGAGAGGTCCACCGCGTGCTGCCCGTGCACTTTGTAGCCGCGCGCGGTGAGCGTGATTTGGCCCGGTGTGGCCGTAGGTGTAGCCGTGGGAGTCGCAGTGGGGGTGGACGTAGGTGTCGCCGTTGCTGTGGCCGTCGGCGTTGCAGTAGCTGTTGCTGTCGGCGTGGCAGTCGCGGTCGCGGTAGGTGTGGGCGTTGCGGTTGCAGTCGCAGTAGGTGTAGGAGTTGGCGGTCCGGTCGGGAGCTTAAAGGCGTAGACTTTGTTATCGGCGCCGAAGTAAATCCGACCGCGAGCAACCATGCCAGTGTTCCACTGGCGGGTGCCGCTCATCAATTCGTTAGCGCCACCGCCAGCATAAATGACGACGCCCGTGTCACCATCGTAGCCGTGCAAACGCTGGTCCCCCTGGGTACCGACCACCCACACAATCACATTATTGGTGCCATTAGTAGTTGTAACCCAAGGCGAGCCTCGGCCGTTCTGACTCACGGTCCAGGCGCTCACGATCGTGGGCGGATTTGTCGCGGTAACTTTATAAGCCGAAATGGCGCTGCCGTCGTTATGAAAGGCGAAATATGTTCCCTGGCTGGTGTGGTAGGTGACAACCGATGTCCCTCTGTTCACCGTACTCGAGACATTCGCTGAGGCTACCGGAGCGGCGATGCCGCCGAGATTGTTGCGGTTTACCAAGTACGCATTGCGATCTTTGCCCAAGGCGAGCACAAGCTGGGAAGGCGTAGCTCCAGGGACATCAATCACTGTTGCGCTGACGCCGCCGAGATCGGTGTCGCCGTTATCAAGCGAGAGCCAGTTCGTGGGGGCCCAGTAATTGGTGGGCTGGCCGGTAAAGATTGGCCCGGCTTGCAAACGGATAATCGCTTCGCCACCCATCCAGACGCCGTTTGTGCCAAACGTGTTGCCGGTGACCACGAACATGTTGGTACCATCACTGGCGACGCCGCCATGTCCCCAAATTCCGCCGCCGATGGCTGTTGTCGCCCACGCCCCGACGCTGGAAGGATTGTTGATAGGCACGCCGACCACCCAGCCGTGATAAGTGCCGCAATCGCCTAAGTGTCCGGACCAGGCGACATAGACAATGCCGTTGACGAGAGCTAGCCCTCCTCGCTCGTTCTGCACCAATGAAGTAAAGGTCATGCCGTTGTAGGTAGCCGTGGCATTCACGTCCACCGGCCAGCCGGGATTGGTCGCGCCGGTGTCCACATTCAACGAATAAATGAAATGCTTCTTCGTCGCGCCATCGGTCATCGCATCGAAGAAAAGTGATCGGGAGGCGAGATCGACAACAGGCGTGCCGGTGATACCGAGCGGACTGATGTTGCCACAGGGAAGACCTGAGGTAACAGGCGGGCCGACGTTGCGGCTCCAAATCACGGAGCCAGTAATGGCGTTGAGCGCGTAGACGTTGTTCGATTCCGTCACAGCAATAATCATTGGCCCGTTGGGGCCGCCCTCGATGTAAAGAGGTTGGGCGTAAACGTTGCCGGAAATCGTGCCATTAAAGTTCAGGTCGCGCGTCAGGCCAGCGGCAGCGGCAGGCGTGAAGGCCCCGTCGATGTACAGGCCATCACGGGAGAGATTGTTGTGCTCCTGCGTCACATTGACCTGCGCGTTTACCGAAGGAAGAACCGCACTCCACACGATGACCACGAGAAGTGAGAAAATGGGAACCGAATATTTCATACGCCTGCGATCGATCAGCCCGCGTTACCTTTTAGCACAACGCCCCGCCTGTTTGTCAAGCCGCATTCGTATGATCCAGCCTTCGCAGCAGCTTCGGCGGAGTAGGCAACTACGGCGAGCCATGGGCTACGGCGAGGCAAGCTGGGAATACCGGCCTACGGGTCGGTAAATCTCAGAATGTCACCGTCACCTGATTAGAACAGGTGTTGGTGCCCGCGTTGCACACTCGATACGTGTAGGTGGCATGGCCACGGCCACCAGGGGAATCGGTGTAGAAACCGGGAGTGCTCGGCACCGTGGCAATCTTCGAGCCGTTGCGGTAAATATCGACGGTGCCCGAAGTTGCCCCGCTCCAGGATAGGTCCACGGTGTGTTGTCCCCGCACTTTGTAGCCACGCGCACTGAGCGTGATTTGGCTCGGTGTCGGAGTTGCAGTTGCTGTAGCTGTAGGAGTTGGGCTTGGCGCTACAGTAGCGGTTGGGGTTGGACTTGGCGCCGCCGTTGGCGTAGGCGTTGGTGCCGCACCCACCGATTGCCTATCGTGGAAGGCATCCTGCTGGGAACTGCCGCTAATGCTCACGCGCCCGTCCACCCATGCATGGAGGTGCTGGTTGGACGAGGAACTAGCATAGTCGTAGTCACCCGCATAGACCGCTTGGATGCCAGGGTCGGGCTGCAACGGCAGCGGGGTGACTACGTCCGAGAACGCCTGATCACTCAGCCAGGTCGCACCGTTGTCGGTGGATCTGCGCGCCCACATCCTGTAACACGGGGTGCTGGGGCTGGATGGCTGACAACTGGCAGCTGTTCTCTCTCGCTCGTCGTACCAGACCGCCAAGAGGCTGCCATTCGAGCTGACCGAAAGGTTGGGCTGCCACTGGGCCTTGGTCGCATCGGTGTTGGTGTTCAACTGGAATGGCGCGCTAAAGGTCTGCCCCTTGTCGGTCGAGCGGATGTAGAAGACGTTGCCGGGGTCGCCCGTGCTGGTGTTGCGGACGTCATAGACGTAATGAACGACGCCGTTGAGGGCGGCAGGTTCGCCCCAGCCCATATGCCGCCAGTAAGCTGGATTGTTGAACATAGTGGCGAAGTAGCCCGAAGCTCCACGGCCGGGTCCATTGAAGGTGGGGCCGCTGTAAGTGTTGGTCCAAGTGTTGCCACCGTCGGTTGACCTGAACATGAGGTTCGAGCGAGTGGTGAGACCGCCGCCCCCTTCGTTCATGCCGGCGATGTAGACGTCGCCTGTGGCCAGGTCGCCGGTGATCTGGACGTCGCGGATGAAAGGCGTTCCAGTCGTAATCTGCCGCGCATTCGTCCAAGTGGCGCCGTTGTCAGTGGAATAGCGGACGAAGAGGGCGCCGCCGCCAACATTGAAATCGTTCCAAGAGACGTACATCCGCCCGTAGAAAGGAGAGGATGGATTGTTGTCCGCCCAACCGGACTCCCGGTCATCGTTGTTGTTATTGTGAATGCAATAATGCGTCCAGCTGTTCGCGTTCGAAGGAGTCGTGGTCTTGTATCCGCCGAGTCCCTGACCGCCGCAGCCCCCGTCAAGCCACACGGTGAACCAGGTACCGGTTGGCCGGTTGTACAGAATAACAGGATCGCCGACGGTGTTGGAGAAGGGGCTTTGACCGCTGGCATTGGTGAGGCGAGTGAATGTAGTGCCGCCGTCGGTGGAGACCGATGCGCCAGAGATGTTGATTGGGCTGATGTTGCGGCCTCGTGAGTCGTTGTAGGCGACGACAATCTGGTTCGGGTTATCTGGGTTACTCGCAGTGAATGTTTCCGACTGAGTAATGTTGGGCGAAGTCTCGGTGCCAGTGATCAGGTCGACGTCCGTGGCGCCGTACGCCAGGGGGGCCAACAGGCTTTGGACAAGCTGGGAGAAGGCACCGAAAGGAGAGGACGCTGAACCTCCCTGTGCGTCGCCGCACGCAATCATGATCGCCCCGGCCCGCAGGTTCTCTTGCTTGTCAATGCCCAGACCGTGAATTTTGGAACAATCAAATCCCGCAGGAACGAGGGGATCAGTGGACTGCGTGGTAATGTTAAAGTTCTGCTGCGCTTGTGCGGAGAAAGCTCCAAAGCCCAGCAGCGCCAGAAAGACGCCGGCAAGGCAAAAAACAGAAGCGAGTAAAACGCGAAGGTTAAAGAACCCGCCTTGATCGAGGTTACGGCGGGCAGGTGCTGACTGCGAAGTGGAGTTGTTTTTCATGGTGGAGTTTCATTGGAGAGCACGATCCTTGCCTGAAGTTCCGGGAGCAATCAACCCTTTTATTTTTGCCGGCTGCACGTAGCAGCATCGGTTCAGCGGCACAAAAATTATCCAGTCCTGTCGCTGATTATGGCACGAGTTCTATGACGGTGACGTATCGGAGAGATTTCTCGGCGGCGGGCCATCGTAGCCGTGATTGATGGGATCGATGCGGCGCATCGGTTTCTCGCGGGTCTGTTCTTCGATGACATGCGCGACCAGTCCGGGCGTGCGCGCGATCATGAAAATGCCGTTGAATGCCGCCGGATTCATTCCCAGATCAGCGAGGATCGCGCCGATGGCGCCGTCCACATTGATAGGAAGCGATTTTTTTGCGGCGGCGAACGCTTTCTCGGCTGCTCGCGCTGCTCGGATGTGCACGCCGTCCACTCCGGCTTCGCGCGCCAGCTCAAATAAGCGCGCGGTGCGCGGATCTTTCGTGTGAAGGCGATGGCCGAATCCCGGCATACGCTCACCTGTTTCTCTCATCGCCGCGAGCCTGCGCGTAGCAGCTTCGTCCATTGAAATCGATTCACTCGCGGCGAGGTCGGCGATTGCTTTGAGTTGACGCGCGCAATCTTCAATCGCGCCGCCGTGGTGTCGATTGATCGACATAATGCCGGCGGCAACTGACGCGCTCAACGACGCGCCGGTAGACGCAACCGTCCGCGCAGCCAACGCGCTGGGAGGTGTCGCGCCGTGATCAATTGACGAGACCAGAATCGCGTCCATCAAACGCGCGACGGCCGGCGGTGGCAATTCGCCCTTCAAAACTAAATAAACCGCTGCGCCAAATGAAACGCGCCCCATGAGCTCGGCGATGTCGTATCCGCGCAGCGCTACTTTGTTGGGATGAACGCGTGTGATGGCAGTATTCCACACTGCATTTTTGTCGGCTTCACTCATCAGGCTTTCTCCTTTCATTTTCTTGAGAATCTCCACGACCGCCTCCGGCAGTTCGCCAAACGCATCAACCACGGTAGCGCCGGCTTCGCGCAACGCTTTCACTTTCCCAGCATGCGTGCCTCGGCCACCTTCGATGATCGCGCCCGCGTGACTGAAGCGCGTGCCTTCGCGCGCAGCCTTGCCGCCGATGTAAGCGATCACCGGCTTCGTGATTTTGCGGTCGAGAATGAGTTGCGCCAGTTCCTCCTCCTGTGACGAACCAATCTCGCCGAAGATCACGATCGCTTCCGTGAGTGGATCGGCTTCAAACATCAGCGCCGCATCAGGCAGACGAATTCCAATAACAGCGTCGCCGCCGATGTGCACGATCGTCGAAATCCGGACGCCAGCTTGCCCAAGATAATAGGCAGTGCTCGATGCCATACCGCCGGAACGACTGATTACGCCAACGCCTTTCGGGACGCCGGGCTTGAACCATTGCCGCGCGCTTTCCGCACGACCACCGATCATGCCGACCACGCCCTTGCCGGGGCTCAGCACGCCGAGAGTATTCGGTCCTAGAAACGTCGCATTGTTTGCTTTCGCCGCCGCCGCGATTTCCATCGCGTCCCACACTGGCACACGATCGGGCACCAGCACCGTCAGTTTGATTCCAGCATTAATCGCCGAAATGGCTGCGTCCTTTACGCCGGCCGCGGGGACAAACACGACAGAAATATCAATTTGCCCTAACGAATTCACCGCTTCCTGCGGAGTGTTAAACACCGGAACGCCGAGCACGCTCTGGCCACCTTTCCCGGGCGTCACGCCAGCGACGACGTTCGTTCCGTACTCGCGCATCAGCCGCGTGCGGGCCCGGCCTTCGCGCCCCGTGATGCCTTGCACCAGCACGCGCTTCTTGTCGTCAATCAAGATCGCCATCGCGGTTTCATGTTGATGAAATCTGAGCCGTTCTGCAAGTAGGCGTGCCACGCGTGCTAGCGGTTTTATGCTCGCGTGATACAGAGTTCACGCGATGAGCGAGGAATATATCCTGCGATATACGGATCTGGCGGCGATCATCCAGATGGCAAAGGCTCGCAGTTGGTCCACGATGAGAATTGTTCGAGCGATGTCTTCGGGGCTGACTTACGCTGACGCCCTAAAACTCGCGCGAAAAGCTGCGCCACTGCTCGACATCACGGTCTCCGAGTTTATGCGGCTGCGAAAGAACGAGTGAGAATCAAGCGTTCTCCAACTTCGCGAGCAGACGTTCACTGTAACCGTCTTTGCGAAGCTTGTCGTAATCGATGCGGCCTTCCTTTTTCAGCATGTCGCGCTTGAGCGCCCGCAACAGATTTTTCGAGGCGTGATCGAGCAATTCGGCTTCGGATTTTGCGCTTCGCTTCGCTGTCGTCTTCACGCGCATACCGTCGCTCAATCAGGTGAGCGATTCAATTCGCAATTTCACACGAGTTCGTCCACTCGAGGAATATCAAGTTCAAGATAAAAGCCTTCGATTCGGGCAAGGCGACACTCGACATCACATGCGAGCAGTTCAGAATCTTTGGTGGCGAATTCTTCATCAGGCAGCGATGGCGCGGGCACACCTTTGTGATCGACAATCAATCCACCGGAGTGCGTTTCGATGGCACTGCGAATTTGTGGCCACTGCGCGGTGTCGATCCAGACCCGACCGTTTTTCACGGCAAGCATCACGCTCGATTTATTTTTAACGAATTCCGGCGCTCGCGGTGCGCGCGGTTTCCATTTGGCATTCTTCGCTTCAGCGACGAGTTCGGCGAAGCGCGTGGCAATCGTGGCGGGCGTATCACTTTTGCGATAACCCTCTACTGGCGCGCGAAGCAGCTTCGACATTCGATGCAAAATATCCACGGCGCGATCTTCGGTATTGCCGCCCAGACGTATCACGGCAGGAATGCCGAGATCGAGTTCCCAAAACGCCTTGGCCAGGCCGTAGGCGGACCAATATTGTTCCTGACTCGCGACGCCGGAGCCGGAGCCGAAGTAACCGACTAGATCGGGCTGCGCCAAAATAATTCGCGCCGCGCGATACACTTTCGACGCGGACGGGTTCCCGCTGGTGTCGGTGAAATTGGCGATGGTGAATCCGGCGTTCACGATCGCATCCATCGACATCATTGATCCGCCGCCGCCAGCGCCGTGAAAACCGACCAGACCCCTGGAATCTTTCGCCGCGGCGGTCGCCAACTGCGCAAAATAAAATGTGCCGCGATGATCGCTTTGTTCGACCGCATAAGCGACGCGTTCGAGCTCGGTTGGCGGATGATCAAATTCGCGCGCGATCTCAATCTTCAATTCGGGATGACGCGCGACGGCGTAATCATCGATCGTGATCCGACAATCGGCGGCGACGAACTCGCCATCTTTGGTCACGACTAGCGGATTAATTTCTAGCGAGCGTGCTTCGACACTGCGCGCGGCTCCGAATAATTTTCGAATTGATTCCGCCAATACTTTCGCGTGCTTCGATGAAAGGCCGCACGACTCAACCGCTTCGCTCAGCGCCGTATCGGTCGGTCCGGTTCTCACATCGCAAGGAATTCGCCGCGTCGATGCGGCGCGCTCTTCGATTCCAGTTCCGCCGCCGCCCGCGAAAATAATCACCGGCGCGCGCGCGGCGTCATCGATGGCGAACGAAAGAAAAAATTCACGATCGATGTCGATCTTCTCTTCAACCAACACCGCTTCAACGGGAAATTGCCCAACTTTCATCGACAACATCCGCTCAGCGTGCGCACGCACGTCATCTGGTTTTTTTGCGAAGGCGACGCCGCCGATACCGGCACGTCCAGTCGTCCAGGCTTGAATTTTCACGACAACTTCGCCGCCCAATTCTTTCGCTATTGCTACCGCTTCTTTGGCAGTCGATGCGGCGCGACCGCGCGGAATTTGGAATCCGTTAGCGGCGAGAATGGCTTTGCCTTGATATTCGTGCAGTCGTGCCATCGCTGGGTGCTATTTCCATGATGCTAGCCAGTTCGGCAACTGCGGGAACTGTTTGCGGACTAGAATCTCAAAGCCATGTTAATATAGTCGCGCGACAAAATAGCTGAAGCCGCCCCCATCTAAGCAATTAGCATCCTAAAATTAGATAACAGCAACCGCCGACGTTGGCAGGTTGCTCAAACCGCGTGCGATCAGATCGGCCACACCTTTCCATTGCATCGCTGGGGGCATCGGAAATGCCTCCGATACAATTGTAGCCGGCATGCGCGCGCCATCAGGGCCGGACGGAAGAAAGAGGAGGAAGAAGATAGGTGTAACGGCCTCTCATCCATTGACTGGCCTGCTTTGTAGCGCAGCGCCGGAACGCGGCGCAACCATGCTGTTCGGTTTCAAACCGTTGAGTCCCCAGTCGTGCAATTGACTGGCGCAGGATCATTTGATATTCCAGACGTAAGCACGCGCTGCGAATGAATTTTCTATCACGAACGGGTTCAGTTGGGATTGTCCGCTGTGCCCTTGCCTTTCTTCTCGCTGGTTGCGCCGCGAATCAGCCTTATCATTTGGGGGAAGCACCGACCGAAACAGCAGTCACGCCAGCCGGTGACGCTACGGCGAAAGATATTTATCGGCTGGGTTTCATCGAGTTCGATGAACAAGGCGACTTCTGGGATCGCGATCAACTTCGCAAAACAGTGCAGGCGATTCGTGATACTGGTCGGGGAATCTTGCTCGTTACCTACATCCACGGCTGGCAAAATAATTCCAACTCGACGGACGCCGCCGACGTCGGCCAGTTCCGCAGCTTACTCGCGCGCCTTACCGCAGATCAAACCGTGCAAATGTCCGGCTTACAGGTCTTCGGCGTTTATCTGGGCTGGCGCGGCCGCGTGGTGCACAAGGTCAATCCGGTGGTGGACGCGCTCACCTGGGTGGGAAAACAGGCCAGTTTTTATTCGCGCAAGAATGCCGCCACGCGGATTTCCTCCAGCACACCAATCACCGAGGCGATCTTCACCTTGATCAAAACGGCCCGGCGCGATACGCCGGGGAATTCGCGTTGCGTCGTGATCGGTCATTCGTTCGGTGCGCTAGTCTTGGAAAAGGCGCTGGCGCAGGCGTTGGTTGGGACGCTTTTGTACGAGGAGCCGTTCGCGCCGGGGGTCGAAAAATCGCGCGCGGATCGAGTCTTCAAGCCGGCCGATCTCATCCTGCTCGTGAATTCCGCGGCGGAATCGATCTACGCGAAGGAGCTGATTGATATGTATCGCGATACGACACCGCTGCGCGGCGGGCCGCACGTCATCATGATTAGCTCCGATGCGGACATGGCAACCGGCCTGGCGTTTCCCATCGGAACGAAGCTCTCGAATGCTCCCAAGATGCTATCGGGAAGTTTCCGCAAGTACCACGAGGATGGACGCGACACCTCGCAGTTTAACTATTTCACTCAAACGCCCGGCCATAACGATTCGGTCCAAAGTCATCGACTCGTCCCAGTGGCGAAGGGGAAGTCAGATTTGGGAGCAGATCCGTTCGACTTAAATTTGAAGAACCGGGCTGGCTCTTACGAAAACGTGACTCTCTATACCGGCACGCGTTACGACTGGACGCAATGGCGGATCGAGCGGCAGGGACCGAACCAAACGAATTACTGGGTGCTGCGTGTTCCGAAGCAGATCATTCCGGGACACGGCCCGATCTTTGAAGGCGAATCGCGCGATTTGATGGCGGCCCTTTTTCGGCTCGCGACAAAGCCGGAAGCAGCTGAACGCTCGGTGCCTGTTAAGGTGCGGAGCAGTGCGGAAGGTCCCGTCCAAAAAACCGAGCAACGTTTGCAGCGCGTGCGGGCGACCGGAGAAACGGTGGTGACCCCGGTGCAGCCAAGCGCAAGCGATACACACCCTCCGGAACACTAACCGCTTGGTAGTTCTGGTAGGAACGGACCGCCCGATCGTCTGGAGCGCGCTCAAGAAACGGCGCATTCAGGCGGCGCGGCCACGCGGAGTCTTAAATCCGTTGGCGGCAAGAATGGCTTTGCCTTGATACTCGTGAAGTCGGGCCATGACTGGGTGCTATTTCGGACGAAAACGCCCAACGTTTCAATGCTCAAAGTCCAACTCCGAAAGCTTTCGCGAGCAGGCGTCCAACTCAGAAGTGCTGAATTGAG
>Ga0307312_10002272_pt1 | contig 10077 bp, 12 predicted proteins | sample ER_DNA_202_FD_194489 | JGI IMG/M metagenome (GOLD analysis project Ga0307312, IMG submission 194489) | Bulk soil microbial communities from the East River watershed near Crested Butte, Colorado, United States - ER_DNA_202 | ecosystem: Environmental > Terrestrial > Soil > Floodplain | place...
AGTCGAAGACCGAGTTCGCGAAGGCGGCCAAAGTGACGGGCAAGTTCATCGTGAACAAGCCGAAGCATCCGACGAGCACGATTGGCCACCGCATGGCCGGCCGGCTGGCAACATACCGAACCCCGTCGCGGAGCTGACTGCCGACCGCAGCCTTGGCTGGCGCGTGAATGAGCTCGCTTTCCCGGATGCGGCAGAGCATGATCATCGGCGCGGTGTAGGAGATCGCATTGATCGCGAAGGAGTATCCGGGTCCGACGGCGTTGATCAGCACGCCACTGACTGCCGGTCCGACGAGCGCACCAAGCTGGAAGACCGACGCGTTCAGGCTGATCGCGTTGCGGAGGTGATCGGGTCCGACCATCTCGTTCACGAACGACTGGCGGGTCGGATTGTCCAGCGCGGTGACCATGCCAAGTCCGAATGCGATGACGAAGACGTGCCACGCCTGCACCCGGCCGGTGAGCGTCAGCGCGGCCAACGTGGCGCCCATCGTTGCCATCCCGACCTGGGTAGCCAGCAGGATGCGACGCTTGGGGTATCGGTCGGCGATGAGGCCGCCGGCCAGGCCGAACAGCAGCGTGGGCACGAATTGGAGGGCGGTCGTGATGCCGACAGCGGTGACGCTGCCGGTGAGGCTCAGCACCAACCAGTCTTGCGCAATACGTTGCATCCAGGTGCCGGTGTTGGACACCACCTGACCGGATGCAAACAGCCTGAAGTTCCGGGTGCGCAGTGAGCTGAACGTTGACGGATGACGATGGACTTCGTCAGGTGCGCGGGTTTCTGGTGGTGATTCGGCGGATTCGGGATCGGCGGTCGTGGCGTCGCGAGTCAACGGGCATCCCATGCTGGTTACGTGTCGGTCTCCGTGTAACTCTGGTGCTTTCCGGCTTATTTCAAAAGAAAATCGACTATATTACTGTTATTTGTATTCGTGATATCTCGGGGCGGATAGGCAGACGAAGAGATGTACGAGCCAGAACAGTTGCGAACGTTTCTCGCGGTGGCCGAGTCGCTGAGCTTCACCCAGGCGGCGGCGCGCCTGGAGATCGGCCAGCCCACGGTGAGCCAACACGTCCGCAAGCTCGAATCGAGCGTGGGCCGCCGCCTGTTCGTCCGCGATACCCACACCGTGAGACTCACCGCGGACGGCGACGCGCTGGCCGAGTTCGCGCGCACGATCTTGGCCGCCCACCAGCGGGCGGAGAGCTACTTCAGCGGATCGGGCCTGTCAGGGCGGCTACGGTTCGGTGTCGCGGACGACCTGGCGTTGACCCCATTGCCACGCATCCTGCGCGACTTTCGCCGCCTCTTCCCACGCATCGACCTGGAGCTCAAGGTGGCGCAGAGCGCGAGCTTGGAACGCCGGGCCGAGTCGGGACACCTCGACGTCGCGTTCATCAAGCGCGTGGCTGGAGCCACCCACGGGCAGCTGGTCCGCCGGGATCGGCTCGCATGGGTTGCGGTGGAAGACGCTCACCTCGACCCGACCCGGCCCATTCCGCTCGTGGTCTATCAGGCGCCGAGCGTGACCCGTTCGCTGGGCGTTCAGGTGTTGGAACGGGCCGGCCGAAGCTATCGGATCACCTGCACCATTCGGGGGGTCAACGGCCTGCTGGCCGCAACCCGCGCCGGACTAGGGGTGGCGATCTTCGCGCAAACCCTCACTCCAGACGACCTCGTCGAGCTGCCGGCGGAAGCCCAGCTGCCTGAGCTCGGGGAGGTGGACCTGGTGCTGCTCACCGGCCCGCGGGCCCCCACCGAAGCAGCAAACGCATTGATCACGGCCATCATGAGTCGGGCCTGGGTGCGCACTCGCACGGCTGGATGATCGTCCCGACGCTCCGCGACGAGTCGGTGCGGCGTCGGCGAGGATCAGCGAATGATGATGTCGGTCTCGTCGAGCGTGTCATCGGCGACGCGGCGGTCCAAGGCGTCGGACCCGGTATCGGGCGTCGCCGCCGGACGGACGAATTTGTAGCCGACGTTGCGTACGGTACCGATGAACGCTTCGTGTTCGGGACCGAGTTTTGCCCGTAGCCGACGCACGTGGACGTCGACCGTTCGGGTGCCTCCGAAGTAGTCGTATCCCCACACCTCCTGCACGAGGTGCGAACGGGAGAACACCCGGCCCGGGTGCTGGGCCAGGAACTTCAATAGCTCGAACTCTTTGTAGGTGAGGTCGAGAGGCCGACCTTCGAGGCGGGCGCTGTACGTCGTCTCGTCGATCGACAGGGCCCCGATGTTCACGTGCTCAGGGGTCGCATCCGCGGTCCGGGCTTTGCGGTCGACCGCGAGGCGCAACCGGGCGTCCAACTCGGCCGGGCCGGCGGTATCGAGAAGGATGTCGTCCACGGCCCAGTCGGCCGACAGCGCAACGAGCCCGCCTTCGGTCAGCACGGCGACGACCGGGACGGGCATGCCCACAGCCGCGAGCACCCGAGTGAACGACCGGGCCGCGACGAGGTCCCGGCGAGCGTCGACGAGAACGACGTCACCGGTCGGGTGATCGACCAACGCGGCGGCGTCGAGCGGCAGGACGGTGACACCGTGCTGCAGCAGCCCGAGGGCGGGAAGGACCTCAGCGGTGGGCTGCCTGGCGGCGGTCATCAGGATGAGATCCATATGCGTCTCCAAGGCGGTATGTGGATCTGCAGATCTCGGGCGGGAGCTTCGGGTGAGGCCGCGGTGCCTCGGCAACATTAAGCTAGCAACGACGCCCTTAGACCACGTTGTCCAAGCGGAAGACCATTGGGAGCACGCAAACCAGCTTGAACCATACCAACGCCGATCCTTCGCAGCTCGTCATGTTCACCACAGCGGACGGCGTCGCCCTGTCCGCGCGGTATTGGCCGCCGGCAAAGGAGACGGATCTCACACAGCCTGCGTACCTGGTCGGACATGGCTTCACCGGCTCTGCGGACCAAGGCTCGGTCCGACGCATTTGTCATCGACTCGCGCAACTGGGGCGGGTTGTCTTGGCTATCGACTTCCGGGGGCATGGCCGGTCACATGGCCGCTCCACCCTCGGATGCGCCGAGGTGCATGATCTGGCAGCCGGCGCGGCGTTCCTTCGCGACAATGGCGTACCGACGTTGGCCGTTCTTGGCTGGTCGATGGGCGGCTCGATCGCGCTGCGTTACGCCGGCCTCGGTGGCGATGCCGACGCCATCGTGAGCATCAGCTCGCCCGGCTACTGGTTCGAGCGAGGGACCAGTCCAATGCGGCTCATCCACTGGGCGGTCGAAACTCGGATCGGGCGCGTAGCGACCCGCATCGCCACGCGTACCCGGCTGGGCGAGCAGTGGGTCGAGCTCCCGGAGTCGCCAGTCGAGGTCGTGGGGCGTATCGCGCCAACGCCACTCCTGCTCGTGCACGGGGAGCAAGACAACTTCTTTCCGCGTCGCCATGCCGAAGTACTCGCAGCGGCTGCTCCGCATGCCGACCTGTGGGTGGAGGCGGACATGGGCCATGCTGAGACATCGACGTCGGAGGCGTTGATCGATCGGATCGACGATTGGGTGCGATCCGCCGTCATATCGTGACATTCCAGTGCCATGCGCGAACTGACGGTCTGGAACGATAAGCCAGATGAGCGCCCAGCCGTTGCCTGAGCAGCCCACGCAGGTGCTGCCCGCGCTCTCCGCTCGTGCGCCGCGCAGGTTCGCGACCGAGAACTTGCTCGCCGCGGCAGTCACCGTCGTCGTCGCCGGTGGCTTGGCCGTGCTGGCAAACGCCGGTCCGGGACAACTTGTCCTCGGAGTGGCGATCGTCCAGGGCGTCCTAATCGTGACGTGGGTGTTCGGCACCGACATGCCGGGTCGGATCGGTGCATTGATCATCGCCGCGCTGGCCGCTGTGGCATCGGATGCGGTGATGTCGGCGTGGCCCCACAGTCAGCTCGGACCGCTGATCGGAGTGCTAGGCCTCGCCGTGCCCGCGATGTTCGTGCATCAGCTGACTCGCGGCGTCGTGCGCTCCCGCGTCGTCGAGTCGCTGTCCGCTGTCGCGGTCGTCGTCGTGGCGACAGTGGCGCTATCGGCGCTGATTCAGCTTCGACACGAAACGGACGCCCGCGTGGCCAGCACCGCAATCGCGGCGGCGGGCGCTGCGCTCGCGGCTGGCTTGGTCATCGACGCTGTGCTGCCAGGCCTGCGGTTCGAACCCGAGGTGCCGCGTGGCCTGGGCGGGGTGATCGCCAGCCTCGTGGTCGGCGGCATCGTAGGCTTCGTCCGACTGCACGGGACGGTCGAGTTCTCCACCGGGCGAGCCATCCTTCTCGGGGCGGCCCTCGGTGTCATCGTGGGCCTCCTCGGCGTCGGCTTCTCCTACGTCACACATACGCTGCAGACGTCATCCACCGCCGCTCGCGTGTTTCGTCCCGTGCTGGCGGCCGTGCTGCCGCTCGCCGTGCTTGCTCCGGTTGCCTACGTGCTCGTCCTGGCCATCCAGGCGTAGGGGCGAGGGGCTTATCGCGTGAGTCGGGGTGTCAAGATCCTGCTCGGCGTGCTGCTCACGCTCCTCGTCCTGCTCATCGTGGCTGACCGAGTTGGCCTGCTCGTCGCGGAGCGCTCCGCCGAATCGAAGCTCGGCAGTTACGCGCAGTTCGTGGACAAACCCAACGTCGCCATTCACGGCGTCCCGTTTCTCACCCAGGCGCTTCGTGGTGACTATGACGACATTCAGATCACCAGCGGCGCAGTGAGGCTCGATCAGATAACCGGCACAAGCCTCGATGTCCATCTGCGCGGTGCGCATATCCCGCTCGGTGACCTCATCGGCGGATCGGTCAAGCAAATACCAGTCGACAAGGTCGACGGCACCGTCGTCGTTCCCTACGACGCGCTGATCGCCCGGAGCGGCGTTCCGGGCCTGCACCTGTCCTCGGAAGGCTCGCAGGTCGTCGCCACGGGACGAGTCACGCTCCCGGGCACATCGCTCAGCCTCGACATCACCGCGAAGGGCACCCTCGACGTCACGGACGGCAAGGTCAGGTTGAACGTCTCCGACGTGACGGCGAACGGGGCGACGCTGCCGAGTGCGGTCACCGACCAGGTGGCGACGCTGGTTAGCAACGCCATCAACCTGCCTACCCTGCCGTTTCAGCTCACGACCGCCCGAGTGACCGCAGATCCGGCTGGCGCCCGAATCACCGCGACTGCTACCGGTGTGGTGCTCAAGTCGGGACAGTAGGTCCGCTGCCCACGTGCGAGATTTCGCGCGACAGGCGGATGACGGTTACCCTGCACCCATGGGCATCGCGCTCCGCGCCGTGAGCACCGCGCTCACTTCCCGCCGCACGGTCGACCTGTGCCGTGTGGGCAGCTGCCTGTGTCACCTGTACTGATCGGGTGAGTTCGCCCGCGCCGACTTCGTCGGCGGCGACGGCAATCGACCCAATCTGCCGGCCGTGATCGAGTCGCGGCACTCCACCGCGTGTCCAACTGGACGCAACCACACATCCATCCGTTCGAGGAGATTGCATGAGCCGCGAGGACGTGCTCGTCTCGGCCGACTGGGCCGAGCAAAACCTATCCACCCCCGGAGTGGTCTTCGTCGAGGTCGACGAAGACACTTCCGCCTATGACGGCGGTCACATCGCCGGTGCCGTCAAGCTGGACTGGAAGTCCGACTTGCAGGACCAGGTCCGCCGGGACTTCATCAGCAAGGAGCAGTTCGAGAAGCTGCTCGGCGAACGCGGCATCGGCAACGACGACACCGTGGTGCTGTATGGCGGTAACAACAACTGGTTCGCGGCCTACGCGTATTGGTACTTCAAGCTTTACGGGCACCAGAACGCGAAGCTGCTCGATGGCGGTCGCAAAAAGTGGGAGCTCGACGGGCGGGAGCTGTCCAAGGAGACCGTCGAGCGGGCGCCGACGACGTACACGGCCGGGGACCAAGACACTTCCATCCGCGCATTCCGCGACGAGACCATTGCCGCGATCGGCCGCAAGAACCTGGTCGATGTCCGGTCCCCGGACGAGTTCGCCGGCCGCCTCCTGGCCCCCGCCCATCTCCCGCAGGAGCAGGCCCAGCGGGCTGGGCACATCCCGACCGCTATCAACATCCCGTGGAGCAAGGCGGCCAACGAGGACGGCACATTCAAGTCCGACGACGAGCTACGTGCTCTCTACTCCGACGCCGGCCTCGATGACGGGAAGGACACGATCGCGTACTGCCGTATCGGCGAGCGGTCCAGCCACACCTGGTTCGCCTTGTACGAGCTGCTTGGCCACCAGAACGTAAAGAACTACGACGGATCCTGGACCGAGTACGGCTCGCTCGTCGGAGTCCCGATCGAGAAGGACGTCTGACCATGTGCGGAGCGCCAGCCCAAAGCCCGGTCCTGCCGCCGAACGTCGATGTCACCAAGGAGACGGTGATCTACGGCGTCGTAAGCAAGAACGATGCTCCCGTGCCCGCCGCTTACGTGCGGCTGCTCGACAGCACCGGTGAGTTCACCGCCGAGGTCGTGACAAGCGCGACCGGCGACTACCGGTTCTTTGCCGCTCCCGGAGCTTGGACACTGTCCGTGCTGCATCGGGACGGTGCCGCGCGCAAGCCGATCAGCGCGGACGGCCCGGGCCTGGTCGAGGTGCCTCTCGTTTTGACCTGAGCAAGATTCAGTAGACGAGTGCCTGCGCCTGATCACGCAGGCACTCGGCGACAAACGTCGCCGCCCCAGCGATGCGCACGCCGGCGATGACATCCTGCTCGGTGATGTTTCGTCGCGCCGCACATTGGGTGCATACCGTCAGCGTGCCGGCGGAGATAAGCGCGTCGCGCAGGTCAGCCAGCGGGGCGGAATGCGGCAGCTCGAACCGCTCGGCTCGTCCCGGCAACGCCAGCCAGGCGGCCTCGCCAGTCAGCCAGAGTGATACCGCAGCGCCGGATGCCACCGCGGTCGCCGCTACCGTGAACGCCTGCGCGCACCGTTCCGGATCCTCGACGCCCGCCGTGGACTTCACGACCAATGATCGCGGGACCTGCTCGCTCATCTGACTATTCTGCACCTATGGAGCTGGCCTATCTCGTCGTGCTCGTCGCAGCGTTCGTGGCGATCGGCGTCATGTCCGGCTACATCCTCTACAAGCTGTTCGCTGGCCAGCGGTGACCATCCCGATTCCCATCGATACCTCGGACCTGCGGGCGGGCGCTCCGCTGCATGACCGACTACTCGCCCTGCTGCCACTTGTCGGGAAATGGGTGGGCGAGGGCGTAGGCGTCGTCGCGTCCAGTGGTGAAGAGTTCAGATTTGGTCAGCGGTTGAGTTTTGCCCATGATGGCAGGCCCTTTCTTGCCTACGAATCGCGTAGCTGGCTCCTAGACGGCGACGGTGCCGTGATCCGCGCGGCTATGCGCGAATCAGGTTTCTGGCGGGCCGGGCCCGGCGAGGACGATCTCGAGGTGCAACTCGTCAACTCCGCGGGACTGTCTGAGATGTTGACCGGCGTGGCCGGCGACTTGCGGTGGGAGCTCACAACCGAGGTCGTCGTGCCGACACCCACCGCACGGCAGGTCGCCGGTGAGCGGCGCCTCTACGCACTCCGAGACGAATCGCTGGCCTACGCGACGGAGCTTGCGCTGCCGGGCGGCGACTTCGAACCGCACCTCAACGGGGCGCTGCGCAGAGCCTGAGCATGGTCGAGTGCGCTTGCTCGGCCGATTCGCACCGGTCGAGTGTCACATGTCTCGGTCGGGATTGGTCATAGCAGTGGAGACCAATCCAGACGATGGGACAAGGAGTGTTAAGAATGAAGATTGCAGTTGCCGGCGCAACGGGCCGGCTCGGCCGCCATGTCGTTGACATCCTCGGTGCTAGTGGTCACGATGTCGTCCCGATCTCCCGCTCACACGGCGTGGACGTCATCAGCGGCGAGGGTCTCGCGGCAGCCCTTGCGGGCGTGGAATGTGTCATCGACGTCGCTACCGGCCCGTCGCCCGATCAGCATGAGGCCACCGAGTTCTTCACCACTGCGACTGCGAATTTGCAGAAGGTGGGCGAGCACGCGGGCGTGCGACGGATCGTGGTCGTGTCAATCATCGGGACTGACCGGCTCACCGGCGGTTATAACGCCGCAAAGCTCGTCCAGGAGCAGGCGATGCTGTCCGGCGCAATTCCGGTGGGCGTGCTGCGTGCCTCGCAGTTCCACGAGTTCGTCGAGCAGCTGGTGCAGTGGGGTACCCAAGGCGACGTGAGCTATCTGCCGAAGGCGCGCTTCCAGCCGGTCGCCGCTCGCACGGTCGCGCACGCGCTGGTAGACCAGGCGACGGATCCGGACTGGGCGCCGCAGTCGGATGACGCGCCGATTCCCGAGATTGCCGGCCCGCGAGAAGAAAACTTCATCGACATTGCGAGGCTGTACGTAGCGCGCCGCGACGTCCCACTGCGGATCGAGGCTCTCAGCAACCCGGCCTGGGCAGACCAGGACACCAAGCTCACGGAGGCTGGTGCGCTGCTGCCGAGTCCGCACGCCACCCTCGCCGGCCCAACCTTCCAGGAGTGGCTCGAGTCCACCTCCTGACCGCTGCCGGAGCCGGGCTGGATCGGTGGTGATCTTGGACTTGATGCCTTCTGGCGCCCGCAAGTCCAAGATCATCGCCAAGAATTGGCGTCCGGTTAAGCTGGGGCCGACGGATCGGATGTGCTGCCGCTGCCAGCTTCGGGGCCGTCGTCTTTGTGAGCGGTCTCCCGTTTGGCCCGCGCCCGCCGTCGACCTTCGTGCATCGCCTGGACGCGTGCGATGGGGATCTCCCGACCTTCCGCGATCAAGTCAGCGGGGAGCGGCTGCGGCTCCGGCATGAGTTCCTGCCAAGGATCGCGTCCCGCTACTAGGCGGGGCGCCGTGTGGATCGTGAACTCGCGTGGGTTGACACCGTCGAGGTCGTCCCAGGCCAACGGGTACGAGACTGGAACACCCTGGCGTATGCGCGGGCTGTAGGCGGTCACGACGGTTGCACCGCCAGCGCGCGTCGAGTCGAGGAAGACCTTTCCGTTGCGTTCTTCGCGGACGAAGGCCGTGGTTGCCACCGTTGGATCGAGGCGCTCGGCTCGCGCAGCAAGTGCTCGGGTCGCGGCGGCAACCTCTTCGGTCGTCGCCGACGTGATGGGCACGAATACATGCAGGCCCTTGGCGCCGCTGGTCTTGACGGCGCCCGCCAGTCCTGCCCCCACCAGCGCCTGACGAGCCAACTGGGTAGCCGTCACAGCGAGCGCGAATGCGTCGGTGTCCGGTGGGTCGATGTCGAGCACGAGATACGTCGGACGGTCCCACTCGCCGACTCGGAACAGCGTCGGGTGATACTCCACGGCTCGTTGATTGGCGAACCAGAGCAACGTCTTGCGGTCGTTGCACAGCGCATAAGAGACCTCTCGTTTCGAGGACTCGGCCCACAACGGCACTTTCGGCACCCACGATGGGGTGTACTTGGGGAGGTTCTTCTGCATGAACGGCGCCTGACCGCGCAGTACCCGTATCACCGACAGCGGCCGGTTCGTCAATCCCGGGATCATTCGTTCGCTGACAGCGTCGAGGTACTCGACGAGATCCCGCTTCGTCGCGTCGGCGCCCTCGAACAGCTCTTGATCGAGGTTCGTCAACTCAACCCCGTCACGCACCTCGTCCTTGCTCATCGCTTTATCCTGCACCTGGCCGCGCATTTCCCCGCCATACCGGACCGGGCCAGCCTTGCGCATCGGCGGGCAATTCGGCTCAGGGATGATGTCGAGATCGGGTGGCTGGCTCAAGGTGCGGCCCGTAATGGGCAACGTGCCAGCCGTCACCGAGCGAGCGACAACGCACTGTGCGTCCTCGGACCCAGGTGCTGGGCACCCTCGTCCGCCGCGGGAACGAGTTCGCAACGGCCGAGGACGCCGTGCAGCAAGCAATGGACTCCGCGGTGCCCGCCGATAGCGGCGATCATTGCGCGGATGTGTAGGAGCGGGGTAGTGAGCCCGCTGCGCGCTAAGAGCCGGATGAGAACTTCCCCGTAGGCGGGCACAACGGCAGCCGCCACGGAGTTGTAGGCGTGAACTTGCGTCCGCACTGCATGGGGGGACGACACCAATGACAG
>Ga0307312_10002273_pt1 | contig 10074 bp, 8 predicted proteins | sample ER_DNA_202_FD_194489 | JGI IMG/M metagenome (GOLD analysis project Ga0307312, IMG submission 194489) | Bulk soil microbial communities from the East River watershed near Crested Butte, Colorado, United States - ER_DNA_202 | ecosystem: Environmental > Terrestrial > Soil > Floodplain | place: USA...
ATCGGTCGAGGTGAGGACCGCCGCGACGGCTGTGCGGACAGCCGCCTTCGACCCTAGGGACGCGGGAGCAGATCCGCCGTTGCGGCCGCTTGTCGTCGTCTTGGTCGGCCCCGAGGTTGTCCCCTGGGCCGCGGTTGTGCTCTTGGTCGGTGGCGAGCCCGCGGTGTCGTCGGCGCCGTCACCGCATCCCCAGAGGACTCCGGCCGCAATCGCGACAGCGAGCGCAAGCGCTCCCGCGTGAGCGCCATCGCGACGTCGAGGTCGGTCACGCACATCGCCGCCCACGCTACTCCCCCTCCCCACCCGGGCGCTGGAACTCGATCTCCTTGATCACCTTCGCCGGGATCCCCGCGGCGATCACTCGCGGCGGCAGGTCCTGGGTGACCACCGAGTTGGCGCCGATCACGCAGCGCTCGCCGATCTCCACCCCGCTGGTCACGACACAGTTGACCCCGAACCAGCAGTTGGATCCGATTCGGACCGGCCCCTTGGCGGTGAATCCCTGCCAGGTGATCGGCTTCTCGGGGTCGTCGAAGCGATGGGCGGCGTCGCCGACGAAGCAGCCGTTGGCAAACATCACGTGGTCGCCGATCTCGATCCGCTCCAGTGCGGCGAGCATCACGTTGCGGTTCAGGAAGCAGCCCTCGCCGATCTGGATCCGGGCCTGGGGCGAGAGCGTCAGCCAGCATCCGGGCTCGAGCAGGGTGCCCTCCCCAATCACCAGCCGGCCCTCGTCGAGCGCCTCCAGCACCTCCCCCTCGACCGGGAAGCGGACATACGCGCCGGCGCGGGCCATGTGCCGGTTGATCCGCCAGCGCCGGACGAGGCCCTGGTTCCGCTCGTACCAGCGCCGCTTGACCCACCAGAGCCGCCAGCCGCCGAGCTCCGCCACCTTGGCTACCTCGGCTCGAGCGCTTGCACCTGCTCGCCGCGCCCCACCAGCACGTCGCTGACCAGCTCGGGCCCAAAGAGGCCATGCTCCACCACGCCGGGCGTCGCCGCAAGCCGGGCGGCGAGCGCCGCCGGGTCGCCGACCGGTCCGAGGTAGTCGGCGAGCAGCCCCCCGTCGGGAGTCGGTGGGGCATCGCGCAGCTCGGCCGCGCCCAGCACACGAAGGGTCGCTCTCAGCCCGAAGGACGAGAGCTCCAGCGGCACCGGTGGGGAGAGCTCGTCCACCGGCTTTGCCGAGTCGACGATGACGACGAATCGTTCCGCCGCCGCAGCGACGATCTTCTCGCGGAAGTGGGCGCCTCCGCCGCCCTTGACCAGCCAGCCGGCGGGCGTCACCTGATCGGCGCCATCGATCGCGACATCGAGCGCGTCGAGCCGGTCGAACGGCTCGACCTGGAGCCCGAGCTCCCGTGCGGCGCGCTCGGTTGCGGGCGAGGTGGCGACGCAGCGGATGCTCAGCCCTCGCGCGGCCAGAGCGGGCAGCAGATGCGCGACCGTGGAGCCCGTTCCCAGCCCCACCGCCATCTCGTCCTCGACCAGCTGCGCAGCCGCCTCGGCAGCGGCTCGCTTCTCTCGTTCGGCCTCGGAGCCCGGCGGCACGGCGTGGAATCTACGCGCTCGCCCCCCTTGACGGCCGACGCCCGTCCATTAGCATCGGCCTCTGAGATGGCGACGATCGCTCAGCCCAAGGCGACCGACCTCGACACCCTCTGCATCAACACGATCCGGACCCTGTCGATCGACGCGATTCAGAGGGCCAACTCCGGCCACCCGGGCACGCCGATGGCGATGGCGCCGGTCGCGTACACACTCTGGCAGCGCTTCCTGCGCTTCGACCCCGCCGATCCGATCTGGCCCAACCGCGACCGCTTCGTCCTCTCTGCCGGGCACGCGTCGATGTTGCTCTACTCGCTGCTGCACCTGACCAAGTCGCAGGCGGTCGACCCTGAGTACGAGACGCTCGGGGAGCCGTCGGTCAGCCTGGAGGACATCGAATCGTTCCGCCAGCTCGGCTCCAAGGCGGCTGGGCATCCCGAGTACAACCTCACCTCGGGGGTGGAGACGACCACCGGCCCACTCGGCCAGGGCATTGCGACGACCGTGGGGATGGCGATCGCCGGCAAGTGGCTTGGCGCGCACTTCGGCTCCGAGCTGTTCGATTTCGACGTCTACGCGATCTGCGGCGACGGCGACCTGATGGAGGGGGTCTCGGGAGAGGCCGGCTCGATCGCCGGCCATCAGCGCCTCGACAACCTCTGCTGGATCTACGACAACAACCACATCTCGATCGACGGCCGCACCGAGCTCGCCTACAGCGACGACGTCGCCGCGCGCTTCATCGGCTACGGCTGGAACGTCACCCGGGTGGGCGACGCCAACGACCTCGAGCTGCTCACCCGGGCGTTCGAGGTCTTCAAGCAGGAGGAGGGGCGGCCGACGCTGATCGTCGTCGACAGCCACATTGGCTACGGCTCGCCGCACAAGCAGGACACCGCCGAGGTCCACGGAGAGCCGCTCGGCGAGGAGGAGGTGCGCGAGACGAAGCGCGCCTACGACTGGCCCGAGGACGCCGAGTTCCTGGTCCCCGACGGGGTCTACGAGCACTTCGCGGACGGGATCGGCGCTCGCGGGCGCAAGCTGCGAGGCGAATGGGAACGGCGCGTCGCGGACGGCGACCCGGAGCTCGCCGCGCAGATCGACCAGATGCAGCGCCGGGAGCTGCCCGACGGCTGGGACGCGGAGATCCCGAGCTTCGACGCCGATCCAGGCGGGATCGCCACCCGCAAGGCATCGAACGAGGTGCTGAATGCGATCGCCCCCCGGGTGCCGTGGCTCCTGAGCGGCTCGGCGGACCTCACCGGGTCGGCCGCCAGCGGGCTCACCTTCGACGAAGCCGGCACCTTCTCGCCCGAGGACCGCTCCGGCCGCATCCTCCACTACGGGATTCGCGAGCACGAGTCGGCCGCGATCTCCAGCGGGCTGGCGCTCTGCAAGCTGCGCCCCGTCTGGTCGACCTACCTGATCTTCTCCGACTACGCCCGCCCGGCGATCCGCCTCTCGGCGCTCATGGAGCTGCCGGTGATCCACTGGTTCAGCCACGACTCGATCGGCCTCGGCGAGGACGGCCCGACCCACCAGCCCGTCGAGCAGCTCGCCTCCCTGCGCGCGATGCCGGGGCTGAACGTGCTCCGCCCCTGCGACGGCAACGAGGTCGCGGAGGCGTGGCGGGTGATCATGCAGCAGAAGCATCAGCCCGCCGCCCTGGTGCTGACCCGCCAGAACGTGCCGGTGCTCGACCGTTCCAGATACGCCTCCGCCGAGGGGCTGCGCCGGGGCGGCTACGTGCTCGCCGACTCAGACGGGGATCCCGAGCTGATCCTGATCGCGACCGGCAGCGAGGTGTCGCTGGCGGTCGACGCCTATGAGGAGCTACGGTCCGACGGCGTGCGAGCGCGCGTCGTCAGCTTGCCCTCCTGGTACCTGTTCGACCTCCAGCCGGCGGAGTACCGCGAGAGCGTTCTGCCGGAGGCCGTTCAGGCGCGGGTCGCCGTGGAGCAAGCATCGACGCTGGGATGGGACCGGTACGTGGGGCCGCACGGGCAGATCGTCGGCATGCACACGTTCGGCGCCTCGGCGCCGCTGAAGGAGGTACAGCGAAAGTTCGGCTTCACGCCGGAGCGGGTGGCGAAGGCGGCGCGGGAGCTTCTGGCATGAAGCCGACGCAGCAGCTGCACGAGCTGGGGCAGAGCCTGTGGCTCGACAACATCACGCGCACGATGGTGCGCGAGGGCTCGCTTCAGCGCTATATCGCCGAGCTCTCGATCACCGGGCTGACCTCGAACCCGACCATCTTCGACAAGGCGATCACCCAAGGCGACTCCTACGACGAGCAGATCGTCGAGCTCCACGAGCGGCGGCTGGAGCCCGAGCAGCGGTTCTTCGAGCTTGCGCTGACGGACCTGCGTGAGGCGGCGCGAATGTTCGAGCCGGTCAATCAGCGAACCGACGGCGTCGACGGCTGGGTCTCGCTGGAGGTCTCGCCGCTGCTTGCCGACGACGCGAGGGCGACCATCGCGCAGGTCGCCGATCTGCACTCCCGCGCGACGTGCAACATCTTCATCAAGATCCCCGGCACCGAGGCGGGACGCGAGGCGATCGAGGAGTCGATCTTCGCCGGCATCCCGATCAACGTCACGCTGCTTTTCTCGACCGAGCAATACCTGGGCGCGGCGGAGGCCTACATGCGCGGCCTGGAGCGCCGGATCGAGGCGGGGCTCGACCCCGCCGTTCCCTCGGTTGCGTCGATCTTCGTCAGCCGCTGGGACGTGGCGGTGGCGGAGGAGACACCGCAGGAGCTCCGAAACCGGCTCGGGATCGCTGTCGCCAAGCACGCCTATCGTGCCTATCGCGAGCTGCTCGACTCCGAGCGCTGGCAGCGCCTCGCCAACGAGGGGGCCCGGCCGCAGCGTCTGCTCTGGGCGAGCACCGGCACGAAGGATCCCGACGCCTCCGAGGTGCTCTATGTCGAGGCGCTGGCCGCCCCCTTCACCGTGAACACGATGCCCGACAAGACCCTGCTCGCCTTCGCAAAGCACGGGAAGGTCGGTGAGCAGCTGCCGGCCGATGGCGGCGATGCCGAGCAGGTGCTGGCCGAGTTCGAGGCCGCCGGCGTCGAGGTGGCCCGGCTGGCGGCGCGCCTTCAGCGCGAGGGTGCCGAGACGTTCGACGCGTCGTGGAAGGAGCTGCTGAAGTCGATCGACGCGAAGAGCCGCAAGCTCGCCGCGACCGGGTGAGCGTTGGCGAGCAACCAGCCCGACCCGCCGCCTGATCCGCAGAAAGGAGCCTGGCAATGCAACTCGGAATGATCGGATTGGGGCGCATGGGCGCCAACATGGTGCGGCGCTTGCTACGCACGGATCACGAGTGCGTGGTGTTCGACCTCGATCCCAACGCCGTGCAGCAGCTCGGCGGCGAGGGGGCCGTCGGTGCGGACTCGGTCGAGGACCTGGTCGCCAAGCTCGAGCCCCCGCGGGCCGTGTGGCTGATGGTGCCCGCCGCCGTGGTCGACCAGACGCTCGACTCGCTCGTTCCCCTGCTCGAGGCCGGCGACGCGGTGGTCGACGGCGGCAACTCCTACTACCGGGACGACCTGCGCCGCTCGGCGCGCCTGGGCGAGCACCAGCTCGACTACGTCGACGCCGGCACCAGCGGCGGAGTATGGGGGCTGGAGCGCGGCTACTGCCTGATGATCGGCGGTCCCGACGAGGCTGTGAGCCGGCTGCAGCCGATCTTCGCCTCACTCGCCCCGGGGGTCGACTCCGCAGCCCGCACGCCCGGGCGCGAGGGCGAGCCGACGCCGGCCGAGCACGGCTACCTGCACTGCGGGCCGAGCGGCGCGGGCCACTTCGTGAAGATGGTCCACAACGGGATCGAGTACGGGCTGATGGCCGCGTACGCCGAGGGCCTGAACATCCTCCGGAACGCCAACGCCGGCAGGGCCGAGCGCGAGGTGGACGCGGAGACCGCCCCGCTGGAGCATCCGGAGTACTACCAGTACGAGGTCGAGATCCCCGAGGTCGCAGAGCTATGGCGAAGGGGCAGCGTGATCGGCTCCTGGCTTCTCGACCTGACCGCCGAGGCGCTTCAGGAATCGCCGGACCTCTCCGACTACGCCGGGCGTGTCTCGGACTCGGGCGAGGGTCGCTGGACCTCGATCGCGGCGATCGAGGAGGGCGTGCCAGCGCCAGTGCTGAGCGCGGCGCTCTACTCGCGCTTCGCCTCCCGGGGCCTGGACGACTTCGCCGACAAGGTGCTCTCGGCGATGCGCAAGCAGTTCGGCGGCCACGTCGAGAAGGCGGCGAAGTAGCATCGTGGCCCGGGTGACGGTCACCGACAGCGGGCCCGAGGCAACGGACCTGGCGGCCGAGCGGCTGGCCGATGCGATCACCGCCGGACGGCGGCAGGGCACCACGGTGCACATGTCCCTGGCCGGGGGCACTACCCCCCGCGCGGCCTACGAGCGGTTGGCCACCCTGGTGGACAACTGGGAGGGGGTCGAGCTGTGGCTTGGCGACGAGCGCCTGGTGCCGCCGGACGACCCGGAGTCGAACTACCGATTGGTGGCCGAGACCCTGCTCCAGGGCACCGGGGCGATGGCCCACGCGGTTCCGACCGGCGGGTCGGCGGAGGAGGCCGCGAGCGCCTATGCGGGTGAGATCCGGCGGCGCGTCCCGGCGGGGCCGGACGGCGTGCCCGCGTTCGACCTCGCGCTGCTGGGCCTCGGCGAGGATGGCCACGTGGCCTCGCTCTTCCCCCACGCCCCGGCGCTGGACGCCCGGGGCGACCCATGCATTGCGGTGCACGACGCGCCCAAGCCACCGCCCGACCGAGTGAGCCTGACGCTCGAGGTGCTGCGGACCGCCCGCTCGGCGCTCGTCCTGGCAGTCGGCGAGGGGAAGGCGCGCGCCGCGGCGGCGGCCCTCTCCGGTCCCGACCCGGGCGTGCCCGCCAGCCTGCTCGCCGGCGGGCCGCTGGAGCTGATCCTCGATCGAGCCGCCGCCCGCGAGCTCCCCGTGCAGCCAGCCCGGACGGCGTAGCGCAAGGGGGTCAAAGGTGGCCACCACCATCACCCCGCTCACCCAACGCACTGCCTGGATCGCGCTGGGCCACCATCTGGAGGAAGTCCGGGAGGTGCACCTGCGCACGCTGTTCGCCGAGGATCCCGCCCGCGGCGAGCGGATGACGGCCGAGGCCGCCGGCCTGTACCTCGACTACTCCAAGAACCGCGTCACCGACGAGACGCTGCGCCTGCTCGTCGCGCTGGCGGAGGAGTGCGGCGTGCTCGAGCGCCGCGAGGCGATGTTCGGCGGCGAGCGGATCAACGTGTCCGAGCAGCGCCCGGTCCTTCACGTGGCGCTGCGGATGCCGCGCGATCGCTCGCTCCTCGTCGACGGCGTCGACGTGGTCAAGGAGGTCCATCAGGTGCTCGACCGGATGAGCAACTTCTGCGAGCGGGTCCGAGGCGGCGAGTGGCGCGGCCACACCGGCAAGCCGATCCGCAAGGTGATCAACATCGGGATCGGCGGCTCCGACCTGGGGCCGGTGATGGCGTATGAGGCGCTACGCCACTACTCGGCGCGTGAGATGAGCTTTCGCTTCGTCTCCAACGTCGACAGCACCGACTTCGTCGAGGCGACCCGCGACCTCGACCCTGCGGAGACGCTGTTCATCGTCTGCTCGAAGACCTTCACCACCCTGGAGACGATGACCAACGCCCGCACGGCGCGCGAGTGGGTCCGGGGCGCGCTCGGGGACGAGGCCGCGATCGCGAAGCACTTCGTCGCCGTCTCGACCAACGCCGAGGGTGTCTCGGAGTTCGGCATCGACACCGACAACATGTTCGGTTTTTGGGAGTGGGTTGGCGGGCGTTACTCGATGGACTCGGCGATCGGCCTCTCGACCATGCTCGCGATCGGGCCGGCGCAGTTCGTGGAGATGCTCGCCGGCTTCCACGCCATGGACGAGCACTTCCGCGAAGCGCCCATCCAACGCAACCTGCCGGCGTTGCTGGGGCTGCTCGCGGTTTGGTACGGGGACTTCTTCGGCGCCCAGACGATCGCCGTCCTGCCCTATGACCAGTACCTGCACCGCTTCCCGGCCTATCTCCAGCAGCTGACGATGGAATCGAACGGCAAGCACGTGACGCTCGACTCCAGAGCGGTGGACTACGAGACCGGGGCCGTTTGGTGGGGGGAGCCCGGGACCAACGGCCAGCATTCCTTCTACCAGCTGATCCACCAGGGAACGAAACTGATCCCCTGCGACTTCATAGGCTTTGGCCGCTCGCTCAACCCGCTGGGCGAGCACCACGATCTGCTGGTCGCCAACGTCCTTGCCCAAACCGAGGCGCTCGCCTTCGGCAAGACCGCCGACGAAGTGCGCCAGGAGGGCACGCCGGAGGACCTCGTCCCGCACCGCGTCTGCGAGGGCAACCGGCCCTCGAACACGATCCTCGCCGAGCGGCTCACCCCGCGCACCCTCGGCTCGCTGGTGGCGCTCTATGAGCACAGCGTCTTCACGCAGGGCGCGATCTGGGGCATCGACTCCTTCGACCAGTGGGGGGTGGAGCTAGGCAAGGTTCTCGCCAAGCGGATCGTGCCCGAGCTCGAAGCCGGTACCGAGCCCGAGCTCCCCCACGACAGCTCCACCAACGCCCTGATTCGCCGCTACCGAGGTCTGCGAGAAGCCTGATCCACGATCACCGGACCGTGATCCCACTAGAGTCAGTCCCGCAGACGGAAGGGAGCGTCTCGTGAGCCCTCGAAAACCCGTACTCCGAGGCGGCATCGACCTCGGCGGCACGAAGATCCAGGCGGTCGTCGTCGACGGCAAGTGGAACGTCCTCGGTCAGAAGCGCCGCCCCACTCCCACGGAGGGTCACCCGCGCGACGTCGCCGAGGAGATGGCCGACGCGCTGCGTGAGGCCGCGCTCGACGCCGGAACGCGGCCCAGCGCCCTCGCGGGCGCTGGGGTCGGGTCGCCCGGGGACGTGAACGAGGTGACCGGGACAGTCTCTGGGGCTCGCAACCTGCCTGGCTGGGAGGGCACGTTCAAGCTCGGCAGTTGGCTGACGAAGTCGCTCGGCACCCCGGTGGCCGTGGGGAACGACGTTCGAGTCGCGTCCGAAGCCGAAGCGCGGCTTGGCATCGGTCGCCGTTACAAATCCCTGCTGGGCGTCTTCTGGGGTACCGGGGTTGGCGGAGGAGTGATCCTGAACGGCGAGTCCTGGCTCGGCCGTGGCACGGCAGGGGAGATCGGCCACATGGTCGTGCGGCGAAACGGAGCGCGCTGCACCTGCGGGCGGCGGGGCTGCATGGAGGCATATGCCGGCCGGGCCGCGATGGAGCTCAAGGCTCGGCGCGAGCACGCCCGCGGCGTGAAGACGGATCTGTTCAAGCTGATGGAGAAGCACGGCCACGACCGGCTGACGAGCGGGATCTGGGAACGAGCCCTGAACGCCAACGATGCCCTTGCGACAAAGCTGATCGACCGCGCTGTGGCGGCGCTCGGCGCCGGAATCGCCTCCGCGGTCAACCTGCTCGACGTCGAGGCGGTGATCATCGGCGGTGGGCTCGGCGTGCGCCTCGGCGAGCCATATGTGAAGCGGATCCGCGAGGCGATGGCTCCGCACCTGTTCAAAGACGACCATCCGCCCGCCCTGCACGTCGCCGCACTCGGCGACCTCGGGGGCGCGATCGGCGCCGCACTCCTGAGCGCGGATCGCGACAAGGTCGCCCGCAAGCGAGCCCGCTCGCACTCAGGTCAGCGATCCAGCATCGCCGCGGCCGCTTCGAGGGCGTCCGAGTAGCCGCGCGCGAACGATGGCGTCGGCTGGAGCGCCTCGGCGAACAGGTCGCGAAGGCGGCTGGTTGCGGCACCACGGCCGATCCCCACCTCATCCGTATCGGTTCGGAAGGTGAGCTTCTCGACCCCGCCGCATCCCCGCCTTTCGGGGTCGCGCACCAGCAACAGCGCCACCGTGCCACCGTCGGGCCGCTCGGCCTTCGCGCCGGCTCGCCCATCGTCGCGCTCGAGCGTCCCCGGACGCCAGCCCGCGCGTGCCGCCACCCATCCGGCCAGCAACAGCCCGGCGGACAGAGCGTCGCCCCCATAGTGGACGTCGAGATGCGCGACCCGGGACAGCAGGGCCCGGCGCTCGGGGGGCTCGAAGGCAGCGGCGATGGAGGCCCGCCAGAACTCCAGCCGACCCCAGGCGAGGTCGTGAACGCGGGCGCTCCGCGTCAGCTCGCCGAGCCGGCGAAGGGCGGCGCCATCGCCGGCCGTGGAGTCCACCAGGACCTGCTGCGCCCGGTCCAGCAGGCGCGAGTCGGGGATGGGCGAATCCGGCTCCGGAAGCCACAGGACGGTGGGCAGGTCGCTGAGCACCAGGGGAGCGAGCAGCGAAGCCGCGTGCTCCAGGCGGGAGTTGTCGGCGGTCAGCGTCACCCGGTCGTGGCAGACGCCCACCCGGCCGGCGGCGTCGGCCGGATCGCACTCGATCACCAGCTCGGCGTCGAGCCGGTCGGACCCGTGCCGGCGCAGGACCAGCGTCCGCGAAGGGCT
>Ga0307312_10002277_pt1 | contig 10065 bp, 10 predicted proteins | sample ER_DNA_202_FD_194489 | JGI IMG/M metagenome (GOLD analysis project Ga0307312, IMG submission 194489) | Bulk soil microbial communities from the East River watershed near Crested Butte, Colorado, United States - ER_DNA_202 | ecosystem: Environmental > Terrestrial > Soil > Floodplain | place...
TGCCGACGTAGCCATGCCGTAATCTACACGACGTTGCGGAGCACGAACCACACGTTCGCGGGGCGTTCGGCAAGCCGTCGCATATACCAGGCAAACCAGGCGTTGCCGTAGCTGATCAGGACCTTGACGACGTGCCCGTCGTCCGCGAGCGCGCGCTGGGCGTTCGCCCGGATGCCGTACAGCATGTGGAATTCATAATCAGATCGGTCGACCCGCTTCGCGTTGGCTGCCTGCTGAATGCGACCGATCATCCGGGCGTCGTGCGTTCCGAAGACCGGTCGCGCGCGCTGGCGCAGCGCCTCATCCAGGAGTCGCCCCGCCAGCTTGAAGTAGTTGTCATCCACATCCTTCTTGCTTGGGAAGGCGACCTCGGCCGGCTCGTTATAGGCTCCCTTCACCAGCCTGATCGTGGGCGAAAGCGGAAAGAGCGTTTCGAGATCAGCCGCCGTACGCCGCAGATACGCCTGCATGGCGACGCCGACGTCTTTGTATTCCGCCTTCACGCGCCGGTACACCTCGAGCGTCACGTCGACGTAGCGCGATTCCTCCATGTCGATCCACAGAACCGAACGCGCTTGCTCGGCGCGCGCGGCGAGCTTCAACACATCCTGGATGCAGCCTTCCTTGCTCGCCTCGAGGCCAAGGTGCGTCAGCTTGACCGAAACATGCGCCGGCAGCTTGCGCCGCTGAATCTTTTCGAACACACCGAGGTAATGATCCCGGACCGCGGCCGCTTCGGCGCGGTTCGTGACCTGCTCGCCCAGCTCAGTGAGTACGGTGCCGAGACCGGTCTTGGCGAATTGGTTCGCCGCTGCGAGCGCGTCCTCGAGCGATTCGCCGGGCATGAAACGCTTGACCGCGCGCCGGAAGAAGCGGCGCTCGCGCAGCTGTCGGGCGAGCCATTGGCTGCGGGATGCCTTGAGGAGGAGAGTGCGTGCGAATCCCATGGGGAGATAGTGTAGTGTATCGTTATTTCATGCTAGCGCAGCGTCTGCCACTCATTGCCGTGCTTTCCCTGCTCGGCGCGTGTGCGCATCCGCGCATCGGCACCGGCGGAGGCGTAGGGGAGACCCGCGCGGGGGGCGGGGGGGGCGCGCCTGACGAGAGCTGCCTGCTCGCGACGGGTGGTGTCTCCGGGCGGTCCCCCATCATCACTATCGGCCTGATCGACGCCGTCGATCCGCGACACGCCCCGGTCCCCCGCAACGATGCCGAGCGCATCGTATTCCGGCATCTGTACGAAACACCAGTGCGGATCGACTGCGAGGGTCATGTCCTTCCCGAGCTGGCCGATCGCTGGGCCAAGGACGACGGCGGGCGGCGCTGGACGTTTCGGCTGCGGGACGGCGGCCAATTTTGGGACGGCGCCCCCGTCACTGCTCAGGATCTCGTGTTCGGCAGAGGCGGTGTCGGCTACACCCTCGGCGCGCTCGAGACCCGCGTGGTAACGGTGACGTTCGCGAAGGAGAAGGACGACGTTCCGCCGTTGCTGGCCGATCCGGGCCTGGCGGTCACAAAGCCGGCGCCCGATTCGAGCTGGCCGATCGGGACCGGCGCGTATTGGGCGACGAGCGCCACGACCACGCCGCAGGAGATCCGTGCGCGTAGCTCGCGCGGCGATACGCTCGTCTTCAAGCTCGCGGGGGGCGGGGATGCGCGCGACCTGCTCGATGCGGGCGTCGATCTGCTCGTCACACGCGACCGTGCGTTGCGCGACTACGCGGCGACGCTCAAGGATGTCACCGTAGTCGCGCTCCCGTGGGATCGCACCTACGTGTACATCACGGCCGAGGCGGGCGGCACGCGATTCGACGGGCTGGAGCAGGCGGTGCGCGCCGAAGCGCGCCGCGCTGAAGGAGGCTTCTGGTGGCTCGATTTGCACGCCTGCGGTCTGGGCACGGGAGCGCAGGGCAGCTCACCACCGGCGTCGACCGGTCAGCGGCGGATTCTGTATTCGCGGTCCGATCCAACTGCCCGGGAGCTGGCGGGACGTCTCGCGGCGCTGACGCATGCCGTCGCGACGTCGCGCGCGCCTGACGACTTCAGCTCGGCGCTAGACGGGGGCAGGGACTGGGGCTACGTCGTCGCGTTGCCGCGCATGACGGCCGACGTCTGTCGTTCCGCCAAGGATTTGTTGCCGACGTGGCCCGCTACATTCACGGCGCTGGTCGATACGCGTCCCACCGCGATCGTGCGGCGCGGTGTCGCGCGCTGGACCGTGGATCAGGACGGGACGGTTCATCTCGCTCCATGAAGTTTCGCACCCGCCTCCTCATCGCGTTCGGGGTGGTGGTGCTGATTCCGCTGCTCGTGTTCGGTCTGGGCATTCGGGACGCGATGTCGCGTCGAGTCACACGCGAAGATGATCGCCGAGTCACGGCGCTCGCCGGCGTCATCAACGCCGACATCACGGGTGCAGGTGACCGCATCGGCGCGCGCTTGGCGACGATGAAGAGCTCGCTCAAGAATGACAACAACTTCCGCAACGTAGTGGTCCGTGGCGCCGATCGCGGCTATGTCCTCGATTACGCCGGCAACACGATGCGCCTGTCCGGTCTCGACTTTCTCCAGATCCAGGATGACGAAGGGCGCGTCGTGTCCTCCGGACATTTCCGAAACGAATTCGATCGTCTCGGCCCAGCGGTGACCGGTACCACGCTCGTGCGTGCAGCTACGGCCGAGGGTCCGTTTCTCGCGCTCGTGACGAGCGATACGGTGTACATCACGCCCAGCCATCGTTTCCGCCTCGTTGGCGGTATAGCCGTCGACTCACAGTTTCTGGCCCGATTGACGCGCGACCCGGAGCTGGGCGTCGCGCTGGCCCTGCCGCGCGATTCCACGAGGTCCGACTCTGGCAAGCTCGCCGTAGGTCCGCCGCTCATGCTTCCCTATATCGATGCGACGGACGGTCCGGGGCGGGTTGAGCAGGCACGCATCGACATTACCCGCTCGGCCGCGCTGCTCACGGCCCTGCAGCACAACGTGAATCTCTGGTTCGGCGCCGCCGTGCTGGTCGCCGCGCTCGCCGCGCTACTCCTCGCCGGCTGGCTCTCCACGCGCATCAGCGAGCCGGTTGAAGCCGGCATGCGGGACATGGAGCGCCGCGTCGCGATCGGCGACCTCGCCCGGCAAGTGAATCACGACGTGAAGAACGGGCTCGCGCCGCTGCGGAACGTGTTTCGCCATCTGACCCAGGTGGCCCGCGACAAACCGGCGGAGCTGCCCCAGGTCTTCACCGAACGCCAGGGGACGGTAGAATCGAGTATCACCTACCTCGAGACGCTCGCCGCGAACTACGCCAAGCTCTCGCCGCAGTCAGAGCGCAAGGCGACTGATGTGAACGCCGTGGTGCGGGAGACGCTTGGCGCTTCGAGCGCTGTGCGCAGCAAGCTTGCCGAGGGACTGCCTCCGGTTTCCGCCGACGCCCTGGTGTTACGGAGAGTCATCGAAAACCTCGTCAGCAACGCGGTGGACAGTCTGGACGGAAAGAACGGTACCGTGACTGTCACAACCGAACGCGGTAAAGGCATCGTGCGCATTGCGGTGAGCGATACGGGACGGGGAATGAGTAAAGCCGAGCTCGACCGCGCATTCGACGACTTCTACACGACCAAATCGGGTGGTACCGGGCTCGGCCTCTCGATTGTGCGGCGTCTGGTCCTGGATTCGAATGGATCACTGAAGGTTGAGACCGAGCCGGGACAGGGATCGAAATTCATCGTGGAGATTCCGGTACTCTCATGACCCTGGTCCTGATCGTCGACGATGTCCCAGCTATGGCCGAGCAGTACGCGTACGACCTCAAGCGACTGCGCGGCTACGAGACGCTCATTGCGAAGAGCGGCCGCACGGCGCTCGAGAGCCTGACGCGCGACTCGGTGGACTGCGTCATCCTCGATCTCGAAATGCCGGGCATGGACGGGTTCGAGGTGCTGCGCTCGGTCGAACGGCTGGGACTGCGCGTGCCGATCATCGTCTATACCGGCACGGGCGATTACGACCGCTGCGTTCAGGCCATTCGCCTGGGCGCGTACAGCTTCATCGACAAGGCTGAGTCGATGGAGCGCGTCGCGCAGGAGGTGGAGAACGCGATCGAACGGCGCCGGCTGAGCGCGGAAGTCACGCTGCTGCGGCATGGATTCGGGCTGGAATCGCCGCTCGTGGGCACCAGCCCGGCACTCTCGAAGCTCAAAGAAGCGATCGTACGGGTCGCGCCGGTGCCCAGTCCGGTGCTCGTGGTCGGCGAGAGTGGCACGGGGAAGGAGCTGGTCGCGCGCGAGCTGCACCGGCTCAGCGCAAATCCCAAGGGTCCATTCGTCGCGCTCAACAGCGCGGCACTGCCGCACGAGCTGGTTGAAAGCGAGCTGTTCGGTCACGAGCGCGGTGCATTCACGGGCGCCAGCGCGACCCGTAAGGGCGCGTTCGAGGCGGCCAGCGGCGGGACGTTGTTCCTGGACGAAATCGGCGATCTGCCGCCCGCCGCGCAGGCGAAACTGCTGCGCGTCCTCGAGGAGCGAAAAGTCACCCGCATCGGCGCGAACAAGACGATCGAGGTGAACACCCGCGTGGTCGCCGCGACGCACCGCGATCTCGAGAAGGAAGTCGCCGAGGGACGATTTCGCGAGGACCTGTTTTACCGGCTCAACGTGCATGTGCTGCGCGTGCCGCCGCTGCGCGACCGCCTGTCCGACGTCCCCGCGCTGGTCGAGCACCTCGTCGCGGCGACGTGCGCGCGATTCGGCATGAAGACCAAGACCGTCGCGCCGGACGCAGTCGAGGCGCTGATGTCCTACGACTGGCGCCGCAACAACATTCGCGAGCTGCGCAACGTCGTCGAGCGCATGCTGATCGCGACTGACGGTGAAGCACTTACCAAAGCGGCGGTGCCAGCGGAGATCCGACGCACGACGCACGACGTACGACGCACGTCCAGCGACGCATCACGCACGTTCGAGGAGCAGAAGCAAGAAGCCGAACGCCAAATCATCATCCAGGCTCTCGAGCGGAATGAGTGGCACGTCACCAAGACGGCCAAAGAGCTCGGTCTCGCTGATCATGCGAGTCTTCTCAAGATCATGCGCCGCCTGGGTGTCCAGAGGGACGCCTCCTAACAGCGTCGAGGTGTTCGTCGAGACACAATCGTCGAGCAACAGCGTTGTAATTCAACCACTTAGAGTGTGGTGCGCGGCATGCCTTCCTTCCGGGCGAACCCCTGCTCCCGGAGGAGCCATGTCGTATCAATTCGAGCTGAATCAGTCCAATCGTTCGCTGCGATTCCCGGTCATTCTGATGGCAGGAATCGTGAGCGCCGTGATCGCCGTCTACGCCTTTGCTGCCTGCGGCGACCGTAACCCCGACCAGGCTCGCGCCAGTGAGCCGGTAGGGTCGACCTCATCCACCACCGTCCCGGTCAGCAACGTGAGTACCGGCAGCACAGAGAAGCCGGCGCTCGTCATCAGCGGTCCGGTGACGTTCGAGATGGCGGACTCCGCGTATCGGGAACGCCGCTACGACGATGCGACCGTTCTCTTCAAGACCTACACCGACAGCCGGCCCAGCAATGCGTGGGGCTTCTACATGCTTGGCTTGTCCGCGTGGAAGTCGGGTGACCGCGAGCAGGCGGAGAGCGCATTCGTGCAGGCGCTGACGATCGACTCGACGCACGTGAAGAGTCACCTCAACCTGAGCCGCGTGTTGCTCGAGTCGGGCGAGCCGGACAGCGCGCTCGTGCACATCGAGGCCGCCATCGCGCTCGACTCGACGTCGAGCGAGCCACTGCGCTTGCAGGGACGGGCGTTCGAAGCGCAGGACAAGACCGATGACGCCATCGTTGCCTACCAGCGCGCCATCGTGAAGAACGACAGCGACACCTGGGCGATGAACAACCTCGGCGCGCTGTACATCCGGCTCGAGCGGTTCGAGGACGCGATCGGTCCGCTCGCTCGCGCCAATGAAATCGAGGACAAGGTCGCGACGTTCCACAACAACCTTGGCATGGCGCTGGAGCTGACTGGCCGCTACGAGCAGTCAGTCGAACAGTACCGAGCAGCGTTGGCGATCGAGGGGACCTACGGGAAGGCCGTGGCCAACCTGCAGCGTGTGGAGCTGGTGAAGCAGGAACCTTCAATCACGCCGGTCGATTTGACGGAGCGGTCAAAATCGTTTCAGGAAGAGATTGCGAAGTGGTAGGGATGTAGGGGCGCAGCATGCTGCGCCGTACGTCAATTGTCCTGCGCGAGCCGCTTCAAGAATCGGTTGAGGCGGCTTTCGCTGCTGTGCGGATCGTCGCCGATGTAGTCGACCCGAGCCTCGATGAGTGCTGCATGCAGCTCGATGCGCGCCTCTGCCGCGCGGGAGCACAGCGCGGCTTCTTCGGGCGCGGATACCTCGAGCAGATCCGCGGCGAGCGCCAGCATGCGGCCGGCGAACGTGACGTAGGCGCGCACCATGCCGCGGCCTTCGCCGCCGCGCTCCACCCACTCAGGGAAACAACCGGCCCACCACAGCGCCAATGCCGCTGCATCGGCGGCGGCCTCAGCTTGCGCCACGGTGCCTCGCGGGAGTGCGGCGACGTAGCGCCACCACTCCGACATACCGTTCTCGCCGCGGGCGATGGCGCGCTGCGATTGCGACGTCGCAAACACAACCGGGAGCGTCGCAGCGTAGTCGGCCAGCAGGATATCGGTCACGCCGCGATTCCGCAGCTGCGCGCGAATCGGGATATACCAGAGCAGGGTGAGTGGGAGAGGCGCAGGCGCGCCGCCGCGGCCGAGGACCGCTTCGAGCGCCGCGGGGGAATCGAGCACGGTATCGACGGCGCCCGCTTGCAGCGCCTCGTCGGCTTCGCGTCCTTCCGAGACATCCATCCGCGCGATCTCGTCCACCAGACAGGCGAGGTCGCCGCGGGTCAGTTGGCGGTGAATGATGGGCCTGATCATGCTTCCCCCCTTACAGCGTTGAGAGAGGCAAAGATAATGCCGGTCATCTATCTGACTATTATGCAATACGTTAGGTTAAAAATCCTCTCCTATTCTGTGGACACTCTGCTACGGAAAGCTGCAATAGGACACGCGTGACGGGCGTGAGGCTGCTCACCAAGCACTCGGGGCCTTGGAGTGCTAAGGCAGCCGGTTTATGTTCCCGCTCCCATGAAAGCCACCGACATTCGCAAAGGTCACGTCCTCATGATCGACGGCCAGCCGTGCCGGGTCATGGACTTCACGCACCGCACGCCCGGCAACCTGCGGGCATTCGTGCAGGTGCGGTTCCGCAGTCTTGTTTCCGGTAACACGTTCGATCAGCGTCTCGCCGCGACCGACTTCCTTCAGGAAGCGCGTCTCGATACGAAAGAGATGCAGGTGCTCTATCAGGATCAGGGCGGCGTGCACGTCATGGATCAGCAGACGTACGAGCAGTTCACGCTTGACGAGCGCGCCGTGGGCGAGGACACGCCCTGGCTGCAGCCGGAGATGGTCGTGCATGTCGAGTGGCTCGACGGACGGCCCATCGCCATCGAGCTGCCGTCGGTGATCGAGCTGAAAGTGGTCGAGACGTCGCCGGTGATGAAGACCGCGACGAAGACCGCGGGCACCAAGCCGGCGAAGCTCTCGAACGGAGTGACGGTGCAGGTGCCCGAGTTTATCTCACCGGGCGAAAAGGTCCGCGTGGATCCGCGGTCGGGTCAGTACCTCGAGCGCGCTAAGTAGTCAGCTGCCCGTAGCGGTCGCAGGTGATGAGATGATCGTTCACCATCCCCACTGCCTGCATGAATGCGTAGACGATCGTCGGCCCGACAAAGCGAAAGCCCCGCTCGACCAGCGCCTTGCTCATCGCGATCGACTCTTTGGTCTCGGCCGGCACCCGGCGTAGCGTCTTCCACGCGTTGACCTTCGGCGTCCCGCCGACGAACTGCCAGAGAAACTGGTCGAACGACTCGTCCGCGTCGTTCATTTTCAGGAAGGCGCGGGCGTTGTCGATGGCAGATTTCACCTTCTGCTTGTTGCGCACGATTCCCGGATCTCTGAGGATCTTCGTGACGCGCCTGGCGTCGTAGCGCGCCATCTTGTCCGGGTTGAATCCATCGAACGCTTTGAGAAACGCATCACGCTTGCGCAAGATGATCGCCCACGACAACCCCGCCTGGAATCCGTCCAGCACCAGCTTCCCGAAGAGCTGGCGGTCGTTGTGGACCGGGACACCCCACTCGATGTCGTGGTAGGCGATCATTTGCTCGTTCGAGGTCGACCAGCCGCAGCGATTGTCCATGGGAGGAACCTAGCACGAACTCCAAGAGGCCAGGAAAGAATGTAGGGGCGCAGCATGCTGCGCCCCTACGCATATCTCCTGGCAACGTGACGTCTGTGCAACTCCGCTAGTGGCTCAGCGCTTGCGACTCAGAGCTTACCTGCTGATCCGCCACCCGCGTCCCTGAGCCCTCACGGATGATGATCAGGAACTTGGAGGCCCGCCAGAAGTCGGCCGGCGACGTAATCGAGAGGCTCGGGACGCCGGCGTACTTGTTGTGGCTGCGCTCTTCGGCGACGTACGACAGATCCTGCAGCGACGCCACGCGATACTCGGCGCTCGCGCTGGGCAGCGGAATCTGCGTCACCTGGCGCGTGTCGATCGCGGTGAACAGGCTGGGGTCGAGGTTGCGCGCCGGCTGCAGCGTCTTGCCCGTGCGCCACAGAATGAACAGCACGCGGCCGCCGCCCTGCTCGGTGAGGATGCCCTTCTTCTTCAGCTCATCGCGCGTCCCGATGACGTAGTAGCCGGTCGCCAGGCTGTCCTTCAGGGCGACGTTCTCTTCGGTGAGCGCGTTCACGCGGTCGGTGAGCAGGTCGATCGTCATTTTCTGCGACGCGATCACCGACTGCAGGTTCCCCACCGTCGAGTCGAGCGTGGCGCGCAGGCTGTCTGAGAGCGACGTGAGGTTCTTGATCCGTGCGCGGCTCTCGTTCAGCGCGTTCTCGGTTTCCCGGACACGCGTCACGACGAAGCGCAGCTTGGCCAGCAGCGTGTCGTTCGACGCCGTGATCGGGCTTTCACTCGAGACGCGCAGCCGGTTGTTGCGGATCTTGGCCTTGGCGAGCTCGGTGTTGACGTCGCTGATGAGCCGCGAGCTGATGGCTACTTCCTGCATCAGGCTATCCTTCTGCGCGTTGGCCGTTTCCAGCTCCGCCAGCTTGCGCTCGGTTTCGGCCGACGTTCCGCACGCCGCAAGCGCGAATACCACCGCCATGGATGTGAACTTCAGCATCTTCATACGACGACTCCCCGATCGAGAATGGTGAGACTAGTTTTGCCGCGATGACACGGCTGCACGTCGGTACGTCCGGCTACAACTTCCCGGAGTGGAAGGGAAGCTTCTATCCGCCCAAGCTCCCGAGCGCGAAGTGGCTCGAGTACTACGCCCAACAATTGGGCACGGTCGAGATCAATTACTCGTTTTACCGCATGCCCAGCGCCAAAACGATCGCCGGGTGGGATGCGGCGACCCCGGAGGGATTCACCTTTGTTCTGAAGGCGCCGCAACGTATTACCCACTTTATGCGCCTGCGTAACATCGACGAACCACTCCGTCTCTTCCTCGATACCATTCGCAAGCTTAATGCCAAACTGGGTTCGGTACTATTTCAGTTACCCCCCAATTTCAAGAAAGACCTCGAGAAGCTCGGTGATCTACTCACACAATTCCCGACGGATGTCCGCGCGGCGTGTGAGTTCCGTCACGCATCGTGGTGGTCAGACGACGTCTATGAGCTGCTACGGAGTACCAACACGGCGCTGTGCGTCGCGGATACAGAGGAAGGGACGACGCCGCTCGTCGCGACGGCCGACTTCGGCTACGTCCGGCTCCGGGATGAGGGCTACTCGAGCGAGGGGTTACAGGCGTGGAAGCAAAAAGTCCTGGACCTGGGTCAGTCCTGGACTGATGCGTACATCTTCTTCAAGCACGAAGAGAAAGGTATAGGCCCCAAGCTGGCGGCCGAGTTCCAGACGCTGTTCGGCTAGCGCTTGCCGGCGACTTTGCGCCGCTTGGCCGGTTTCTCTTTTTCCTCGCTC
>Ga0307312_10002279_pt1 | contig 10064 bp, 9 predicted proteins | sample ER_DNA_202_FD_194489 | JGI IMG/M metagenome (GOLD analysis project Ga0307312, IMG submission 194489) | Bulk soil microbial communities from the East River watershed near Crested Butte, Colorado, United States - ER_DNA_202 | ecosystem: Environmental > Terrestrial > Soil > Floodplain | place: USA...
ATAAAATTGTCACTTCATTTCCGTCGCTTTCCATCCCCGAATCTGAGCTGCTCACATCGTTCGCTACGATGATGTCGCAATGTTTTGCGTGAAGTTTTTTTTGCGCGTTTGCTTCGAGATCATTTGTTTCTGCGGCGAAACCAACAACGAGAAATTGTCGATCTTTGTTTTGGAGCGATCCGAGGATGTCGCGAGTAGGAACCAACTCAAGCGAGAGATTTTGGTCACGTTTCTTGATTTTCGTCGCGGAAACTTTTTGCGGTTTGTAATCAGCAACCGCTGCGCACATGACGAGAGCGTCGCAATCGCGCACAGCTCGATGGACGGCGTTGTACATTTCATCGCTGGTCAAGATCGAGATGAAGTGCGCGCCCCGCGGTGGATTGAGATTCACTGGACCGGAAATCAAAACAACATCGTGTCCGGCTTCGAGCGCCGCTTCGGCGATGGCGTAGCCCATTTTTCCTGAGGAACGATTCGAGATGTAACGAACCGGATCGATCGGCTCGCGCGTCGGGCCGGCCGTGATAAGAAATCTCACGCGATCAAATTATCCTGACGCGCGAGCAGGAACTCGGCGCGAAACGCGATATCGTTCACCTTCCAAAGCCGGCCGAGGCCTTCGTAGCCACAAGCGAGCATTCCTTCTTCCGGTCCGATAAACTCGACGCCGTGCGCCTTCAGTTTTTCCACATTCTCGGTTGTCGCAGGGTGCTGCCACATCTTTCCATTCATGGCGGGCGCGAGCAGAATCGGCGCGCGGGTGGCAAGCGCGATCGCCGCGAGCGGATGAGGAGCCAAACCGTGGGCGAGCTCAGCAATAATGTGCGCCGTGGCCGGTGCGATGAGAAGCAGGTTCGCGCGATCAGCGAGTTCGATGTGGCCGGGCCGCCAATTTTCCTTCTCATCGAAGAAGCTCGTCGTCACCGGATTTTTTGAAAGCGTCTGCAGAGTAAGCGACGAAATAAATTCAGTCGCGTCCTGTGTCATGACGACAAATACTTCATGTCCTTGTTTGACGAGCAAACTGGCGAGCTCGGCGGATTTATAAGCGGCGATTGATCCCGTCACTCCGAGGACTACTGACTTGGTGCCGGGTCGAATGCGCACGACTTTTCGCGCACCAGCTTTATCACTTCTGCGTTTGGCGTTTTTCTCCATGAAAGATCGACAATTATTTTTGAATAAGACGCCGGCTCAAATAACCCTCCGCGCCCATGATGTGTCGGAACTTCTGCAAATCTTCTTCGACTGATCGGCTGATGATAGTGTAGCGATAATCGCGCCATAATTCCATTTCGCGCGCGGCGGTGGCGAGACGCGAATCGATCTGTTGTGCCGTTTCGGTTCCACGCTTCATCAGGCGCTGGCGCAACTCTTCGAGATCGGGCGGCATAATGAAAACATCGGTGAGGGCCTGGCGAATAAATGGGTCATCGCAGTTGCGAATGGCGGCTGCGCCTTGCGTGTCGATGTCGATTAAAACATCCACTCCATTCTTTAAATTTGTCACCACCGGCTTGCGCAACGTTCCATAAAAATCTCCGTGTACCTGGGCGTGCTCGAGAAAATCTCCAGCTTTCACTCTCGCGCGAAAGTCGGCGTCGGAAAGAAATTGGTAATCTTCTCCTTCAATTTCACCGCCGCGCGGCCCTCGCGTCGTGCAAGAAACAGAATAAACAAAGTTCGGAGTCTGGCGAAGCGCGTCAACCAGCGTGGTCTTGCCCGCACCCGATGGCGCAGAAATGACAAAGAGAATTCCGTAACGGCTGAACTGTTTACTCAAGATTTTGGACTTGCTCCCGAATCTTTTCCAGCTCCGCTTTGCAGGCGACGACGCGCTGTGAAATGGCAGCGTCATTTGCTTTTGCGCCGAGCGTGTTTAGCTCGCGAAAAATTTCCTGCGTGATGAATTCAAGCGTGCGACCGACCGGCTCATGCCTGCGGAGATGATGCGCGAACTGGGCAAGGTGACTTTCCAGGCGCGTCAATTCCTCGGAGACATCGGCGCGGTCGGCGAAGAAGGAAATCTCTTTGAGCAAACGTTCGTCGTCACTGGCAATCGGCAGATCCGCCTTTTGAATGCGATCGAGGAGTGACGCACGGTACCTTTTGATCACATCGGGGTGAAGCGCGCGGATTTCCTTGAGTTTTTTCCGCATCGCTTTTAGCCGGTGAATCAAATCCTTGGCGAGATGTCTGCCTTCGCGCTCGCGCATTTTGATCAAATCCGCCAGCGCGGCGCGCAGCGCGCGATCCACTGCGGGCCATGCTTCTTCGGCGTTCACCTCTTGCTCTGGAAAACGCATCACGCCTGGAGCTTGGAGGATAGTGCTGATCGTTATTTCGCCCGGGGCGTTCAATTCCTTTTGCAGTGAGCGCATCGCTTCGTGGTAGGAGCGGGCGAGCTCCGTATCAAGGGCAAGGTGGCGCGCGCCGTTTGGGCCGTTGTGAAAAGTAATGACGACATTCGTTCGACCGCGCGAAATATTTTCATTGATCGTCTGGCGAATGCGCGGCTCGAGCTCGGTCAGATCGCGCGGCAAATTGATCACGATGTCGCTCTGCTTTCGGTTTACCGAATTGAGTTCGACGCTAAATCTTGTTCCGTCGTGATGGATCTCGGCGCGGCCGTAACCAGTCATGCTCCTCATATTTCAGGGTGCCTTATCATTAGATCCGCAGATAGAGTCGCGCGCGCTGGGTAGCAGTCGACCATGATGGAGAGGCTATGCACTCCACCCGAGCTCCGCAAAGAAATTTCTGCTCGTTGAAAAGCGACATGCCATCCGTTATGCACGCGCTGTGAATCATTGGGAGCAGGAGCTTGTCGCAACAATAATCTTCGCGGTCACCTACATTCTCATTAGCGGCCGGCAGCTCAAAATCCTTCCGCTGAATCGCCCCGCCGCCGCGTTGCTTGGCGCAGTGTTGATGGTCTCAACCGGTGTCATAACGCCCGAGCGTGCCCACCGCGCGGTCAACTATGACACGATCGTGCTGCTGCTCGCGATGATGCTTGTCTCGGCCTATCTTTCGCGCACTTTTTTGAATGGGCCGCGGACGTTGTGCTGGAATTCTCCAGAACTCCGCAGCGACTGCTGCTTTATCTCACGCTCACGTCGGGAGTTCTCTCGACGCTGCTCGTTAATGACACTATCTGTTTAATGCTCACGCCGCTTGTGATCGCGGTGATCCGGCGCGGCAGACTGCCCATGCTGCCGTATCTTATCGCGCTCGCGACCAGTGCGAACATCGGCAGCGTCGCTACGCTCGTCGGCAATCCACAGAACATGATAATTGGCATTATTCTCACATTCCGTTTTCGCAATTCTCGCGCGCACTCGTGCCGGCGGGAATCATCGGACTGGCGATCAACTTCGTAATTTTGCGTTTCGGGTTTCGGCGGGCTCTGCGAGCGGCGCTCATCGAACGGGAAGCTCACACCGCCGCCCCGAAACTCGACCGCGGTTTATTTGCGATCGTTTGCATCGTATTTCTGTCAATCTTTGCCTGCTTTGTCGCCGGGCTGAATTTGGCATGGACAGCGCTCGCGGGCGCGGCCCTCGTGATGGTACTGGCGCGCCGCGACACGCATGAAGTGCTCAAGTTGGTTGATTGGCATTTGCTCGTATTTTTCGCCGCCCTGTTTGTGGTTGTCGATGGGCTCAGCGATACCGGCTTGCCCGACGCGATTTACCGGAATCTGCAACCGCTCTTCGGATCAAGTGTGACAGCGCAGACCTGGAACCTGACGTGGTTCTCAGCTGCCGGTTCGAATATTTTCTCGAATGTTCCTTTCGTGCTGGTGGCTGGGAAGTGGATCACGCGCTTTGCCAACCCCGAGCTGATGTGGAAAGTGCTCGCGCTTGCCACGACGTTCGCCGGCAATCTCACAATCATCGGTTCGGTGGCGAACATGATTGTGGTCGAATCCGCGCGTGAGCATATCGAAGTCAGCTTCTGGGATTACGCGCGGTTCGGTATCCCCATCACAATTCTTACGACTGCTGCTGGCGTGATGGTGCTGCTGGTCCTGCGGTGAGAAGATGTCGCGTTGCTCGCCGGTGCGGTGATGGCATGGCCACATTCTCAAGCGCGCTAATTTCAAACCAATTTTGATTCGAAAATATCTTCGGAGGGGCGCGATGTCTATATACGGCAAGCGTGATGCGGTGATGTGTAAACGGAAAGATCGACATGTGAACAGCCCGCTTGGTTGTCGATCTTGTTCGCAGCGGCGGCAAAATCCACATGCCGCGCCAGCGCGTAACTGATTGGGTGAGTAAGATTTTGCTTTGCTTAACGATAAGAGCGTGGGTCTCGATGAGTTGTCTTGTCGGGGGACGAGCTTTCTTGATCGGGAGAGTTTCCGGATTTTTTGCGCCGCAGAATTTTTTGACCGGACAAATTTCACATTTCGGCTGGCGCGGAAGACAAACGAGCGCGCCAAGATCGGTCAGTGCAGAATTGTAAATCCCGGAGGAGCTTTTTGGAGCAAGCATGGCCGCACGCTTCCACAGCGCTTCCCGGCCAGCGGTGCAATCGATTGGCCTTCGGAGGTTGAACAGGCGCGTTATGACCCGCGCCGTGTTGGCTTCAACAATCGGGACGGATTGATCGAACGCGAACGTCGCGATGGCGTTCGCTGTATACCGTCCGATGCCTGGCAATTCGCGCATGCGGGCGATCGCGTGTGGAAAATGGCCGCCATATCGATTCACGACGATTCCGGCGGTGGCGTGAAGATTTCGAGCCCGCGCATAGTAGCCAAGTCCCTGCCAGGCGTGTAGGACGCCCGCTTCCGAAGCGCGTGCGAGCATTGCGAAGTCAGGGAACCGCCGGAGCCACTCTTTATAATAAGAGAGCACGGTGGCGAGCCGCGTTTGCTGGAGCATGAATTCGGAGACGAGGATCGCATATGGATCGCGAGTTCTTCGCCAAGGGAGATCCCGGCCGTTCTCGCGATACCAGTTGATCAGCGCGCGACGAAAGCGAATTTTCGGAAAAGCCACAGAGGAACACGGATTAACACAGATGCGTGATTATGTCTCGCCGGCTGATTCTGCCGGAATGCCATCCGTGTTTCATCTGTGTTAAGCTCTCGCGCAGTGAACTCCTACACGCACGCTCTGACGAGAGACCAAGCGTCGACGCTTCGCACGCTGCTCGTGGAATCGGGATTCCAGTTCAGTGCGAAACAGTACACGCTTTTTTTTGCGCAGAAAAACAATCTCAGTGTGGCGGTTTATGAAAAAGGGCCAAAGGTGCTTGTGCAAGGCAAGGGTGTCGAAGAGTTCGTGCAGTTTGAGCTTGAGCCAAAAATCCTTGGCGAAGCGAAGCTGGGTTATGAAGAAGTGCACTCGCCGGAAATGTTCGAGCCGCACTTCGGCGTAGATGAAAGCGGGAAGGGCGATTTCTTCGGACCGCTCGTGATTGCCGGAGTCTATGTCGATCGTGGGATCGCGCGCAAACTTGTCGATGCCGATGTGCAAGACAGCAAACGAATCGGTTCCGATGCACGGATTCGGGCGCTCGCTGAAACGATACGGAAGAGCACCGCCGGTCTAATCGAGACGGTGCTAATCGGCCCGGAAAGGTACAACGAGCTCTACCAGAAGTTTGGCAATTTGAACAAGCTGCTCGGCTGGGGGCACGCGCGTGTGATCGAGAATTTGCTGGCGAAAAAGTCCGATTGCCCGCGGGCGTTGTCGGATCAATTTGCGGATGCGCGCGTGATCGAGCAATCGCTGTTGCAGCACGGCCGAAAGATCGACATCGAACAGCGGACGAAAGCGGAGTCAGATATCGCGGTGGCGGCCGCGTCGATCCTGGCGCGCGAAGCGTTTATCAACTGGCTGGAGCGCAGAGGGAAAGAGCTCGGTTTGCGTTTGGAGCGCGGAGTATCTGCGAACGTAAAAGAGGCGGCGAAAAAGCTCGTGGAAGCGAATGGACCACTGGTATTGCGAGGATTGGCTAAAGTGCATTTCCGAACCGCGCACGAGATTGCGCCCGACGATTATGCGGCCCCGCCTCCGCGTGGGAATTGGTGGAAATAGTGACCTTTTCCTGATTTGCGTCGCTCAGCGATCGGCTAAGGCTAATTCCGACGCAGACTCTGAGGTGTTCTTTCTCCAGATATGCTGCTCAATATCGTACTCCCAGCCGCGCCGACGTAATGCCTGGGCGACTCTCTGCGCATCGACAGCCAAATTCTGTAAGGATTGCCTTTCCCAAGCTCCGATCGTTAGCTTGTTGAATAACGACTCGGTTCGGAAGCCAGTCGTCGGCAACCCCGGTAAATACTCATCGAGCAACTCGTCGAGCGAACTAGGCTTTTTGCTTTCCCGCATTACACGCGCGCGTTCTTTCGGTTTGTAAAATGTCAGCAGCATCTCGCCTCCGAGCACGTTTTCAGCGTTCTTCTTTTTGTGCATCGACCAAATCACATCCTTGTCGTGCGTGATAGCTGCTTTTAGCACTCCGCCCTCTTCCGCAACTGCATCGAGAATGACCTGGAAATAGCTTACGTCCCAATGCTGAAAGACGACGGTCAACCAGCGTTCTGGTCGAAGGAGTTCGACGCATTGTCGAATACTGTCGCGCAATTTGGCTTTGTAATGATCTTCGCTAAAACGCAACTCGCCGCCAACAATGGCTTCAGCATCAGAGTTTTTTACTGAGAAGCCCAGCCAATGATTCCACAGGATTGAAAGATCGAGATAAGCGATGTGACCGCCGTAAGGCGGATCGGTGAAGATGTAATCAACCGATGCTTGCCCAAGTTCGTTCATGAGATCTGCTGCATCCTGCGACAAGATCGTAAGTTGTCTGTGACTATTGATGTGGCCTTGTGGTGCACCGGTGACATTTGAATAATCGCGAATTCGTAAAATCTCGTTTTTCGCGGCGATCACATTTGCGAACCGACCTTCGAATGTCTCCCAAATTGGCAATTCGACGATGTCCGAGGCCAACTTATATCGATAAATGCTAAAGATGCTCGATCCACCGCGGCTCTCGGCCCGGCCTTTTGCAGAAAGAAACGTTTTGTTGAGCTTCGCTACCGACGCTGACCAGGCCAATAAGAGCAGCCTGCGAAGATTGTGGCTCGGCTCAACGTCAATCGCATTCTTAATCAGAGCTAAACCTGCAAGTTGTCTTGGCGTGAAGAGATCGTAGAAGAACTCAGCGTCGGAGCTGCGAGGGAGGCGAATATTCTCCGGAAGTGAAACATTGTTGAGGACGCCATTTAATTCGGTGTCCGTCGCACGTTCTACAGCTTTTACTTTGCTATAGCAACGCTCCCCAATCGCACGGAATGCTTCGCGAAGCTGTACGGTCGATTCGAGCGACGTGTCGGCAATTGCTGTCGTTATGAAATTCGCGAATGGATTCAAATCATTGTGAATCGCGCGTCGCCCAAGCAGCATTGCCTCGATGGCGGTCACACCGCTGCCGCCAAACGGATCAAGGACAACATCTCCAGCGCATGAATAATGTTTCACGTACGCCCGTACTACATTGGAAGGTCTTCGCGTGAAATAAGGGTGAACTCCATAATGACGCGCAGCTTCCTGCCGTGCGGCTGGGATGTCTCGCTGGATCGGCTCAATCTCGGCTCTGTTCATTGTGAAAAGTGTTTCGCCAGCGTCGGTATTTCCACCACGTCGACATGCTCTTGCGCACGGTACTCGTCGGATAATTTTTAATTTGGTACTTAAATCCGCTCGAACGGTTTTTGATTTCAAGCGGACAAGGATATTTGGGGAAATCAAGGAATTGAAACGAACTATATGGACAATCGTATCCCTTCAGCAGATATGGCCCAACATGGACACCCAAGTGTTCGAATGCACCGGCCAATCGAAGTAGGTCGACTTCGCTGGCCCGTCGGATTTGCGGATCATTTCGTTCCCGAACGAAGTCCTTAATTTGTCCCGCAGCCCAATTCAAGGCGTCGGGTATGTTCTTTCGACAATGCTCAATTTGTTCCTTCCAAAAGCTGCTTTGATATTGTGAGTTGAACGATAGCGGCGTGCTAACTGGCGGAAGCGTCTCTCGGGGTGTCTTTCGCGCCACTTCACTTCAAGCGGGATCAGGATAAACCTGCTTTGCTTGTCGAATCGTACGTCTATTTCGATTCGCTCGAAATCAATCCCGTGTTTCAAGGCAAACCATCTCCGAATTGCCTCACCAATAGATTCCTTTGACTCTCCTTTCTGAATTCGGTCGTGTTGAGCATTCGCTTTAACGAGCCTCCCGTTCTCTAGCTTGTAATCTCGATCCAATGCGACAAACGGTGTTTCGATCGGCCCGTAAGGAGTTTGGAGGATTACGGCACACGATCTTTTGCGTTGGAGATGACCGCGCACGTGGTCGGGAATTCCTTCAAACCAGTATTGCGGCCCACCAGTCGCCCGACTTCCCGCTTTGGTCTGCTGCAAATGCACGTCGCGAAAATATCGCGATCACTGCTTTTGAGCCAACGAATTTCGAGCAGCGAATTGGGCCGGCGTCGACGAGGAGTACCGCTGGAACTAGAAGAGTCAGTGAAGCTACTTCATCGCGCTGAAAAATATTAGGCAGCGATTACACGCAGGATTCATGAGGATATTCGTCAAAGATCAAATTGAGATCCGTACCAAGCTCGCCTTGCGTTTGGTCTTCTTATCGAGGAGCTTAGCCGGTTCAAAATATTTTTTTAGTGCATAATTTGGCCACCGCTCCGCCTGTGTGGAGCGATTACTAAATAGATATGGCAAAGCTAACCAAACGCGACATCGTTGTCGCCATCAGCAACCAGACCGGTATGGTTCAACATGAAGTTTTCGATGTGGTCCAGCGGACACTCGACAAAATCACCGACAGTTTGGCCAACAACATTGCCGTTGAACTGCGCAACTTTGGCGTTTTTCAGCCGCGGCTGACAAAACCGCGCGTCGGACGGAACCCGAACCAGCCAGGGAGCAGTTTCGTAATTCCGCCGCGTGCGACCGTGAAATTCAAAGCTGGCAAGATCATGCGTCAGCGAGTCGGGAAGCTTTCGCGGGAATTAAAAGAAGCATCCGAGCGGACCGAGCGGCAGAAGAACGCTGCGGCGACGGGCCCCAACGGCGGATAACGCGACGAATGCGGCTACTAAATCGGCGAAGCTCACGATCCCGTGGTCGGCTCGAGCTCGAGCAGATTTTGGATCGCCTCTTCCAGCCGCTCAAAATTGATCGGCTTAGTGAGATGCTCAGAGAAGCCCGCCTCTCGGGCTTTGCTTACGTCGTGTTCCGTTCCAAAGCCGCTGAGTGCAATTCCGAGCAAGCCTTTGCTGTCTCGCAATTCGCGCATTAGATCATAGCCGCTGCGGTCCGGTAGTCCGATGTCGCTGATGAGCAGGTCGAAATCCTGTTCGTGCGCTTTTTCCACCGCCTGCTCAGCGGAATAAGCCACCGTAATCTCGTAGCCGCGACGTTCGAGCATCATCTTCATCCCAATGCAAGTATCGCGATGATCATCCACCACGAGAACGCGCCGAAGCGTGGGTATTCTCGGCTCGCCTTCCCTGATGGCAGACGGACCCTCCTCAGCTCCGTTGCCTGCTGCGGCCGGTGCGGACACTGTCTTCAAGTTTAGCGAAAAAGTTGAGCCGCGATTCTTTCCGGGACTCTCGACCCGAATTTTTCCGCCATGCGCATCAACCATCGCTTTCGAGATCGCAAGGCCAAGACCAAGGCCGCCAAAACGGCGGGTGATGGCGATTTGGCCCTGTTCGAAGGCGTTGAAAATTTTGTCGATCTTTTCCGGCTCGATCCCAATGCCAGTATCGCTGATTCGGATTTCAATCTCCTCCGACGCCGGATTGACGGTTTCAATAATGATACAGCCTTTCTCTGGGGTAAATTTCACGCTGTTCTTGATGAGATTCCAAAACACCTGCTGCAAACGTGCTGGGTCCCCTTCGACATGGGCGTGAGCGGCGTGGAATCGAAATTCCACTTGAAGATCCTTGGCGGCAATATCGTCGCGGCAAATTTCGTGAGCGCGCTGCAGGATTTCATGGACGCAAATAA
>Ga0307312_10002281_pt1 | contig 10061 bp, 7 predicted proteins | sample ER_DNA_202_FD_194489 | JGI IMG/M metagenome (GOLD analysis project Ga0307312, IMG submission 194489) | Bulk soil microbial communities from the East River watershed near Crested Butte, Colorado, United States - ER_DNA_202 | ecosystem: Environmental > Terrestrial > Soil > Floodplain | place: USA...
AAAAGAGGCGGGGGCGGGAATCGAACCCGCGAATAGCGGTTTTGCAGACCGCGACCTTACCACTTGGCTACCCCGCCGGGTCGCAGAGGACGTAAACTATCCGGGTTTGCAACGTCACTGTCAATGTGTGGTGCGCCCTCTGATGGAGTAATGGAGTGGTGGAGCAATGGAATTGAATCATTGTCACATCACTCCAATACTCCAGTAATCCGGTGCCGCGTCTATGATCTCACGTTCATCCGACCTTTTCACCCGCGCCCAATCACGGATTCCAGGCGGCGTCAATTCGCCCGTGCGCGCGTTTCGCAACGTGGATGGCGCGCCTTTTTTTGTGACGCATGCGAAGGGCGCAAAGATTTGGGATGTCGATGGAAAGGAATACATCGATTACGTGGGAAGCTGGGGACCGGCGATCCTCGGTCACGCGCCGAAAGTCGTTGTGGACGCAGTGCGGGAGGCCGCAACGCGCAGCTTAAGTTTTGGAATTCCGAATCCGTTGGAGGTGGAGATGGCGGAATTGATCTGCGATTGGATGCCGTCGATCGAAAAAGTGCGGATGGTGAACAGCGGCACGGAAGCGACTATGTCGTGCATTCGCCTCGCCCGGGCGTTCACCGGGCGCGACAGGATCATCAAGTTCGACGGTTGTTATCACGGGCATGTCGATGGGCTCTTGGTCAAAACAGGCAGTGGCGCACTCACTCACGGGTGGCCCGACAGCGCTGGGGTGCCGCAGGCATTTGCCGATCTCACCATCTCACTTCCATTCAACAATGCCGACCTTGTGGGGGAAGCATTTGCCGAGAACACGGAGAAAATTGCTGCGGTAATTGTCGAACCCATTCCTGCAAACGCAGGTCTTTATCTTCCGAGCGGCGACTTTTTGTCGATGCTGCGAAAGGAATGCACGGTGAATGATGCGCTCTTGATCTTCGACGAAGTAATTACTGGTTTCCGTCTGGCGCGCGGCGGCGCCCAGGAAATTTACGGAGTCAAACCCGATCTTACGGCGCTGGGGAAGGTGATTGGCGGCGGACTACCAGTCGGCGCATTTGGCGGCCGGGCCGAAATCATGGACCAGCTTTCGCCAGATGGCCCCGTTTATCAGGCGGGCACATTATCTGGCAATCCTTTGGCCATGGCTGCGGGTCTCGCGCAGCTGCGTGAGCTCGAACGCATCAACGGATGGAAATTACTGGAAGAGATTGGCGCGCAATTCGAACGGCTCACGCGGAGTGCCATCAGTGATACGAAGACCGACGTCACGTTTCACAGGATCGGTTCGATGTTCTGTTTGTTCTTCGCCCCGGGACCGATTCTCGATCTCGCGAGCGCGCGGAGGAGCGATTTAAAAACATTCGCGAGATTCTTTCATGCTTGTTTAAGGCGCGGCATCTCCTTCGCGCCATCGCAGTTTGAAACCGGGTTCATATCCACGGCGCACTTGCCGGAAGATGTGGAATGCACAGGCAGTGCGGTGCGCGAAGCATTAAGAGAGCTATAGATTCATTCCACTCAAGAAACGACGTCTCTGCGAGCCGCGATCCTTCTTTTTTTTTGTTCCGACCCCGAAAGTATTCGGGGTTGCCCGGCCGTAGCTTTATGCGAAGGCTGGGAGGAATGTCTTTCTCTCAAACAAGAAAACATTGATCGAGAGATGTCTCGACTTCGCTCGACATGACAACGACTAAGAATTCGCGAATTCGCCCGGCGGCGAAATTCTTTTTGGAGGGTGACAAAAAGTTTTTCGTCAAAGGCGTCACGTACGGTCCCTTCAAGCCGGACGCCGAAGGAAACTATCTCGGTCGGCCCGAGCAGGTGGATGTCGATCTCGCCCTCATGCGACAAGCAGGCCTGAATGTTGTGCGGATTTATCACGCACCGCCCCCTTGGTTTCTCGACCGGTGCACTAACGCTGGGATGCGCGTGCTGGTGACACTTCCCTGGGAAAAACATAACGAGTTCCTGCAAATACGCGGGGCATCCAGCAATTCTCGGTTATCTCGTCGGTAACGAAATCTCCAGCACGATGGCCCGCTGGCTTGGCGCGCGTCGAGTGATTGAATTTGTAGAGGAACTGATTCGAATCGGGCGTGCCATCGATCCGGATGCCCTCTTTTCCTATGCGACGTACCCACCGACGGAATATCTGCTGCCGCAGAATGCCGATTTTTGCTGTTTCAATGTTTACCTCCACAATCAGCGTGATTTCGAAGGTTATCTATTTCGACTCCAAAATCTCACAGGCGAGCATCCGCTTATCCTGGGGGAATTTGGTATGGATACGATACGGCATTCACAGGATGAGCAAGCCGACATGCTCGGTTGGCACATCGATAGCGTCGTAAAATGCGGCCTTGCTGGAACCATTTTTTTTACCTGGACGGACGAATGGTTCACCGGGGGGCAGGAAATTACCGACTGGGCGTTTGGGATCGTTACGCGGGAACGCCGACCGAAGAAGGCGTTCTACACGCTGGAAGAGAAACTGGGCCGAAACGATTCCACCTTGCCTCATCGTCCGTTGCCGAAGGCGCCGTTCGTTTCGGTCATTGTTTGCTCGTACAATGGTGGGTCGACTCTTGCGTCCTGCCTTGATTCGTTAGGTAAACTTAATTATCCCGAGTATGAGGTCATTCTGGTCGATGACGGATCGACCGATGATACATCTTATATCGCAGCGCAGTTCTCATGGGTGCGCTACATTCAACAAAGCAATCAAGGATTGAGCCACGCTCGGAATACGGGCGCGGCCGCAGCTAAGGGTGAAGTCTTCGCCTATACCGATTCTGACTGCATGGTTGATCCCGATTGGCTGTATTATCTCATCGGCACTCTTGTAAGCGGCGATTACGCCGGAGCGGGTGGACCGAATGTCACGCCGCCAGCCAAAAATTGGATTCAGGCCTGCGTTGCAGCGGCACCGGGCGGACCGAGCCATGTGTTGCTTACCGATGTGGTCGCCGAGCACATTCCCGGTTGCAACATGGCCTTTTATCGCTGGGCGTTTGAGGGCGTGGGCGGATTTGACACCGAATACCGCAAAGCAGGTGATGACGTCGATTTTTGCTGGCGAATTCAGCAGGCTGGTTGGGTCATTGCTTTCAGTCCAACGGCGATCGTCTGGCACCATCGGCGTTTTACGCTTCGCGCTTTTTTGAGGCAGCAGGACGGTTATGGCGAAGCAGAGTCACTACTGCGCTTTAAACATTTGATCTTTTTCGGACCAACAGGTACCGCAAAATGGCGCGGGCAGATCTACGGAACGCCGCGGTTCAGCTGGTTCGTTAACCGGCCAGTGATCTATCACGGAATGTTCGGTGAAGGTTTTTTTCAATCGATTTATCCCGCACCTCAGTCAGACGTAGCCGCCTACCTGAGCAGTATTGAGTGGTTTGCCCTGACAATTTTCCTGTTCGGTCTTGGGATTTTTCTCCCGGCGTTGCGCATTGTTCCGTACCTCATGCTTGGAGGCACGTTATGTGTCGCGCTTTCCTACATGGTGCGAGCTTCCATTGAGCCGAAATTCGATACGGCTGGCGCACGGCTGCTTGTCATGCTTCTAGCTTTTGTCCAGCCGCTCGTGCGCGGATTCTCCCGTTATTTCACATGGCTGCATTTCAAGCGCACACCCGCAAGCGTGATTCGGGCACACGAACATCTGCCAGAGCCCGGCCGTATTGCCGGCAGTCTAAGTCGCCGGGTTTTTTGGAGCGAACAGGGGAGGGACCGCCACTATTTGCTCGGTGCCATCTTCGAGCTGCTGGATGAAGAAGGCTGGCGCTATTCCACTGATAGTGGGTGGAATGAGTGGGACATTCAAATCTACGGGAATTTTTGGTGGAGCATCGCGCTTCAGACCGTCACCGAGTATCACGGCGGCGGTAAGTGTTTGACCCGCGTTCGGCTTCGTAACCGGTTCGTTACGACGACCATTATTTTCAATCTCATTGCTTTAAGTTTGTTGATCTATCGGCAGCTCAATATTTCGCATGTGGATTTTTGGGTCCTTGTTCCCTACGTACTCTTTCTGGTGTTCCTCTGGACGAGAGCGCGTTTGCTGAAGTCACGTGTGGCCGAACTTGTCGATCTTGCAGCGCATCGCGCGGGTCTGCAGCGGGTGATGCGTCGAGGTAAAGTCGCCGGAAGCCGGTCAACGTCGCAAGTTGAGATGCCAGTGAATACCGTGGACGAGGTCTCGCCGAATCTTCCTGAATAGGTGCGCCCTCAAGAAGTGACGGCTTCCCAGCCGTCGTTCCTTGTATAAGGCTTCGCTCAACTTTGGGTCAAAACTTCAAACGCGCCCTGCCACTTCCGCGTGTGATTTGGCCGATTCGTTTTGCTTCTAACATTCGCATCGCGCGCCGGGCATCGCGTTCGGAAACCACCGCCGTCATTCCGATACCCATATTGAACACCTGATACATCTCATGAAGATCGATATTTCCGTTTTGCTGCAAGATCCGAAAGATGCGGGGCGCGCGCCAGTTTTTCGTTTCGATCACCGCGTCACAATTTGCCGGCAAAATTCGCGGCAGATTATCGATGAGACCGCCGCCTGTGATATGAGCCAGACCTTTAATCATGCCGATTGGAATTTTTGCCAGAAGCGGCTGATAATTTTTATGTACGCGCAGCAATTCCTTCCCAATCGCCATTGCTGAGCCGGGCAGACGCGAACCAATCTTGAGGTTCATTTTGCTGAACAAAATCTCTCGAGCCAGCGAGTAGCCGTTTGTATGCAAACCGTTTGATTCCAGCCCTAGAATTACGTCGCCCGGCCGGATTTTCTTGCCGTCGATGATATGGCCGCGGTCCACGACACCAATGATGCAGCCGGCGAGATCATATTCTCCCTTGCGATACATCCCTGGCATCTGCGCCGTCTCGCCGCCGAGAAGGGCACAACCCGCCGATCGGCAGGCGCGCAAAAAACCCCGTAGCAATTGTTGGAACACGCGGGGTTCGAGTTTTCCGCAGCCAATGTAATCCAGGAAGAAAAGGGGCCGTGCACCCAGGACGGCGATGTCGTTTACACAATGGTTAACCAGATCGGCGCCAACGGTATCATGCTTGTTCAGAGCAAACGCGACTCTTAATTTTGTCCCGACGCCGTCGATGCTTGCAACCAGAACCGGCTCGCGAATTCCAGGGAAGTTCGCTCGAAATAAACCCCCGAAACCGCCAATCTTACTCAACACTTGTGGCCCGTGCGTTTGCTTTACGAGTGATTGAATTTGCCTCTTGAGTCGATTGCCAAGATCGACATCAACGCCTGCACGCGCGTACGCTTTCTTTCTACTCGTCATGTCGAGCGACAGTCGAGACATCCCGTTACGAAAGCTTCAAGTGTCATCACGGGATTCTTCGACTTCGTTTCGCTGCGCTTCACTTCGCTCAGAATGACAGGCGCAACGCCCGTCACTTCAAATCCGAGAATAACGTCGGATGTGCTTCCTGATCGGCGAGCGCTTTGGCGCGCTGCTCACGTTTCTCCATAATGAACTTGTCTAACGCAGGATCGACGGGCAGGGGATAATCCCCGTTGAAACAGGCCAGGCAAAAGCTATTCATCGGCTTTCCAGTCGCCCGCACCATGCCTTCTACGTCGAGGTAACCGAGGCTGTCGACACCGAGGTATTTGCAAATGTCTTCCATCGACATCTGATTGGCGATCAATTTTTCTGGATCGGGAAAGTCGATGCCGTAGTGACAAGCAAACCGGTGTGGCGGACAGCTCACTCGCATGTGCACTTCTTTTGCGCCAGCTTCGCGTAAGTTCACCACGCGCGCTCGCGAGGTCGTCCCGCGCACAATCGAGTCGTCCACAACTACGACACGTTTTCCAGCCACCATTTCCTTGATCAAATTCAACTTTACTCGCACATCGAAATCGCGGATGAGCTGGCTCGGCTGCAAGAACGTTCGGCCAATGTAGTGATTGCGGACAAAGGCGTGCGCATACGGAATCTTTAGCTCCTGCGCGAAACCAAGAGCGGCATAATTTCCCGAGTCAGGCACCGGCACGACGATGTCTGCATCGACCGGAAATTTTCTTGCCAGTTCGCGTCCCATTTCCATGCGCACTTTTCCGACGTTAACGCCGCCGATCATACTGTCCGGCCGCGCGAAATAGACATATTCGAACATGCAAAATGCTGGCCGCTCATCCGGGAACGGCCTTTCAGAGCGCAATCCATTTTCATCGATGATCAACACTTCGCCGGGCTCAATTTCGCGGATGAACTCCGCATGAATCAGATCAAAAGCACACGTCTCAGATGCCACGATATAAGCGTCATCGAGTTTGCCGAGGGAGAGTGGGCGCCAGCCAAACGGATCGCGAACTGCGATCAGTTCCCGTTCACTCATGATGATGAGCGAGAACGCTCCTTGAATCCGGCGCAACGCCGCGAGAACATTTCCGCCATTCCCCGAGGGTTGCGCCAGAAGATGTAAAATGATTTCGCTGTCGGCGGTGGTTTGGAAAATGGAGCCTTTTCGCTCCAATTCATCGCGCAGAAAATCGGCATTGATCAAATTACCATTGTGCGCAATTGCCATTTGGCCGCGCACACAGTCGACCACGAAGGGTTGCGCGTTTTTGATCGTGCTGGTTCCGGTTGTGGAATAACGCGTGTGCCCGATGGCGCGTGTCCCTTTCAGTCTCGCCAGTTCATTCTGCCCAAACACTTGCGATACAAGACCCATGTCCTTGTGCTGGAGAAAGGTCGTGCCCGGCCCGTTGCTGGTGACAATTCCCGCGCTCTCCTGGCCCCGATGCTGTAAGGCAAACAGACCGTAGTAAGTCAATACCGCAGCGTTAGGATGGCCGAACACGCCGAACAGCCCGCACTCATGCTGCGGGAACGGCTTGGTCTCGGCCTCGATGATGTCGATCTTGTCTGGAGAGATCACACTCAATAATTCACCAAATCGCGCACGGTTCAACGAATCGTTCTCGATGTGTGGCGATTTTCGAAATGCCGGGAAAGACGACCTTGGTATCGCCCGTCATAAACTCGGGATGCCCCCGGCAGCCGAATCACTTTCCACCGCAAGGCGGATGGCGTTCCACCAATCGTCATGAAGATCGGCAGTTGGCCAGGAAAATTTTTCGCTGCCGACGCGAATGCGAAGTTGGTCGCCGCCAACTCTGCCAAGTTGTTGAAATTGAATTTGTCCCTCCTGCAAAATTGACATCGTCACTTGGAGATTTTCGGATGCGACCGAAATCACTATCCGCGACTGTGATTCGTTAAATAACACTGTGGTGGCAGGCGCATCGCCTGCTTTCAGATCGATCTCTGCGCCGAAAGATTTTTCAGGATTGAAACAACACTCAGCAAGCGCAACAGCGAGACCGCCTTCGCTGCAATCATGGGCGCTTTTTACCACGCCTTCGCGAATCAAAGCGCGCACCGCATTTTGGATTTTAATTTCGTACGCCAGATCGACACGTGGCGGCGGGCCAACTTTCAAACCATGACAAACCTTGAGATAACGTGAGCCACCGAGTTGGCTCGCGGCATTGGCATCCTGCTGATCAGTGGGCTGGAAGCCCATGCCACTTCCCACAAGAATGATCGTGTCTCCCTCGTTCTTGAACCACTGCGTCGTGATGTGCTCTTCTTTGTCGATCAAACCGACCATGCCGATGGTCGGCGTTGGATCTACCACACCTGCCGGGCTCTCATTATATAAAGAAACATTTCCGCCGATGACTGGCGTGCCAAACACGCGACAGGCTTCGGCGATGCCTTCAACTGCCTCGCGCAGCTGCCAAAAATTTTCTGGCTTGTACGGATTGCCGAAGTTCAAGTTATCAGTGACCGCAAGCGGACGCGCACCCGAGCAGGTGAGATTCCGGGCTGCTTCGGCGACGGCAATCTTTCCGCCTTCGCGCGGATCCAGCGCGCAATAGAGTGAATTGCAATCCGTAGTCGCAGCCAGGATTTTGTTTGCATAACGGACAAGGAAAACAGCCGCGTCCGAACCCGGCTTCACGAGCGTGCCGGTTCGCACGGTGTGATCGTACTGTCGATACACCCAGTTTTTCGATGCAATGGTTGGATCACGCAATAGTTGGCGCAGCGCTTCGAGATTGTCGATCTTGGCGAAGTTCGACGGACCGCGATCACTGATTGCGGCTGCAACAGGTTTCGCTTCCCGCGAATAAAGAGGCGCTTCGTCAGCCAGCGCCTTGGCTGGAATCGCCGCGGCAATCGCGCCGTTATCACGCACACGCATCATGCCGTCCTCGACCACGCGGCCGATCTCGACGCATGGCACATCCCATTTCTCGAAAATTGCGCGGACCACGTCTTCCTTGCCGCGCCTCGCGATGATCAGCATCCGTTCCTGCGATTCGCTTAACAAAATCTCGTATGGCGTCATGCCAGGCTCGCGTTTTGGAACTTTCGCAAGGTCAATCTCGATACCGCTTCCAGCGCGGCTGGCGGTTTCACACGTCGAGCAAGTTAGCCCCGCTGCGCCCATGTCCTGGATGCCCGCGACGGCATCATGACTAAGCAGCTCGAGGCACGCTTCGAGCAAAAGTTTCTCTTTGAACGGGTCGCCGACTTGCACTGCCGGACGATCTTCGCGCGATTGCTCGGTCAATTCGCGCGAAGCGAACGCCGCGCCGGCCAGGCCATCACGCCCCGTCTCGGCGCCGACATAAAAAACTGGATTACCAACGCCGGTTGCAGCGCCCCGTGCCAGTTGCTCGTGACGCAACACGCCAAGACAAAAAACATTTACGAGGGGATTGCCCTCGAAACTCTCATCAAAATAGATTTCACCGCCAATGGTAGGAATCCCAACGCAATTTCCGTAGTGCGCGATCCCGGTAACGACGCCTGTGAACAATCGCCGATTGGCACCCAGTTTCGAATTTGAAGTTTCAGCTTTCAAATTCGGCGTGATCGGTCCGAACCGCAGAGAATTCAGGGAAAATTCCGGGCGTGCACCCATGGTAAAGATATCGCGGATAATCCCGCCGACACCGGTGGCTGCGCCTTGGAACGGTTCAACCGCGCTCGGATGATTGTGGCTCTCCATCTTGAACGCGATTGCCCAACCGTCGCCAATATCGACGACACCTGCGTTTTCCTCGCCGGCTTTTACCAAAATGCCCGGCCCTGTAGCCGGAAATTTCTTCAGTTCTTTCTTCGAGTTTTTATAGGAGCAGTGCTCACTCCACATTACGGAGAAAATCCCCAGCTCGGTGAAATTCGGCTCGCGCCCGAGGATTTTCTTAATTCGCTCGAACTCCTCCGGGGTGAGGCCGTGTTGTTTGATGAGTTCTGGGGTGACTGCTGGTTCGGCAGTCGGCATCTGGCTGATCATCGGCAGATTCACGTTAACGAATCCGCAAGGCCGCTCAATCACTCAAATAAGAATTTTCATCAAATCGCGACGTCTTGGAAGCGTCCGGCAGCTTATCGAACTACGAACCTTGGGTATCAAAACGAGGGAGGCATTATGGTAAGAAAAGCAATTGTTGCTGTCGCTTGCGTGCTCATTGCATCGCCGGCGTTTGCGCAGACTACTACGAACCGCACGAGGCATTATCGGACAACGACTACGGTAACTAGCGTAGAGGGAGTAACGGTAACGGCACCGATCATAGCGTCCGAGGGAGGGAGCGTTGCCAGTTACCAGCCTGCTGGAACTCTGGTCGTTCGCACGGATAGTGCGAATCCGGAGCGGTTTGATCTACCCGGACCCGGGCTTGTCTATGATAAGTTTGGACGACCGGTAACGACCTCGATCAAACCAGGCACGCGCGTCCGTGTCTTTTACGCGGACTTGGGTCCAATTCGGACGATCGATCACGTGATTGTCGAAGACTAAAAGAATAGCTTTGCTCTGTGGAGTAACTCTCCCGAGGACTGATTGCGAGAGAGTATGGAGAAGCATGCTTCGCGAACCCCGTTTTGTTCTCAGGCACGAAATTTAGACGGAGACCCTCAACGAGAAGGAGGAGATCATGACAAAGAAAATAATAGTCGCTCTCGCCTGCGCGTTAGTTGCGCCACTGGCGTTTGCGCAGACAA
>Ga0307312_10002283_pt1 | contig 10055 bp, 9 predicted proteins | sample ER_DNA_202_FD_194489 | JGI IMG/M metagenome (GOLD analysis project Ga0307312, IMG submission 194489) | Bulk soil microbial communities from the East River watershed near Crested Butte, Colorado, United States - ER_DNA_202 | ecosystem: Environmental > Terrestrial > Soil > Floodplain | place: USA...
CTATTCGCGACGTGAAACCGAACGGCGGGCCGCTGCGATCTTCGATCGTCTCGGAGTCGGGACTGCAATCGATCCCGCGCGGATGGCCGGACAATTGTCCACGGCGCAGAAGCAGATCGTTGAGATGGCCCGCGCGCTCGTGCTGCAGGTGCCGGTGATCATCATGGACGAGCCGACGGCGGCGCTGTCCGAACGCGAAGCCTGCGGATTGCTGCGGATCGTTCGGCAGCTCCGCTCCGAGGGCGTAGCGATCCTGTTCGTCTCGCACCGGCTGGAAGAAGTCCGCGGCATTGCGGATCGGATCACAGTGCTGCGCGGCGGCCGGCGCATCGAGACGTTGGAGGCGCGCGCGCTCACGAATACGAGCGAACTGATATCGCTGATGGTCGGCCGGCCGATTGAGGAGCTCTTTCCGCCCCGCAACCGCACCATCGGCGACGTTGTTCTGTCGGTTCGCGGCCTGCGACGCGACAGGTTTTTCTCGTCCGTCGACTTCGATGTACGAGCGGGTGAGGTTCTAGGGTTCGCCGGGCTGGTCGGGGCCGGACGTACCGAAGTCATGCGCGCCATCTTCGGAGCGGATGTTTGCAACGGTGGCACCGTCTCGAAGCGCGGCCGGCAATTGTCGATCCGTGGGCCACGCGATGCAATCGCCGCCGGCATCGCGTATCTTCCGGAAGACCGCAAGGACCACGGTCTCGTGCTGTGCTTGTCGGGCTCGGAGAACGTCGCGCTTGCTTCGCTGGGGCGCTACGGCGCGGCCGGTCTGGTGTCGTGGCGACGAGTGAGCCGGGCCGCGCGGAGCGTCGCGTCCAGCCTTCAGTTCCGGGGTGACATTCAGGCTCCGGCCGTGAATGCGTCAGGCGGAAATCAGCAAAAGCTCGTAATCGGCAAGTGGGTTCTTACTGGTTCGGATGTGCTGATTTTTGACGAGCCGACCCGCGGTATCGACATCGGCGCAAAGGCTGAGGTCTACCGGCTGATCCACAAGCTCGCCGCCGGCGGCGCTGCGATCGTTGTGGTGTCGTCCGAGCTGCCCGAGTTGCTGCATATCTGCCACCGCATTATGGTGATGTCGGCCGGCCGGGTCCGTGATGAGCTGAAGGAGCCGGAGTTCTCGGAGCAACGCATTCTCGCGGCAGCCTTCGCGGGTCACATGACGACAGAGGACGCAGAACCTGCGCGCGCTGGGTGATGGCGGCAGAAACGGCGTCGGTCGGATCGGGCAGGACAGCCGAGGCGCCGGATATTGCGCGCCACGTCCTTCACTCACTTGCCCTGCGCCATGGGCGCGAGGCCATCCTTCCGCTGGTCGTGGTTGTGATGATCGCAGTCTTCTCGCTGCTCTCCGACGTATTCCTGACCGTCCCCAATTTCCGCAATGTAGGCGTCGCGGCCGCGGCGCTGGCCGCGGTGTCGTTCGGCCAGACCTTCGCGATCCTGACGGCGGGATTGGATCTTTCGATCGGCGCGGCAGTCGCGCTCGTCAGCGTGACCAGCGCATTGGCCATGCGCCGCTATGGGATTCCAGCGGGCATCGGAACTGCGCTTGCCGTCGGTTGCCTAGCCGGTCTGGTGAACGGCCTCGTTGTGGCGAAGCTCAAGGTCTTTCCGTTCATCGCAACCCTTGCGACCATGTCGATCATGTCCGGTTTAGCGCTTCAACTGAGCGCCGGCGTCCCGGTCACCGGCGTGCCCGACAGCTTTTCGAACCTAGCCTACGACCGCCTCTTCGGAATTCCCATGCCGGTGGTGATCGCGTTGCTCGTGCTCGTCGTTGCAGCGCTGATCCTGCGATATACCCGCGTCGGGCGTCACATCTATGCGGTGGGCGGAAACGAAGAAGCGGCGCGACTGTCCGGCATCGCGATCGATCGGGTCAAGCTCTTCGCCTACGTCCTGAGCGGTCTCTGCGCCGCGGTGGGCTCGCTGATCCTGACCGCGCGTGTTGCCTCCGGCCAGCCGTCGCTCGGAACAAACCTGCCGCTCGAGGCGGTCTCGGCAGTCGTGCTCGGCGGCGTGTCGCTCTTCGGAGGACGCGGGTCGGTGATTGGCGTTGCATTCGGGGTACTGTTCGTGAGCATCCTGTCGAACGGACTGAACCTACTCAACGTCTCGTCCTACACCCAGATGATGGTGATCGGAGTCGCACTGATCGTGGCGGTGGCAGTCGATCAGGCGTTTTCCGGGAAGCGCGGCAAGTGATCGCAGGAGCGACGTGAGCTTGAATTGAGAATCGCCAGGACAACACAGGAGAGCGCTATGCAGAAGAGGATGAGCATCGGGAGGGCCGTCGGATTCGTCGCCGTCTCGACGTTGATGGCCACCGGGGCCTACGCGGCCGACAAGATCGGCGTCACCATGCCCAACATCAAAGGGCCGTGGTTCACACCGGTTCTATTTGGAGTCACCGACGAAGCCAAGAAGCTCAACTACGACGTCATCATCCAGGATGCCGGCGGATACGGCAACGTCGACAAGCAGGTCAGCCAGCTGTCCAATCTGCTCGTGCAGCGGGTGAAGGCGATCCTGCTCGACCCGGCCAATCCCGATTCGTTCAATGGCGTGGTGAGGCAGGCAAAGTCGGACAAGATTCCGGTCGTCGGCGTCGGCAGCCCGATCGTAGCGAGCAACGTCGAGGCCGACGGCGCCGCGTCTTCAAGCCATTGCAATATCGGTCATGAACTGGCGAAGGGCGCGAAGACCCTGCTGCCGAACGGCGGCACGCTCGCCATTCTCGCGGGCCCGCCCGGCGCGTTCTGGGCCAGCGATCGTTTGCGCTGCTTCAAAGAGGACATCGCGGGCAGCAATATCAAGATCGTCGCCGAGCAGACCAGCGAGCAGGATGCCGCCGTCGCGCTCTCGCTCGCCAACGACATGCTGCAGCGCTTTCCGAACGTCGACCTGCTCTATGGTGCTGACGACACGTACGGCGTCGGTGCGGCACGCGCGGCGCAGGGTGCGCAGAAGTGTGGCAAGGTAAAGGTGCTTTTCGCCGTGCTGGGCGAGGCCGCCGAGGAGATTATGCGCGCAGGATGCGCGGACTATGTGGTCGCGCAGCAGCCGGTCCTGATCGGCCGGACCGGCTTGCAGATGGCGGACAAGCTCATCAAGGGACAACCACTGGCGAAGAAGCTCGAGGAAATTTCGTTGATCCCGGTGACTAAGGCAAATCTTGATTCCATCAATAAGGCGACCATGCAGGCCCCCAAGGGCTGGACGCCCTGACCTGGCAAGGGCCTCGCGCTGGTGCGCGCGGCCCTTGTAGCGGAAAACATGATGAGCAAGACCATTGTCCGGCTGCGGCTGAACCAACAGCAACTCGAGTTGATCGACAAGACGATCGCGGCAGGTGAATCGAACAGCCGCGATGACCTAGTGCGCCGCGCGCTCCGCGAATTCGCGGTGCGGCATCTTGCGACGAGCGACGGGACGAAGGTTGCAGGCGATGAGCGGAAGAACGGTTCTTAAGGAGCTGATCATCGAGCCAGGCACTGGCAAGGCGCTGGAGCTCCGGCGCGGCCAAATCCTGCGGATAGAGCAGGTTGCCGGCAGGCAGTGCGCGGACTTCAACTGCTTCAACCTGCACGACTACAAGGAGTTCTTCCACACCGGCCGCACGCGCCACCTGCACGGGATTCATCCGACCAAGGGCGACTTCCTTTGGTCAGCGCCGCCGCGCGAACGTCCGATGATGGCGATCATCGAAGATACCGCCGGTACCAACGACGTCATCTATCCGCGCTGCAGTGCCTTTCTGTTCGAGTATCACTATGGATTGGCGGTGCACACGAATTGTCATGACATTCAGGCCGAGGCGCAGCGCGAATATGGCTTGACCCCCGATGACGTGCATGACTCGTTCAACTTTTTCATGCACACCGGCATCGATCAGCACGGTCACCCGTTCATCGCCAAGAACACCGCGAATAAGGGCGACCACGTCGAGCTGTTGGCGCTGATCGATGTCCTCGCCGTGCCGAACGTGTGCGGCGCGGACGTCATGATGACGAGCGACTTCGAGCTTAAGCCATTGAAGCTCACGGTGTTCGAAGCGGCCGATAGAGATTGGGATTCGGTGGTCGAGCCGCCAAAGTGGCGGAACCAGCGGAGCGTGTCGGACTTCAAGGTGCAGAATATCAAGGCCGACCGCGAACTCTCCGCGGACAGGAGCTACAAGCCCTCATTCACCAATGTGCCGCTGGGACTTTCGGAGATCGAGGTTGCGCTGTCGGACGAGGAGGCCTCAGTGCTCGAGAAGCTCGCCGCCACGGGCAAGTTCGGAGAGACGAACGCGGAGGTCCTTCGCTACGCCCTATTTTCGTGGTGGATCGACAGGTTCATGAACGGGCCGAAGCACGCAGCGCCGCTCTAGCTCCGTCGCGGGGCGCCGTCAGTTCGACGGGACCGTGGCGATGAAGTGATCGGCGATTGCACCGGTGGTGGCGAACCAGGTTCCTTCGTCGGCCTTCCGCAGATGCTCGAATGCTCGCCTGAGCGCCTGGATCCGGAATGGCTGGCCCATGATGAACGCGTGCAGGGCAATCCCGTAGACCAACGACTGTCGCCGCGACTGGCGTTGCATCTCGTCGAAATTTGCAACGATCACGTCGGCAAAAGCCTCGGCAGTGCCGTGATGCAGGGCGATCATCGGAATGTCGTTGACCTCCTGCGGGTACGGCACGCTGAGGAGCCGGCCCTTGCGCGTGCGAATCCAGACTGGCTGGTCGTCGATCGGCCAGTCCAGGATGTAACGATATCCCGCCTCTTCTAGCAGGTCCGGCGTGACGTTGCTCGGATTGACGCCGGGGCTGAGCCAGCCCGCAGGAGGCTTTCCCTCGTGCCGCTTGATGGCTGACGTGACGTCGTCGATCAGTTTCTTCTCGCCGGCTTCGTCGAAATCGTTCTGATGTTCGGAGTTCGTGCGCCCGTGCCCGACGACCTCGTCGCCGCGCGCTCGAAACGCCGCGACCACTTCCGCGCAATGATCGTAGACTTCGCTGTTGAGCAGCAGCGAAACAGGCAGCTTGAACTCATCGAACAGTTCGAGCAGCCGCCAGACACCGACCCGGTTGCCGTATTCGCGCCAACCCCAGTTGTACGTGTTGGGGTGGGGAAGGCCCGGCGAATAGGAAATGCCCAGGCCTTCCCCGTAAGCGAAGTGCTCGAGATTGAGGGAAACATGTATCGCCAGGCGTCGTTCCTCCGGCCATGTGAACGACGGGCGGTTCGTGATCGCGCTGTAGGGAAATCGACCGTGTGAGCGAAGCATTGTCGAGCGCCTCAGGGATAACTGGTTTCCCGCGCAAGTTTGACGGTCGGGGCATTTTGGTCAATGGTACAGTGCGGAGCTCCGCGCTGTTCGGGGCTGTTGTGTTTGAACGCACTTTTTTGGCGTAAGCGCTCTACATTTTCTTGTGCGCTCCGCATGGCGCTTCGGCCGATGTTAGAGTCCGCCCGGAATGGATCGAGGCGCAGCGATGTCGTGCGCATGGGGCGGCAGCAGACGTCTCACCAGTGCAGCCAAAAGCCGACGCATGCAGCGCAGCGCGAGTAGAGGTATATCGGCACGCATCGCATGCCCACTTACTTCAGTTGAAAGACGAGCATCTGATCCGTGAGCGAGAGACCGCCGCAGCGCAACGTGCCACCCGGAACATAGGCCGCCGAACCGTCGGTCGCAGCACCGATCGCTTGCCGCCCACCCGGCAATTTCGCTAGGGTCAGCCAAGTATTCGATTTCGGATCGTAGGCTTCGTTCTCGTCAAAAGCCTCACCGCCGCCGAACTTGGCATTTGGATCGCGCTTCCTGCACTCGCCACCGAGATAGAGCAGCAGGCCATGATAATAGACGGCCGCCCCGCCGCTACGGGCGGTCGGCATGGGCGCTGCCTTTGTCCATTGGTCCGTCGCTGGATCATAGACGTCGTGGTCGGGGATGTTGTCGGTTTGCCCCCCTGTGCGTCCGCCGACGACATGGATTTTGCCGTCGATGACTGCGACGCCATGGTGATCGCGCGCCTTCGGCATTGGCGCCTTTTTGCTCCACTGATTTGTCGCCGGATCGTAGGCTTCGTGAAAATCGACAGGGAGCGGGTCGCGAGGGCGGCCGCCGAAGGCGTGAATTTTGCCGTCGACCGTGGCTACGGCAACCGCACCGAGCGCCGTGCTCATGGGAGCAAGTTCCTGCCACTTATCTGTCGCTGGGTCGTATGCCAAGGCGACGATCTGCGCGTTCGCATGAACGAGATTGGTAAAACCACCAAAGACGTAAAGCTTGCCGTTCAGGCCGACGGCACCGGGATGACTTAGTCCGATCGGCAGCGGCGCACGTTCGCGCCAACGGTCCGTCTTTGGATCATATTCGTAATTAACCGTCGAACCCCAGGTGCCGGAACCCATGTCGGAAGAAGTCGGAAGGATGTGCGGGCGGAAAGTTGAACCGCCGAAGATGTAGATTTTCCCGTCGAGAGCCGCGACAGCGGAATCTCCGGTCCCCGTCGGCATTGTGGATACGGCTGACCAGCTGCCTTGATCTTGCGCCAACGCAGTGGAGATTGTAACCGCTGCGGCAACTGTGGAGAAAAAAGCGACCGATAGGCCGACTGCCGACCTGCGCCAGCAATCCAAGCGCTTGGACATTTACTTCCTCCCATCTCTCTTCCATCTTTTCGGCGCGCCCTAGGAGAGGCGTCGTTCATGATGGCTCATCATACGTTGTCAAGTCGGGGGGGTCGAGCCGCTGACCCCGCTCGCTACTCGGGCGATGTCCGTTGTGGGTCTCCCCGCCCATCGCGAATACCAATGGTACCGTTGCAGGCATGATCGGCTTGGCCGCTATCGCTGAGGCTGTGCCTCCTGTTGCCACGAGCACGTTCACCGAACGGCGAACGAGATCAGCTGCCAGTCCCGACAGCCGATCATAGTGGCCTTCGGCGAAGCGATATTCGATCGCCACGTTCTGCCAGGAAAATAGCCAATTCCGTTCAGGCCATTGCGGAACGCGGTCACAATGTGTGTGGATTCGTCCGGCGATCTAGTGCTCAGATAGCCGATCACCGGCATCGCCGCCTGCTGCCCGCGCGCCGCCACCGGCCACGCCGCCGCCCCGCCGCCGAGCAGCGTGATGAACTCGCGCCGTCTCACTCGATCACCTCGTCGGCGCGGGCGATGAGCGTGGGAGGAATTTCGAGCCCGAGCGCCTTGGCGGTCTTCAGGTTGATCACCAGCTCGTACTTGGTCGGCGCTTGCACAGGCAGGTCGGCGGGCTTCTCGCCCTTGAGGATACGGTCGACGTAGCCGGCGGCACGTCGAAAACTATCCACCGAATCAGGCCCGTATGCGATTAGACCTCCTTGGGTGACGAAGAGTGGGTAGGAATAGACCGCCGGCAGTCCGTGCCGCGCCGCCATCATGATAATTACCTTACGATGAGCGACCGTTGCCGGACTTCCGGTCACGATCAAGCCGCCATTCGGACCCTGGGCGAACGCCGTGATGGCGCGCTCGATTTCGCTGGCGTCGCGCGTATCGACCGGGCGCAACTCCACGCCAAGTGACGGCGCGACGGCCTGGATTGCAGCCAACTGGCCGATGCCGGAGGATAAAGTGGATTCTCGAAGAACCGCCACACGCATCACGCTGGGCGCAATCTGCTTGAGCAGTTCCAACCACTTTGCGCTGGTACCATATTCGAAACTAGTAAAGCCCGTAGCGTTGACTCCCGGGCGCGCCAAGCTCTCGACGTAACCGGCTCCGACCGGGTCGGCAACAATCGTGAAAACGATTGGAACGGTGCGGGTGGCCTGCAGCAGTGGTGCAAGGCTTCCGCTCGAATGGGCCAGGATAACGTCCGGGGCGAGCGCGACCAATTCCGCAGCGTACTTGCGCAAGGCGTCGGCATCTCCGCCACCCCAGCGGTAGTCGACCCGAATGTTTTGGCCGATGGTCCAACCCAATTGCTGCAGACCCTGCGCAAACGCCGCGAGGCGAGGTTGTGATTCCGGATCGTCGGTCGTGAGGGCCATTAACACGCCGATGCGCCGCATGGGCTCCGGCGGCTGCGCACGCGCGGCGGCAACCGGCCACGCAGCCGCGCCGCCTAGCAGTGTGATGAACTCGCGACGCCTCACTCGATCACCTCATCGGCGCGGGCGAGGAGCGTGGGGGGTATCTCGAGGCCGAGCGCCTTTGCGGTCTTTAGATTAATGACCAACTCGAACTTGGTCGGCTGCTGGATCGGCAATTCGCCTGGATGCGCACCTCGCAGGATGCGATCGACGTATGGCGCTGCACGCCGATACAGGTCGACAGCGGAGAGGCCGTAGGTCACTAGGCCGCCGTCCGGGCCGAATTCGCGCCACGCATAGATCGTCGGGAGCCGATGGCTCGCGGCCAACGAGATGATCGTCTTACGGTGAACGGACGTGAAGCTGTCCGAGGGACAAATCAAACCGCCGTCCGGCTCGCGCGCAAACGCAGCGATCTTTGGTTCGATCTCAGCCACGTCGTTGACCGGCACTGCGGTCCAAGGCAAGCCGAGCGACGCGGCCCCAGTCTCAATTGATCGCAGGAACGAGGCAAAATACGGCGCCGTTTTCGGATTGAACAGGACTGCGACGCGGGCAAGCTTCGGCGCGATCTCCTTCAGGATTTCGATCCACTTCCCGCCCATCGAAAACTCGAAGGCGGTGAACCCGGTTAGATTTCCGCCCGGCCGCGCCAAATTCGAGACGAAGCCCTGGCCGACCGGATCGGAGACCGACACGAACACGATCGGGATTGTCTTGGTCGCATCGCTGAAGGCCGCCAGGCCCTCGGTCGCGCTGGCGAGGATGAGGTCTGGCTTCGACGCGACCAAGTCCATCGCCGCCGCGCGGATGCCGCGCGTATCGGCGCCGGGCGACCAGCGGTAGTCGATCTGGACATTGCGGCCCTCGATCCATCCGAGCTCTCGGAGACCGTGTTGGAAGGCCTCAATGCTGAGACGTCCTTCCCGGTCACCCGCGGCCTGGTTGACGAATACGCCGATCCGCCGAATCCGCTCCGGCTGCTGCGCGTGCGTCGCGAGCGGCCACGCCACCGCCGCGCCGCCGAGCAGCGTGAACTCGCGGCGGGTGCTCATTCGATCACCTCGTCGGCGAGTGCGAGGAGCTTGTCTGGAACATCGATACCAAGCGCCTTGGCGGTCTTGAGATTGATTACAAAAGAGAACTTAGTTGGTTGTACTACGGGCAAGTCGGTCGGCTTGGCGCCCTTCAAGATACGCCCGGCGTAGATGCCGACCTGCCGATATGCATCCTGAATGCTTGTGCCGTAACTCATCAGACCGCCCGCGGCGGTGTTCCGGCGTTCAGCCGACATTACAGGAATCCTATGGCGAGCCGCCATTGCAATCAGGTTGGTTGTTTGGCTGGCCAGAAACGGATTGGCAGCGACGAACAGTGCGCTGATTTGCTGCTGGGCAAGGATGGGGGAGAGCGCATCGATATCATGTGCGTTATGTGCGGTCAGAATTTCGATTCGCACCCCGATGGCGCGTGCCGCCGTCTGGAGGTCTAATGACTCGAACTCTGCCTGGGGACTGTCTGGATTCAACAGAAACGCGATCGAGGTGAGTCCGGGCAACATCTCGCGCAGCAGCTCCAGCCGCTTCGCGCTCAGCGTATTGATGAATTGATTCACGCCGGTGAGATTGCCGCCCGGCCGATTGAGGCTGGCGACGAGGCCGAGCTTGACGGGGTCGACTCCAACGATGAACAGAATCGGGATCGTCGACGTTGCGGCCTTCGCGGCATCCGCCGCGGCCGATGCTCCGGTCGCAGCGATCACCGCGACCTGGCGGCGGACCAGTTCACTCGCCATTGCCGGCAGTCGGTCGTCCTGACCTTCCGCCCAGCGATACTCGATTGTAACGTTCTGCCCATCGACAAAGCCGGTTTCTTTAAGTCCTTCCCGGAACGCGGCGGCCGCGTGTGCGAACGTGTCGGGCCACTGACCATTGAGGAACCCGATCACCGGCATCGCCGGCTGCTGCGCGCGCGCCGCGAGCGGCC
>Ga0307312_10002285_pt1 | contig 10053 bp, 8 predicted proteins | sample ER_DNA_202_FD_194489 | JGI IMG/M metagenome (GOLD analysis project Ga0307312, IMG submission 194489) | Bulk soil microbial communities from the East River watershed near Crested Butte, Colorado, United States - ER_DNA_202 | ecosystem: Environmental > Terrestrial > Soil > Floodplain | place: USA...
GGCGACGGCAAGCTCCAGCGCGCACTTCAACGCGACGACGATGAGAACGGGCCTGACGGCGAACGGAACGACCGCTTTCACCGCGCACCGCTATGCACGGCACCCAGCCTAGAACCCCAGCGACACCCTCGCGTTCCTGGTCGGAAAGAGACTCGGCCAGCTGACGAGATATCGCCTGGGCCAATGTGCGGGAATGTCACCCGAAGGCGAGTGCTTCGGGGCTGTGGGTCGCCGTCGTGGCAGCTCGCTAGGACTGTCCTGCCGGCGGCGATTCGTTGGGATCATTCTTTTGCCGGCTCGTGCCGCACTCGTGCCACCATTCACGCGCCGTGGAGCCGCGCGATTATGCGTACCTTTGGGCTTGGGAGCCGCTCCAACCCGCCGACCTCGCTGGCCTTCTCGACGGGTTGAGGGCGTCTTGGTGGATCTGCGGAGGCTGGGCTCTCGATCTCTATCTCGGGCGTGAAACTCGCCGCCACGACGACCTCGATGTCGCCGTTCTGCGGCGCGATCAGCGCGCGCTGTTCCGCCACTTGCGGGGCTGGGACTTCCGCTACGCCACACACGCGCACACGCTCGAGCCTTGGGACGGAAGGCATCTCGAGCCACCGATCCACGGGATTTGGGCGCGTCGCTCCAGCGAGGCTACTGCACCCTGGACGTGCGAGTTTCTCCTCAACGAACAGACAGACCAGGACTGGATCTTCGGCCGGGAGGAAGCCGTGAGGCGATCCCTCGCTGAAGTCGGGGCCGAGCGGGGTGGCGTTCCATTTCTTCGGCCAGAGATCGTCTTGCTCTACAAGGCAAGCGAGCTATCGCCGAAGAACGAGGCCGACTTTGCCGCTGTTAGACCGCAGCTGACCCAGACCGCAACCCAGTGGCTGCGCGAGGCGCTCGAAGTGATCGATCCTCGGCATCCCTGGGTTCCCCGTCTCCAGTCGAGTTTCACATCCAGCCCCTAGCTCTTGCCTGGGCCAGTGTGCTCTCGCTCGGTTTGGCGGAAGACTAGGCGGGGGTTTCGGCGGCGACGCCGGCCGCCTCGCGTAGAGCGGCGGCCTTATCGGTGCGCTCCCACGTGAAGTCGTGGTCTTCGCGGCCGAAGTGGCCATACGCGGCGGTCTTCGTGTAGATCGGCCGCAGCAGGTCGAGGTCGCGCAGGATCGCGGCCGGCCGCAGGTCGAAGTGGTCGCCGATCAGTTGCTCGATGCGGGCGACCGGGATGCGCTCGGTGCCGAAGGTGCGCACCGAGACCGAGACCGGCCGCGCGACACCGATCGCGTAGGCGACGTTCACCTCGCAGCGCTCCGCGAGGTCGGCCGCGACCACGTTCTTCGCCACATAGCGCGCCGCGTAGGCCGCAGACCGGTCGACCTTCGTCGGGTCCTTGCCGGAGAACGCGCCGCCGCCGTGCCGCGCCGCGCCGCCGTACGTGTCGACGATGATCTTGCGCCCGGTGAGGCCCGTGTCCCCCATCGGCCCGCCGATCACGAACTTGCCGGTCGGATTGACGTAGACGAAGTCGCGCTCCTCGAGGCGACGCTCGTCATAGAGATCGTGCGGGAGGATCGGCCGCAGGACACGGTCGATCAGGTCGGGCTTGATCAGCGTTCCGGCGTCGCAGCCCTCCGCGTGCTGGGTCGAGATCAGGATGCGCTCGATCTCGACCGGCGTCTGGTGCCCGTCCTCGTCGACCTCGTAGCGGACCGTGACCTGGGCCTTGCCGTCGGGCCGCAGGTACGGCAGCTCGCCGACCTTGCGCACCTCGGCGAGCCGCTTGCAGATCTTGTGCGCGAGCATGATCGGCAGCGGCATGAGCTCCGGCGTCTCGCTCGAGGCGTAGCCGAACATCATCCCCTGGTCGCCGGCGCCGACACGGTCGAGCGGATCCTCGTCCGCCGGATCGTGCTGCACCTCGTACGACGAGTCGACTCCCTGCGCAATGTCCGGCGACTGCTCGTCGATCGCGACCACGACGCCGCAGGTGTGCGCGTCGAAGCCCCACTCCGAGTGCGTGTAGCCGATCTCGGCGATCCGGTCGCGCACGAGGCGCGGGATGTCGACGTAGATCTCCGTCGTGATCTCTCCGGCCACGACGACGAGACCGGTCGTGATCAGCGTCTCGCAAGCGACCCGGCCACCCGCATCGCCGGAGAGAACCGCGTCGAGCACCGTGTCCGAGATCTGGTCGGCGACCTTGTCGGGATGCCCTTCGGTGACCGACTCGGAGGTGAAGAGGAACTCGCGCACCGCCATCGGCGGGGCAGGCTACTTGATCGCCAGGAAGCCGGAGAGCGTGAAGCGCTTCCCGTCCTGTTGCGCCCAGAGCAACGCGTGGCTGAGCGCCTCGGTGTTCGCGCGGGCCTCCGGCGGAACGACGTTGCCGTTCGCCTGGGCGAGGTCGAACGCGAAGGGCAGACCGTGCGCGAGGTCCGCGTAGGCCATGCCGACGACCTCGGACGGCATCTTCGAGTCGGCGAGGGCCTGCTTGTAGAGCGGATCCTCCGCGAGCTTCGGGCCTGTGCCCGCGATCAGCGTCGGCAAGAGCCCGCGCGCGGTCGAGACGATCAGCTTTGCGTGACCGACGGCGACGAAGACGTGGACGCCGCCGCCCGGCTGAGACACGTCGTCGACCTCGACGCCGCCGAGGCTGAACGTGGACACGTTCAGCTCGCCGCTGAGCTTCGCCAGCGACAGCACGTGCCCCAGCACCTCGCGCGCACGCCCCTCGTCCGGAGCCTTCGCGACGAACACGATCTTCGGAATCGGCGCCTCGCGGTAGAGCGCGAACGCCTCTTCCTGTGAGAGCAGCGGGTAGATGTCCCGCTCGAGGCTGAGCCCGACGACCGTCTCCACCTGGTGCAGTTGCGTCTCGAACTTGGGATTGCTGCGCGAGACCAGCTCGAGGATCGTGCGCGTCGGCGCGGCGAGGTCGGCCGTGTCGACGTAGAGAAGCGCTCCTGACGGGAGGCTGCCGGCGAGTGTTGGCTTGACCGTCTTCGGGCTCGCGGCCGGATCGGTGGTCAGCGCCGACTCGGCGCGCACTCCGCCGCGCTCGATCAGCCCTGCGGCCGAGATCGACTCCATCTGCGCCAGGTCACGCGTCAGGTTTGCCGGCGAGCCCGCCCGGCCCAGCGCGCGATCGAGCTCCCGCTGGACCGGCTCGCCGGCCACGTACGCGCGCACCGCTGCGTTGGCGTCGAGCTTCGCCATCGCATCCTTGAACTCCGAGACGCCGTCGAGCTTGTCCCCCGACGAGGCCCGGCGGAACGCGTCGATCTGCGCCTGGGTGTCGGCGAAGACGCTCCACCCGTTCACCTCGCCGGTGGCCGACTTGTCCTGGCCCTTGTTTGCGAGCGCCTTGAACTTCGCCTTGTCCTTCGGCTGCGTCAGGCCGACGACGTCGTTGCCGCCGTTCTTGAAGTCGAGCCAGACGACGTCGAACTCGGGGCCGAGTGCCGGCTTGACGTCGCGGGCGAAGTCGACGTGGCCGTTCTGCGCGCTGGCCCGGCGAAGGGCCGGGAAGGCGCCCGGGAACTTCCGCAGCAGCACGAGCGCGTTCTTGAACTGGGACGAGTTGAAGTCGGTCCTGATCGAGATCAGGGCCGGTGCGCTCGCGGGCACGACCTTCGCGGCGGCCGGAAGCCCTTCGCCTCCTCCGCCTCCGCCGCAGCCCGCGGCGGCGAGGGCCACTCCGGCGAACAGGGACGCGGCGGCGACCCGCATCGCCCTACTTGATCTCGAGGAACGCGTCGAACGTGGATGCGTCGCCGGAGCGCTGGGCCCAGGCGACGAAAGAGCGCAGCGGCCGGAGGTTCTCGGCGGCCTTCGGCGGGAGCGAGGAGCCGGCGAGACCGGAAAGACTTTCGGCGAGCGCGATCGCGTTCTTCAGGTCGACGTAGACGAACCCGGAGTTGGAGCTCGGCAGCCCGGCCGCGGACTTCGCGTCCTTGAAGTCGGCCGAGTCCGAGAGCTTCGAGCCGGAGTCCGTGTAGGCGCCGATCCCGTTCAGGCCGCTCGTGATCAGAATCTTGTCGCCGAGCCCCGCGTAGCGGATCGCGAAGCGCATGAAGTCGATCGTCTTGACGTCGCGGCCGCCCTCGTGCGAGGTCGAGACCTTCGCGTGCGTGTACGCCGCGAGCCGGGCGGCGAGCTTGTCCAGAGTCGCGAGCGCAGCGCCCTGGTCGGCTGTTCCGAGCACCAGCGAGGCCTCCGGGAGCGCGCCGCCCGGGCGCACGTAGAACGCGACCTCGCCGTGAAGCAGCGCGAGCACGTCGGCCAGCTTGACCCCGAGCGCCTGCTCGAACTGGGGCAGCGCCTGCGAGAAGGTCGGGTTCGTCTCGAGCTGGTCTTTGACCTGGTCGACGCTCTTGCCGCCGCGGAAGGTGAAGAAGGCGAGCGCGTCCGCGGGAACCCCGTCGACCAGCTTCGACTCGTAGTCGCCGCTCGCGAGGCTGCTCGAGCCCTCTCCCGCGCTCGCGCCGTGCAAGCGGAGCCCGTCGTCCTCCGCGCTCAGCGCGGCGGCGATGAAGTCGAGCTTGGTCAGGCCGGTCGTGCTGGCCGCGAGGCCGTTGCCCTTGCCCTGCTCGAACTGCTGTACCAACTTGCCGAACTGCGGCCCGTTGACGTACGCCTTCACGAGCGCATCGGACGGGAGCGTCGCGAGGGCGTCCTTGAAGGTCGACTCGTCGGACAGCGACTTGTCGCCGCTCTTGAGCACCTGGTCGATGTGCGCCTGGCTGTCGCTCAGCGCGTACCAGCCGTTCACCTCACGGTAGACCGCTGACTGGCCGGAGCTGTCCGACTCGTTCAGCTTCTTGACGAGGGCCTTGAACTTGCCCGGGTCATCGGGCTTCGTCAGGCCGACGACTGCGACGTCGCTGAGGTTCGGGCTCGGCACGATCGCGAGGTCGACCTCGGGCCCGAGGGCAGGGTCGACGTCGCGCTTGAAGTCGACCTGGTTCTTCTCGAGCTCGTTCTCGATCCCCGCGAGCGCCACCTCCCGGTCGGGAAACTTCTTCGAGAGGGCGTCGACCTGCTTCCACTGGCTCGAGCCGAGATCGCTGTCGAACGAGACGAAGGCGAGCGCGTCGGGACGCACGAGCGACGCGCCGTCCGGGCCCGAGGATCCGGACGTCGTCGCGCCGCCGCAACCGGCGGCGAGCAGCGCGATCGCGCCCAAGAGCGCGAAGGCCATAGTCCGCAGCCTGAGAATCATTCTCTCGTCGGCTCTCTACCCATCAGGCTCGCAGCTAACTCGTGGAGATCGGTTCCGTCGAGGACGCGGCATACGCCCTCCGTGATCGGCAACTCGATGCCGAGCCTGTAGGAGAGATCGCGAAGAACCGGCGCCGTCGTCAGGCCTTCCACGGTACCGATCTCCCCGGCTGCCTCCTCCGGAGACGAGCCGCGGGCGATCATCTCCCCCGCCTGGCGGTTCCGCCCGTGGCGGCTCCAGCAGGTGACGATCAGGTCGCCCATGCCCGCGAGGCCCGCGAAGGTCTCCGGCCGTGCGCCGCAGGCCTCGCCGAGCCTCGCCATCTCCGCCAGGCCGCGGGCGATCAGCGCCGCCTTCGCGTTGTCGCCGAGCCCGAGGCCGTCGACGCCGCCCGCCGCGAGCGCGATCACGTTCTTCGCGGCCGCGCAGAGCTCGACGCCGGTGGGGTCGTCGTTCGCGTACACCCGGAAGGCGAGTGAGTTGATCGCCTGCTGCAGCTCGAGCGTCAGGCGCTCGTCCTCGCTTGCGATCACCGCGGCCGCGGGGAGGCCGTCGGCGATCTCCTCGGCGAAGTTCGGGCCGGAGAGGACGGCGACGGCGCGCCGCTCGACGAGCTGCGAGAGACGTCCGCCCGTTTCGGGGTCGAGACCCTTAGTGAGGCTCAGGACAGGCGCAGCGCCGGGGAGGGCGCGCACGACCTCGCCGAAGGCCTGGCTAGGGACGGCCACGACGTGCAGGTCTGCGCCTGCGAGCGTCGGATCGTCGAGGGTCGTGGCCGAGACCTGAGAGAGGTCGGCGTTCGGGAGATACCGCGGGTTGCGCCCCGTCGCCTCGATCGTGCGGGCCTGCTCGGGGTCTCTGGAGGCCAGCATGACGTCGTGGCCGCGCGCCGCGAGCAGGGAAGCGAAGGCGGTCCCCCACGCGCCGGCTCCTGCAACGACGGTCCTCATGAGCGACGCACGAAGTCGATTGCCACCGGCACCCCCTGGAGGTCGAACCGGTCGCGCACCTGGTTCTCGACCCAGTAGCCGTAGTCGCGGGTGATCAGGCCGGGATCGTTGACGAAAAAGCGGAAGCGCGGAGGGCGGCTCTGGGTCTGCGTGCCGTAGAGCAGGTTCAGGCGGCGCCCACTGCGGGACGGCGGCTCCCGGGCCTCCCGGAGCTCTGCGAGGAACCGGTTGAGCTCGCCGGTGCCGATCCGGTTCGTGTGCTTCTCGAACTGCTCCTCGATCCGGTCGAGGAGGCGGGAGATGCCGCGGCCGCTGTGGGCCGAGGTCGTGACGATCGGCGGCCGCTGGCGGAGCCGCGCCTCGATCCTGGGCCGCACCTCCTCGAGCTTCGTCTCGGAGACGTCCCACTTCGAGAGGACGACGATCGTCGAGCACTGCGCCTTGCGAGCGACGTCCGCCACGGCGAGATCCTGATCGACCAGGCCCTCGCTCGCATCGACGAGCACCAGGGCCACGTCGGCGCGCTCGGCGGCCGCGAGTGCGCGGAGCTCCGAGTAGTACTCGATCCCCTGGCGCTGCCTGCGCTTGCGGCGGAGTCCTGCGGTGTCGACGAGCACGAAGTCGCGGTCGCCGCGGTGCAGCACGGTGTCGATCGCGTCGCGGGTCGTGCCGGGCTGCTCCGAGACGATCACCCGTTCCTCGCCGAGGATCGCGTTCAGGAGGCTCGACTTGCCGACGTTCGGGCGGCCGAGGATCGCGACGCGGATCGCTGCCTCGCCGATCTCCTGCGGGCCGGCGCCGGGAAGCATGGTCACGATCGCGTCGAGGAGGTCGCCGCTGCCATGGCCGTGGAGGGCTGAGATCGGGACCGGGTCGCCGAGCCCGAGGCGGTGGAATTCGAGCGCGAACGTGTCCTGGGCCGGGTCGTCGATCTTGTTCACGAGCAGGAGCACCGGCTTGCGCGAGCGGCGCAGGATCGCGGCGATCTCCTCGTCGCCGGGCATGACGCCCGCCTGCGCGTCGGTGACGAAGAGGACGAGGTCTGCCTCGTGGATCGCTGTTTGCGCCTGCTCGGCGATCGAGCGCGTCAGCGGAGTGGGATCGGCGACGTCGACCCCGCCGGTGTCGATCAGGCGGAAGCGGCGGCCGTTCCACTCGCAGATGAGCTCCTTGCGGTCGCGCGTCACCCCAGGGGTCTCGTGCACGACCGCGGCGCGGGTGTCGGTCAGGCGGTTGACGAGCGTCGACTTGCCGACGTTCGGGAAGCCGACGATCGCAACCGTGCCCAGCAGCGGGCCTTCCTCGGCCGGCGCTGGAGCGCTACTCGGAGAACGGAAGTTGCGTGGCACCGGTCGCCACCTCCCAGAGGTAGCCCTCCGGGTCGGCGAAGTAGCCGCTGTAGCCGCCCCACTCTCTGCGCCGCGCCGGTTGGGGGATCGTGGCTCCCGCACGCTCGGCCTCGGCGAGCACCTGGTCGACGCGCTCTGCGGAGTGGACGTTGTACGCGAACGTCACGCCGCGGAAGCCGCTGCCCTCGGCGGGCACGCCTGCGTCTTCGGCGAGCTCGTCCCACGGGTAGAACGCGAGAGAGGTCGCGCCGTCGGCAAGCAGGAAGCAGGCCCAGTTGTCGGTTTCCTGGCTCAGCGGCCAGCCGAGCTGCTCACCGTAGAAGCGCTTCTGCCGCTCGAGGTTTCGCACGCCGAGAGTGATAACGCTGACGTGTGGGTTCATCAGGCCGGCTGGCGAGCTCGGACGAGCTCCTCGATCTGGTCGACGACGTCCTCGACGTCGAGGTCTGTCGTGTCGATCTGGATCGCGTCCTCGGCCGGCCGCATCCGGGCGGCGTCGCTCTCGTCGCGGAGGCGGAGGTCGGTGGCGAGCGCGTCGGCGCCGATCTCGGGGCGCTCGGCCATGCGCCGCTTGGCGCGGATGTCGCGCTCGGCGTTGAGGTAGATCTTGACCTCGGCGTCGGGCGCGACGACGGTGCCGATGTCGCGGCCTTCGATCACGACGTTACCGTCGTCCGCGAGCTCGCGTTGGCGTTCGCGCATCACCTTCCGCACAGCGGGATGGCGGGCGACGACGGGCACCATTCGGTCGATGTCGGACTTGCGGATCGACGAGGTGACGTCGGTGTCGGCGATCCAGACCCGCCGCTGGGCGTCGAGGGTCACGGGGTACTCGTCGGCCAGCTCCCCGAGCCGGTCGCCCTGCGCGAGCGGGACGCTGCGGCTAATCGCGAGCCAGGTGAGCGCGCGGTACATCGCGCCGGTATCGAGGTAGCGGAAGCCGAGCCGCTCTGCGAGCCGCTGGGCGACCGTGCTTTTGCCGGCCCCTGCCGGCCCGTCGATGGCGACGATCATCGTTGTGTGACCGAGTCGAGCAGCTCGAAAAACCCGGGGAAGCTTACAGCGACCGCCTCGGCGTCTTTGAGCTCGACACCCTCTCGTGACACAAGCCCGGCAACGGCGCCAAGCATCGCAATCCGATGATCGCCGTGAGAACCCATTCCCCCACCCTTAGGGCGGGTGGGTACTCCCCTCACCCCGAAGCCATCGTCGCGTTTTCTGATGCGAATTCCTAGGGCTCGGAGCGAAGTTGTCACGGTTTCGATGCGGTCCGTTTCCTTTACGCGCAACTCTCGTGCGCCTTCGACCCAGCTCTCGCCTCGCGCGCAGGCGGCAGCCAACGCGAACAGCGGCAGCTCGTCGACCATCCGCGGCACCTCCTCCGCCTTCACGGTCGTCGCGACCAGAGGCGCCGACTGCACGAGAAGGTCGCCCGCCGGCTCGCCCCCGTTCCGGTGCCTGTGCATCGCCGTGATCCGGGCGCCCATTCGCTCGAGGACGTCCAGCAGCCCGATGCGGCGCGGGTTCAAGCCGACGTCGTGAACCGTCAGCTCCGATCCGGGCAGCAGCGCGGCCGCCACCACGAATGGCGCTGCCGCCGAAAAGTCGCCGGGCACGTCGACTTCCGCGAGGCGCAGCCGCTCGGGAGGCCCGATCGAGACGCGGTCCGGCCGCCGCGTCACCGGCGCACCCGCGGCCGCGAGCATGAGCTCCGTGTGGTCCCGGGTCGGCAGCGGCTCGACGACCGTGGTGCGGCCCTCCGCGTACAGGCCTGCGTGCAGGACGCACGACTTGACCTGCGCGCTCGCGACCGGGAGCTCGTAGCGGATGCCCCTGAGCTCGGTGCCCTCGACGACCAGCGGCGGCTTGCCGTCGGTCGTTTCGACGCGGGCGCCCATCTCCGCGAGGGGCCGCGCGATCCGATCGACGGGACGCCCTCGCAGCGAGTCGTCGCCGGTCAGCTCGAAGCGGCCGCGTTGCCCTGCGAGGAGGCCCGAGAGGAGGCGGAGCGTCGTCCCCGAGTTGCCGCAGTCGATCGGGGCCGACGGTTCTTTCAGGCCGCGCAGGCCAACGCCCTGCACGCGGATCGTGTCCACGTCGTCCTCGTCCACCCCCACGCCGAGTGCCCTGAGAGCAGCGATCGTTGCCTCGGTGTCACCCGACCGGCCGAAGCGGCGGACGATCGTCTCACCTTCGCCGATCGCTCCGACCATCACTGCTCGGTGCGAGATGGACTTGTCTCCGGGCACCGCGATGTGCCCGACGATCGCCGCAGCTGGCTCGATTTTCATTCGTCCGCCAGCACCGGCGAGACCACGACGCCGTAGCCCTGCGCCTCGAGCAGCGCCGCAGCGCGCTGTGCCTCCTCCTGGCCGCCGATCAGCAGCGTGAGCGTGCCGCCGCGGTCGGGTGAAACGTGGTGGAGCTCGAAGTCCTCGATGTTGATCCGCTCCGCCCCGAGCGCCTGCGTGATGCCGGCCAACACCCCCGGGCGGTCCGGGACGTGGACGCGTAGCTGGTGGAGCGCGCCCGCGTCCGG
>Ga0307312_10002286_pt1 | contig 10049 bp, 9 predicted proteins | sample ER_DNA_202_FD_194489 | JGI IMG/M metagenome (GOLD analysis project Ga0307312, IMG submission 194489) | Bulk soil microbial communities from the East River watershed near Crested Butte, Colorado, United States - ER_DNA_202 | ecosystem: Environmental > Terrestrial > Soil > Floodplain | place: USA...
CTTTTCAAAGCAAAATAGGTTCGCAATGCATCTTCTACTTTGTCATAAATTTCGGGGAGGTAGGAAGGGTGGTTTTTCCACCACCCCAAGACATCATCCACTTTATTAAATTGAATCTTGTTATACCATCTAACCGTACTAAATCTCTGATAACACTTGCCTATTTCTTCTATGCTTGATGCATCGATGAAATCGCCTGCAGACCTCATCTCTTCACGAGGATTAGGAATTAAATGATTAATACTATTAAAAATTTCTTGATTATTCATTTTGCCATAACCGCAAATAAAGACATGACCATTAGGATTTAGCAGGGAAGGTAAAGCGCTTAGAACACCCTTCATGTCTTTGGCATAATATATAGCATAGCAGGATAGAATGAGATCAAATTTAGAATCATGCAACAAATTGATGCATTCGTCGAAAGATCCTTTCATAGCTCTCATTTGTTTTAGTTGGTTCGTCTTGGCCTTTTCGTTAACTTCAGTCACAGCCTCTTGTGATATATCAATACCCAAAATAGAACCTCCTGGTGAAACTAGGTCGGCAAAAGGGAAGGTATGTTTTCCTGTTCCACAACCGAGCTCTAAGACTCGCATCCCAGGATATGGTTTGCATTGCTCAATAACCCAGTCTTCAAATTTATAAAGTGTGCCCTTACTGTTGAGGTAGCTCCGCCTCTTCAGCGTCTCATAGTAGTGCATATCAATCCGTTCAACCAAGGTCGTTCAGTATCTTACTCCCAGTTTTTCAAATTAATGGCTCAATATAATTTCGATTATAAAAAGGGTTTGGCAATTTGTACAAATAGTTTATTCAAGATGAAATTCAGTAGTTAAAAAAGATCTTCAAATACAATCACAGTTAGATCATGCCATCACTTTTTGACAATTATTTTTGTTTTATAGATGTTAGTTAGTCGATGAAATGCACAGTTAACCACCGGTCGTACTACTAGACATTTGTTCATATATAAGATATCGCTAGCGATATCTATCAGATATTCCCATCAGGTTAATAGCGCAACTATTTTGAACTCGATTAGATTAGCTATCAGACCTTATATTGCAGATCTTATATTTCAATAATAGTGTATTCTCCATGTCATAACAAGAGACAAAAACACATTGGCTAATTATCTATTCTTACAGATCCGGTCCCAATTTAATCCTAAGAACTGACATGTTGTTGTATACACTCCTCCAGATCATATTAATTTACAAAGTAACGTTTAACATACAACGATCCATATCATAGTAAATGGAACCAATGACCAAGACTTTCAATCAACTTATATCGAGTTCCAGTAGTTCGTGTGCATGGTATTTGGGTCAATTCAGAGTTAACATTGAAATTAACTACTGAATCCTCCCAAGAATAGTAACCATCTTTCTACTTTATTTGCATGAACTGAACAGCGCAGAACAAGACAAATGAATGAACTTGCCATTTCTTGCCTATATTTGCTCATATTTGTGTTCATCATGAACTAATGATCAGCGACCGTCAATTAGAGAATGAATAAGACTCGCCTAATACTGAGAAATACTTGTATTCATTTCATAATTTTATGTAGATTCAATTTGCATTCCACTCTTATCAAGGAATACCCGAGATCATGGCTCTGATTTCCTTTTCTTTCTTGAATTTAGTGATCGTAAAACGGCAATTAGGTCTTCTAAGTCCTCGTCACTTAGATTTTCAACTCCATCGATTCTGTTCTTAATGAGAGTCTTTGTATCATTAACGACGGTAGTTGTAGTCGACTGACTCTTCTTCAGTCTTCTTGATACAAGCACAGAAGACAATAAGCCCACAAAAGTCCACAGAAACCCTATCGCTGCAAACATCATGACTGTTGCTATTATTCTTCCTGTAGCCGTGACTGGATAATACTCGCCATACGCTACAGTTGTGATTGTCTCTACGGACCACCAAAGAGCATCATACAGGCTGTTTATGGTTGAGTCTGGTTTCCCTACTTCAGCCAAATAAAAGCCAAAAGCTCCAAAAATAATACTAATTACAGAGAGACCAGCCAACATAATAAGCTCGCTTCCCTCTAATAATGACATTATATTGTATAGACGTACTAGTCTAAAGAGAGCAATGAATCTCACGTAGTAGAGTACGCTGGAAGCATCTCCTACACCTGTTATTAGTAACGGCATCATTGCGGGAAATTCATACAAGTGTATTAGAATATACTTCAGTTTATCTTCTGAATTCCTTATTCTAGCATAAAAGTCCACAGCCAAGATGACCACAACGATAAGGTCAAAGAGGCGTAGATAGATCCGTTGAGTTTCTGTCAGCGGGAATATAAAATCAACAAATACTAATATTAACGAGGCAATGGTGGAAATTGCTATAATAAAGTGCAATATCGTCTTTTTATTTGGTGTTTTCTTAGTTTTTGTTATTTCCATTATTGTTGTGTAAATACAATCATAAGATAAATAGTTGTACAGCAATTTTTAAAATTTACGAATCTTATTTTCTATATGATACTAGTAGGATAGTAGAATCGGGGAAGCTAAGTGGTGTATTCGTCAAGAGAAAGTCTCGTTTGGCCGGTATCAATTAGGCATACTTGTTATCATATTGGCGCTTATTTTTATAGCATTCCTAGTAGTGGGCTGCTGCGCGTGCGATAATCTTGGTTGCAATTGCATTACTCTGTTGGTATTGAAAAAATCGTGTCTGGAATAATAAACAAAGAAATTCGAGAATGGTCTAGAGCCTTTAGCATAGGTGTGGGTGTCATAGCGCATACTATATCGATATCGATAATGGTATCTCCTCTCTTCGGTCTACGTCTAGCAGGGCTAATAATAGGGATAGCTCTTTTAATAATTGGAATTGAGATGATCATAGCTGGAATCTCTGGGAGACGACAGCAGTTCGTACCTACATCTGGATCTAAAGCCTAGGAAATAGAAATATCTGTCTCCTAAAAATAAGATTAAGATTGGGTCTTTTAGAATGCTGATAACTGTCTGAATCTCTAGATCAAGTTGTAGAGCAATAAATTCTTCTGCAATTTGTATTTTTGCTCTTCTTTTGGGATCGCATTCATGTTCAGTATCAACATGTTATGTATACTGTAGATGTCTTTACAAAGAAAGGAAGAGATTCACAAAAGTGCAAAGATCACATATTAGCAACTACTGGAACAGTTCCTGGAATATATGATAAAGACTTGTAAGCAGCCTCAATGTACTATCCTTCCTCAGCCTGGAGTTTTTGGCTGTTTCTTGAGACCACCAGCAACGTAACTCCTTGACGAATTATCTGATCATAGGATAGAATCACCTTTATTCAGTTGCGAATCGCCCTATCATCTGAAATTAGATAGTAAGCAGAGTCTGCTGTAATCTAGCCCTTTGCTGTATGACTATTACGAATGGTTAACCTCCAAATGATCTCCCCAGACTGAGGATCTGTTATGAAGTCTGACCTTTATCACACACACAGGATATACAAGGGCCAGGTCTCTGGAGAAGTGATTTAGATTATCCTTATGAGTTATGAGTTGCATTCTCGTGCTAACGAAGCACAAGAAGAAGTTCTGTCTTAGTCTCTTCATATCTATCTTGAATTAGCTGTTGAATTTTGTTTTTGAAAAGTGACTACGTGCCAGACAATTCTCTTCTTATCTTGGCAAGTACTTCTTTCATCTGTTCCTTAGTCTCTTGATATCCATCTTGAATTAGTTGTTGGATTGTTATTTTTGAAAAGTCAAATGTCTTATTTGAAATAGTATGACTGTCGTTCTTTCGCTCCAAACGTTCAACAAGATCAACATCTACTCTACCCTTCACTAAATCATCATATCTTCCCTGCTTGCCAGTGGCAAGAAAAACAACATTAGTTTTCTCATTCAAAATCTTTTGCAGTGCCTCTTTGCTTGCACCATTATCTTCGACTAATTTGATTAGAGACTTTGCTAGTATTGCGTAATCAGATACTAGAACTGCAACAAATTCATCAAATTCTGTTCTGTCATGATATATGATGTCATTCTTTCTGTCAATTACACCATCATAGTCGGAAGGAAGATAATCTTGTTTAGCTGGATGAAGATTTATTATACCGAATTTGAGTCTGGGTATATTGTCTAATTTCCTAACTCTATGCCAATAATGTCTGTGAGCAACGATAGTCTGCCTTAGTGGTGTATTAGCTAATAGGCCACCATCCCAGAAAAAGCGCAAGCTGTTACTGCCGTTCGAAGAAGGAGGCCGATTATTATCCCCAATATCTTTGTTGTCGCCTTGCCCTTCCATGGCCAAGGTACGGTTTTCCACGTTTAGTCTCGTATAGTCATAATTTACCGGAACTGAACAGCTTGCTAAAACGAAATCTGCCTTAATGCCATCTTCGTATCTGATAACGTGTTCAAATCCCTCGTTACTCTCCGGATTCTTGGCTGAACCATCAGATTTCATTCTACCGTATCTCCCGTATTCTGATTTCCTTGTTCCATCTTCCTTTTCGTAACTATCGAAAACCACTGGAGTTGCCTCCTGTACATCCACAGCCACTAGCAAGAGTCTTGGTTCATCATTTTCGAAGCTTGTGGAAATAGGAAACCTTGCAAACTTTTCCAAGCTTTCTTTTAACGGTCTGTTGTCATAGATATACCATGTATTTAATGGATCAAAAAATCTATTGTCTAACAAAGGTGTCTTAGGTACAAATACATTAGGAACTCCCTTCAAAATAAATTCCTTAGTGCTAAAATATCTTCTGGCAGACTCTCCTGAAGCAATTCGTTTATTTAATCTACGCCAAGAATCCCAATAATGCGTAAAGTAAGGTAACTTTTCAACAGACGGCTGTGTAGAAAGATATTCCCAAAACTCGACAAGCCTTTCTCCAGATCCTTCCCATGTTTTATTTTCCTTCACATAGCTTACCAATAAAGCAGCGTTTATGGCGCCTATTGACGTTCCAGATACGATATGAAATATTGGCTCGTTTCCCCTTCCCTCTGTTCTAAAGTATGCTGAAAGATCTTCATTGATAGCTTTGTAAGCACCAGCTTCATATGCACCGAGCGAACCTCCTCCTTGAAATATTAAAGCTCTATTTATACTGGAATTCATAGATCTTATTCACACCATACGGTATATTTATTATCGTTATCGGGTCACGTTGTATACAGACAGGAGATCTTTCAAGCATAGCATGGGTTCGGTTAAATTAAAACATATTCTTGTTGTTTGTCAACTATATCACATTCTCAACAATTTACTATAGAAACTAACAGCTTATTCATCTTCTCAATTTTGTCTATAATGAAATATCTAGGTCTATTTTCAACTAAATAATCCAATATGCCAGACTTTGTTGAGCTGCTTCCCACAGCAGAATAAGATCTTTCCAACTTGGTAAGACAACTCATAAACAACGACTTTGACTCAGGCGGACCAACTAGCAGAATAAGTACAGATTTATCTGCTTCTATGGACATCTGAAATATTTCTTTTACATCATTAAAGCCAAGAACATCATCAAAAAGTACTTCATTGGAAGAGGAAGATCTCTTGCTACAAGTTTTTTAAACATTTTGTAAATGCTCGTTTCATTGCCCCCGAATAAATCCTAGAACAAAAGCAGATGCCATACTTGTAAAGACTGGAAGTCCAAGGTTTGCAATCATATCGTGTCACATTAAAGCGCTGTTACTAATAGCTAATAATGCATTACCTGAAGCTGCCTCTACCTTATCCCATTTTATATCCATGAAAACAGATGTCAGATTTGATAAAACTGATACTTGATGGCAAAGTCTATGTTAGGGTACAGACGCTGAATACGCCACTTAGAAATTCAAGGAAAGGTACAGCCCTCGGTAAGCTGAAATCAAGAATACTTTATTTGCATGAACTAAACAGCGCAGAACAAGACAAATGAATGAACTTGCGATTTCTTGCGCATATTTGCGTATTTGCTCATATTTGCGTTCATCATGAACAAATGATCCAGTAACCGTCATTTAGAGAATGGATAAGAATCGCCTAATACTGCAGCATTATTGTTGTTTAGATACTATCATAAGTTAAATAGTTGTACAGCAGTTATCGAAATTTGTGTATCTTATCGTTTATATAATATGTATTGTTAAATAAAGAATAGTTAATTGCAAGAAGTAGATAAAAGTCCTGGTTGGCTACGTGGTGCGCAAATTGGTTTAGGATTGATCGCAGTCATACTGTCAATATCCATTATAGCTAGGCCTGCCTTAGCAACGTTATCAATTGTATACATCCTCTCGATAGTTTTATTAGTAATTGGAATTGGGGAAGTCTTAAGCGGTATATTCATCAAGAGGAAGTCTCGTTTAGCGAGTATAGTATTAGGCATAATTGTTATCATATTGTCCATTACTCTTCTAGCATTCCCAGTAGGGACCACCGTGTTTGTGATATATCTTCTTGCAATCGCATTATTCTTTGTTGGTATTGAAAGAATCGTGCATGGAGTAGGAAATAAAGAAAGACGAGGATGGGCTAGGGCCTTTACCATTGGTGTCGGTGTCATAGCTCTCGCTGTATCCATAGCGATAATGGTATCTCCTGTCTTTGGCGCAAAACTGCTAGGAGTGATAGTAGGGATAGCTCTTTTAATAATTGGAATAGAAATGGTAATAGCCGGGATCACGGGGAAACGACAGTCGATATTACCCACTAGGTAACTTAAACACTTACCACTTACCACCATATAGTGAACTAGCTAGAGCTTCGGAAATAGAAATATTTCTGTATTCTAGAAATAAGAACAGAATTAGTGAGATGGGTATCTTACTAGAAAGGAAAAGAAGTCCACAGATAATAGGCTAAGGCATACTTGACCACTAGGAATATCATTGTACAAATGAATTAAGTCTGCGATGTCGTTCTGCAAAGATAACTCAAGTCGAGGTAGATAGATAAGTGCAATTTAATTGTATTTTTATCTATAGCTTATTTTGGATGGGTAATAATAGGAGAGCAGACACACAACCATAGATTAATAGAATACTAGTATGTCGGCATTTCTTTTTAGAAAGAGGGTAACAAGAGAAAGAGGAGCAGATTGTATACTTGTTACGTTCTATACACATATAGATAGATCACTAAGAAAACAAATCTTCATGTTGGAATGACACCTACTGTTCGAATAACTGTTAAATCTGAATACAAAGACTTAATATACTTTCGGCTGGAAGATTCCGATAAAATAGTATATGCAAGAATCCACGGGAACATCCATTGAGGCTATCCTTAAACCTGTTATCAACTACATATCTATTGCTATAGAGATTGCAATAGCGATAATTATCACGGTAATTGTAGTAGCAACACTGGTAGGCATCATCAGAGTAATATTATCACGATCTAAAAGAGAAGAGCAGACTAAGCATATACAGTATATACGATATACTCTAATCAGAGGTTTATTGATAGCACTGGATTTTGTGGTAGCAGCAGACATTCTAAAAACGATTCTGGCTCCCTCTTCAACTGAACTTGCAGTACTAGTTGTTGTTGTAGTTATACGAATATTGTTAAGTTGGTCCCTAACAAAAGAAATTCAGAGCCATGCTGATCATCTTGACAGAATAGGCTAGGAAATTTCCAGCTGTGCTATTTATTCTTAATTTGATTCTTCAAATGAGAGTGGCCGTATATTACTATTCTAAGCGTTTGGTATTGCTCCACTCTCATGTGCTCAAGCACCAGTCAGTAAGTACGTGAAATTTCAAACTCCCGCAGTTTCTTTTATCTTTGATAACCGCAGTTACTTCTTATCTTTCAGAACGACTCTTTTACATCTAGGTTTTTTTGGTATTTGTCTTTTGTCTTGAATAGTTTCCAACCCTTCAACGAGTTGTATTGGAAACTGGTCGTGACAATAGTAGATAGAATGCTAGACCCTACTCGGAATTAAATTATATCTTCTCTACGGACATCCACGTTGGAGGATTTTTTGTCAATTTAATCAATGTTTCTAAGCTCGTAAAGAATTGAATCATGTCTGTTTCTTCCGTCTTAACCTCACATCGAAAAGGAATCTCATCCTCGCTGCCTGCATGAAAGGAAATCATGGTAAGACCTGCAACGACATCCAAATCACTTGGAAGAATAGCTATGTTATCTGTTCCTTCTTGAATGTTAATCTTGTAAGATCCATAAAGGGTAGACGCATCGCCGTATAGGTAACCGTTTCCAATTGATACGTTTAGATCGACTTTCGTACAGGAGAATACCAATTGCTAATATTTATCCTTAATTTTGAACCTTCAAAATTGTATTGCAATTGCAGTAATAGAGAGGAGCATGTCCGATTGTCAATGACTCTTGAAAATACCGACCACATCAAAGATTAGCTTTATCAGATGTGTGCTATTTTCCTCGTTATAGTATATATCATTATTTTTTATTTTTATATGTTTAGTGATCGTAGCATAATTTTAAATACGTGTGTTATCTTGCATATCAATTAATTGTCTGCTACTGCTGTTACCAAGCCTCCAGAAGAAATCTCCTTTGATGCGTGGAAAACTATTCTAATATTAAGCGGTACTATCGTGATATTTCTCTATCTTAATACGGCGATGTCACCGGCTCTTCCGAGTATAGCTGAAGACTTTCAAATTTCTACATCTCTTTCGTCATGGGTGATGACATCATACATGGTTTGTGGAGCTGTCATGACTGTTATAATGGGAAGGTTATCAGATCTTATTGGAGCCAAGAAAATGCTAATGATAATGATGGTATGTTTTACAGTAGGAACTATCTTGGCACCTTTTGCTCCTAACATATCCACTCTTCTTGCCCTTAGAGTACTTCAGGGAATAGCCGTGGCTAGTACCCCGATTTCGACTAAGTTAATAAGAGATAAGGTCCCTATAAGCAAATTCCCTATTGGCTTGAGTATATATCTCTCAGCCTATTCTGGTGGCATGGCATTAGGCGCCGTGCTAGGACCAGTTGTAGCTGCAAGCGCAGGATGGCAGGGTAATTTCTACTTCTGTGCTCCTATTGCAGTAGTTCTGTTATTTGTATGCTGGAAGTTTATTCATAGTGATGAAAGTAAGAAGATACATGAGCATGATCTTGCAGACAAAGAATCTTCAAGTGATATTCCTACAAAGGCCAAGAAGCAGGATAAAAAACTGCATATGGACTTTATGGGGATTATAACGCTGACTGTTACACTCGTCAGTTTTCTAATAGCAATAACATTTAGCGGGTCGATTGCCACTAATTTGGTAGCATTTGTAGTTCCTCTCATCATAGGAGTTATCTCTCTTGTACTTTTCATCAAAGTGGAAAAGCGAGTAAAATCTCCATTAGTTAACCTGAAGCTAGTGTTTCATCCAGTCATTTTAACTGGGAACATCATGATGTTGATGTTCGGTATTTTACAGTACTTCGTTATAACCGGCATACCACAATTGGGCTCTGCTCCTCCTCCATCAGGGTTAGGACTAGAACCATTAAAGGTAGGATTTCTACAGTTGTCTTTTGGTCTATCAATGATGATCTTTGGCCCAATTTTCGGATTGTTAATGGTAAGAAGAAGAGGACTTAATCTGAAATTGTTGGTACCGGGCGTTGTAATTACCGCTATTTCATTTTTATTGCTTTTGTTTTTCCACTCTACATCGCAATCTGTAAATCTTGCCCTCTTTGTATTCGGTACTGCTGGGGCGCTTCTACCAATGACATTGAACAACACAAACATTTTATTTACACCTAAAGAGTATACTGGAATATCCTCAGCTGCTACAAATATGATGAGAATTGTAGGAGGTGCAATAGGGCCAGTCATGACAACTGTAATTCTAGCATCTGTTACTGTCTCCGCTTCCGTTGATAATGTTGCGAAAAGTTACCCGAGTCCAGTCACATTTAACATTCTGTTTGGGGTTGGGGTTGCAATGTCTATTGCTTGTGTGTTTCTAGCTATCAGAATGAAACGCCTTGCTACTAAGATGGTGCCGTTGACAGCCAAGGAAATAACGTGAACGATTTGAGCTTAGAGTAAATCCT
>Ga0307312_10002287_pt1 | contig 10043 bp, 10 predicted proteins | sample ER_DNA_202_FD_194489 | JGI IMG/M metagenome (GOLD analysis project Ga0307312, IMG submission 194489) | Bulk soil microbial communities from the East River watershed near Crested Butte, Colorado, United States - ER_DNA_202 | ecosystem: Environmental > Terrestrial > Soil > Floodplain | place...
CGCCAGCGAGCGGTACCACGTGCGCCCGATCGAAAAGGGGACGAACCCTTCGCTGACGCGCTCGGCGGCCACGGCTGAATCCTCCCACAGTTCTTACGCACACCTAACGTCACGCTTACGAGCGCTTCATCGCCGCTTGACATGGCGGGACGACGATCTATCCGACCTCGGACAAGGAGTCGGAGAGATGAGAAAGCAACTCGCGTACCTCGCGCTGGTGGCGGTGGCGGTGCTGACGGTCGGAGCCTCCAGCACCCTCGCCGCGCGTGGCACCGGCACCGTCCAGTACATCTTCAACGGCCGTCTGCTCGCAGACGCCGGCAATTCTTCGTCGCTCTTCGTCAACGTCAAGGGCGGCAACCACGTCGCCCTCCGGAAGCTGATCGGCCAGGGGCGGACGCAGCAGTTCGCAGTCGGCCCGAACACGCAGTACATCCGCTGGACGAACGGCGTGCCCACCGTGGTCGACGAGTCGAACCTCGTCGCAGGCGACCGCGTGAGTGTCCACGTCCGCGCCGCTCGCAGCGACTCCCTGGCGCAGATCGAAGCCACGCCTGCCTGGCGCGTCGCCGACCGCGGGCCCGACGGCCGCTTCCCGCACCGTCCGCTCTGGCTCTTCATCGGCAGGCTCGACGCCCCGGCGGCAAACGGCCACTTCACCCTGCACATCACGGACGGCAACCTGCGCTCGTTGCGCGCGATGTTGGGCCAGCCGCTCGACCAGACGTTCACCTACGACGGCCACACGGTGTTCGTCCTCTGGGTGGGCGGCGTCCCGCACGTGATCTCACCGAGCCAGCTCGTCGTAGGCGACCGCATCTCGGTGCGAATCCGCGCCCCGCGGGCCTACTCGCTCGCCCAGGTCGAGGCGGTGCCGGCGAACCACGTGGGCGACCACGAGCCCGGATCGTCCGCGCCCTAGCAGCAGAGACTCCCCTCCCCGAAGAGAGGCCGCCGTGTGCGGCCTCTCTTCGTTTGCGCGGACGGCTAGGGTCCATTCGAATGCGACTGCGGGGGTCTCTCGGCGGCGGCCGCGACATGGCGGTCGACCTCGGCACGGCGAACACGCTCGTGTTCATCCGCGGGCGTGGAATCGTGCTCTTCGAGCCGTCGGTGGTCGCGTTCTCGGAGGAGACCGGCAAGGTCCAGGCGGTCGGCGCCGAAGCCCGGCGGATGATCGGCCGCACGCCCGCGACGATTCGAGCGACCCGCCCGCTCCGCCACGGCGTGATCGCGGACTTCGAGATCACCGAGCAGATGCTCCGCCATTTCATCAACAAGGCCGGGGGGAGCCGCTTCGCCTTCGCGCGGGTCGTGCTCTGCGTTCCGAGCGGAATCACGGACGTCGAGCGCCGGGCCGTCGACGAGGCGACCCGCTCCGCCGGTGCGCGCTCGGTCTACCTGATCGAGGAGCCGATGGCCGCGGCGATCGGCGCCAACCTGCCGGTGGCCGACGCGGTCGCGAGCATGGTGATCGACATCGGCGGCGGTACCACCGAGGTCGCCGTCGTCTCGCTCGGCGGCATGGTCGTCTGGGAGTCGATTCGCGTCGGCGGCTACGAGATGGACGACGCGGTGGTCGAGCACGTCAAGAACGTCCACAAGCTCCTGATCGGCCAGGAGACGGCGGAGGCGGCGAAGATCGCGGTCGGCTCGGCCTGGGAGGTCGAAGACGGTCCCACCGAGACCCAGGTCGCAGGCCGCGATCTCGTCACGGGCCTCCTGCGGAGGGTGACCCTGAGCGCCGACGACGTGCGGCGGGCACTGGAGCCGCCGGTGGCGCGGGTCGTGACGGCCGTCAAGGACACGCTCGAGCGCACGCCTCCGGAGCTCGCGGCCGACCTCGGGGAGCGGGGAATCGTGCTCGCCGGCGGCGGCGCGCTCCTGCGCGGGATCGACGAGCGCCTCCGGTACGAGGTCGGCCTGCCCGTGCAGCGGGTCGAGTCGCCGCTGACCTGCGTCGCCGAGGGCGCGGGCCGCAGCCTGGACGAGCTCGAGACCCTGGAGCGCAGCGCAAAGGCCCTGCGCCGCGCACGCCGCTAGCGGATCAGAGCACGGAGCCGGTCGAGTGGCCGCGGACGCGAGAGCTCCGGAGCCGCCAGGAAGGCGGCCAGCCGCTCTGCCTCGGTCTCCTCGAGCGAGACGGCGGCCTCGGCGATCCCTTCCGGGCTCCAGACGCTGAAGCGGACGTGCGGCTCCTCGGTGAGGTAGCGCGAGACGCGCAGAGCCTTGCCTTCGTCGCGCGGGTGGGCGCGGAAGAACTCGACCAGCTTGCGCCTCTGCGGGGCGGCGCACCAGGGGCAGAAGCGGAACGACGCCGCCAGCTCGCCACCGCACTCGGCGCAGACGCGCACGCTGCCACCTCCTCCTTTCAGGGAAACCGTACCCCGAACGAGTGTTTCTCGTCCACGAGCCGCAAGGTTCCGCCGTGTGCGGCCTCTCTCCCGCAGCACCCGAGAAAGGGAGCAGCAGGTGCAAACCAAGCCGCAGATCCGCGTTCTGATCGCAGACGACCACCAGTTCTTCGCAGAGGCGCTCGGCCTTGCGCTCGACGCGGACCCGAGGCTCGACGTCGTCGGCTACGCCCGCGACGGCCAGGAGGTCGTCGAGCTGGCGCGGGCGCTCGGCCCCGACGTGATCCTGATGGACATCGAGATGCCCGTGCTGGACGGCGTCACGGCTACGCGCCGGCTGCTCAAGACATCACCTGCGCGAGTCGCGATCCTGACAGCCTCGGCGCAGCCGGACGACCCGGTGCGCGCTCGGGATGCGGGTGCGTCTGCCTACTTGACGAAGGGGTGCTCCGCGCGCGACGTGATCGAGGCGGTGGTCGAGCTCGCATCGCCCCTGAACCCGGGCTTTGGGCTTGCCCCCTTGCAATTTCAGGCCGCACTCGCACACTGAGATTCAGGCCGCTGCTCACGGCGCCGCCCGGTCATGAGCGCACTTCCTTCCATCCACGAGCCCGTCGCGACCCCGCAAGAGGCCGACCATGCGGGTGCGCTCTACGAGGAGTACTCGGACCGCATCCTCGGCTACTGCATCCGCCGCCTGCCGAGCCGCGAGGAGGCCGAGGACGCCGTCCAGCACACGTTCCTGAATGCTTTCCGCGGGCTACGGCAAGGAGTCGTGCCTCGCTCGGACGCGGCCTGGCTGTTCAAGATCGCCGAAAACGTCTGCCGTGAGCGCCGGCGCTCGGCCTGGCGTCGCAGCCGGGTCGAGACCGTTCAGGACCCGGACGGGCTCGCGGGTCTCGCGGCTGCGCCACAGCCCTCGCACGACGAGCTGGCCGGGCTCGCCGACGCGCTCGCGGAGCTGCCGCCCAACCAGCAGCGCGCGATCTTGCTGCGTGAGTGGCAGGGGCTCTCGTACCGCGAGATCGCCGTGCAGCTCGGACTGACCGAGGCGGCGGTCGAGACGCTGCTCTTCCGTGCGCGCCGCTCCCTGGCTCACAAGCTCGACCGCTCGCGCGCCTCGGTCGGGAGCAAGCTCGGCTCGGTCGGAAGCTGGGGCCCGTCTCTCGTCGGCGGAACCGTCGCGAAGGTCGCGGCGACGGCCGTCGTGGTTGCCGGCATCCTCGCCGTGATCCCGGCCCTCCGTCCCCACCACCCGCTGGGCGTCTCTGCGTCGGTTCAACCCCACCCGGCGGTGGTTCGCCAGGCGGCCGCGGCGCCGGCTCCGAGCCCACGAGCTCGTGTCGGCCGCGTCCAGGGGCCGCCGGCCCGGCAATCTCGCCCGGCGCGACGTGTCCGAGGGACTGTCCCCGGGACAAGGCCGGCGCAGACGGTCGCTCGGCCGAGCGCACGGCCGAGCTCACCGTCGCTGCCGAAGGCTCCCGTTCCCACCGTCCGGGCACCGAAGGCCCCGCCCGCGCCGGTTCGAGCTCCTGCTCCACCGGCCCTGCCGGCCTTCACCGCGCCGGATCTGCCGCCCCTCGAGACCCCACTGCCGTAAGCCGCGGTCGCAGCGTCAGCGCGACGAGCGCCGCCGCAACGATCGTGAAGACGATGTTCAGCGCCGTCGTGTAGTTCCAGGAGATCCCCCGGTTCGCGATCGAGTCGATCGAGGGCCTGTGCTTCGGAATCAGCCCCGCCCAGCTGAAGATCCCGTCGACCGCGAGGGCCGCGGCGACCATCGCCCCGAACATGATCCCAACGAGCAGCGCCGTCACTCGCGGGCCGTAGTAGCGCGCGTAGATCACGACCAGCGGGATGATGATCAGGTCGGCGTAGATGAACGCGATCACGCCGCCGAAGGAGATCCCGCCCGCCCAGAGCACCGCGGCCAGCGGGACGTTTCCGACCGAGCAGACGAACGAGAGCACGGCAACCACAGGCCCGACCGCGACGTTCTCGAGCAGCTGCCCGGCTCCCCCGGTGCGCGTCAGAAAGAGGTCGTTGAACACGCTCAGCGGCAGCAGCGCGATGAAGCCCGCGATCAGGAAGCCGCCGATGATCTCCTTCCAGAGCATCTTCCAGTCGTGGAGGAAGTTGTGCGCGACGTCGGTCCAGGCCTGGAGCGAGAGCAACGACGCGCCGCCGGCCGAGTGGTGCGCGTGACCAGTATCGGCCGCCAGCGCATGCTCCCGGGCCTGCTCCTCCTCCTGCCGTGAGACGAGCCGGACGATCGCGAGCCACACGAGCACGATCAGGATCAGGCCGCCGACGAACTCGGCAAGCGTGAACTGCCAGCCGATGAAGACCCAGATCACGATCCCGATCTCGAAGACGAGGTTCGTCGAGGCGAACTGGAAGGCCATCGCGGCGGCGAGGCTCGCGCCCTTCTGGAAGGCGGACTTCGCGATCGCGACCGCCGCGTAGCTGCACGACGAGGAGGCGGCGCCGAAACCGGTCGCCAGCGCAAGCGACCGCGGGCCACGCCCGCCCAGTGCCCGGGCCATCTGTCCCCGCGGCACCCACGCCTGGACGATTCCGGAGAGCAGGAAGCCCAGGATGAGTGCCCACCAGACCTCCCACGCCATCTGGAAGGCGTTCCAGAGCCCCTGGCCCAGCTGGTCGAGGACGTGCACGGCCTAGCGCTCGGAGGCGAGACGCAGGCCGAAGGAGACGAGGACGACCCCTGCGAGGGCGTCGAGCGTCCGGCGAACGCGCGGCCGAAGGAGGAGCGAGGCGGCGCGGGCCACAGCAAAGGCGTACAGCGTCAGCCAGGTCAGGGTGAGAGCGGCGAAGACGAGGCCCAGCACGAGCATCCCGCCGAACGAGGCGGCGAACTGCGGGAGCAGGCTCGTGAAGAAGACGACCATCTTCGGGTTGCCTAGGTTGCTGAGCACCCCCTGCCGGTAGCAGGCGCGCCGCCGTGCCTCGCCACCTGGGGCAACGGGGCGGCCCCGGACTGCGGCGAGGAGCGCCTGGCTTCCCAGGAAGACGAGGTAGGCCGCGCCGACGAGTCGGAGTGCCGTGAACATCGGCCTCGAGGCAAGCAGGACGGCCGAGAGCCCCGCGCTCGCCGCCAGGGCCCATGTCAGCTGCCCGCTGACCACACCCAGTGCCGTCAGCACGCCGCCGCGCCGGCCGCCTCCGAGCGTGTTCCGGATCGTCAGGGCCGTGTCCTGGCCCGGGGTGACGATCACGACGAGCGACACGCCGAGAAACGCGGCTAGGTGCCCGAGGCCCATATCGGGGATGATCGCAGGGTGGCCAAGGTCGCGGTCGTCGGGCTCGGCGGGATGGGCAGCCGCGTCGCGCAGCGGCTGATCGACGCCGGTCACGAGCTGACCGTCTGGAACCGCACTCCCGCGAAGGCCGAGCCACTCGGTGTCCCGATCGCTGCGACCCCGGCCGAGGCTGCCGCGAGCTCCGAGATCGTGATCACGATGGTCGCCGACCCGCCTGCTCTCCGGGCCGTCACCGAGGGCCCGGAAGGCATCGCCGCGGGCGCCGACGAGACGAGGACCGTGATCGAGATGTCCACCGTCGGGCCAGAGGCGATCGAGCGACTCGCCTCGCACCTGTCGGCCCAACTTCTCGATGCGCCGGTTCTCGGGAGCCTGAGCGAGGCCGAGGCCGGCACGCTCTCGATTTTCGTCGGCGGCGAGCGAGAGCCCTTCGAACGGCACAGCGACCTGCTCGCCGTACTGGGGAACCCGCTCTACGTCGGGCCAAGCGGTTCGGGCGCCGCCGCGAAGTTGGTCGCCAACACGACGCTCATCAACGTGATCGGCGCGCTCGGCGAGGCACTCGCGCTCGCCGAGGTGCTCGGCCTCAGCCGCGAGACCGCCTTCGCGGTCCTCGGGACGACTGCGCTCGCCGCGCAGGCGGAGCGGCGCCGCCCCGCGCTGGAGTCAGGCGAGTTCCCGCCCCGCTTCCCGCTCCGCCTCGCCCGCAAGGACGCCGACCTGATCGCCGAACAAGGCCTCGACCTGCGCGTGACCATGGCTGCCCGCTCGTGGCTCGCCGAGGCCGGAGACGGCAACCAGGACTACTCGGCGGTGCTTGCCCGAATCCTCGAAGCGGTTCGCGCCGGCGGCTAGCCGTAGAAGGGAGCCGCTGCGCTGCTTAGCACGATCGGCAGCTCGTCTCCCCCGATCGTCCGAATCTGCCGGCCGGTGCGAATGTCGACGCTCGCGTAGCGCCCGTAAAGATTCCTCGTGCGCACGAACGCACGCCGGCCGACGACTTGGACGTCGTAGACCACACGGGCTCCGAAGAGATGGAGGCGGCGAAGGCCGCTCTTGTCGTAGACATTGAGCCCCGCGCCGGTCTCCCGTCGCGTGCCGCTGTCCCAGCCCCAACCCCAAGAGAAGAGCGCGTCGTTCGCGATGACGAGCGACGACGACCGCGGGTCGACTACGTGTGACGCCCAGCTCCTGGTGTCGATTACGACCAGCCCGCTGGGTCCCTGGCGCACCTGGAGTCCGTCGTCGGTCGAGTACGTGGAGGCATCGCGCCCGAACACGGCCAGCCGCCCGTCCCCGAGCCAGACGGCCGAGCGCCAGTTCCCCTCCAGCGGACCCTTCGCGCGAGCCGGAGGCTCGAGCCAGTCGTGCAGTCGCCCGAACAGGGAGGCCGGCTGCGCAGGCGCGTGATAGTCGACCGCCAACGTCGCGAGATCGACCTCGGCCACGAGGTTCCCCGCGGGGGCCACGACGTACGCGCGGCCGCCCGCTCGGTCGACGGCGACGGCGGGACGCTCCTCGCGCAGAACGTCGCCGGATAGTCCACGCACTCCCGCCTCGATCCGGTCCAGCGTGACCGAGGCAAGCTTCCCGTTGTCGTCCCCGACCGCGAGCCGGACCGGACCGTAGCCCTTCCCCGCGAGAACGAGAACGAGCGCGTGGTCCGCCGTCGCGAGCGCAGTCACGCTTCCCTCCACCTCGCCGCTCGCGCGCACGGCTCCCGTCACAGGATCGAGCACGACCACGCTGTTGGTCAGGAGAGGCGGGCCTCCGTCACCCGGGTCCTCGCCGTTGCGTAGGAGGACGAGCAGGCGGTCGGGCGCGGTCCAGTGAAGGTAGGGAACCTCACCCCTGATACCGAGCGGCACCTTGCGCACCGTCCGCAGCGTGCGGGCGTCGACGAGCCGAACCCGGGCCGGGGGCCACGCGAGCACGTTCCCCCCGCGGTTGCCGAACGCCAGCTGGGTTCGGTCGGGCGAGTAGGTCCACCCGCCCGAGAACTCGGCGAGCCCGAGCCGCCGGCCCGCCCGGGCCTTCAGCGTGGCCGGATCCAGCCGCACGAGCCACGGCTGCCTGCGACCGTAGCGGAGCCCCAGCAGCGGAGACGTCGACGCGGCTTCGCGGAGCACCAGCGGTCGATGCAGGCCGGCGCTTTGGCCGAGCGCCGCGACTGCGACTCCGGCGGCGAACGCCGCAACGGACACGACTGCAGCCAGCCTCTTCATCGCCTTGCAATACACCGCACGAGCGCGTGCGGTTCCGAGGCTACTCGACGGTGACGGTCTTCGCCAGGTTCCGGGGCTGGTCGACGTTGAGGCCGCGCAGGCGGGCGATCCGGTAGGCCAGCAGCTGCAGCGGCAGCACCGCGAGCACCGCCTGCAGGAACGCCGGGGTGCGCGGCACGTAGATGACGTCGTCCGCGTGGTGCTGGATGTCTTCGTTGCCGTCGGTCGCGATCGCGATCACGTGCGCGCCGCGGGCCCGCGTCTCCTGAATGTTGGAGACGACCTTGTCGTAGACGTGCGACTCGGTGGCGACGCACACGACCGGGGTGTCCTGGTCGAGCAACGCGATCGGGCCGTGCTTCATCTCGCCCGCCGAGTACGCCTCGGTCGGCACGTAGGCGATCTCCTTCAGCTTGAGCGCCCCCTCGAGGCAAACGGGCAGGCCGATGTGCCGACCGAGGTAGAGGAAGAACGGCTTGTCGTAGTAGCGCTCCGCGATCTCCTCGATCGGGTGGTGCCCGTCGAGGAAGGCGGCCATCTTCTCCGGCAGCGAGTGCAGCTCGTCGACGATGAAGGCCAGCTCGTCGGGAGGCATCGTCTCGCGTACCTGAGCCAGCTTCAAGGCGATCAGGTCGAGGAGGGCCACCTGGGCCGTGAAGGTCTTCGAGGCGGCGACGCCGATCTCCAGGCCGCAGCGCGTGTAGAGCACGGAGTCGACCTCGCGCGTGATCTGCGAGCCCATCATGTTGGTGATCGCGAGCGTGCGCGCGCCCTTCTCGCGGGCGAGCTTCATCGCGGCGATCGTGTCGATCGTCTCGCCCGACTGGGAGATCCCGATCACGAGCGTGTCCTTGCCGACCACGGGGTTGCGGTAGCGCCACTCGCTCGCGATGTCCGGCTCGACCGGGACTCGCGCCCACTCCTCGATCACGTAGCGACCCACGACGCCGGCGTGGTAGGCGGTGCCGCACGCGAGAATCACGATCCGGCGCAGGTTGCGCAGCTCGTCGTCGCTGAGGCCGAGCTCCTCGAGCTCGAGCCGGCCGTGCCGGACGCGCTCGCCGAGGGTCTCCTTCACGGCGGCGGGCTGCTCGTAGATCTCCTTGAGCATGAACGTCTCGTAACCGCTCTTCTCGGCGGCCTCCAGGTCCCAGTCGACCTCGATCACCTCGCGCTCGACCTCACCGTCGTCGACGTCGACGAAGCGGGCGCCGTCTTTCGTGATCGCGACCACCTCGCCGTCCTCGAGGAGCTGGATCGACCTCGTCTCGGCGATGAAGGCGGCGGCCATCGAGGCCAGGAACATCTCGTCCCGGCCGACGCCGACAAGCAGAGGGCACTGGATGCGCGCGCCGACCAGCTCGCCTGGGTGGTCGTGGTGGACGACGACGAAGGCGAAGTGCCCTTCGAGCTCCCGGTAGGCCGCGCGCACGGCCTCCACCAGGTCGCCCTCGTAGTGGCGCTCGATCAGGTGGACGACCACCTCGGCGTCGGTCTCGGAGCGGAACGTGTGTCCCTCAGCCTCGAGCGACGCCTTGAGCTCACGGAAGTTCTCGACGATCCCGTTCAGCACGATCGCGAGCCTGCCGTCGTCGCAGCCGGTGAGCGGGTGCGCGTTCTGCTCGGTGACCGCACCGTGCGTCGCCCAGCGCGTGTGCCCGAGCCCGGTCGTCGACACCGACCCGTTGTGGCCGGCGGCATCCTTGAGGAACTGGAGGTTCCCGACGGCGCGGACGTATTCGAGCCCGCCGTCCTCGTGGAGCGCGAGGCCGGCCGAGTCGTAGCCCCGGTATTCCAGCCGCTCGAGCCCCTGCAGTAGGAGGTCCTTACACGGTCTCCGCCCGACGTAGCCGATGATCCCGCACACCGCACAACCTCCCTAAAGAACGCGAAATGCCCGGCTGCTCCTCCGTTCCCGTCGGCGGGGTACGGTCAGCCGAGCTCTCGTGTCACGAGAGCGGTGATCGTAGCACAGGCGGCCTCGGCTTTCGAGTGATTTTCCGCTTCCGCGAGGATACGTACAACCGGCTCCGTTCCTGATGGTCGCACCAATACGCGGCCACTTTCGTCGAGCTCGGCGTTCAACCGCGCGACCTCCGTCATGACCTTCTCCGGGAGCTCACGCCGCGCGACGCGCACGTTCGCTTTCGCCTGGGGGAAGCGCGACATCTTGGCGGCCGCCT
>Ga0307312_10002288_pt1 | contig 10043 bp, 8 predicted proteins | sample ER_DNA_202_FD_194489 | JGI IMG/M metagenome (GOLD analysis project Ga0307312, IMG submission 194489) | Bulk soil microbial communities from the East River watershed near Crested Butte, Colorado, United States - ER_DNA_202 | ecosystem: Environmental > Terrestrial > Soil > Floodplain | place: USA...
TAGATGTGATCGGGCGCCAGGCGAACCGCGGTCTCCAGGTGCATCACCGCGTCATTCCAGCTCGCCTTGTCCATGAATCCGCCGCCGTACAACGCCTTCGCGAAGAACCGCTGGAACCCTGACAGCCGCTTCACTTCCGCGTTCCAGGCGCCGAGCACATGATGGGCCAGGTGATAGGTCGAGTCGATCTGCACCGCTTTGGTGGCTTCATCGAAGATGATCTTGGCGTACTTCACCCGTTCCTTGCTGCCTTTGGTCCGTGACAGCCGGCCAAGCACCATCGACAGGACGTAATGACCGTCCGGCTTGGTCGAGTCGGCGCGAACGGCGCGCTGGGCGTACACGCGGCCCACGGCGTATAGGCTATCTCGACGCCGCTTGAGAGAATCGGCATTGCCCTGTATTTGTTTGGCGACGTCCGCGATGGCCCGCGCAGCCTTCCAGTTCGCCTCGTAACTCATCGAGTCGATCGCGAGGGCGGCCTGATAGTGGTGGAGCTGCACGTCCGGATGCATCAGACCCGCAGCGTCGCCTTCGGCGATGTGATTGACGGGATTTTGCGCGACAACACTAAGTGCGAGAACGATGGAGAGCATGCGAGAATGATCGTCCCCCCCCTGATCGAACGCAAGCGCGACGGCGGAGTCTTGAGTCCGGAAGAGTGGTCGGCGCTGGTCGCAGAATACACGGCGGGACGCATTCCCGATTACCAGATCGCCGCGCTCTTGATGGCCGTCTTCATGCGCGGCCTCGACCGTCAGGAGCTGGCCGCGCTCACCGACGCGATGCTGGCTTCCGGTGATCGCCTGTCGTTCGACGGCTGGGCGACGCCGCGCATCGACAAGCATTCGACGGGCGGCGTGGGCGACAAGGTCTCGCTCGTGCTGGGGCCGTTGGTGGCGTCCTGCGGTGTCGCGGTCCCGATGATGTCGGGCCGGGGGCTCGGTCACACCGGCGGGACCCTCGACAAGCTCGAATCGATTCCGGGATTTCGCACCAATCTGTCGCTCGCCGAGGCGAAGGCGCAGGTCCAGAAACTCGGATGCGCGCTGATCGGCCAGACCGCCGAGATCGCGCCCGCCGACCGCAAGCTGTACGCGCTGCGCGACGTGACGGCGACGGTCGAATCGATTCCGCTCATCGCCGCGAGCATCATGTCGAAGAAGCTCGCGGAAGGACTGAACGGTCTTGTGCTCGATGTGAAGAACGGCAGCGGCGCGTTTCTGCCGGAGGTCGAGCGCGGCCTCGATCTGGCAAAGACGATGATCGCACTCGGCGAAGATCGCGGTTGTCCCACGGTCGCGCTCATCACGGCGATGGATCGACCGCTCGGCCGGGCGTGCGGCAATGTGCTGGAGACGGAGGAAGCGATTCTCGCGCTGCGCGGCGAAGGGCCGCCCGATCTGCTCGAGGTGACCTACGCGCTGGGCGTCGAGATGCTCATCCAGGGCGGCATCGAGAAGAACACGAAGAAGGCGCGCAAGAAACTCGAGACGGCGATCGACTCAGGGCTCGCCGCCGAGAAGTTCGAGCAGATCATCGAAGCGCAGGGGGGCAACCCGAAAACGGTCGAGGATCCGTCGGTGCTCCCGCAGGCGCTCGCGGTGGAGGTGTACGCCGCGCACCGCACCGGAGTCGTGCAGCGGGTCGAGCCGCGTACCATCGGCCGCGCCATTATCGCGCTCGGCGGCGGGCGTCGTACCGTGGATGACACGATCGATCCGACGGTGGGATTCGTCATTACCGTGAAGCCGGGCGACAAAGTGCTGGAAGGGGAGCCGATTGCGTCAGTATTTGCCAAGGACGCCGACGGCATCCAGACGGGGTTTGCCGCGCTCAAGCAGGCGATCGTGGTGGGGGACAAGCTGACACAAAAGCCACTCCCGCTCGTGTCACACCGTGTGACTCGAGCGGGAGTGGAAGTACTGGGGAAGACCTAGACGTCGAGGTTCTTCACGAACTTCGCGTTTTCCTCGATGAACCGGCGCCGCGGCTCGACCTCGTCGCCCATCAGGGTCTCGAACAGCGACGACGCTTCGAGCGCGTCCTCCATCGTCACCTTGAGGAGCGTGCGCTTGGCCGGATCCATCGTCGTGTCCCGCAGCTGGTCCGGATTCATCTCGCCGAGCCCCTTGTAGCGGCTGATGTTGACCGTCGACTTGCTCTCCGTGCCGTTCATCAGGCGCTTCACGTACGTATCGCGCTCCTTCTCGTCGTACGCGTAGAACTCCTCTTTGCCTTTGGACACGCGATACAGCGGTGGCTGCGCGATGTAGATGTATCCTGCATCGATCAGCTGCTTCATCTCCTTATAGAAGAAGGTGAGCAGCAGTGTCCGGATATGCGCGCCGTCCACGTCGGCGTCGGTCATGATGATGATCTTGTGATAGCGCGCTTCGTCCACCTTGAAGTCCTCGCCGACGCCCGTGCCGATGGCCGTGATCATCGTGCGGATTTCTTCGTTGGACAGAATCTTGTCGATGCGCGCCTTCTGCACGTTCAGGATCTTGCCGCGCAGCGGCAGGATCGCCTGATAGCTGCGGTCCCGGCCCATTTTGGCGGACCCGCCCGCCGAGTCGCCCTCGACGAGATAGATCTCGCACAGCTTGGGGTCGGTGAGTGAGCAGTCGGCGAGCTTGCCGGGCAGGAGGCCGGCGTCGAGACCGCTCTTCTTGCGTACCAGCTCGCGCGCTTTGCGGGCGGCTTCGCGGGCGCGCGCCGCACTGACGGCTTTCGCGATGATCGAGCGGGCGACGCTCGGGTTCTTGTCGAAGAAAGCGCCCAGGGACTCGTTGACGACGGTCTTGACGATGCCTTCGACCTCGGAGTTGCCGAGCTTGGTCTTGGTCTGACCCTCGAACTGCGGCTGCTTGACCTTGATGCTGAGGACGCAGTTGAGCCCCTCGCGCACGTCGTCGCCCGAGAGCGTGAAGTCTTCCTTTTTCAGGGCGCCGTCCTGTTTCGCCCATTCGTTGATCGTGCGAGTCAGCGCCGACTTGAAGCCGGTGAGATGCGTGCCGCCTTCGTGCGTGTTGATGTTGTTCACGAACGTGAACGTGTTCTCGCTGTATTGATCGTCGTACTGGACCGCCCCCTCGACCTCGACGTCTTCGCGCGACGCCTCGAAGGCGATCGCCTTGGGATGCAGGGCGCGCCGATTGCCGACGATCCACTTCACGAATTCCGACAGGCCGCCCTTATAGTAGAACGTCTCTTCCTTCGTGCTTCCCTTGCGCTCGTCCTTGAGAAGGATCGTGAGCGCCTTATTGAGGAAGGCGAGCTCGCGGAGGCGGTTGGCGATGGTGGCGTAGTCGAACCGTGTCTCGGTGAAAATCTCGGTGTCGGGCTTGAACCACACCGTCGTGCCGGTGCCTTTCGCCTTGCCGACGACCTCGAGCTTCTGCTTCGTGTCGCCGCGCTCGAACGACATGTGATGCCGTTTGCCGTCGCGGTCCACCCAGACCTCGAGCTTCTCGGACAGCGCGTTCACCACTGAGACGCCGACGCCGTGCAAACCGCCCGACACTTTGTAACTGCTCTTGTCGAACTTGCCGCCGGCATGGAGGACCGTGAGCGCGACTTCCACGCCCGGTTTCTTCTCCGTCTTGTGGAGATCAACGGGAATGCCACGCCCGTTGTCCACGACCGTGATGGCATTATCGGCGTGGATCGTGACTGCGATATTCGTGCAATAGCCGGCCAGCGCTTCGTCGACCGAGTTGTCCACCACTTCGTAGACGAGATGGTGCAATCCCCGCGACGACACCGACCCGATGTACATCGCCGGACGGCGCCGGACCGCCTCGAGGCCCTTGAGGACCTGGATCGAGTCGGCCTGATAGCCGCCGTTGCCTTTTTCCTTGTTCGGTGCGGCCGGTTTCTTCTTCGGCATCACATTCCTAGCGTGAAAGGAGCCAACGTATCGTCGTTATGCGTCCCGGACCGCGCCCCGCGTTGATCCGGGCCATGATGTCCGGAGTCATGAGCTGCAGCTCATTCATCCACGCGCTCGTCGCCACGCGCACGAACAGCACGCCATCGGGCGTGATGCTCTCGGGCGTGGCGACTGCTGCGATCTGCGGACCCACCAGCCGCGGCCAATCGGGAATCATCTGCGCCTGGCCAACGCGGCGCGCCAAGCCCGCCCGTTTCAAGTAGCCTTCGAGCGCTTCGGCGACTCCTACCGGACGGCTTTTTGGGGGGCGATTGGAGCGGTCAGTCACAGGCCTTAAAAATACTCGGAAGTCATTGTCCTGTCAACAGTTAAGGCTGCGGCGGAAGTTACGGTACAGCCACGACGTAGGTGTCCCGTTGGGCCTCAAAACCAGCCGCGTCGCGTGCCCGGAAGCTCATCGGAATCTGGGTGCCAGGTTGGGTGCCGGAAGGGATGATCAGGCGGTAGCGGGTGCTGAGGACTTGGCTGAAGCCCCCGTCGGCGGCCCACTGCTGAGCGCCGGCGGTGGCCCAGACCGAATCGATTCCATCTGCGTCCTGGGCGCGGACCGTACCGCCAATCGTGTCGACGCGGCTCGAGACGACGGTCGTATCGTCGATGGTGAACGAGAGCTGCGGGGGGCCAGGCCGGTCCCGTTTGCCGAGACACGCCGCGGCCAACAGCAGGGCTACTGCCCCTGGAATTTTGCGGCGCGCTTTTCGAGAAATGCGGTCGTTCCCTCTTTCATATCCTGCGTGGCGGCCAGCAGGCCGAAGTGATTCGCCTCGAGCAGCAGGCCCTCATCGAGCGTCATCTCCAGCCCCTGATCGACGGCTTCCATGGCGAGACGCACCGCCAGGGGGCCCATCGCGAGGATACCCCGCATCATCTTCTCCGATTCGGCGAGCAGATCCGCAGCTGGCACGACTTTATTCACGAGTCCGATTCGGTAGGCCTCCTGCGCGTCGATCATCTCGCCGGTCAGGATCAGCTGCAAGGCCACGCCTTTGCCGACGAGGCGCGGCAAGCGCTGCGTGCCGCCGTAACCGGGGGCGATGCCCAGCTTCACCTCGGGCTGCCCGAACTTCGCGTTCTCGCTGGCGATGCGGATATGACACGCCATCGCCAGCTCGCAGCCACCACCGAGCGCAAAGCCATTGACGGCCGCGATGACCGGCTTGCCGCACGTTTCGAGTCGCCGCAGCACGGCTTGCCCGCGTTGCGCGCGCGCCTTGCCGTCGAACGGTCCCTGCCGGGATAGATCGCCGATGTCGGCCCCGGCGACGAACGATTTCGGCCCCGCGCCCGTGAGGATCGCGCCCTTGATTTCGGCCTCGGTGGCGATGCGCTCGGCAGCGCCGGCGAGATCGAGCATCACCTGATCATTGAGGGCGTTGAGTTTGTCGGGGCGGTTCAGGGTGACGAACGCGATGCCGTCGCGAATCTCGAATAAGAGAGTCTGGTAGGTCATGGCCACAATGCTAAAGCGCGGACATGCAAAATCTAGATGTAGCCTAGTCTTTGCATTTCCGCGCAGTAGGTTCTGCGCAATGCCTATCCAGGCCATCTCATGGTCGCCGTCCGGCGCGGTCCGGATCATCGATCAGCGCGCGCTACCGGAGGCCGAGATTACACGGGATCTCGAGAGTGCGGAGTCCGTGGCGGATGCGATCCGGCAGCTGCAGGTGCGTGGCGCACCGTTGATTGGCATCGCGGCCGCGATGGGTCTCGTCGCCGGCACGCGCGATCTCCGCAGTGCGAGCCGCGACGTCTTCATCGCGCGTGTAGCGCAATTGTCCGAACTACTCGTCAACGCCCGTCCCACCGCCGTCAATTTGCGGTGGGCGCTGCATCGGATGGCGGGGGTGGCGAAAACGACATCGGGTGACGGTGCGGCGGTATGGGAGCGCCTGCACGCGGAAGCGACGACCATTTGGGAGGAGGATCGGGCCATGTGCCGCCGCATCGGCGAGCACGGTCTTACGATCCTCCCGGACGGTGCCAATGTGCTCACTCATTGCAACACCGGCGCGCTGGCGACGGGCGGCATCGGCACGGCGCTCGCGGCGATTTATCTCGCGCACGAGCAGGGGCGCAAGGTGCACGTCTTCGTGGATGAGACTCGCCCTCTGCTCCAGGGCTCGCGGCTCACGATGTGGGAGCTGGGGCACGCGGGCATCCCCTGCACGCTGATCACCGACGGCGCCGCGGCAACGCTCATGCGGCAAGCCAAGGTCGATGTGATACTCGTTGGGGCCGACCGGATCTGCGCCAACGGCGACTTCGCGAACAAGATCGGCACATATGGCCTGGCGGTCCTGGCGCGGCACCACGGTGTGCCGTTCTATTGCGCAGCACCATGGTCTACCGTGGATGCGTCTCTGCCCGAAGGAGACCTCATTCCTATCGAGCCGCGCGACGCGGCAGAGGTGACCGTCATGGCGGGGCGCCCGATCGCGCCCGATGGCGCGGCCGCGTTGAATCCGGCATTCGACGTCACACCGGCACGCTATGTCACGGGATACATCACTGATCGCGGCATCGTCCAACCACCGTTCTCGGAGTCACCATGACCGCTGTCCTCGCGCTCGACCAGGGAACCACGGGCTCAACCGCGCTCGTCTTGAGTGACGAAGGGCGCGTGCTCGGCCGCGGCTATCGCGAGTTCACCCAGCATTTCCCCTCGCCCGGCGAAGTCGAGCACGACGCCGAGGAAATTCTGCATGTGACGGTCGAGGCGGCACGGGAAGCGATCCGGCAGGCGGGCGTGACGCCCGACGCCATCGGCATCACCAACCAGCGCGAGACGGTGTGCGCGTGGGAGCGCGACACCGGCCGCCCGGTCCATCGCGCGATTGTCTGGCAGGATCGCCGCACCTCGGCGCGCTGCGCGCAGCTGAAAAAACAAAAGAAGGAACCGCTCGTGCGCTCGCGCACCGGTCTCGTGCTCGATCCGTATTTCTCGGCGACCAAGATCGAGTGGCTGCTCGAGCACGTGAAGGGACTGCGCAAACGGGCCAAAGACGGCGACGTCGTGTTCGGCACGATCGACACGTGGCTGATCAACCGGCTCACGAACGGCAAGACGTTCGCGACCGATTACACCAACGCGTCTCGCACCATGCTGTACGACATCGGCAAGCGTGCGTGGGACAATGAGCTGCTGAAATTGTTTGGAGTCCCGCGCGATGCGCTCGCCGAAGTGCGCAATTCGAGCGGCGACTTCGGCACCGCGGCGGCGGAGCATTTCGGTGTCGAGCTGCCGATCAGCGGCGTCGCCGGGGACCAGCAGGCGGCGCTATTCGGCCAGGGCTGCTGGCAGCCGGGACAGGCCAAGAACACATACGGCACCGGTGCGTTTCTTCTGCTGAATACCGGAAAGAAGCGCGCCATTTCCAAACGCGGCCTGCTGACGACGCTCGCCTGCGGTCCGCGGGGCGAGCCTGTATATGCACTCGAGGGCAGCGTATTCATCGCCGGCGCGGCGATGCAGTGGCTGCGCGACGGGCTGGGCATCATCGCCAAAGCTGCCGAGTCGGACGCCATGGCGCGAAGCGTCGATGATACTGGTGGCGTGTACTTCGTGCCCGCGTTCGTCGGATTGGGCGCGCCGCATTGGGAGCCCAATGCCCGCGGGACAATCGTCGGCCTGACACGAGGCAGCAGCCGCGCGCATCTCGTCCGCGCCGCGCTCGAGGCGATGGCGTTCAGCACCAAGGACGTCCTCGACGCGATGCTCGCCGACGCGAAGCTCAAGCTCTCGAGTCTGCTGGTCGATGGCGGCGCCGCGGCGAATGACTGGCTGATGCAGTTCCAGGCCGACGTATTGGGCGTCACGGTCGCCCGGCCTGATCTCGTGGAAACGACGGCGCTCGGCGCCGCGGGTCTCGCGGGCCTGGGCGCCGGCCTCTGGAAGTCCGCCAATGACTTCCTCGCCGGTCGGTTGTTCACAAAGTTCGCGCCCGGTACCGCGCGCCGCAGCGTGCAGGCACGCGCCGCGGATTGGCATCGTGCCGTGCAGACCGCCTTGCACTGGGCTGGGTGACCAAACGAAACGGGTGTAGGGCGGCCGGCATCCTATTATGAAGCGGAGTGATATAATTCAGATATGAAGGCAGGCACGAAGTTCGCTCTGGGTGCGGTTCTGATCGTCGGCTCGGTCGGATACTTGATGGCGTCCGGCATCAAGCAGACGGGGCAGTATTTCCTGACGCCCAGCGAGCTCGCGCAACGCGTCTCGGCCGATCCTTCGTTCTATGATCTGGGCCTGAAAGTTGGCGCGCGCGTCGTGCCGGGCACGGTCACCAAAGAGATTGCCACCCAGACGCTGAGCTTCCATATCACGGACGGGACCGTCAACTATCCGGTCATCTTCAAGGGCCTGCCTCCCGACACGTTCACAGACTCGGTCGAAGTGGTCGTCGAAGGGCGACTCCAAAAAGACGGTGTGATTTACGCGACGAACGTCCTCGCCAAGTGCGGGTCGCGCTACGAAGCTGTTCCCAAAGCGTAAATGAGTCTACTCGGGCACCTCTCCCTCTGGCTCGCCTTCCTGGTCGGCCTGTGGGGCGCGATCACCGGATTCGTCGGCGGCGTGCAACAGCGTCCCGATCTCCAGCGCAGCGCCCGCAATGCGACGTTCGCGCTGTTCGGCGCACTGCTCGTCGCGGTGATCTCGCTCGAAGTCGCCATCTTCCGGCACGACTTCAGTCTCGAATACGTGGCCGCCTATACGAGCCGCAATCTGCCCACGTTCTATCTCTGGTCGGCGCTGTACGCGGGACAGAAGGGAAGCCTGCTGTTCTGGGCGACGGTGCTGAGTCTGTTCGCGGTGCTGGCGCAGGTGCTGACCAGCCGGCGTCACCGTGCCTATCTCCCATATGTCGGGGCGGTCACCTGCCTGGTCGCCGCATTCTTCATCTCGGTCATGCTGTTCGCCGCGAACCCGTTCCAGCGGCTCGGGTTCTCGCCGCTCGACGGTCGAGGCATGAACCCGCAGCTGCAGAATCCCGGCATGGTCTTTCATCCGCCCATGCTGTACCTGGGCTATATCTCGATCACGATTCCGTTCGCGTTCGCGATCGCGGCGCTGCTCACCAGGAAGCTCGACAGCGAGTGGCTCGTCGCAGTGCGAAAGTGGACCCTCGTGTCGTGGCTGTTCCTCAGTATCGGCCTGCTCCTCGGCATGTGGTGGGCGTACGTCGAGCTGGGGTGGGGCGGCTACTGGGCGTGGGATCCCGTCGAGAATGTCGCGCTGCTGCCCTGGCTCGTTATGACCGCCTTCCTGCACTCCGTCATGATTCAGGAAAAGCGGGGCATGCTCAAGAAGTGGAATCTGGCACTGATACTGGGCGCATGGCTGCTCTCGATCTTCGGCACGTTCATTACGCGCTCGGGGGTGATCGCGAGCGTGCATTCGTTCACGCAGTCGCCGGTGGGCTATTTCTTTGTTGCGTTTCTCGTGGTCGCCGCCGTTGCGACCACTATCCTCTACGTCACCCGGCTTCCCCTGCTCGAGGCCGAGGCGACGCTCGAGTCGATGGTGAGCCGCGAAGCCAGCTTCCTCTTCAATAATCTGCTGCTTATCGGCATCGCGTTCTCCGTGCTGTGGGGCACGCTGTTTCCGATTCTGTCCGAGGCGATCAGGGGCACGAAGATCACGGTCGGTCCTCCGTTCTTCAATCAAGTGAACGTGCCGCTGGGTCTCGCGTTGCTGGCGATGACGGGGGTCGGTCCGTTGATCGCGTGGCGCCGTGCCTCGTTGCCCAATCTGCGCCGCCAATTCGCCGTGCCGCTGACGAGCTGCGTGTTCGTCCTGCTCATTCTGCTCGTGGCCGGCATGCGGGACATCGGCGCGCTGATCGCGTTCAGCATCGGCGGATTCGTGTTGGCAACGGTCGTCCAGGAGTTCGCGCGCGGCGCGCGGGCCCGGCATCGTCAGTACGGGGAGCCGGTGATGTTGGCGTTGCTGCAACTGCTGTCCCGGAATCGCCGGCGCTATGGTGGCTATATCGTCCACGTCGCGATGGTCCTGCTGTTCGCCGCGTTCGCCGGGATGGCCTTCAAAACGGAGACGCAGGCATCGCTCCGGCCAGGCGAAACGGCCACG
>Ga0307312_10002289_pt1 | contig 10037 bp, 4 predicted proteins | sample ER_DNA_202_FD_194489 | JGI IMG/M metagenome (GOLD analysis project Ga0307312, IMG submission 194489) | Bulk soil microbial communities from the East River watershed near Crested Butte, Colorado, United States - ER_DNA_202 | ecosystem: Environmental > Terrestrial > Soil > Floodplain | place: USA...
GTGCGTCGCCAACATCTTGAGTGGCAGCTCGCTCAACAGCCTGGTCGCGACCGCGCGGCGCCGCGGCACGTCCCATCGGTGCGCGAGACGCGCCGGGATCGTCGACACCTGGGTGCTTCGGATCTGGAGCCGGCGCCGGTGGAACTCCCTCCCGAGTGGCAAGGAAACGTCCTTCATCCCATACCAGCTGCACACGAGCACCTCACCCTCGTGACGCAGGAGCTCAAGCGCTTGCGCGAGGGCGGACGGACGCCCGGTCGCATCCACGACGAGCGGGACGCCGGCGCCCGACGTCAGCTGCTCGACGGCCCCGTCGATCTCGGTGACGTCGACCGCGGGAACCCCGAACAGGACCGCCGCCTCGCGACGGTCCGGGCGCGGATCGACGCCGACGACCTCCGCCCCGGCCCGGTCCAGCAGCCCAGCGGTGAGGATCCCGACCGGCCCGAGGCCCATGACCACGACCGGCTCTTCCAGTCGGGGACCGGCATCGAGGGAGACCTGCAGAGCGGTCTCGACGAGCGGGAAGAGGGTCGCGAGGCGCCCCTCGACCTTGTCGACGATGACGACGTCGCTGCCGCGAACGGTGAACAGGTCCTGGTGCGGGTGGAACGCGAAGACCGTCGCACCCTCGGGCACGCCATCGACCCGGGAAGTCAGGACCTCTCCGACGCAGCTGTACCCGTACGCGAACGGGTAGGCGAAGCTGCCGCCGAGCGAGCCGATCGTCTCGTCGCGGGCCGACCCAGCGTCCAGCTCTCCTCGGTACGCGAGCAACTCGGTCCCGCCGCTGATCCCGGACCAGTGGGTGCGGACGAGGACCTCTCCGTCCTCCGGCGGACGCACCTCGACGACGGCGTGCCCCACACGGCGCGGAGCGACGAACCGCAGGACGCGCCCTTTCATCATCGGCACCTACCCTACGGGTGCGTCCGTTATCCGGGCGGCGGTTGAAAGGACGACATGGCGGGAAAGGCGGCGGATACATGTCCTCGATGACGGTCCTCCCCACGGAGGTCGCGGAGCTGACGCTTCCCACTCCCTTTGGCGAGTGGCAGACCCGGGCGTTCGATTGGGACGGCTCGGTCCACCTCTGTCTGTGCCGGGGAGCCATCGGTGATGGCGAGGACATCTTGGTGCGTCTGCATTCGGAATGTCTGACCGGGGACGCGCTCGGGTCGCTCCGGTGCGATTGTGGCGTCCAGCTTCGCCAGGCACAACGGGCGATCGCCGCCGAAGGTCGCGGCGTGCTCGTGTATTCCACCGGCCACGAGGGTCGAGGGATCGGTCTCGCCAACAAGCTGCGAGCGTACGTGCTGCAGGATGGCGGTCTCGACACGTTGCAGGCGAATCATCACCTCGGGTTCCCCACGGATCGACGCACGTTCGCCGATGCGGCCGCGTGCCTGCGCGCACTTGGCGTCCGGTCGGCACGCCTGCTGTCCAACAACCCGGAGAAGGCGGGTGCTCTTGCGGGTGCCGGGATCCACGTGCTCCGTATGGTGGGACTCCCGACCGCCGCGCACACGCGCAACGTCCGGTACTTGACGACGAAGCAGAACCTCCTGGGCCATCGTGTGCCGATGGGCTCGCCGCTGATCGACGACGTCAGCCCGCCGGCCGACGTCGCGGCGCTCCTGGGGGCCGTGCGTCCCACCCGGACCAAGCCGTACGTCGTCGTCAAGTACGCCCAGACGCTCGACGGGAGGATCGCCACGTCGAGCGGAGACTCGCGGTGGATCAGCGGCGAGGAGGAACGCCGTGTCTCGCATGCGCTTCGCGCGTCGTGCGACGCGGTCGTGGTCGGCGTCGGAACGATCCTGCGGGACGACCCTCAGCTCACGGTCCGGATGGTGCCGGGAGCCTCACCGATCCGCGTCGTGCTCGATTCGACGCTGCGGATCACCGATGACTCCCTCGTGCTCGGCGACGAGGCCGCCACGACGATCGTGACGACGGATCGGTCGTCGCCCGAACGGCGCGACGATCTCCGGCGACGCGGGATCTCGGTCGTCGTCGTGCCCGCGGGGCCCTCCGGGGTCGAGCTGGACATCGCCCTCACCCTTCTTCGGGAACAGGGCATCCGGTCGGTGCTCGTGGAGGGTGGTGCGAGCGTGATCACGTCGTTCCTCGGGCGCACCCTCGCCGACCGCTTGATCGTCGGCATCGCTCCGCGGGTGCTCGGGAGCGGCACGGACGCCGTCCAGGATCTGGGCGTGAGGGAAGTGGCCCGGTCGCTCCGGCTGGAACGCCGAGCGGTTCACGTGGCCGGCGAGGATGTGCTCATCGCCGGCGACGTTACGCGTCCCCCAGGATGAGCTCCGCGGCGCTGGATCACGGAGGGAACGGCTCGGCCGACAACTTCCGCCAGACGGCGGGAAGCGCCTCGAGGACGAGGTCGAGCTCGCTGCCCATGGCATCCACCTGCTCCGACGCGCCCTCGAGGGCGCCTCGATTCGCTGCGTCCTCGAGCTCGCGGCTTCGCCCGGCGAGTGCGTGGGCGCCGAACGTCGCGGCGTTGGACTTCAACGTATGGGCGGCTCGCCTGACCTCCTCCGCGTCACCGGCGTCGAGACCGGCACGGGCGGCGGCAACCAGGCGAGGGGCATCGGCGACGAACTGCTCGATCAGCTCCGAGACGAATCCCTCGTCACCGCCGGTGCCGTCGGCCAGTCGCGCCAGGACCGCTTCGTCGATGAGACCGTCGGGCGACGGATCCGTTACCCGAGTGCTGCTCCCCGACGCGCGTCGGGGCGTGCGCTTGATCGCGGCGACCAGCTCATCGACCCGGATCGGCTTGGCCACGTAGTCGTTCATCCCGGCCGCGAGGCATCGCTCGCGGTCGCCGCTCATCGCCTCCGCCGTCATCGCGATGATCCACGGACGCTCGCCGGCCGGCCAGCGCTGGAGGATCTGACGCGTCGCCTCGAGCCCGTCCATCTCCGGCATCTGCACGTCGGACAGCAAAAGGTCGTACGTCTGGCGATCGAGGGCCTCGAGCGCCTCGAGACCGTTCCCCGCGATGTCCGCTCGATACCCGAGCTTCTCCAACAAGCGGATCGCGAGCTTCTGGTTCACGACGTTGTCCTCGGCGAGGAGGATCCGAAGCGGGTGCCTCGATGCCAGCTCCTCGTCGAGCGCGCTCGCCGCCCCTTCGGCGGCGTCCTCCAGCGTGGTTCCGAGGACCGTGGCCACCGCGGCATGCAGGGGGGAAGCCTTGATGGGCTTCGTCACGACCGCGCCGATGTGGGACGTGGCCCATCGCGGGTCCGCGGCCACGTCGTGCTGGCTCACCGAGGATGCCAAGACGATCGGCAGGCCAGGCAGGCGCCGGTGGATGTTCGCAGCGAGGTCGAGCCCGTCCATCCCCGGCATCAGCATGTCGAGCACGGCAACGTCGATCCGCTCGCTCTGCAACGTTGCCAGCGCCTGTTCGGCGTCGGGAACGACGACCGACTGCATCCCCCACGCGCCGAGGATCGCGGTCATCAGGCGGCGGTTCGTCTCGTTGTCGTCGACGACGAGGGCACGGCGATCAGTGAACGATCCGTCGCGGCGAAGCGCGGTCGGCGTCATCGCCGTCTCTCCCGCCTCGATCGTGACGTGGAACGTGCTTCCCTGGCCCGCCACACCGGCGCTCTCCACCCAGATCGTGCCCCCCATGAGCTCCGCGAGGCGCCGGCTGATCGCGAGCCCCAGACCGGTGCCGCCGTATCGGCGGCTGGTCGAGACGTCCACCTGGCTGAAGGACTCGAAGAGCCGGTCCGCGCGATCGGGGGGGATCCCGATCCCCGTGTCGCGCACGGTCAGGTGATAGCCGACGGTGCCGGGCTCCGTGGAGCTCTCGGCGGCCGCGGCGACGACGATCTCACCGGTCTCGGTGAACTTCACGGCGTTGTTGAGCAGGTTGAGCAGGATCTGCCGGAGCCGGCTGACATCCCCCACGGCCGTCTCGGGCGTGCCGGGCTCGATGTCGTACGCGACCTCGAGTCCCTTCTTGGCGGCGACGGGGCCGATCAGGTCGACCACCGACTCGATACAGGCGCGGAGATCGAACGGGGCTCGCTCGAGCTCCATCCGACCGGCCTCGATCTTCGAGAAGTCGAGGATGTCGTTGATGATCGCGAGCAACGCCTCGCCGCTGTTCGCGACCGTGGCCGCGTAGTCGCGCTGCTCCGCATCGAGCGACGTCTCGAGGAGCAGGCCGCTCATCCCGATGATCGCGTTCATCGGCGTCCTGATCTCATGGCTGGTCGCAGCGAGGAACGCGCTCTTCGCTTCGTTCGCTTCTTCGGCGACCTGGCGCGCGTCCTGCGCCTCGCGGAACAGTCGTGCGTTCTCGATCGCGATCGCGGCCTGGTGCGACAGGCCGACGAGGAAGCTCAGGTCCGCGTCCGTGAACCGGTCACTGGGACCCGAACGCCAGACGGCCATCATCCCGATCACGTGACCGCGGGCGAGCAGCGGAGCCGCCAGCAGCCGTTCCTCCGGGTTGTCCTCTTCGCCGGGGATCTCCATCGCGCGCTCGTCGTTGGCCGTGTCGTTGATCGCCTCCGCCACCGCCCGGTTCGCCAGGTCGCCGATGATCCCTTCGCCGAGCTGGATCGTATCGGCCATGATGAGCTCCGCGAGACCGCCGAGCGCGACGATGGGCACGAACGTCCCCGGTTCCTGTTCGAGGAAGACCGCGCTCGTATCGGCCTCGAGCAGCTCGCGCGCCCGCTCGGTGATGCGGTTCAGGACGGCGTCGAGGTCGAGCATCCCACCGACTTCGCGTCCAAGGTCGGCGAGCGCGGCCATCTCGCTCGCCCTGCGCTGGGTCTCGCGGTACAGACGCGCGTTCTGGATCGCCGCGCCCACGTTGGCGGCGATCGTCGAGACCAGTCGGGTGTCGCTCTCGCCGAACCGACCCGTCTGCTGCGTGCTCTGCACGCTGATCACGCCGATCGCTCTCCCTTCGACGAGGATCGGGACGCCCAAGTACGACTTCGCGGGCGTTCCGACCATCTCGATGCCAACCTCCTCGAAGGCCTCCGCGCGGTTGAGGAGCAACGGCTGACGTTCGAACAGGATGCGGGACGTGAGACCCTCGCCGAAGCGAAGTGTGCGCTGCGGATCGCGCTGTCCGTTCTCGTTGTAGTAGACGAACTCGATCACGTCGCTCGTCTCGTCGTGGAGCGCGATGTACACGATGTCGGCGACGAAGACCTCACGAAGCTGGTCGCCGAGGCGATCGATCAGCGCGTCCAGATCCAACTGATCGGCGATCGCCTGGCCCACGCTGTTGACGATCATCAGCTCGGCGGCGCGGCGGCGGGTTTCTTCGAAGAGGCGGGCATTCTCGAGTGCGACGTTCAGGCTCCCTGCGATCGTCATGAGCAGCCGCACGTCGGCTTCGCTGAACGCGTTCTCCCGGTCCAGGTTGTGGAGGGAGATGACCCCGGTCCCCCGATTGCCCACCACGAGTGGAACGAAGACGGAGGAGCGGGAGGGCTCGCCGGCGATCGCGAGCGGGTTGCCCGCCTCCAGACACCTCCGCTCCATGTCTTCGTTGATGACGACGGGCTCGCGGGTCTCCAGCGCGATCTTGCGGAACCCCATGATCTCGATCGGGTGGTCGATCAAGCGAACGCCGCGTTCGATCGAGTAGGGGAACCAGATCGTGCCGGCGTCGTGATCGACGACCCCGATGTCCACCGTTTGAACGTCGAAGATCTCGTTGATCCGCTGACCGACGAGGTCGTACATCGCCTGCGTCTCGAGGTTCTCGGCCAGTCCGCCTTGCACGTCGTTGATGAGGGCGAGCTCGGCGTTCCGTTGACGCGTCTCCTCGAACAGCCGAGCGTTCTCCAACGCGACGCTCAGGCTGCCGGCAAGGGTCGTGAGCAGACGGACATCCGCTTCCGTGAACGCGTGCTCGCGGTCGATGTTCTGCAACGACACCACGCCGGTCGCCGAGCCAGCAACGACGAGCGGCACGTAGACGGCTGATCGGGGTGCCTCACCTTGGACGAACCCACCGCCGAACTCGGCGACCCGCTCTTCGAACCGGTCGTTGACGAGTAATGGTGCGCGTGTCTCGACCACGTGAGCCGTCGGACCGGCCGTGAGCGGGGTCGGGTCGTCCGGTTGGCGCCCGCCTCGCTCGATCCCGTAGGGGTAATGCACCAAGCCGGCTCCGCGATCGAGGACCGCGATGAAGATGGACTGGGCGTCGAAGATCTCGTTGATGCGGTCGCCGACGAGGTCGTACATCGCCTGCATCTCGAGGTTCTCGGCGAGCCCCCTCTGCACATCGTTGATCAAGGCCAGTTCGGCGTTCCGCTGACGCGTCTCTTCGAACAGGCGAGCGTTCTCCAGCGCGACACTCAAGCTGCTGGCGATCGTGGTGAGGAGCCGAACGTCGTTCTCGCTGAAGGCGTGCTCACGGTCCATGTTCTGCAGCGTTATCCGCCCGATCGGCTCACCGCCGACGACGAGTGGGACATAGACGCCGGAGAGCGGGTCGTCACCCGAGCCGAAGTTGGGTGCGTACCCGAACTCATCGGCTCGCTCCGTGAACCGCTCGTTGATGACGAGGGTTTCGCCCGTATCGAACACGTATCGACTTGGACCCGCGGTGATCTCGAAGGGGTCATCGGGGAGTCGGACACCCTTCTCGATCGAGTACGGCCGATGGAGGAGACCTGTTTCGCGATCAAGGATGCCGATATCGACGACCTGGGCGTCGAAGATCTCTTGGATCCGATCGCCGACCAGGTCGTACATCGCCTGCATCTCGAGGTTCTCGGCCAACCCGCGCTGAACGTCGTTGATGAGGGCGAGTTCGGCGTTGCGCTGCCGGGTCTCTTCGAACAGTCGCGCGTTCTCCAGCGCGACGCTGAGGCTCCCGGCGAGCGTGGTGAGGAGGCGAACATCCGAATCACTGAAGGCGTGTTCCCGGTCGATGTTCTGGAGCGAGATCACGCCGGTCGCCCGGTCAGCGACGACGAGCGGGACGAAGACGCACGACCTCGGTTGTTCGCCGGAGATGACGAGGGGCTGGCCGACCTCGGTCGACGCTCGCTCGAGGTCCTCGTTCACAACGATCGGCTCTCGCGTCTCGAGGACCATCTGTCGGAAGCCGAGAACCTCCATCGGTTCGTCGTGGAACCGGACGCCCTTCTCGATCGTGTACGCGAAGTTGATCAGTCCGTTCGACGGATCGAGGATCCCGATGTCGACCACCTGCGCGTCGAAGATCTCCTGGATCCGGTCGCCGACCAGGTCGTACATCGCCTGCATCTCGAGCCGTTCGGCCAACCCGCGCTGCACATCGTTCACGAGCGCGAGTTCGGCGCTCCTTTGACGTGTTTCCTCGATCGCCCTCGCCCTGCTGAGGGCAGCGCCGACGTGGCTCGCGACGAAGGTCAACAGGTCCTTGTCCTGTTGGGTGTGGGGAGGGTCTCCTTGGTAGCTCTGCACCACCATCGCGCCGACGGTTCGTCCCCCCGATCGCAGCGGGACGCCGAGCCAGTCGACCCCACGAACGCCGATCGGAGTGATCTCCTCGTGCTCGATCAGGTCGTCGATGTCGGCCTGAGGGAGCAGCATCGGGGTACCTTTGCGCAGGAGGTACGCTGTGAGCCCTCGAGCTTCGCCCGTCCCCATCGGCTCCCAGACGTTCGGGCCGGCGAACGAGTCACCTGCCGTGTCCACGCCGAATGGCCAGTTCATCATCCGACGCTCCTCGTCGTAGAGGACCACGTAGAAGTTGTTCGCGTACATCAGCTCGCCCACGATCCGATGGATCTCGGCGTAGAACTCCTGCATGTCCTGCGCCGCGCTGGCCGTCTCGGCGATGCGATAGAGCGCGGCTTGGACCTGTGCGGATCGCGTGTCGCTCACGACGATGGGACCTTGGCCGCGTCCGCGGTCCACAGCTTGATCCGCGACTGCTTCCCGCGGATGTCGAACTCGTCGACGAACGCGAGGCTGTCCGTTGGGCCGGTCATGTTCTTCCGTGTCTGATCGGCGAGCAGGATCGAGTTGCCCGTCTGCTTCGTGAGATCCTGGATCCGGGCCGCCGTGTTGGTCGTGTCGCCGATCACCGCGTAGTCGATCCGGCGATCCGAGCCGAACGTTCCCGACATCACGCGCCCCGAGTTGAGCCCGATCCCCATGCCGAACCCCCGCTCGGCCCCCTCGGCTCGGAGCCATCCGTTGAAGTCGTCGAGACGCTCGTAGGCCATGTCGCGGCCGGCCGCGATCGCGCGATCGGCGTGGTCGACCGTCTCGATCGGAGCTCCGAAGGCGGCCATCAGCCCGTCGCCGAGATAGTCGACGACGGTTCCGCCGTGGTCGAGGACCGCGTCGCCCATCGTCGCTTGATAGCGGTTCAGGACCGAGATGATCTGCTCGGTCGGCGCGGTATCCGCGAACGTCGTGAACCCTCGGAGGTCGACGAACATCACCGTCGCGTAGAGCCGCACCGGCGCGATCGAGGCTCGCCCGTCGCTCCGCGTCAGCATCTCGGCAGCGATAGGCTCGGGAAGGAACCGAGTGAAGACCTCACGCACGCGGTCCTGTTCTAGGTCGGTCAGTCGTTTGCGGTTCAGCCCCGCGCCGATCCGGGCGCGGAGGATCGCCGGGTCGAACGGCTTGGGGAGGAAGTCGTCGGCGCCGGCTTCGAGGCAACGCACGACACTCTCGTTGTCCTCGATCGCCGAGATCATGATCACCGGGATGTGGCGCATCGCAGGGTCGGTCTTGATCCGCTCCAGCACCTCGATCCCGTCGAGACCGGGCATCTGGATATCGAGGAGGACGAGGTCTGGTTGGCCGGTTCCGATCGCGGTCAGGGCGGCGAACCCGTTGTCGACGTCCATGGTCCGATGCCCATCGCTGTCGAGGTTCTTCGCAAGGAGACGGCGGTTCAGCGGATCGTCATCAACGATGAGGATGTGTCCCGGACGAGCATGCATCGGGTCTCCTGGCTCGGGCGCAGCTGGGAGGACCGCCGATCGTGGCGAGGGTGCACCCAGCGGAGAAGGAGTGTCTCACGCGGTTCACCGCCCGAGCAACAGCGTGGCGTGCCCGTGGAAGCCGCCACGGGAGAGCCGCGTCTACTGAGGCCCTTTCCACCGCAGCGAGGTATCGGCAGTGCCTAGGCGCCCTCCTGTCGCTGGATCTCGCGCAGGGGAAGCCAGTGACCCTCCCACGACTGAACCGCCCCCGACCGAGAGCCGGAGGCCGGACGCTTCGTGTTCGTCGAAGGCTCAACGAGGCTTCCGATGGTCGGTGGGTCGTTGCAGGCGCTGTCTTTACCCTTCCGTGACATCCGCGAACCGTGCGCCGCCCAGGGTTATCGCGCCTCCCACTGGGTATCGGTCCTGCAACCGTTCCAACCGAGCCGGATGAGAGGGAGCCCGAACGATGGATGCACTGAAGTTGCTGAAGGAGGACCACGCCAAGGTCAAGAAGATGCTCTCCGAGCTAGACGAGACCACCGAGCGAGCGGTCAAGACGCGCGAGGCAGTGTTCTCGCAACTGAAGCACGACCTGGAGATCCACGAGGCGATCGAGGAAGAGTTCCTCTACCCGGCGCTCAAGGAGCATCCCAAGACCCGAGACATCGCGTTGGAGGGCTATGAGGAGCACCACGTCGTCGACGAGGTGATGGGCGAGATGCTCCACCTTCCGGTGAGCGATGAGACCTGGACCGCCAAGTTCACGGTCATGAAGGAGAACCTGGAGCATCACATCGAAGAGGAAGAGCAGGACATGTTCGAGAAAGCTCGTCGGGCGCTCGGCGACGACGAACTGGCCGACCTGGGCGACCGGATGACCACGCGCAAGGAAGCATTGGAAGCGACGACCTGACTCGGTCGTTCGCCTCGTAGCGCTGGGTAACCGGAACGCGCACGAAAAGGGGGTGAATATCGTGGATCGTAGCGAGGGGTCTCCCGAGGAAGCACCGGACCTCTGGGCAGAGGCACTGTGGGGAGCCGGCCTGCTCGGGTCGGTGCTGCTGGTCGTTGCGCTGGTCAGTCTGGTCT
>Ga0307312_10002290_pt1 | contig 10034 bp, 7 predicted proteins | sample ER_DNA_202_FD_194489 | JGI IMG/M metagenome (GOLD analysis project Ga0307312, IMG submission 194489) | Bulk soil microbial communities from the East River watershed near Crested Butte, Colorado, United States - ER_DNA_202 | ecosystem: Environmental > Terrestrial > Soil > Floodplain | place: USA...
GACACTCACAAGGTCTTTCTCGAGCGTCACGCGGCCCGCCTGCACCTGCGCGGCGAACAGCAGATCCGAGACGAGGCCCAGAAGGCGGTGCGCGTTGCGTTGGACGACTTCGAGGTGGCTCCGGTGCTCCTCCTTGAGCTCGTCTTTGTCTTCCTGGACGAGCTCGAGGTAGCCGACGATCGAGGTCAGCGGCGTGCGCAGCTCATGCGAGACGAGAGCGATCAGGTCGTCCTTGAGGCCGTCGACTTCGCGTAGGCGCTCGTTCTGGGTGTGCAGCGCGTCACGGGCACCCTCGGCCTCCTGGAACAACTCGCGGTATCTTCGCTCGCTCTCCGCGAGCGCGGCCTGCACCGCCCTTCGCTCGCGCTGGAGCAACACCACGCGCATACCGACGAGGAAGGTCGTCAGGATCGCGACTCCGCCAAGCTCGTATGCGTTGGTGCTCCTCCCGAGCGCGGTCTGCACGATGAGCACGACCGGTGCGACGAGGAGCGCAGCCAGAAGAGCAGCGACACGGAAGAGCGAGAGAGTCTCCGATTTCCTCTCCGGCAGAGACGCCATTCGCGTCATCGAAGGATGCAGTGCCGCGATCCCCCAGACCGAGTAGAGGACGAGCCACCCTGCGTCGACCGGCATGCCGATGTCATACGTGCCCTTGAGGCTCAGATAGCTGTAGATGGGGTCGGCTAGAAGCGTCGAGACGATGGCCACGCTGATGCAGGTGAGCGCGAAGTTCGGCATGCGCCCGCGGAAGACGAGCTGTGTCAACACGGCGAGCAGCACGACATCAGCAGTCGGAATGGCGATCGCAGCCAGCGTCGCCAGCGTCGAGGACGATTCGGCTGTGACGATCGGGGCGAGCACGAAGAGCCCGGTCAGGATTGCCGAGGCGACGACGACGATCAGACCGTCGAGGATGTCTCCAAGCCGGGGCCGGCCCCAGCCACGGGCAAGGGTGAGCAGGCCCGCAATGAGGAAGGGATAGGCAAGGACGAACGCGACATCCGCGGGAGACGGGTAAGGCGCTTCGGTTTTCAGAATCCAGCGGTAACAGTCGAAGTAGGCGTCCCCGAGGCACCAGAGACCGAGGCCCGTGGCGAAGAGCCACCAGTGATGCGCCGGGGCCGGTCGGTAGAGCCGGATCCCGACCAGGGTTGCGACGAACGCCGAGGCGCTGAAAGCCTGATAGATGATCGTCTCGGCGCTCGGGCTAACGAAGAAGTAGAGGATCCCCAGAGCCAGGGCCACCGCGGCGAACGCGCGCCAGATGATCGCGTCACGTCGTCGACCAGGTCGGACCGTCGATCCCTCCATCGGGGTAGGGGTCGCTGAAGTGGCCGCAGGCATGCACTTCGAGAATCGTCCCACGCGTGCGCGCGCGGAATGCCCACTTTCACGTCGGTGGGCTCACCGGATCGGGGGTGGGTGATACCCCTTTTGTGACATGCGCGTCGGCAGCACTCCACCGGCGATAATGCCGCGCGTGGCCGACGCGACCCGGATGATCGTCCTCGGCTTCGGTACGGACGACGCGAAGCTGCCTTGACGGACGAACCCGGGGTCGCTGCGGTCGAGCGCCGCGGCTTTCGTCAACGAGCTTCGCGCTTCGCGCTCGACGTCACGCCGCTTCGCCGCAACCCCGCCTTCAGGCGACTCTGGTTCGGGCAAGGCATCTCGTTCATCGGCACCGAGATCGCCGAGGTGGCGCTCGCCTACCAGATGTACCAACTGACCGGCTCGACACTCGCCGTGGGTCTCATCTCGCTCACGCACCTCGTCCCGTTGCTGACCCTGACCGTGATCGGCGGGGCGTTCGCCGATGCGTTCGACCGCCGTCGCGTGATGCTCGTGCAGCAGGTAGGGATGGTCGCCGGCAGCCTCGGGCTCGCGGCGAACGCCGCCCTCAGCCATCCGCGTGTCTGGCCGCTGTACGTGTTCCAGTTCGTCATCTCCGCTGCCTTCAGCATCGGTGTGGGCGCACAGCGGTCGATGACGCCCCAGCTCGTCGACGAGTCGCATTTCATGGCGGCCTCGGCGCTGAACAGCGTCACGTCTCAATTCGGTGCGGTCGGTGGGCCGGCGGTGGCCGGGCTTCTGATCAAGTTCGTCGATCTGAAGTGGGTCTACCTCGGCGACTCTCTCTCCTATGCAGGTGCGCTCATCGCCGTTGCCCTCCTCCCGCGGCTCGTCGCGAGGGAGGACGCCGACCGCCCGAGTTGGAGCTCGATCGTCGCCGGCTTCCGGTATGTCCGAGGCCAGCCCGTGATCCTCGGGTTCTTCCTCGTGGACACCAACGCGATGATCTTCGGGATGCCGAGCGCGCTCTTCCCGGCGATGGCGGCACACCGCTTCGGCGACGCCTCGCTGGTCGGTTACCTGTACATGGCGCCAGCGGCCGGCGCCTTACTCGTCTCTCTCCTGTCAGGGCCGTTACGACACGTTCGCCGACAAGGGCTCGGTGTCGTCGTCACTGCGTCGTTGTGGGGGCTCGCGATTGCAGCCTTCGGTTTTGCGCAACAGTTCTGGTTGGCGCTGCTGCTGTTGGCCCTGGCCGGCGTCGGTGACCAGATCAGCGCGATCCTCCGTTCGGTCATGCTCTACCGGATCACTCCGAAGGGGATGCTCGGCCGTGTCTCTGGAATCGAGTTCATGCAGGTTGCCGCCGCCCCCTCGCTCGGCAACCTCGAAGCGGGTGCACTGGCGTCGGTGACGAGTCTGCGTTTCTCGATCGCCTCGGGCGGGATCGCATGCGTTGCCGGGTGCCTGCTCCTCGCGGCCGCATTCCCGGCGCTCCTCCGCTACGACGCTCAGGCGAATGCTGAGGCGTGACTTCTTCGCCCGGCGCGTTCACGAGGTTGCCCCGGACCTGATCGGAGCAACGCTGCTCGTTGACGGTGTCGGCGGCCGGATCGTCGAGGTGGAGGCGTATGACCAACAGGACCCTGCGAGTCACGCATATCGTGGGCGCACGCCGCGCAACGCAGCGATGTTCGGCCCGCCCGGGCACGCGTACGTCTACCGCTCATACGGCGTTCACTGGTGCCTGAATCTGGTCTGCGGCGGGGAAGGCGTGCCTGAAGCTGTGCTGGTTCGAGCATTGGAGCCGACGCGTGGGCTGGAGCTCCAGCAGAGCCGGCGGGGGGTGGAGAACGTGCGGCAGCTCTGCTCAGGCCCGGGGAAGCTCTGCCAGGCTTTGGGGATCACGCGCGAGCACGACGGCCTGGCGCTGGACGTTCCTCCGTTCCGACTCGAAGCGCGTGCCGATGTCCCCGAGATCGTCACCGGCCCGCGGATCGGCATCACACGTGCAACGGATTTGAGGTGGCGCTACGGCGAGGCCGGCTCGCCTTTCCTCAGCCGTGTCCTACGACCAATCTGACCTTCATGCGCGGGGCGCCCGCCACGCCGGCGACCGGCATTTGCGCGAGCACCCGGCCCGCGCGGCCGTCCGCGAAGCGCTCGATCACCCCCACCAGCCCTCTTGCGCGTAGGCGGCGCCTGGCTTCGTTCAACGACAACCCGATCAGTTTCGGCACTACACCGTGCAGGGGCTTCGCGAGCACGAGTGTCACGGTGTCGTACGACGACAGCCGGCCCTTCCGCGGAAACTGGTCGAGGACGAGATCGACACGCTGCTTTGCGTTTGCCGGCTTGTAGACCACGTTCGTAGTCAGAGGTTGCGCGTCCAGCCTGATCTTCGCCCGCGTGAGGGACATACCTATGACACGGGGAACATCGACCTCGTTCGGCTTGCAGGTTGCGGTGCGGCTCGGGCCGCGGCCGACGAAGTACGAAACCAATTCGGTGGCGCGGCACTTGCCGTTGTCCAGCTGGAGGACGCCGTTACGCCACACCACGCGTTTGGCTGTGGAGTACTGGTACGAGTACGTCGGGAACGACTCGGGAGTCGTTCCCGCGAGTGCCAGCTGATTGAAGACGCGCCAGATGTCGGCGGGAAAGGTTCCGCCGGCGACCGCCTGGCCGTGGTACTGGCTCAGCATCGGCGTCAGCTTGTTGGGGTACCCGATCCAAACCGCCGTCGCAAGCTGCGGTGTGTAGCCGACGAACCAAGCGTCGCCGTAGTTCTCCGTCGTGCCTGTCTTCCCGGCGACAGCGCGACCCGGCAGGCTGGCGCGCTTACCGGTTCCGGAACGAACCACTCCTTCGAGAATGCTCGTCAGCAGGGCGTTCTGATCGCTGCTGAGAACGACGCGGTTCAGCGGCCGGTTGTCCTCCACCAGCTTTCCTTCGGCGTTGCTGATGCGTGCGATCGCCCTGGGACGGTTCCCGAATCCAGAGCTGTCCACCCGACGCCCGCCGTTCGCGAACGTGGAGAACGCGCGCGCCATGTCGAGTGGGCTGACGGCGTCCGCACCGAGCCCGATCGCAAAGTACGGATTCAGGTGCCGCGTGATACCGAGCTCGTGAGCGGTCTGCGCGACGTTGGCCGGCCCGACGAGGCGGGTTAGCTGCGCGAAGATGCTGTTGTCCGACACCACCGTCGCGGTTGCGAGGTCAGCCGAGCCGATGTAGTCGTTCTCGTAGTTGTGCACCGGCCAGTATTTATCGCCGATGAAGATCAGCACGGGCTTGGACGGGAATGTCGTCACCGGCGAGATGCCCTGCTTGAGCGCAGTGGCGAGCACGAAAGGCTTGAAGGACGAGCCCGGCTGCCGCTCTCCCTGGACGGCAAGGTTGAACTGGCTCTGACGGAAGTTGTCGCCGCCGTACATCGCGACCACCTCGCCTGTCTTTGGTCGGATGGAGACCAGCGCGGCCGACGGGCCGTTCGGCTCCTTGAGCACAGTCTCGATCGCCTTCCTTGCGAGTTTTTGCAGCCGCAGGTCGATCGTCGACTGGACGTTGAGCCCCCCTCCGAAAACCTTGCGTGTGCCGTACTTCTCGATCAACTGCTGTTTCACGTAGTTGACGAAGTAAGGCGCGGGCCCCTGAATTCCCGGTAGATGGACGTCGGCGGCTCGCGGCAGCTGCGTGCGCGCAGCCCGTCTGAGGTCGCGCGCAGTGATCTCTTCCTGGGCGAACATCGTCTTCAGGACTTCCAGACGGCGGGCCCGCGCGGTTCGGGGATTCGCCACCGGGTCGTAACGCGAGGGATCTGCAGGGATCCCAGCCAGGAGTGCTGCCTGAGGGAGCGTCAGCCTCGACGCGGTCGTGTTGAAGTAGGTCTGTGCGGCGCGCTGGATGCCATAAGCGCCGTTCCCGAAGTAAATGGTGTTGAGATAGGCGGTGAGGATGCGCAACTTCGGCCAGCGCTGCTCGAGCTGCCAGGCGAGTGCAGCTTCCTTGAGCTTGCGGCTGATCGTCCGTGCGGACGTGACACAAGAGTTCTTGACGAACTGCTGCGTGATTGTCGATCCACCCTGTACGACCTTCTTGCTCGCGACGTCCGCCCAGACGGCGCGGCCGATGCCGCGCAGGTCGACGCCGTTGTGCTCGTAGAAGCGTTTGTCCTCGACCGCGACGATCGCCTGCTGCATGATCGGCGCGATGTCGTTCGTGCCGATGAGGATGCGGCTCTCGGCGCCCCGCAGGGTGGCGAGGATCGTGTGCCCGTCGTTCGCGTAGATGTGCCCGTCCACCTCGCGCTGAACGTGGCCCGGGTCACACGTCGGGATCTGACTCGCGACTGCGGTGATGAGCCCGAACGTGAACGACGTCACGCCGAGCAGAAGGAGAATCAGAAGGAGGGCTGAGAGGCGGAGCTTGCGGATCCTCCACCGGCGCCCGTTTGAGGCGGGCGCTCCGGCGCTACGTTTGCGGCGAAGCAAGCGCCTGATTCTAGCTCTGAGGCAGGTTCCTGACGATCAGGAACGGCGCACTCGATGGGGCCTCGGTCCCACCTGCCTTTTCTTCGGTGACCATCACGGTTGCACCATCGCGCACGGGCTGGTCGAGCGGGACTGCGATCGTCGTTCCCCCGGCGAACAACCCGGCTGGCTGTGGAGCACCGCCGTCGGCGACCCACGCTTCGTAGGTGCGGTCGGATCCGGGGTCGGCAAGCTTGGTCAGCACCAGAGCGCCCCTGCCGTCGGGGGCGACGACGAGTGTCCCGCGCGAAAACGAGATCTTGTGAGAGCCTGGGTTCGCGAGGATCTGCGCCACACGTTGCTGGTTCGCCAGTTCTGTTTCGCTGCGATCGAGCTTGCCCGAAAGCGAGGCAGCCCAGAGGCCGAGGCCGATCGCCGCGCACGCCGCCACCGCGGCAGCGGCGATGACGGGCCGGAGCCAGCGTGGCCGCAGGGGCACGACGTTCGGCCGCTCTGCTCTGGCCTGGTCGAGGATGCGGGCGCGCAGCGCGGGAGGCGGCGCCGATGCTTCGGTGGCGTATGCGAGTGCGCCGGCAGCCTCGGAGAGCTCGGCAAGCTCGTCGTGACAGCGCGCGCAATGCGCCAGGTGTGCTTCGTATCGGCGCGCGTCCTCTGGATCGAGGGCGTCGAGCGCGTACGCGGCGGTCAGGTCGTGTAGGGCGTCGGCTTCCATGCCGTCTCTCCGGGTCTGGGGTCTGCCAGGAGCTCGCGCAGCCGTGCGAGGCCGGTGAACATCCTGCTCTTGATCGTACCGACCGGCTCTCCGAGTCTCTCGGCGAGCTCGGACTGTGTGAAGCCTCCGTAGTAGGCGAGCTCGAGCGCCTCTCGCTGCTGATCCGGGAGTTGCTTGAGTGCGGTTTGTACCCGTTCGCGCTCGAAACGTAGCCACGCATCCTCTTCAGCCGAACCGGCAGCTGGAGGTTCGACGCTTTCGCTCAGGGGCTCTGCTCGTCGCCGATCCTCGCGTCGCACGAGATCGACTGCGCGGCGATGCACGAGTGTGAGTAGCCACGTGCTGGCCTTGCCCCGCTCCGGCATGAAACGGTCGGCGTTACGCCACGCGGCGAGGAACCCTTCCTGCACCGCGTCTTCGGCGAGCTTGTCATCGCGCAAGATGCGCAGCGCGAGTCCGTAGGCGACTCGCCCGAAGCGATCGTAGAGCTCCGCTAGCGCGGACTCGTCCGATCGCGCCAGCAGAGCGACCACCGCTTCGTCGGAGAGGTGCGCGAAGGAGCGCGGCATCAGCCGAGGAGTCTTGCTCATCGCGTGTGATTCGAAAAGGAGACCATTTCGGTTCGGTCCGAACCGCTTCGGCGTGTCGAGCGAATCAGCGCCGACATGACGGCCACCGCAGATCCAGACCGGCCGTCCAAAAGGAGCAGGGAGGACGCATGCGAAAGCTCGCAGTTCTAGTCCTGGCGGCCGCAGCCTTGGGGGCGCTCTTCGCAGCGCTCGCGTCGCGGGGCGGAGGCCCTTCGGCCGCCCAGGCGTCGAGCCATCGGGAAGCACCGTTGATCTCGGAGGACCCCTCGGCCGACAACACGGATACGTACGCGTTCCGGAGCCCGGACCGGCCCGACACGGTGTCCATCATCTCCAACTACATCCCCGGGGAGGATCCGGCGGCGGGGCCCAACTGGTACACCTTCTCGCCCTCGGCGCGCTACGTCATCTATGCCGACAAGAACGGAGACGGCAAACCCGACGTCACGTGGCGGTTCCGGTTCAAGAACCAGGCACCCGTTGCGTTCTTGCAGAACACGCAGCAGTCCTACACCGTCACCCGCGTCGACGGGAACTCCTCTCGCGTCGTGGGCAACGGTCTGCTGACCCCGCCCGACAACATTGGGCCGCGCTCGACCCCGAACTATCACTCGCTCGCGATGGCGGGCGTGCACGACCTGAGCGACGGATCGAAGGTCTTCGCCGGTCAGCGCGACGACGGGTTCTTCGGCGACATCGGGGCGGCGTTCGACCTCGTTGCCATTCGCAACGGCACCGGTGCCACCGGCGGCGGTAAGGACTTCTTCGCCGGGTACGCGGTGCACGCCATCTCGCTGCAGGTACCGCTCTCACAGCTCGACAACGGAGGGAACCACGTCGTTGGCATCTGGTCGGCCAGCGAACGACCCGTAGTCAAGGTCAAGCTCGCGAAGTGGAAGGGCCGCAAGTTCCTGCAAAAGACGACGGAGTGGCAGCAGGTCTCACGACTTGGCAACCCGCTCATCAACGAGCTGCTCATCCCGACACAGCTCAAGGACAAGTGGAACGCGGCGGACCCCGACAAGGACAAGCAATTCGAGCAGTACTACTCGAGTCCGATCCTCGCCAAGCTGTTGAACCAGTTGTATCCGCAGTTCGGTCCCTTTCAGGAGACCAACCGCACCGACCTCGTTTCGGTGCTGCTCACCGGCCTGAAGGAGCCGAATCTCAACTTCACCGGCGACACACGCGCCGATGAGATCCGCCTGAACCTGGCGATCGCCCCTACGGCGCCCGTTGGGCAAGGCAACCGGCTCGGCGTGCTCGGCGGCGATCTCGCCGGCTGGCCCAACGGCCGGCGCCTCGAGGACGACGTGATCGACATCGCCGAGCGGGCTGTCGGCGGTGTCCTGATCGGACACAGCCTGCCGCTCGGCGACGGCGTGGACGCGAACGACGTGCCATACATGACGTCCTTCCCGTACGAGGCAGATCCGTTCAGTGGCTACGACAACACCAAGGGCCAGCAGAAGCCGTAATGGCTGCGAAGCGGCTCATCCTCGGAGGGTTGGCGGCGGCTGTGACCGCCGCCGCCCTCCTGCTGGGCGGTGTGCTGACGGACGGCTCGGCACAGGAAGCGGGGACCGTCCGCGTCGCGTCCGGGATTGGCGAAAGCGGGGCGGCACTGCTGCCGCAGTTGCAACAGCAGGTGCGTGCCAATCCCACCGACGTCGTCGGTCTTGGTCTCCTCGGGCTTGCGTACCAGCAGCGTGCGCGCGAGACCGGCGACCCGAGCTACTACACGAAGTCGGAAGGCGTCCTGCGTCTGGCCCTGCGCTATGCGCCCGAGGATCTCGTCGCCACCGGCGGCCTGGGCACGCTTGCACTTTCCCGTCATCGCTTCCGTGAGGCGCTCGCGCTCGGACGACGCGCCGTCGCGCTGTCACCGTCTACGGCACGTAGCTACGGCGTCGTCGGCGACGCCCTGGTCGAGCTCGGCCGCTACCGGGAAGCATTCGCGGCGTTTGACCGGATGGCTTCCCTCAAGCCGGGTCTCTCCTCGTACGCGCGCGTCTCCTATGCGCGCGAGCTCCTTGGGGACTTCCGCGGGGCGGCACAGGCGATGCGTCTCGCGGTCGACGCTGCTGTGGGCCAGCCCGAGGCGGTTGCGTGGTCGCAAACCCAGCTCGGGAAGCTGTTGTGGTCCCGGGGCCGCGCCCCAGCCGCGGAACACGAGTATCGCAGTGCACTTGCGATTCGGCCCGGCTACGTCTACGCATTCGACGGGCTTGCACAGGTGGAAGCCGCACGTGGCCATCTTCGCCGCGCCGTGTCGTACGAGCGGCGGGCGGTCGAGACGATTCCTTTGCCACAGTTCGTCGCCGCCCTCGGTGACCTCGAGCACCTCATCGGCAACGAGACCGCAGCACGGCGGCAGTACGCACTCATCGGTGCGATTCAAAAGCTGCTGAGAGCAAATGGCGTCAGGACAGATCTCGAGACCGCGGCGTTCGAGGTGGATCACGCGGTGCGGCTACCGAAGGCGCTCTTGCTAGCAAAGGCCGCACACCACGAACGTCCTTCCATCGACGGGGACGACGTTCTGGCCTGGGCCCTTGCCCGCAACGGCCGGTGCACGGACGCGCTTCACTACTCGAAGCGCGCTTTGCGGCTCGGCACGCTCGACGCTACGAAGTTCTTCCACCGCGGCATGGTGGAACGCTGCCTCGGCCACGAAGCGGACGCGAAGACGTGGTTTCGTCGCGCGCTGTCGCTGAACCCGCACTTCTCTCTTCTCTGGGGCCCGGTCGCAAGGAAGTACGCGGCGTGAAGCGGCTCTTGCTCCTGTCACTGGCGCTCGGAGCGCTCGCGCTCCCCGCAGCAGCGCAGGCCCATCCGCTGGGTAACTTCACCGTCAACCGTTTCAGCCGGATCGAAGTTGCCGGACCGCGGGTGTACGTGCGCTACGTCCTCGATCTCGCCGAGATTCCGACCTTCCAGGCC
>Ga0307312_10002291_pt1 | contig 10033 bp, 9 predicted proteins | sample ER_DNA_202_FD_194489 | JGI IMG/M metagenome (GOLD analysis project Ga0307312, IMG submission 194489) | Bulk soil microbial communities from the East River watershed near Crested Butte, Colorado, United States - ER_DNA_202 | ecosystem: Environmental > Terrestrial > Soil > Floodplain | place: USA...
TGCAGCCGGCAGCGCAATTTTCCCTTTGCTCGTGGGCGACGAGAAAGCTGCAATTGATCTTGCGAACGGCCTGCAAAGTGCTGGATTTCTCGTTCCAGCAATCCGCTATCCGACCGTGGCCAAAGGCGCCGCGCGATTGCGCATTACTGTAACCGCAGCACACAAGGCAGCCCAAATCGAGGCGTTGTGCGAAATGATTAAGCGACGAGGCTCCTCAGGAGAACTTTAGTCCGCCAAAAATCGCCCCAAGATCGGTTTCAGCTTTTCGACGGTGGCTTCTGGCCAAAGCTTACGGTCTGTGATCAGCGCGGTATCGAGAGCGAAATGCTCCGGCCAATTCGGCTCTGTCGCGATTTGCGGAATTACATTCACAATTATCTTCCTCGCTGTTTCCGCATTTGCCATTAAATGGCTGAGGACGATTTCTGCCGAAACCGGTTCCTCTTCCGCCTTCCAACAATCGTAATCGGTGATCATCGCCATTGTCGCGAATGCGATCTCCGCTTCGCGGGCGAGTTTCGCCTCCGGTAGATTCGTCATCGCGATCACATCGAAACCGTTGCGATGATTGAATTCCGATTCTGCGCGGGTGGAAAAAGCAGGCCCATCCATATTCACGTAGGTGCCACCGTTGTGCACGGTAACGCCGAGGGATCTCGCTGAATCGGCCAGAAGATTGCGCAGCTTTGTGCTGATCGGTTCGGCAAACGCGATGTGTGCTGCAATGCCGTCTCCAAAGAACGTATGAACGTCGCGCCGGCTCGTGCGGTCGTAAAACTGCGATGGCAACAACACATCTCGTGGCGCATATTTTTCCTGCAGACTACCCACTGCTGCCACTGAAATAATCCAACGAACATTTAGCGAGCGAAGCGCGTAGATGTTGGCCTGGTGATTAATTTCGTGCGGCAAAATCCGATGGCCTCGGCCGTGGCGCGGCAGGAAATAGACCTGGCGTCCGCTGACCTTTCCGCCAATGAGCGCGTCCGATGGTGGCCCAAATGGCGTGTCGACGTTGAGTTCGTTGGTGTCGCGCAATTCTGCGATCTGATAGAGACCGCTGCCGCCGATGATCCCAATTGCTGGCGGTTCATCCTTCGTTTGGGGCATGCCGCGATTTAAGACACGATTACGCGAATTGTCACGACCTCGTGGGCGGAATCGATTCGTGTGAGTTCGCCTTGCCGCGCCGTAGCCTGGCGCGAAGGCGGGTGAAATTCGTGTCCTGCTTTGGACGGAGGCAGCCTGGGCATGTATTGTTTTCGCTCGTCCATGCCAAAATTCTTCATCAAGACCTATGGCTGCCAGATGAACGAGCGCGACTCGGAACAGGTCGCACACTCACTCATCGCGCGGGGTTACGAGCGCGTCGCCGGCGAAAAAGAAGCTGACGTTGTGCTGTTGAATACGTGCAGCGTGCGCGACATGGCTGACCAAAAGGCGCTTGGCAAAATGGGAATGCTGGGGCGGATGGCAAAAGAGCGCCCCCACGTGGTTTTTGGTTTCCTCGGCTGTATGGCTCAGGCGCGAGGCGCGTCCTTGTTAAAAAATTTGCCTCACGTCGACCTGGTCGTTGGCACACAAAAATTCCATCACGTGGCTGACTATGTGGAAGAATTGGTCGCCAGGAAAACTGCGCGCTCGGCGATCTCGCCCTACCAGAATCGCGCAATGGACGACCTGCGTTCTTCGATCGTCGACATTGCGGAGGAACCAGGCTCGGAATCGACGATTCGCGATCAACAGCTGGCGCCGAGGCAGGCCACGGCGTTCGTGTCCATCATGCAGGGATGCAACATGCATTGCACCTTTTGCATTGTCCCGCGGACGCGCGGCGCAGAACGAAGCCGTTCCATCGACGAGATCGTGAGTGAGGTGCGCCAGCTGGTCGGGCATGGTGTGAAAGAAGTCACGTTGCTTGGACAAATCGTAAACTTGTATGGCCGTCACGAATTTCCGAAGCGCGATGGCAAAAGTCCCTTTGTGCAATTGCTGGAAGCGGTGAACGAAATTGATGGCCTGGAACGGCTCCGGTTTACCTCCCCGCACCCCATCGGTTTCCGCAATGACTTGATCGACTCGATCTCGCGTCTGCCGAAACTGGCAGAGCACGTTCATCTGCCGTTGCAATCCGGCTCCAACAGAATTCTTAAAGCGATGCACCGAGCCTACACGGCCGAGAAATATGTCGATCTTGTTCGCCGCATCCGGCAGGCACGCGAGGGTGTCGCGATTACCACCGATATCATTGTGGGATTTCCAGGCGAGGCCGAAGAGGATTATAAACAGACGCGCGATTTAGTTGAAGAACTCCAGTTTGATAACGCGTTCGTTTTTCGCTATTCGCCGCGCCGCCATACGCCAGCCGCGGAAATGCCTGATCAAATCGATGAACACATCAAAGAAGAGCGCAATCGGGATTTGCTCCGCGTTGTCAACGAAGCGACGCGCCGATCTGGTGAACGTTTGGTGGGCCGTAACGTTCAAGTTCTTTGCGAAGGTCCGAGCAAAACCAATCCAACGCGGTTGACGGGCCGAACACGCACAAACAAGATTGTCGTGTTCGAAGGCAACCAAAAACTGATCGGAGAAATCGTTGATGTATATGTGCAACGCGCCAACGGATTCAGCTTGTACGGGACGCTGCTGCTGAAAGATCACAGCACTTTTAAAGTTGCATCCGCCGAACGGCGAGTTGAAAATTCGCCCGCCGTGCGGCGGGACGAATCCGCCGGAGCGCACTTTCACCGCCAGTGATTTACCATCTCTCTTTACAAGCCGCTGGAATCATCGCAGGCGTATTGCTCGTTTTGATCAGTCTGCCGGGTTTACTGAAACCGAACCTCGCCAGTGTTGCACAAAAGTTTCCCCGGTCTCACGTGGCCGGAGTATTCCTGCTAACCATTTGTCTTGTATGGACTTTCTGGCTGGTCGCCACCATCCAGATGGGTGAATTCTCCGCCTTTCGGCGTCCCCTGCTCATTGCGTTGCCCATCGGCTACGGACTCGTGCTGCGTTTCGTTGGAGAATTCCTCGCCGTGCGCGCACTTGGAATCCTTTGTTTGCTGGCCGCGGAGCCACTACTCGACGCCGCCTTTCTGCGTTACGAGCCAAGCCGTTTGCTCCTAACGGTCTTTGCCTATTTACTGATTCTTGCCGGCCTGTTTTGGGTCGCCATCCCGTATCTGCTCCGCGATCAAATTAATTGGGGCACACGGAGCGTGTTTCGTTGGTGCTGTTTGCACGTTATCGCGCTGATTTACGGCTGCGTGATTCTGACGTTCGCGTTTACGCATTATTAAGGCGTTTCGTTGTAGCCACCGGCCTGTGGCCGGTCACACGGGCCCTTTTGGCTTAACAGTGAAACGGCCCGCAGGGCCGTGGCTACAATAGATGCTCATGAACCGCGTTCTGGTCGTCCGCGGCGGCGCGATCGGCGATTTCATTCTTACGCTGCCAGCGCTTAAGGCGCTCCGTGACGCCTATCCTGATGCGCGCATCGAGATCCTTGGTTACAAACATATCGCGGTGCTGGCGGAAAACCGATTCTACGCGCAAGCAGTTCGCTCAATCGAATACGGACCTCTCTCCCGCTTCTTCGCGAAGAATTCGGAGCTACCGGCAGAATCGGCAGATTATTTCGCGACTTTCGATTTGATCATCAGCTATCTGTATGACCCGGACGGGATCTTTGAAAGTAACCTCCGCCGGTGTGGTGTTAAAAATCTGCTTTTCGGACCCGCCAAGATCGCAAAAACGAGCGATCATGCCGCGTGGCAGCTCGCGCGACCCATTGAAGAACTCGGAATTAGAGTTGTCGATCTCACTGAAAAAATCTTCCTCTCCGAAGAAGATCGCCAGTTCGGCCGCGAGTTTCTTCAGACTCCATCGCAGCCGATCATCGCGATTCATCCTGGAAGCGGCAGCAAGGAAAAGAACTGGCCGCTGCAAAATTGGATCGAATTATTCTCAAGAGAACATTGGCACGTCGAAAAGCGCCCTTCTCTGATCGTCATTTCAGGCGAAGCAGACAAAGCGCAGACTGCGCAGTTGGAGCATACTTGGAAGGACCAGAATATCCGCTTCGTAAAAAATTTGCCGCTGCCTCATCTGGCCGCGGTTCTTGAGCACTCAATCTTCATCGGGCACGACAGCGGAATATCCCACCTGGCCGCGGCTGCAGGCGCAAATTGCATCCTGCTGTTCGGTCCGACCGATCCCAACGTCTGGGCGCCCAGGAACGAGAATGTGCAGGTTGTCGCAGCGGAAAGCGGCAGAGTAAATGATCTGGGAACTGGGCTAGTCCAGGCAGCCTTAAGCGGATCCTTGCGCGACGCTTCCGGCGCGCAATAACAATAAGCGCCGCCATTTTTAATCTTGGTAGCCGCGTGGAAATTTCTCGTGCCATTTCCATGCGCTTTGGACAATCGCCTCCAACGACTGGAACTGCGGTCGCCAACCGAGTTCTTTTTTAATCTTTTCTGAAGAAGCGATGAGCCGAGGCGGATCGCCCGACCGGCGCGGCTTTTCAATAGTGGCGATGTTTCGTCCGGTGACTTTGCCGCAGGCCGCGATTACTTCGCGAACACTGGAGCCGCCTCCCGTGCCGAGGTTATAAAAGGCACTGTTGACTGAGCCAAGCGCCAGAATGTGTGCCCGCGCCAGATCCACAATGTGGATGTAATCGCGAATGCATGTTCCGTCGGGTGTCTCGTAATCGGTGCCGTAAATTTCGACATTCGGTTTTTGGCCCAGCGCGACCTTAAGCACGTTGGGGATCAAATGTGTCTCCTGCCGATGATCTTCACCGAAGTTCTTCGTAGCCCCAGCTGCGTTGAAGTAACGCAATGACACAAATTTTAGTCCATGGATCCGATCGTACCAGTGCAGGATTTTTTCGAAAGCGAGTTTCGATTCGCCGTATGGATTGATCGGACGCGCCGGAGTCGTTTCCTCGATTGGCAACCGCTCAGGCAGTCCGAAAATCGCGCAAGTCGAGGAAAAAACGATTCGCTGAATGCCTGTTGCGACCATGGCATCGAGCAGATTCAACCCGTTGCAAATGTTATTGCGAAAATACTTCGACGGATCGCGCATTGATTCCCCAACGAGCGCGTTTGCAGCAAAATGCATCACGGCGTCCGGGCGCGCATTGGACAGCGCAGCCTGGATTTGCTCGCGGTCGGCCAGTTCGCCTTGAATGAAGTTAGCGCGTGAATCGACCGCGAGCCCGTGTCCTTCAGTCAGATTATCGAAGATGGCTACTTCGTGGCCCTCATCCAACAATAGCTCAGCGCAAACGCTTCCGATGTAACCGGCGCCGCCAACAACGAAAATTCTCATGCGCCGGGAAAATGCGGCGCGATTGGCCTTAAATCAAAGTGAACTACGGGGAGGAGAAGTTTGCGCGACAGTTGTCTTCCCCTTCTTTTTCTCAAGAGCTGTCACCATCTGTTGCACGCGACGATGTTTGCAGCGCGGTGCGAGCACTTTCAGGCTCTGCTCCTCCGATCCCCATTGCAAGACGTCAATGTCTACACGGCGAACGCCCCAGCGTTTCATTTCCAGCCGGCTCGGCTTGTACAGGTCGATTGTATCAGTCCCAACAAGTGCCCACCCATAATCGTCAATAACGTATTCCTCGTTTGTCGAGGCGATGCGGAACCGCGTGCCCAACGGATAACGCGACCAATCAGACGCAGCACTCATCACTTTGGCACCGGAAAGACGACAGCCGACTGCGTTGTGGCATCCGCTTCCTTCACTGTGCGTATAGGCAGTAGTACGCACGTTCGGTACACGGCCGCTGCTAAGATTCGGTTTCGACTGCGTGGCACAGCCAACAATTAAACAGGCGCTAGCTGCTGCCACCGCAAGGTTAAGGCGGTTTGGCATTGGCGGTCTCCATAACAGGCGAAGGCACCAAGGGCAAGCAATAATTTACGAAAATTCCCTAGGGAAACAGCCGCTACCAAGAGGAGACTCTTCTTTACAGTGGTACCCAACCACGCCAGCTACAATGCTAACGTGCGGCGGTCTGCGAGAGTTCGGTGGTGCAATGCGGACAACGTGTCGCCTTGATCGGGATCGTCATTGCGCACGCCGGGCACTCCTTCGAAACTGGCGCGGCAGTTGGCGATGGCCTTTTTAATCTGTTCATCGCTTTGACTACGAGGAAAATGCAGAGGGCGACGATGACGAAATTGATTATAAGAGTGATAAAATTTCCGTAATTCCAAGTCACTGCGCCTGCCTTGGCGGCCTCGGCTGGAGTATTAAAGGAGCCGCTGCCAGGTGCGGCCTTGAGGATGAGAAATTTATTGGAGAAATCGAGGCCACCGGTGAGTAATCCTACCGGCGGCATGAGAATGTCTTTGACAAGTGAATTTACTATTCCCCCAAAGGCGGCGCCAATAATCACGCCCACCGCGAGATCGACGGCATTTCCTTTAACCGCAAACTCCTTAAATTCTTTCCACATACCGTCTCATCCAACTAATCGACAACGATATTTACAAGCTTTTTCGGGACCACGATCACTTTGCGCAGGGTTTTGCCAGCGATGCGATCTTGAATCGTCGGCGTTAACAGCGCAGCCGTCTTCATTTCTTCGTCCGTCGCAGAAATCGACATCTTCATTCGATCGCGGAGCTTGCCATTAATTTGAAGGACGACTTCCACCTCGTCTTCGACAAGTAGCCGCTCATCGTAGGTCGGCCAAGGCTGTTCGGTGATATCGCTGCGCGCATCCGTAAACTTCGCGCTCAATTTCTCCCACAACTCGGAGGCAATATGCGGCGCGAATGGACTGAGCAAAGCCAAAAAGCTGCGCATCGATGACAACGGAATCGCTTCGGCGCCGGTGAACGCGTTTACGAAAATCATCATCTGTGAAATTGCCGTGTTAAACGAAAAGGACTCGATGTCCTCCGTGACTTTCTTGATGGTGGCATGGGTCATCTTCTGTTGGGCCTTGTCTGCGTCGATCTGTTTGATTTTCCCAGATAATTCCCAGTCGTCGCTCTGGTTTTCCCTCATGCACAAACGCCAGACGCGCGCAAGAAAACGCGACACGCCCTCCACACCGCGCATGCTCCACGGTTTCATTTGCTCCAGGGGTCCCATAAACATCTCGTAACAACGAAAAGCGTCGGCGCCGTACTGGTCGATCACGTCGTCCGGGTTCACGATGTTCCCGCGCGATTTCGACATTTTTTGATTATCTTCGCCCAGGATGATTCCTTGATTGACCAGGCGCTGGAACGGCTCCGGCTTCGAGACATAACCGAGATCGAACAACACCTTTTGCCAGAAGCGTGCATAAAGCAGATGCAGGACCGCGTGCTCGGTGCCGCCGACGTACAAATCGACACCACCCGGCTTCTCGCCGCCCATCCAGTAGCGCTCGGCTTGTTCTCCTACGAAACGCTGATCGTTGTTTGGATCGCAGAATCGCAGGTAGTACCAACACGACCCGGCCCATTGGGGCATGACATTCGTCTCGCGAGTCGCTTTTTCCGAATAACGAATCCAATCTTTCGCTTTGAACAGCGGCGGCTCCCCGGTCCCGGTGGGTTTGTAATCTTCCAGCGGCGGCGGCACGACAGGCAGTTCGTCCTCGCCTAACGAATGGTGATTGCCATCTTCCCAGATAATCGGGAACGGTTCACCCCAGTAACGCTGGCGCGAAAAAAGCCAGTCGCGCAATTTGTAATTGATCGAGCGTTTTCCCTGACCACGTTCCTCGAGCCATGCCGTGATCTTTTTCTTTGCTTCCGCGCTCGTTAGGCCGTTGATGACTGGAGAATTGATGGCAATACCCTCGCCGGTGAATCCAAATGCCGGTTCATCTCCGATTGGCTGAACGACAGTTACAGTCGGTAGATCGAACTTTCTCGCGAATTCCAAATCGCGTTCGTCGTGCGCGGGCACGCCGCCAATAGCGCCGGTCCCGTAACCAATCAGCACATAATCAGCGATCCAGATTGGAATCCTTTGGTCGGTCGCGGGATTAATCGCATACGCGCCCGTGAATACGCCGGTTTTGTCTTTCGAGAGATCGGCCCGTTCGAGATCGCTTTTGCGCGCGGTCCGTTCGCGATATTCGCGCAACGCGGGCCATTGCTCCTCGGTGACAATGAGATCGACAAGCGAATGTTCCGGCGCGAGCACCAGGAACGTTCCGCCGTAAAGCGTGTCGGGACGTGTCGTGAAAACACGGATCTTTTGGTCGCTTTTGTCGATCTTGAAATCGATCTCTGCACCTTCGCTTTTGCCAATCCAGTTTCTCTGAAGCAACTTGACCCCTTCGGGCCAATCGAGTGCGTTCAGCTCAGTCAGTAGCCGCTCTGTATACGCGGTAATTCGCAACATCCACTGGCGCATTGGCCGACGGACGACAGGAAAACCGCCAATCTCACTTTTTCCGTCAACGACTTCCTCGTTAGCCAAAACAGTGCCGAGTTCCGGGCACCAGTTCACCGGCACGTCAGCGACATAAGCGAGACGAACTTCATCCGGGTTTTTGCCCGAATAAGTCGAAATGGGCTCGGCTTTATTTGTGGCGGGATTGAACCAGGAATTATAGATCTGGAGAAAAATCCACTGCGTCCATTTGTAATAACGTGGATCGGTAGTGTTGATCTCACGCTGCCAGTCGTAGGAAAAACCAATTCGCTTGAGCTGGTTCTTGAAGCTAGCCACATTTTCGCGCGTGGTGATTGCCGGGTGCTGGCCGCTTTTGATCGCGTATTGCTCCGCAGGGAGACCAAATGCGTCCCACCCCATCGGATGCAAGACATTGAATCCACGCATGCGCTTGTAACGGGCGATGATATCCGTGGCGGTATAACCTTCGGGATGGCCAACATGCAGGCCTGCGCCACTCGGATAGGGAAACATGTCGAGGACGTAAAATTTCGACTTCGAGGGATCGAAACCTTTCTCAGCGGGATTGGGCGCGTGAAAAAGCTGCTGCTCTTCCCAGATGGCCTGCCACTTTGGTTCGAACTGGTCGAATGGGTACGGTTTGCGTCGCTCGTCCATGGTTTAACCACGAATGGACACGAACGAACACGAATTCACAAAAAATCTCTTCACGCTCATAACTTTCCGTTATTCGCAGTCATCAGTGTGGATTAGTGGTTAATCCTGAATCCTGTCAAACGCGCATGCAATTGATTGTGGCAACCCGCAACACGCATAAAACGCGCGAGATTGAGCAAATTCTCGGGTCAGGTTTGGCCGTGCGGGACCTCACCGCGCATCCCGAAATTTCCGAAATAACGGAGAGCGGGATGTCCTTTGAAGAAAATGCGAAGCTCAAAGCGATCGCAGTATCAAAAAAATTGCCCGACCTGGTAATCGCGGACGATTCAGGACTGGAAGTGGAAGCTTTGGGAGGCGCGCCGGGAATTCATTCAGCGCGCTACGCAGGCGCGAATGCGAGCGACAAAGAAAAAATCGCCAAGTTACTTAGGCAACTTGCGAAAGTTGATGCGAAGAGCGATCGGCGCCGCGCGCGATTTCGTTGCGTCCTGGCGGTTGCGCGCGATGGCCAGATCCTTGCGACAGTCGAAGGAGTCGTAAAAGGAAAAATCGCCGAACGACTGTGCGGCTTACACGGATTCGGCTACGATCCGATCTTTATTCCAGATGGATTCGAAGAAACCTTTGCCGAATTGCCCGAAGAACTGAAAAACAATATCAGTCACCGGGCAAAGGCGATTCGCAAATTGCAAGCTCAACTGCTGGCTCTCTGCCGCGAAGTCTAGGGCTTCGGCGCCGGTGCCGGCGGAGGCGGTGGAGCACCTGGGGGCTGAGCACCCTGAGCTCCCGCCGCCCTGATCTGGTAACCAACCTTGGTGATTCCCGCGGACCGCACTCTGTCAAGAACGGCAATCACGTCACCATGCATGGCCATTAAGTCCCCGCTGATTGAGACCTTAATTTCGGGATTTGCCCGGTGCAGTTCAAAAAGGCGCGGCAACACCTGGTCATCGGTCACAATTTGATTGTCAAAAGTAACCACGTT
>Ga0307312_10002292_pt1 | contig 10032 bp, 11 predicted proteins | sample ER_DNA_202_FD_194489 | JGI IMG/M metagenome (GOLD analysis project Ga0307312, IMG submission 194489) | Bulk soil microbial communities from the East River watershed near Crested Butte, Colorado, United States - ER_DNA_202 | ecosystem: Environmental > Terrestrial > Soil > Floodplain | place...
AACGCGCTTCGCGGTTGTCCCGGCAAGAACATTAGGGGAACATGGGGCCCTACCCCCGCTTCCTCTCGATCACGTCCCAGATTTTCGCCGCCACGTCCGGCCCGCCGAGCCGGGCGATGGCGCGGATGCCGGTTGGCGAGGTCACGTTGATTTCGGTGAGGTTGCCGTCGATGACGTCGATGCCCACGAACAACAATCCGCGCTCGCGCAGTGCCGGGCCCAATGTCTCGCAGATCTCGCGCTCGCGCGCGGTCAAGTCGGTGGCTTGCGCTACGCCGCCGCGGACCATGTTGGAGCGCAAATCATCCGGTGCCGGCACGCGGTTGACGGCGCCTGCGAACTCGCCGTCGACCAGGAGGATGCGCTTGTCGCCGTGTTTGACCTCGGAAAGAAAGCGCTGGATCACCCACGGTTCGCGAAAGGTCACGGAAAACATGTCGTAGAGCGAACCGAAATTCATGTCCTGCGGCATGACGCGAAACACCGCGGCGCCGCCATGGCCGTGCAGCGGTTTCATCACAACGGCGCCGTGCTGGTCGCGGAAGGCGTTGATCTCGTCGAGGTCGCGCGAAATCAAGGTCGGCGGCATCAATTTCGGGAAATCCATCACGAACAGCTTTTCCGGCGCGTTGCGTACGCCCACCGGATCGTTCACCACCAGCGTCTTCGGATGCAGCCGCTCGAGGAAATGCGTCGAGGTGATGTAGGCGAGGTCGAACGGCGGGTCCTGCCGCAGCAGGATGACGTCGAACGCGGCGAGCGGCTCGCGCCGCGGCTCGCCCAGCGTGAAATGGTCGCCGGGCTCGTCGCGCACGGTGAGCAATTGCACGGGGCCGACCAGCTCGTCGCCGTTCAGCGAGAGTTTGTCGGGGGTGTAATAGGAAAGCCCGTGGCCGCGCTTTTGTGCTTCCAATAGCAGCGCGAAGGTCGAATCGCCGCGGATGTTGATGCGCTCGATGGGGTCCATCTGGACCGCGACGTTCAGTTTCATTTGATTGATCCGGGCCTGTGAGGGATTTGCCTGTTCATGGGCTGGCGTCGAATGCCGCTAACAGATGGCGCGGCAGCCGCCGCGGCGCAATCAGCATCGCGTCGAAACGCAGCTCGAAATCGGCGTGCTCGGGGTGCGCCATCAGCCAGCCCTGCGCGGCATCGATGATGCGCTGCTGCTGGCGCGGCGTCACCGCATAGGCCGCATCGTCGAGACTGGCGCGCGCCTTGACTTCGATGAAGACAATCATATTGCGCCGCCGCGCCACGATGTCGATCTCGCCATGGGGCGTGCGAAAACGTTTTGCCAATATGCGATAGCCCTTGGCCATCAGAAAGGCGGCGGCGCGGCTCTCGGCGGAGAGGCCGGTTCGAAACGCCGCGACCCGCGCGGCAGAGGCGAGTTTTGCAACGTCGTCGGGCGGTAAGGCACCGTCAGTCTTCGCCATCGGCATCCCTGCGGCCAATATCTTTCGCGAGTTCAAGCGCGCGGGCATAGATGGCGCGGCGCGGCCGGCCGGAAACTTCGACCGCCTGTGCCACCGCATCCTTGACGCTTTCGCGCTTGAGCGATGAGCGCAACAGCTCGTCCAGCTCATGCTCTGCCATGACCTGTGCGCCCGCCGCCGGCGGGCCGATCACCAGCACGAATTCGCCGCGGGTTTCCAGGGTGCCGGCTGCGTGCGCGAGTTGCGACAGCGGCGCGCGCCTGATGTCTTCATGCATCTTGGTCATCTCGCGGCAGATCGCGGCATCGCGCGGGCCCATGATGTCGGCGAGATCGCGAAGCGTCTCCTGCACGCGGTTTCCGGATTCGAACAGCACCAGCGTCGCGTCGATCAGCTTGAGCTCCGCAAGCCGCGCGCGGCGCGCGGTTTCCTTGGCCGGCAAAAAACCTTCGAAGAAAAACCGGTCGGTGGGAAGCGCCGCGACCGACAGCGCCGACAGCACCGAGGAAGGTCCCGGCAGCGCGATCACCGGGTGGCCTGCCGCGCAGACCTCGCGCACCAATTTGAATCCGGGGTCGGAGATCAACGGCGTGCCGGCATCCGAAACCAGGGCGATGGAGGCGCCCTGCGCCAGCCGTTCGAGGATCTTTGGGCGCGCCAGCGCGGCGTTGTGTTCGTGGTAGGATTTGAGCTGCGCCGAGATGGCGTAGCGCTCGGTCAGCCGGCGGGTGATGCGGGTATCCTCGCAGGCGATGACGTCGACGCCGGCCAGCGTTTCCAGCGCCCGCAAGGTAATGTCGCCGAGATTGCCGATTGGAGTGGCCACCAGATAAAGACCCGGGGCGGCCTTTGGCGCGGTCAGGACATGACCCGCGACGGTAAAGGTGCGATCCGCGGGTTCCGTCAGGCCTTCAGGTGTATTTATCGAAGCAGCTTTTGCGCGCATAATGCTAATCTAGAGGGAACACAGCGCTTACGCCACGACCGTGCGTGACCGAATACCGTGCCGCTCGATGGGCGAGAAAACAGGGTCCTGATTCCCCGCGCTGCGCAATAAATCCCTTTGTTTTGGTTAACTATTCGTCGACAATATGCCTGAATCCACCTGCTGATCACGGGAGGTTCAAATCCCTGGCCGGTTTCGACCGGCCGAGAGAAGAGATGCGATGGTGGGACCGCGAAATTCCAAGGAGCCGCCCAGGTCTCCGCCAAAATCTCAGCCGTCGGGGGCAACCCGGCGGACGGCCGTGGGCCTGCTTCTCGGCGCACCCTTGCTTGGGGCTTGCTCCGGCATCCAGCAGACCCTCAGCCAGTTTACCACCTCTGGTCCGGCGCAGGAGCCGGTTGTGGCGGGCACCGGACAGGTCAAGGTGGGGCTGATCCTGCCATTGTCGGCTCCGGGCAATGCCGGCGTCGCGGCCCAATCGATGAAGAACGCCGCCGAGATGGCGCTGGCCGAATTCCAGAACCCCAATATCCAGCTTCTGATCAAGGACGACGGCGGCAATCCGCAAGGTGCGCAGCAGGGAACCCAGCAGGCGCTCGACGAAGGCGCGGAAATCATTCTGGGTCCCTTGTTCGCGGCGTCGGTTCCGGCGACGGCGCAACTGGCGCGTACGCGCGGCGTATCGGTCATTGCATTCTCGACCGATTCGAGCGTGGCCGGCCGGGGCGTCTATCTCCTGAGCTTCCTGCCCGAATCCGACGTCAACCGGATCATCGAGTACTCCGCCAGCATCGGAAAGCGGTCTTTCGCTGCGCTGTTGCCCGAGAACGCCTATGGCAATGTGGTGGAGGCCGCGTTCAAGCAGGCGGTGGGCCGCAGGGGCGGGCGCATTGTCGTATTTGAAAAATACGGCGCCGACCGCGCAGCCGCGGCGCGGAACGTAGCGCAGGCGCTCGGCCAGGCCGATGCGCTTTTTATCGCCGACGACGGCGACTCGGTGGTGAACATGGCCGACGCGCTGACGGCAGCCGGCGCCAATTTGAAAAACATCCAGCTGCTCGGCACCGGCCTGTGGGACAATCCGCGCGTCTACGCAAGCCCCGCCTTGCAGGGCGGCCTTTATGCCGCGCCGGACCCTGCCGGCTTCCGCAGTTTCTCGGCCCGCTACCGCGCCAAATTCGGTTCTGATCCGGTGCGGACCGCGACACTCGCCTATGACGCGGTCGCGCTTGTCGCGGCGCTGGCGCGAACGCAAGGGCCGCAACGGTTCTCGCCTGAAGTCTTGACCAATCCATCCGGCTTTGCCGGCATCGACGGGCTGTTTCGTTTCCGTGCCGACGGCACCAACGAGCGCGGCCTTGCCGTGATGCGCGTCGGACCGGGCAACGCCGTGCCAGTCGCCGGTTCGCCGAAGAGTTTTGGCGCGTAGCTAGAACCTAAGCAGCCAGATCAGCCACCACAGCATCGAGCACCGGAAATCCGGCCTGGGTGACACGCAGCCGCCCGCTGGCGTCGACGGATATGGCGCCCTCATCACTCAGCAGCGCAATGCGACGGGGATCGAGCGTGCGGCCCGATAATGCCGCATAGCGCGCGGGATCGATGCCCTCGGCAAGCCGCAAGCCCATCAGCAAAAATTCATCGGCGCGCTCTTCGCTGTTCAGGCGATCGTCGGTGATGACGCCATGGCCGCTCGCCTCGACGCGCATCAGCCAGGCCTCGGGGCGCTTTTCGGTCGCGACCGCATGCCTGACGCCATCGATATCAAGGCGGCCATGGGCGCCGGGACCGATGCCGGCATATTCCTCGCCGCGCCAATAAACCAGGTTATGTCGGCATTCCGCGCCTCGGCGTGCGTGATTGGATATTTCGTAAGCCGGGAGCCCATGCCGGGCACAGACGTCTTGCGTGACATCATAAAGCGCACGCGCGGTCGCCTCGTCCGGCGTCTTCAGTTTGCCCGCGGCATGCAAGCCGAAGAACGGCGTCTCCGGCTCGATCGTCAGTTGATAGAGCGACAGATGCTCGGCCGCTTCCGCGATCGCGAGATCCAGTTCGTCCGCCCACATCCTTGGCGTCTGATCGGGGCGGGCGTAGATCAGATCGAACGAGTAGCGATCGAACGCGGTGCGCGCGAGCGCGACCGCATCCAGCGCTTCGCGCGCGCTATGCAGACGTCCGAGCGCCTTCAGCGAGGCGTCGTCCAGCGCCTGCACGCCGAGCGATACCCGGTTGACGCCGGCGGCGCGATAGCCCTTGAACCGCGTGGCCTCGACGCTGGTGGGATTGGCCTCCAGCGTGACTTCCACATCGGGCGCCACGCGCCAGTGCTTGCCGATCGCGTCCAGGATAGCGCCGACGGTCTGCGGCTTCATCAGAGACGGTGTGCCGCCGCCGAGAAAAATCGACGATACCTCGCGGCCTGGGGCGCGCGCGGCGGTGGTTTCGATCTCGCGAGCGAAGGCGCGCGAAAAGCGCTCTTCGTCGATCGGGGCATGGCGGACATGGCTGTTGAAATCGCAGTACGGACATTTCGACAGGCAAAACGGCCAGTGCACGTAAACGCCGAACGCCTCTTTTCCCCCTCCCGCTTGCGGGACTGCTGTGTCAGCGCTCATCGAGGCAAATCTCCGCCAGCTTGACGAAGGCGCGGGCGCGATGCGACAGCCCGAGCCCAAGCGGGGGCAGGCCGTGCTTCTCGATACTGGTCATTTCGCCGAAGGTGCGCGTGTATCCATCGGGCATGAACATCGGATCGTAGCCAAAGCCGGACGTGCCGCGCGGCGGCCAGACCAGCGTTCCGTCGGCGCGCGCCTCGACTTCTTCGAGATGATCGTCGGGCCAGGCGACGCACAATGCGGAAACGAAATGCGCGCTTCGCTGCGAAGGCGTCGTCGCACCGCGTTCCCTGAGCAGGCGTTCGATCCGCGTCATCGCGACCATGAAATCCTTATCGGGGCCGGCCCAGCGCGCGGATAAAATCCCGGGAGCGCCATCGAGCGCGTCGACCACCAGTCCGGAATCGTCGGCGAACGCCGGCAGCTCCGCTGATTTCGCCGCGGCGAGTGCCTTGATCCTCGCATTGGCGCCAAATGTCTTGCCGGTCTCGTCAGGCTCGGCAAGGCCGAGCTCGCCAGCAGAAACCGCCTCGACGCCGTGCGGCGCCAGCAGTTCGCGCATCTCGGCGAGCTTGCCGGGGTTGTGGGTCGCGATCACGAGCTTGCCTGTGATTCGGCGGTGCATGTGCTTTTAATCTACGCCAGCTACAGCGTGATCCCCAATCACGCCACGGCCATTTTCTGCAAATCCACCAGCCGCGCCACGCCTTTGCGCGCCAGCGCCATCAGCGTCAGAAACTCGTCCTGCGAGAACGGGGTCTTTTCTGCGGTGCCCTGCACCTCGATGATCCGGCCGTCGCCGGTCATCACAAAATTGGCGTCGGTCTCGGCCTCCGAGTCCTCGGCGTAATCGAGGTCGAGCACTGGCGTTCCGTTATAGATGCCGCAAGAGATCGCGGCGACATTGTCGCGCAGCACGTTGCTCTTCACCATGTTGCGGTTCTTCATCCACAGGATGCAGTCGGCCAACGCGACCCACGCGCCGGTTATCGCGGCGGTGCGCGTGCCGCCATCGGCCTGCAGCACGTCGCAGTCCACCGTAATCTGGCGCTCTCCAAGCGCTTCGAGGTCGAGTGTTGCGCGCAACGAGCGGCCGATCAGGCGCTGGATCTCGATGGTGCGGCCATTCTGTTTGCCGGCGGAGGCTTCGCGCCGGGTACGCTCAAGCGTCGCCCGCGGCAGCATGCCGTATTCGGCCGTGACCCAGCCCCGGCCCTGGCCCTTCAGCCATGGCGGCAGCCGCTCTTCCAGGGTTGCCGTGACAAGCACATGGGTGTCGCCGAATTTGACCATGCAGGAGCCCTCGGCATATTTGACGACGCCGCGCTCCAGTGACACGGCGCGCAGCTCATCCGGCGCACGGCGGCTTGGCCGCATGGTAATCCTCCGAAAAATCCAGCAAAAAGCTTGTGGCTCGCGGTGCTTGTAGGAGGAGGAACGGGCAGCGGCAAGGCCTTTGGCCGCCCCGTGGCATCAATGCCGCTTGTAAGCGGCCCGTGAGAGGGACAAATTGGGGTGTGTTGTTAACGGAGTAGCTTGTGGCCCACCACGAACCGATCGGCCTGATCGCGCCGAATGCCGGGCTCGCCCAGCTCAATGAGCGCTCGCGGGACATATTTCGTCAAATCGTGGAGAGCTATCTCGCGACCGGCGAACCCGTCGGTTCGCGCAACATTTCGCGCCTGATCGCGGTGCCGCTGTCGCCGGCGTCGGTGCGCAACGTGATGTCGGATCTCGAGCAGCTTGGGCTGATCTACGCGCCGCATACCTCCGCCGGCCGGCTGCCGACCGAACTGGGCCTGCGATTTTTCGTCGATGCCTTGATGCAGCTTGGCGATCTCACCGAACCGGAGCGGCAGTCGATCCAGAGCCAGCTTGCTTCCGTCGGCAAGGCGCAATCGGTCGAAGCCGCGCTTGACGAGGCATTGACGCGGCTGTCGGGCCTGACCCGGGCCGCGGCGGTGGTGCTCACGGCAAAATCCAATTCGCGGCTGAAGCATATCGAATTCGTGAGGCTGGAGCCGGAGCGGGCGCTGGCGGTGCTGGTTGCTGAAGACGGCCAGGTCGAGAACCGCGTACTGAGCTTGCCGCCCGGGGTTCCCTCATCGGCACTCACGGAAGCCACCAATTTTCTCAATGCGCGGATCAGAGGGCGCACGCTGGCGGAGGCGCGCCTTGAACTTGAAACTGCATTGACCCAGGACCGCGCCGAACTCGATCAGCTGACGCAGAAGGTGATCGCTGCCGGGATCGCGAGCTGGTCCGGCGGCGAGAACGATGACCGGCAGCTGATCGTGCGCGGTCACGCCAATCTCCTGGAAGATTTGCACGCGCTCGAAGATCTGGAGCGCGTGCGACTGCTGTTCGACGATCTCGAAACCAAGCGCGGCGTGATCGATTTGCTGGGGCGTGCGGAACGCGCCGAAGGCGTGCGGATTTTCATCGGATCGGAAAACAAGCTGTTCTCGCTGTCCGGCTCTTCCACGATCATCGCGCCCTACAGCGACGGCGCGGGCCATATCGTCGGCGTGCTCGGCGTGATCGGGCCGACGCGGCTCAACTATGCCCGGGTCATTCCGACGGTGGATTATGCCGCGCGAATCGTCAGCCGCATGCTTGGCGGGTGATCCGCCGATGCGAGCCGGACCCTGTCTTTTTTTGACGCGTTCTCTTCGTACGAACCGGTAACCCCCTCGGGTCGAGCCCGAGGGCATGCTTGGCTTGAAACGCCATGGCGCTTGATTTCTGCGCCTGAAGCACGATATCCCGGCCAGCAATCCCCATTCATCCAAAGGCTATTTGCAAGAGGGCAGTCTATGACCGATCCCGACCGGCAGAACAATGATCCGCCGAACCCGGCGCAAGGCCCCGAGCCCGTCGTTTCCAAGCCTTACGTCATGCCCGACGATCCCGAGCAAGGATCGGTCGAAGCGCTGGCGAAGGAGGCCGCGGAATCGCGCGACAAGATGCTGCGGACGCTGGCGGAAATGGAAAACCTTCGCAAGCGCACGACACGCGAAGTGGCGGACGCTCGCACTTACGGCATCTCCGGTTTCGCGCGCGACATTCTCGATATCGCCGATAATCTGCAGCGCGCGCTCGATGCGGTTCCGGCCGAGGCCAAGGAATCCGCCGATCCCGGCCTGAAGGCGCTGATCGAAGGCGTCGAGTTGACCGAGCGGTCGCTGCTCAACACGCTGGAGAAAAACGGGGTGAAGAAATTCGATCCGTCGGGCGAGAAATTCGATCCGAATTTTCAACAGGCGATGTACGAGGTCCCCGACCCGTCGGTGCCGGCCGGTACGGTGGTCCAGGTGGTGCAGGCCGGCTACATGATCGGCGATCGCGTGCTGCGGCCGGCCCTCGTCGCGGTGTCCAAGGGCGGTGCCAAAGTCAGTGCTACCGAACAGGACTAGTACCTCGCCACAGTGATTATGACTGGTTGATATTGAGCCAATTTAGGATGGGCAGGTCTTCCGGAGCAACGAGGATTTGGATGCTTCGGGCGACGCCTGGTTGACGGCGAATGAGGCGATTTCGTTCGAGCGTCACGATCATCTGGTGGACCGAGGGCGGGCTGACTTGAAAGTGGCGCTGCATGTCGGTCTCGGCGGGTGGGCGTCGGAACATGTGCGAGTAGGTGTAGATGAAAGCCAGGTACTGGCCTTGCTTTTCAGTGAAGCCTTGAGCGCTGAGGCTGCGGGCGGCGCCTGATTTTCGATTCATTTGTCGATTCGTCCGGTCCTCCAACAAGGAGGTCGGGATGAATGTACGTTATCGGGTCGAATTGAGCCAAGCCGAACGCTGTGAACTCACCGCGATGTTGAGCAAGGGCAAACGAGCCGCCCGCAAGCTCAAGCGCGCCCAGATATTGCTGGCGGCCGATGCCGGCTGCAGCGATGAAGAGATCGCGCGCACGGTGGCGGTGGGTGGTTCCACCGTGTACCGGACCAAGCGGCGCTTCGTGGAAGGCAATCTGGAACGGGCGCTGAGCGAGGATCCGCGTCCTGGGGCGGAGCGCAAGCTCACTGGCAAGGAAGAAGCCTTGCTGGTGGCAACGGCTTGCGCAAACCCTCCCAAAGGCCGCGCCCGCTGGACGCTGGAACTGCTGGCCGACGCCATGGTCAAGCTCACCGGGCACGAGAGCCTGTCGGGCGAGACGGTGCGCCGGCGGTTGGCCGAAAACGGTCTCAAGCCCTGGCGCAAGGATATGTGGTGCATTCCCCGGGTCGACGGCGAGTATGTTGCCCGCATGGAAGACGTGCTCGACCTCTATGCCGAAGCGCCCGATCCCAAGCGGCCGGTGGTCTGCTTCGACGAGAGCCCGGTCCAACTGATCGGCGAGGTGCGCCAGCCGATCCCGGCCGAGCCGGGTCAGCTCGAACGTTACGATTACGAGTACCGCCGCAACGGCACCGTCAATCTCTTCGTCTGCATCGACGTGCATCGGCCCTGGCGCAAGGTCAAGCTCACCGAGCGGCGGGCGGCAGAAGACTACGCCCAATGCATGCGCGAGCTTATCGATGTCCATTATCCCGATGCCGCGTGCATCCGGGTCGTACAGGACAACCTGTCGACCCACTCGGCCGGCGCCCTCTATGAGGCATTCGCGCCCGCCGAAGCCCGGCGAATTCTGCGACGCCTGGAGTTCCATTACACCCCCAAGCATGCCAGCTGGCTCAACATGGCCGAGATCGAGATCGGGGTGCTCCGCGGCCAGTGTCTGGATCGCAGAATCGACGACCCCACGCGCCTCATCAGCGAAATCGCCGCATGGGAGCAACAACGAAACGCCGCCGGCGCCCGCATCAAATGGATGTTCACAACCGAAAAAGCCCGCGCCAAAATGGGCCGCGCCTACCCCATCACGTCCAAAGAGTCATAATCACTGTGCCAAGGTACTAGAGCATGATCCGGAAAGGTGGGAACCGGTTTTCCGAAAAGATCATGCTCAAGCAAAGAGATGAGATCATGATCCGATTCAATCCAATCGGATGATGATCTAGAGCGAGATATCGCTGGACTGAAT
>Ga0307312_10002295_pt1 | contig 10016 bp, 8 predicted proteins | sample ER_DNA_202_FD_194489 | JGI IMG/M metagenome (GOLD analysis project Ga0307312, IMG submission 194489) | Bulk soil microbial communities from the East River watershed near Crested Butte, Colorado, United States - ER_DNA_202 | ecosystem: Environmental > Terrestrial > Soil > Floodplain | place: USA...
GTATTTTTCCGGGTTCAGCCTCGACAATCTGTCGCTGATGGCCTTGACGATCGGCACCGGCTTCGTGGTCGACGACGCCATCGTGATGATCGAGAACATCGTTCGCCACATGGAGAACGGTGAAAGTGCGATGCAGGCGTCGCTGCGGGGCGCCAAAGAAATCGGCTTTACCGTGATTTCGCTGACGGTGTCGTTGATCGCCGTCTTCATCCCGCTGCTGTTCATGTCGGGACTGGTGGGGCGCATGTTCCGCGAATTTGCGCTGACATTGACGATCGCGGTTGTGACATCGGCGATCATATCGCTGACGCTGACGCCGATGATGTGCTCGCGGCTTCTGAAATACGCCGGCGAGGAAGTCAGGATACCCGGCCTTGCCGCGATCAGCCACAGCATCGACCGCATGGTCAATTTCTATCATCGCACGCTGTTATGGGTGCTGGAGCGCCAGCGCGCGACGCTGCTGGTCACCTTCGCGACGATCGTGGCGACGCTGGTCATGTATGTGGTGGCGCCCAAGGGCTTCCTGCCCTTGCAGGACACCGCATCGATCACCGCGGTGACCCAGGCCGGCCCCGACGTCTCCTTTGCGGAAATGCAAAGCCGGCAGGGCAAAGCCGCCGACGCCATCAAGGGCGATCCGGATGTGATCGGCGTCGTCTCGGTGATCGGGGCGGGGTCGGTCAACCCGACGACCAATGTCGGCCGTCTGGTGATGACGCTGAAACCGCGCGGAGAACGGCGCGACGACGTCTCGGTCGTGGTGGCGCGCCTGAAGCGGCTGACGGCGTCGATCCCCGGCATGACGATTTATTTTCAGCCGGTCCAGGACGTGCAGATCTCAACCCAGTCCAGCCGCTCGCAATATCAGTACACGCTGACCGGCACCGATGCCGCGCAGGTCGCGCTGTGGGCCAACAATCTGATTGCCGAACTGCGCCGCGATCCCCTGTTCCGCGACGTGTCTTCGGAAGCCCAGGAGGGCGGATTGCGCGCCGCGCTCGACATCAATCGCCAGCGCGCCGGCCAGCTCGGCGTCAGCCTGCAGGTTATAACCGACACGCTGAATGACGCCTTCGCGCAGCGGCAGATTTCCACCATTTACGGACAGGCCAACCAGTATCGGGTGGTGCTGGAAGCCCTGCCGATGTATCAGCGGGATCCGTCGGTGCTCTCGAAGCTCTACGTTCCCGGCGCAGCCAGCGCCGTAGTTGGAGGTCCGGCGGGGCAGGTGCCGATTTCAGCGGTCGCGACCTTGACGCGGACCACCGCGCCGCTGGCGATTTCGCATCAAGCGCAATTTCCAGCGGTCTCTCTCAGTTTCAATCTCGCGCCAGGTGCGGCACTCGGCGACGCCGTCGACGCCGTCAAGGCAATCGAAACGCGCATCAGCATGCCCAGCAACATTGTCGGCATTTATGCCGGCGACGCGGCCGAGTTCTCAAGATCGCTCGCCGGGCAACCCTGGCTGATCCTGGCCGCGATCGTCACCATCTACATCGTGCTCGGCGTGCTCTATGAAAGTTACATTCACCCCATCACCATCCTGTCGACGCTGCCGTCGGCGGGCGTCGGCGCCATTCTGGCGCTGATGCTGTTCGGGCAGGATCTGTCGGTGATCGGCCTGATCGGCATCATTCTCTTGATGGGCATCGTCAAGAAGAACGCCATCATGATGATCGACTTCGCGCTCGAAGCCGAGCGCCATCAGGGCATGTCGGCAAATGATGCGATCGTGCAGGCTTGTCTGTTGCGTTTCCGCCCGATCATGATGACGACGCTGGCGGCCCTGTTTGGCGCGCTGCCGTTGGCGGTGGAAAGCGGCACCGGTGCCGAGTTGCGTTTTCCGCTGGGCATTTCGATCATCGGCGGGCTGCTGCTCAGCCAGTTGCTGACGCTCTATACGACGCCGGTGATCTATCTTGCGCTCGACCGGTTAAACCGCCGCCTCGAAAAGGCGGTGCCGCCGGTCGGACCTGAACTGCCGTCGCCGCCGGTCGCGGGAGCCACCGAGGGGATGCAGTAATGGCATCGATCTCGGAGCCCTTCATCCGCCGGCCGGTCGGTACCACGCTGCTGGCGATCGGGCTTTTTCTGGTCGGTGGGGTCGCCTACCAGTTTTTGCCGGTTGCCGCGGTCCCCAATGTCGACTTTCCGATGATCCGCGTGTTCGCGACGCGGCCGGGCGCCGACCCGTCGGTGATGGCGGCGACCGTTGCCGCGCCGCTGGAACGCAAGCTTGGCGAGATCGCGGGACTCGAACAGATCACCTCGACAAGCTCGCTGGGTACCACCAGCATTCAGTTGCAATTTGCAATCGGACGCAACATCGATCGGGCCGCGCGTGACGTGCAAGCCGCAATCAACGCCTCGCTCGCCGATCTGCCGAGCGACTTGCCGAGCTTGCCTCGCTTTCGCAAAGCCAATCCCGCGGCGGCGCCGGTATTCGTGTTGGCGCTGACGTCGAAGACGATATCTCCAAGCGCGATCTATGACGTGGCGGATACGGTGATCGCACAGCGCATCTCGCAGGTCCCTGGCGTCGGCGAAGTCACCGTCAGCGGCGCCGACCAGCCCGCGGTCCGGACTGCGCTCAACCCGGTCGCTCTCTCCAATGCCGGGATTGCCACCGATGACGTCAGGCTCGCGATCATCAATGCCAACCCGTTGGGGCCCGTCGGCATCTTCAATGGCGGCCGCCAGAGCGAAACCTTGTCGGTCAACCGGCAGATGCGCACGGCCGCCGAATTCCGCAATATCCTGATCAAAAGCGCGAACGGCAGTTTCGTCCGGCTCTCGGATGTGGCGGAAGTAGGGGATTCCGTCCGCAACAGCCGGTCGATCGCCTGGTTCAACAAGCAGCCGGCGGTACTGATCCAGATCACCAAGCAGGGCGACGCCAACGTCATCGACACCGTTGATCGCGTCAAGGCATTGATACCCGAACTGAGGCAGTGGATTCCCAGCGCCGTCGAAATCTCCACGCTTGTCGATCGTACCGGAACCATCCGTGCCAGCGTCCAGGATATGCAGTGGACGCTGCTGGCGACCGCGTTCCTCGTTATGCTGGTGGTGTTCGTATTTCTGCGCCGGATCACGCCGACCATCGCGGCAGGCGTCTCGGTGCCGCTGGCCCTGGCCGGGACCTGCGCCGGCATGTGGGTCGCCGGTTTCTCGATCGATAACCTTTCGCTGATGGCGCTGGCGATCTCGGTCGGCTTCGTGGTCGACGACGCCATCGTCATGATCGAGAACATGTACCGCAACCTCGAGCGCGGGATGCGGCCCTATCAGGCGGCGCTCGAAGGCGCCCGGCAAATCGGCTTCACGGTGTTGTCGATCAGCCTGTCACTGGTCGCGGCGTTCACGCCGCTGATATTCATGGACGGCATCGTCGGCCGGCTGTTGCGGGAGTTTTCGCTGACCCTGACCTTTGCCATCGTGGTTTCCACCGTAGTGTCGCTCACGATCACGCCGATGATTTGCGCCCATTACATCAGGGCGGCCACCTCCGACAATGCGACCCGGCTCGACCGCATCGTCGAAGGTTCGTTGTCGCGCATCGTATCATTTTATGCGCGCACGCTGCGCGTGGTGCTGGGTTTTCCGTTTCTGACCTTGATGGTGTTCTTCGCGACCATCGCGCTGACGGTGACGCTCTATATCAAGATTCCGAAAGGATACTTTCCCACCGATGACAGCGGCTTCGTGATCGGTTCGACCCGGGCGTCCGCCGATATCTCGTTCCAGTCAATGCTGAAACTTCAGCAGCAGCTCGCGGATATTGTGATGGCCGATCCAGCCGTGGCCGGGATCGGCTCGGTGGTTGGCGGCGGCGGCGGCCCCGGCGGCGCCGGCTCCAATCGCGGCACGATGTTCATCAGCCTCAAGCCGCCTGAAGAGCGGGGCGGATTGTCGACGCAACTGGTGATCGATCGGCTGCGCAGGAATTTGTTTAATGTCCCGGGAATCCGGCTGTTCATGTTCGCCGCGCAGGATATCCGCGCCGGCGGGCGACAGAGCGATTCCGACTATCAATATACGTTATCGAGCACCGACCTCGATCTGTTGCAGAAATGGGCGCCGATCGTCAGCAAACGCATGGAAACGGTCGAAGGCATTACCGACGTTTCCAGCGACCGCGATCCCGGCGGGCTGCAACTGACGCTCAAGATCGACAGGCAAAAGGCATCGAGCCTCGGCGTTCGGGTCCAGGACATCGACAACGCGCTCAACAACGCGTTTTCCCAGAGGCAGATCTCGATCATCTATACCCAGCGCAACCAGTACATGGTGGTGCTGGAGATCGATCCGAAATTCCAGAACGATCCATCCAACCTCGAACATATCTTCGTCGCCGGCGCCAACGGCGCGCAGGTACCGCTATCCACCGTCGTTCGTTACACGCGCGGGCTATCGCCGCTCGCCGTGTTTCACTCGCAGTCGATTCCGTCGACCACGACGTCGTTCAATCTCCTGCCCGACGTGCCGCTCGAGGTGGCGACGTCAAACATTCAGCGCGCGGTGGAGGAACTGCATATGCCCGAGGGCATTCGCGGCAGTTTCGACGGCAACGCCGGCGATTTCAACAGGACCAGCGGGCGGCAGCCGCTGTTGATCCTCGGCGCGCTGGTGGCGGTGTATATCGTGCTCGGCGTACTCTACGAAAGCCTCGCCCATCCCTTGACCATCATATCGACCCTGCCTTCGGCCGGGCTCGGCGCGCTATTGGCGCTGCAGGTGACCAACACGCCGCTGACCGTGATTGCGTTCGTCGGAATCATTTTGCTGATTGGCATCGTCAAGAAGAACGGGATCATGATGGTGGATTTCGCGCTGGACGCGGAACGCCACCGCGGATTGTCGTCGGCTGACGCAATCTTCGAGGCCTGCCGCGTCCGGTTCCGGCCCATTCTGATGACGACCATGGCGGCGCTATTCGCAGGGATTCCGCTGGTTCTGGCAACAGGCCCGGGCACCGAGCTGCGCAGGCCGCTCGGCATCACCATCATCGGCGGGTTGCTCGTCTCACAGATACTGACGCTGTACACGACGCCCGTGATCTATCTCTTGATCGACCGGCTGCGGCGACGATCCGATCCCGCCGCGGTTGGGGCTCCCGCGGAATAATTCCGGGATTGGTGTTGCGTTGTTGATGCGTGCTGCCGCGAAGCGTATAGCGGGCGCATGTCAAAACAATCCGAGCCCGGTGCCGGCTCCGCCACAGCGGAGATGATGCCGGACTGTCCGAGCTGCCTCAAGCCGCTGCCGCTATGCATTTGCGACAGCATCACGCCGATCGACAGCCGGGTTGCATTGCTGATCCTGCAACATCCGCAGGAGCAGGACAGGGCGCTTGGCACCGCGCGGCTGACCGCCTTGCATTTCAGGAATGCGGTGGTGAGGATCGGATTGTCATGGCCGAGCCTCTCCAGGGCGCTGGGCCGGCCGGTCGCCGATCCCTCGCGCTGGGCGGTGCTCTATCTCGGTTCCGCGAAAGTCGCCGACCTCGAAACCAATAGCGATATCGTCGCCATCAATCGCAAGGGTGAAATCGAGGACAATCAGCGCGCCATCCTCAAAGGCATTGAAGGCATCGTGCTGCTCGACGGCACCTGGAGCCAGGCCAAGGCGCTGTGGTGGCGCAATGCGTGGATGCTGAAATGCCAGCGCGTCATCCTGGGTCCGTCGCGTCCGTCGCGTTATGGCGAGCTGCGCCGCGAGCCGCGCCGCGACGGGCTGTCCACCATCGAGGCGGCGGCGATGCTGCTTTCGAGCCTCGAGAAGCGGCCTGATATCGCGGCGACGCTGCATGCCGGTTTCGAGCGGATGCTGGCCAGGTATCGCGAAGCACAGCACGTGCTGCCCGAGCTCGCGCCCAAACCGAAGCCGAAGCGGGACTACCGCCGCCGCAAAAGGGCCTGACATAGCGGTTGTCGCGTAAGGAAAACGCGTCAGAACAAAGGACAAGAGCCTCGGTTCTGATTTCAATCAGAACCGAACGGGCTCTGCGCCCCCGTTGGTTGCCTATCCCTGATGGGGCGTATATGAGTTCGCCCATGGGGCCACGTGGCGGAGTGGTTACGCAACGGTCTGCAAAACCGTGTACACCAGTTCAATTCTGGTCGTGGCCTCCATCAATATAATCAACATCTTGCATTGATTATTTGAAAGGCCGAGTGAGGTTCCGGGGCGCCGCGATCAGCAGGCGCCGTACCAGCCTTCTGGAAACGGGATAAGGGGCCAGGGGAGCTGGTTGTCGTTCGCGGCTTTCGGCGGCGCGTCGACCGTCGGCAGACGGGCCAGAAAGTCTTCTTGCGGCGCGGGCTCGATCGCCATTCTCACGGCCTCCAGCAATCGGTCGAACTCAACTTCGCTCATCGCGCTCTCCTGATTCGAGCGCGCAGGGTCTCAAAAGTCCTTTGTCTTCAAATTGAACAGATCGCTCAAACTGTATCGATCCGCCCAACCGCGGCTGACGTGGTTACGAATGTGTTGAGTCCCACGCCGAAAGTAGATCGTTTCGGCCGCACCCGAGTGTGAGAAAAATCACATCCGGCGAAAAATCTTTGCCGTATTTGCCCTGATGACGACGGCGCCACGCAGGCGCCAGCAACCCGAGAGGATGCAGTCATGACGGCGAGATTTAACCGACGCTGGGCCTTGGCGAGCCGCGCCAATCTGGCTTTGGCGCTGACCCTGCTCACAACCGGTTCCGCGTTGGCCGCCCCCGGGACGCCGGAGCAGCGAAGGGCCTGCACGCCCGACGTCTATCGTCTCTGCGCCGGCGAAATCCCGAACGTCCGCGCCATCACCGCCTGCCTGCGGCGGCAAAGGGCCAGCCTCAGCACGCCCTGCCGGGCCGTGTTCGACTAGCGGGACAGTCCGATCCAGCTGGCGCGGATTTTAGCTAATCTGAGCGCAAAGACTTAAGCTGCCTGTGAGAACTCCGATGTAACGATCGAATACCACATCGGGGGCAGCAAGATGATGCTTTCAAAACATCTACACCGCTTGCGCGAGGATCGACGCGGCACGGTGAGCGTGATCATGGGTTTCCTGATCATTCCGCTGGTCGGGGCGTTAGGCATCGGCTTCGAGGTTTCGAACTGGTATATGTTGGGGCGCGGCATGCAAAATGCCGCGGATGCCGCGGCCCTTGCGGCCGCGACCAATGGCGGACCCAACTACGACGTCGAAGCCAAGGCGGTGGCGGCGCAGTATGGCTTTGTCGACGGGGCTAACAATACCACTGTCACAGCATCCAATACCGCAACGTGTCCCGGCGGGGGCAACACCTGTTATGGCGTGACGATTTCAGGTGCTGTGCCGCTGCTGGTGTCTCAGGTCGTTGGCTACCAGGGCGATACGACGTTGAATGGCGCCGCGGCAAAGCAATTGAACTCAGTTGCGATTGCCAAGGCAATGGTCCAGCCGCAACAGCTTTGCATGGTGGCGCTTGCCTCGAGCGGCGCCTCGCAGGCTATCCGCACCAACGGGTCGCCCGTCGCCAACATGCACGGCTGCAATGTCATGTCGAACACCGCGGCGGTGTGCAACGGCTCCAACCTTGGGGCCGGCCTTGGGCTGGCGCACGGAACCAGCAAAGGCTGCGGCGCTAAATCGGTTTCGGGTGTCGATCCAGTGACTGACCCTTACTATGATCGCCGGACCAATATTCCCCTTCTCAGTGATAGCCCCTGTGCCGCAAATAGCCCGCCTTACCCGCAGGAAACCAGGCATGGCAATACATACTCGGTGGCGGCCAGCAACCAGCTATCGGGGACCCTAACCCTGTCGGAAGGCAATAATTTCAAGTGCGGCGACCAGATGCTCACCGCCGATACGGTCATCGACACGGACGGGAAGAACGCCGTCCTCGTCATTGAAAACGGCCAACTCGATCTCAATGGACACTCGCTGACGACCAAGGACGGTTCTGCGGTGACGCTGGTTTTTTCCGGAGCCGATACTCCGGGTACGAACTACACCCACGCACCCACCGACAACACAAACGGCAGTGGGGGCAGGCTCGACATCAACGCTCCGACCACTGGACTCTGGTCGGGCGTGGCGATTTACCAGGACCCGAGCCTGACTCGCGGTCTCGACGTTGCGGCGGCGGGAAACAGTCCGACCTGGAACATAAGCGGTTTGATTTATATGCCGCATGCCAGCGTGACCCTGAACGGGGCGGTCGATAAAGCGGCCCACGGCCAATCGTGTGTTGTCATGGTCGCGGACAATTTCACGATCAGCGGCACGGCCGGCATCTTACAGACCGATATAGGAAACTGCGGCGGCGCGGGATTGACGATGCCCACGGCGACGGTTGCCGCAAGGAGCCAGTTAGTCCAGTGAAGCAGCGGCAGGCAGCACGGTTGGGACGTCCGTTACCGGCGAAGCTGGCGTTCGAACTCGCCGGTAGAATGAAGGCGATGTCGGCCGACCAAAGCGGCGTGGCAGCCATCGAGTTTGGCATCTTCGCGCTCTTGCTGTTTGTCGCGCTCGCCAACGTCGTGGATGTCACGATGTACCTCTACCAGCGGATGCAGGCGGAGAATGCAACGCAGGTTGCCGCCCAGGCAGCGTGGAAGGCATGCGATTTGCCGAAGCTTCCGGCGACAGTAAACTGCCCCGGACTGACCACGGCTATTTCAAACGCGCTGGGAAGCACCTCGCTTGGTACGAGAGTTTCCCTGGTGTCCGGCTCACCGGCCGAGGGATACTACTGCGTCAATTCATCAAACGCACTGCAATATGTCAGCGATGTTTCATCCAAACCTCTCGATTGCACGGCTGCGGGTACGCCGAGCCTGCAGCCGGGTGATTATATTCAGGTGCAAACGACGTTTACCTACACTCCGATATTTCCCGGCCTCAGTATCAGCAGCACTTTCCCGTCGCCGATCAACAGAACAGCGCTCATGAGATTGGGTTGAACGTGCGAAATCGTCTGAAATCCTTAGGCCTCGACCAGCAAGGCACCACGGCGGTGGAATTCGCGATTATTGCGCCGGTGTTTATCGCGCTGATTGTCGGCACGCTCGCATTGTGCGTTGCTCTCTTTCTCGTCGGGAGCCTGCACTATGCCGTGCAGGAAAGTGCGCGCTGCGCTTCCATCAAGACGAACATATGCTCGGATTCGGTGACGACCATTGCCTATGCGCAAAGCCATTATTTCGGCCCGAACGTCTCACCGACGTTTACCTACGCTGCTGCGGCGTGTGGCAGTTCCGTGAGCGCGTCGATCAGTTATTCGATGGATGTGGGGTTGAGAACCTATACAATTCCGATTTCGGCCACGGCCTGCTTTCCCTAGCGTGCGCGGGCGAGTTCACCGGCATCAACAACTCGCCGAAGTAACCACGAACCTGAACGATGGGCGCACCCATGATCGACGACAAGGTCAAAATAAAGTGCAGCAAGTGCTCGATGATGTTTCGAGAACGGGCGCAGCGGGTTCGCAACGGCTTTCAGATGCAATGCCCGCACTGTCTCAAGCTCATTACCTTCGACAGCAGTGCCGAGGACAACAACATCCGGCGCGCCCTGAAAGCGGCCCGAGAGCTCCGGCAGCATGCGGCCGACAATGTTGCCGCAACCGCCGACGAGCACTGACGGAATCAAATTCCGACCGGGCATAACGCAACTCCCCACGCCGGCGTGCTCGCGGTTTTGTTGACACCGGCACAGCCCCTAAGCTCCGGATGGCCTTCCGAGAGCAAGTCGAAAGCCGTCACCGCTCGCTCCGGGGCAGGTTTTTTGGGCTGGCCGGCCGCGGCCTTGCTTACCATGCTGGCGGGGCAGGGCGTCCGACGGCGATGGCGTCGGCGCGGGTTGTTGCCCGCGAGGTACAGTTGCAGAGGATCGTCGTGGATCCGGCTTGAAATGCCAACGTCAAATTGTGCCGCTCCGGGAATCCTGCGCAATATGTGCCGGCGTTGGAGGCGATCTGTCCGGCGGGCAGTCGCTTTGGGGTGTGACGTTGAGAATGTCCGGGTTGCGGGAATTTC
>Ga0307312_10002297_pt1 | contig 10011 bp, 7 predicted proteins | sample ER_DNA_202_FD_194489 | JGI IMG/M metagenome (GOLD analysis project Ga0307312, IMG submission 194489) | Bulk soil microbial communities from the East River watershed near Crested Butte, Colorado, United States - ER_DNA_202 | ecosystem: Environmental > Terrestrial > Soil > Floodplain | place: USA...
GTTGCGTCCGGATGACGTTGGGGACGCCGTATTGCGCATTCGGGTCGGGCGGATACCGCTCCGCCAGATCGTGAGCCCAGCGCACCTTCTCCGGATCGACGTGGGCGACCGTGAGCCGTTCGATCGACCCCTCCTCGGCGACCACGTCGATCGCGCACCAGTCTGCGAAGTGCGGGACAGCGAGGTTCGCGAGATTTGCGAGTGTGGTTTCGTAGTCGAGCGAGGACGCGAGGAGCTCGCTGGCCTGCGCAACAAAGCGTTGGTCGTCGGCTAGACGGCGTTGCGCCTGGTAGAGCTTGGCGGTCCCGATGGCGGCCGCGGCGAGGTTGGCGAGAAGCGATGCGATGCTCTTCTCCGCCTCGGTGAAAGTACGCGGCTCACGGTAGTAGAGGACGAGGGTCCCGACGACCCGCTGGCCGTAGCGCAGCGGCAGCGCCATCATCGAGCGCGTGCCCTCCGCTTCGTGGGCGCCACGGTGTTCGGCCGTCAGCCACTCGGTCTCTCGGATGTCCTCGGCGACGATCGGCGCGTCCAGAGACACAGTCGCGGTATTGCCGCGGATCGCGCCCATCGCTGCGGCGACGTACTCGTCGGAAAGGCCGGCGCGTGCCCCGACACTCCAGATTCCGCTGACTTCCTCGTATTGCCAGACCGAGTACGCGTCGGCAGCGAGTGTCCGTCCAGCGAGGGCCAGGACCTGCGGGAGCACTTCCTCGATCTCGAGCGAGCCGAGGAGCGTCGCGGATGCCTCGAGCAGAAGTCGCAGGCGCCCGAGATCCTCGGCGTCTGACCGCTCGGCGTCGTCCAGAAATCCTGTTTTGACATGAGTCGCCAAGAGAACCCCCAGGGTTGGGCGAACTGCCCTGACTTTACTCCGCGAAAGCCAGTTTTCCCTCTCAAGGCTGTTGGACTAGCGCTTCATCTTCAAACGGGAGCTTCTGAGTCGTCGTGCCCACCGGTCCCATACAGGTGGCACGAGCTCTCCGGTCACCGTCTTCCAGAGCAACGAGAGGGGGCCGTCCCAGTCCTTCACACTGACGCGGCGTAGACAGTAGGGATCAGTGCCGGCACCGTTGCGTCCGGTTTCCGTCGTGAAGGCGGCGCGATAGCCGGCCCTGATCGTGGCAGCGCGGACACGGTCATCGTGACTGCCGTGGGGATAGGCAAGGACGGAAATAGCAGACGGCACCTGCGTTTGGAGTTCGCGCAGCGATCCAGCCAGCTCCTCGTCGAGCAGCTCCGGGGGCGAGTCCGGCAGGCGGCCGTGTGTACGTGCGTGCGACCCGATCGCACCACCCCCCGTTGCGAGGTCTCGCAGCTCGTCCCAGCTCGCGAGCGGGCGGTCGCCCGCCCATGATGCGACGCCGCCGACGCACGCGGTGTTCACGAACAGCTGAGGCTTGACGGAGAGGTGACCGTGAATGGCCACCACCGCGTCACGGAAACCGTCGTCGGCCGTGAGGACGAAGCTGCGGCTCGGTAGCGTCGATGATGGATTTTCGTGGAACTCTGCGAGTTCCTCACGGGACAGCGGCCGGAAGCCGAGCCGGCGTAGCCAGCGGAGATGACGCCGGAACATCGCCGGATCGACGTCGAGCCGTTCCTGCCCCGGAATGCGGTCGCCCGCGAGCCTGTGGAACGTGAGCACGACGTACGAGCTTCCCGTGAGACGCGCCCACTCGTCGTCCGTCGCGGCCGCGCGCGCGCCGGCCCAGAATGCCGCGTCGGCCACCACAGCGAGCGGCAGGCTCCTGAAGACCTTCGCCGGTGCAGACGACAACACCCGCCGCAGCAACCGCGACGGCCAGTAGACGTTGAAGAACGCGCCGAGCTGCAGCTCCGTCAAGAGCGACGGGTCCGCCCGCACGACCTCCACCGAGGAGACACCTCGCGCGTGGCACGCCTCGAGGTAGGAGCTCGAATCGGGAAGGACGTGAGGCTCCCCCCACGAGAGCTCGGCGCCACGTCGGCGCAGGCGGACGGCGACCGCTTCGGGCTTCCCCGGGCCTTCGGGAAGCCCGCTGCCCGCTTCCTCTAGCAGGGCTGGAGGCCCGGACAGTCGAGCGATGGGCTCTCGAAACGGCCCAACGAGCGGCCGGAGTGCTTCGGCTCGGGCTGCATGTTGCAACGAGCGCGCGAGTCTGCTTCCGGGTGGGCCTGTCATGGCGTGCAGGAAGACCATTGGACCCATCGAGCATAGAATGTGCGTGCGCGTCTCCTGCCCGCTCCGACGTGCTGGTCGAGACTGCCCGAGCTTTCCGATGCGATCCTTTCTCGCCCCGCTCCCCGTGCGCCCGGTCGAACCGGCCGACTCCGCGCCAACGTTCTCGGTCATAGTCGCCGCGTATCAGGTCGCCGACGTCGTCGCAGACGCGCTCGAGTCGATTCGAAGGCAGACGGCGCCGCCGTGGGAGGTAATCGTGTGCGACGACGGGTCGACGGATGCGCTCGAGGACGCGTTGGCGCCCTACAGGGACGAGATCGTTTTCGTGAGAATCGGCCACGGCGGCGAGGCGGCAGCGAAGAACGCGGCCGCGGCGCGGGCGAGCGGCGACTTTGTCGTGATCCTCGACGCCGATGACGTCTACCTGCCGGAGCGGCTCGAGGCGTTGGCGGAGCTGGCGAACGCTCGCCCGGACCTGGACATTCTCACCACGGACGCTTACCTGGTCGTCGACGGGCGACGGGTGCGACGGAACTACGATCGTCGCTGGCGGTTCGAAGTCGCCGATCAGCGCCGTGCGATCCTGCAGCGGAATTTCATCTTCGGACACGCCGCAGTGCGCCGGGAGCGGTTGCTGGCGCACGGCGGCTTCGACGAGTCGATCATCTGGACGACCGACTGGGATCTTTGGCTGCGCCTGATTCTCGATGGATCGCTCGCCGGCGCGGTCACGGAACCGCTGGCGCTGTACCGCCTTCGGCAGAGCAGCCTCACTGCCCGCCGCCGCGATCTTCTGATTGGAAAGTTGACCACGCTCGACAAGGCGTCGCGAAACGAAGCGGTTCGGTCGGAGGAGCGGCCGGTGCTGGCGCTGTCGCTCGCCGCGTACCAACGCGAGCTGGAGCTACTCGAATTGCGAGAAGCTCTCATCTCCGGTGACGCGCTGCCGCGGAGTCGGCCGCTCCGCGTCCTCGCCGGTTCCGGGTATTCCGCGAAGAGTCGGGTAGAGGCGGCCGGGATGTTTCTCGTGCCGAGGCTGGTCGCGAGGCTCTTGCGTCGTCGGGCGGCACACTCGTGGGTCGGTGCGGGCGGTGTGCGAGTTTCCCGCCGGTCCGGTCCAGGTCTTCTCGGCCGCTTGGCGAGGTGGACAGGAGCCGACCGGGTGTGAGCCGAGACGCGAGTGTTCCGAGCGGTCGGCCGTTGCGTCTACTCGCCTACACCGACAACAGCGTGCTCGGCGGAGCCGATCTCAGTCTGTCCCATCTCCTCACTTTCCTCGACGCGGAGATCGAGGTCGGGGTCCTCGGCGTCAGCCTTGGGATCGTCGAGCGGGTGGCGCTTGGTCGTCCGGAGGCCGCCACGATCGTTGTTCCCGCGCCGAGGAGTGGCCATGACTTCGGCAGCTTGGTCGCTCACGTTCGCGCGATCCGGTCGTTCCGCCCTGACATCGTCCACGCGAATCTGTCGAGTCCCTGGTCGTGCCAATACGCGATCGCGGCAGCGGCGCTCACAGGTCGATCAACGGTCGAGGTCTATCAGCTTCCCGTGCCGGCCGTGAGTGCACGCCAGCGTCTCGCGAAGCGCCTCACGTCGATGCGCGTGGATCGACACGTAGGCGTCGGCGAGCGAACATCGCAGGAGGTCGAGTCGCTCGTCGGTCTGCCGGTCGGCTCCGTTCGCACCGTTCACAACGGTGTGCCGGACGTCGCCGTCGAGCCGATGCCGCGGCCACGGCCGGGCGCGATTGTCGGCGCCGCGGGGAGACTCGAGCACCAGAAGGGATTCGACGTGCTCCTGCGGGCGCTTCGGGATGTCGAAGACGCGACGCTCGTCCTGATTGGGGACGGGAGCGAGCGCGAGCAGCTGCGGTCGCTTGCCCGCGGTCTCGAGCTCGAGGACCGAATCGTCTGGCAGGAGTGGACCGATGACGTGCGCTCGTATCTGCCCGCGTTCGACGTCTTCGTTCTGCCATCCAGGTTCGAAGGCTTCCCGCTCATCGTGCTGGAGGCGCTGCTTGCCGAGACCGCCGTCGTCACAACAAATGTGGGGAGCGTCCCGGAAGCGGTTCGGCACGAGGAAACGGGTCTGCTCGTTCCGGCCGACGACGCCGCCGCGCTGGCGGCGGCGATGCGACGGCTGCTCGCCGACGCCGATCTTCGCAGGAGTGTCGGGCGCCACGGGCGTCGACTCGTGCTCGAGCGGTTCACGGCGCAGCACATGGCGCGCTCCTTCCATGCGCTCTACGACGAGCTGGTCCGGTGAGCCTTCATCGCGTCGATCCGCGCTTCGTTCTTTCGCATCGTGTGAGCCGTGCGGTTGTGCTGGACGGGCTGGAGGAATGGAGGGCCGGGCTCGAGTCGGCCGGAATCGAGGTATCGGATGAATCGAGCGACCGCAGGCCTCCTGACCTCGTCGTGAGCCCCGCGAGGCTCGCTCGCGAGGCAAGACACACGAAGGCACGGTCGATCATCGTCGAGGGATCGCGTGAGCGACCATTCCGCAGGGGCGACTACCAGGCCCGGCGGCTCCTCCTCCGGCCGACGCGGGAGCGCCCGACTCTGGCGCTGCCGCTCGACCAGCCGGCGTCGGTCTCGTACGCGCTGGAACGCTGGAGCGTCGTCGATCGCCGTTGGAAGACGGCGCGGATGCGGGCGGCGCGCGTCCTCGTTTCGCGCGGGCTGTTTCCCTCCTGGGCCTCGCCGGTGGTCACCGTCGCGACGCACGCCCCGGGGCCACCGGCTTTGGTCGCCGCGGCAGGCGAGCTAGGCGTTACGAGCGACGTGAACTGGTTCCTGACGTTCGGTCAGGGCGACGCTCTCAGCCGGAACGCGTTTCAGCTCTTTCGAGCCGGCTCCGACCAACCGGAGTGGGTACTGAAGTTCGCGCGGGTCGCCGGTTACTCGGAGCGGTTCGACAACGACGAACGGGGCTTGCAGTTGGCACACGGAGCCGGGGACGTCATCGCTGCGCACGTACCGCACCTCGTTGGTCGCTTCGATCTCGATGGAGTCCACGCATCGGTTGAGACCGCCGCGGCTGGTAGACGGCTCCGCGACGTCCTCCTCACGCCTGGCGACCGCACCGCGAAGCTGAGGCTGATCGAGCGGATCGCAGACTGGATCCTCGCGCTCGGCCGGCTCACGCAGACTTCGGCGGAGGCGATGGGTGCGGAACGAGAACGACTCCGGACCGACGTCGTCCCGAGGTGGAGCGAGCTCGGCGCGCACGTCGAGTTGGTGGACGAGCTTCCACCCCTACGGGCCGTGCTGCAGCACAACGACCTAGGTGCGTGGAACGTCGTCGCCGACAACGGCGAATTCGTGGTCGTGGACTGGGAGAACACCAGGGAAGCCGCCCTGCCTCTCTGGGATCTTCTCTACTTCTTGGGTAATGCCTTCGTGCTCCTCGACGGGCCGGCCGCCCCGGAGCAATTGCCGGCGCGGATGATTCAGCTCTTCGCCGGCGAGGCGCCGTCCTCGCACGTGCTCTTTTCGTGGGTCCGCCGTGCGGCGGAATCGGCTGCCGTCCCGCCCGACGCCGTGGCCGCGATTGCGACGCTCTGTTGGCTCAGCCACTCCCTTTCTGCCGGCGCTCACAACGTCGACATTGCAGCATTCACTCCTCGGGATCCACCGCGAGTGCATGGCATCGAAGGCATTGCTCGGGCATGGATGGCGCACCCCGCGCTCGGGCCGAGTTGGAGTGTCTGGCGCGGGTAACGGTCCCTCGTGTTTCGTTTGCCGGGCCAAGTCGTCCAAGATGTGATCGTGAACAGACGAAGTTTGGGCTCTGCCTCTCGCCCGAGTTGGCGGACGATTCCACGGCGCGCATTGATGCACTCTGGCCTCGGGCGGCGGCTGTGGTGGCGGTCGCGCACGAGCAGCGAAGTCGACTTCTGGGCCGGCTGGTTGGTCGGGGCGCCGGGGACCGAGCAATGGGCGAGCGACCGCGAAGCGCGCCTGGACCCGGATACGACGATCAGGGATCCGCTCGTCCGCGCGGAGCTCGAACGGAATCCGGCGGAGGAAGTCTCGATCCTCGACGTCGGGGCGGGCCCCGTGACGCGGCTCGGTTACCGCTATCCGGGGAAGAAACTCACAATCGTCCCGGTCGATCCGCTTGCCGACGAGTACGACCGTCTGCTCCGTGACGCGAAGCTCGATCCGCCCATTCGCACGGTGCGCGTTGCGGGCGAGGCCCTGGCGGAGCACTTCGGCTCACGCAGGTTCGACATCGCATATGCGACCAACTCGCTCGATCACAGCGCCGATCCGCTCACGATCATCTCGAACATGGGCGCCGTCGTGCGCGCGGGCGGGGTCGTGCTCCTCAGGCACAAGCGGAACGAGGGCGACAGCGCACGGTACGGAGGCTTGCACCAGTGGAACTTCGACGTTGTCGACGACGGCCTGGTCATCTGGAACAACGCCATCCAAGTGAACGTCGGCGCCGCGCTCGAGGGACGCGCCGTAACGACGGCGTGGATCTCGGGGGGCGAGGTGGTCGCGCGCCTCGTCGTGAGCGAGCCCGATTAGCGACATGAGATCGGTAGTAGCCACCGAGGTCGATCGCACACAGGTTCGGTTGGCGGAGCTGGTGGCCGCGCTCTCCCTCGGCATAGACCTCGGTTTCGGGCAGCCGATGGAGCACGTCTTACGGCAATGCCTGATCGCGCTGCGGTTGGCCGAGGGAATCGGGCTCGACGAAGACCAGCGCGCGGTCGTCTACTACACCGCCTTGCTCATCAACGTCGGCTGCCACTCCGATGCTCACGAGCAGGCCAAGTGGTTCGGCGACGACATCGCCCTGAAGGCGATCAAGTACGAACACGAACCCAGGAGTCTGCGGATGGCCGCCTCGGGAATGCGGTTCCTCGGCTCCGGGCACCCGCCTCTGCACCGATTTCGGCTCGGGCTCGAGTTCGCGCTCTCCGGGCACCGTGAGGTCGATGGGATGGTCGCGCACCACGCCGCCATCGCGCGAACCATGGCGGAGCAACTCTCCCTTCCCGACGAAGTTGTTGCGGGCGTCGGCGCCGCGTACGAACGCTGGGACGGACGCGGCTGGCCGGGCGAGCTCGAGGGCACGGGAGTCCCGCTCGCTTCCCGCGTTGCACATGTCGCCGAGTTCATCGAGGTTGCGAACCGCATGGGCGGAGTAGAGGCTGCGAAGCAACTTGCACGTGAGCGCCGCGGCGGGGACTTCGATCCGGCGCTTTCCGATCTGGTCGAGGCCGAGGGCGACGTGATCCTGTCGGGTCTCGACACCGTCGGAGTATGGGATGCCGTCATCGACGCCGAGCCGGCGCTCGCCGTGGTGCTGACAGGCGAGCCCTTCGATGCGGCACTCCAGGCGATCGCCAACTTCGTCGATCTGAAGTCGCCTTACTTCCTGGGCCACGGTCGAGCGGTTGCCGAGCTCGCCGCGGAGGCAGGTGCACGGTCGGGGCTGTCCGAGGCGGACGTGCGACTACTGCGCCGAGCCGGTCTCGTGCACGGGCTCGGGCGGCTCGGGGTCTCGAACGCCATCCTGGACAAGCGCGGACCTCTCGGCGCGGGCGAGTGGGAGCGAGTCCGTCTCCAGCCGTATCTGACCGATCGCATGCTGCGGCAGTCCGAGGCCCTCGGGCCCGTGGCCCGGATCGCCGTGCAGCATCGGGAGCGCCTCGACGGGTCCGGTTACCCGCGTGGTCTCTCCGGCGTTGGGATCTCCCGCGAGGCCCGCGTCCTCGCAGCGGCGGATGCCTACCAGTCGATGCGCGAGCCCCGTCCTCACCGGCCCGAGCGTTCTGCCGAGGCGGCGGCTGTCGAACTGCGGGCCGACGTGAGGGCGGGCCTCCACGATGGCGACGCGGTCGAGGCGGTGCTCGGCGCCGCAGGACACCGAGTCCCGCGGCGCCGCGAAGGCCCAGCGGGGTTGACGCCGCGCGAAGTCGATGTCCTCAGGCTGCTCGCGCGGGGCCTCTCCAACAAGGAGATCGCCGAGCGGCTCGTGATCTCTCCGAAAACGGTCGCCAATCACGCCGAGCACATCTACGCGAAGATCGACGCGTCGAGTCGTGCTGCCGCCGGCCTGTTCGCGATGCAGCAGGGGCTGCTGCCCGAGGAAGAGTTCCCCGTGGGCGTCTCTGCCTGAGCCGTTCAGCCGGCCTGCATCGCCTGCATGTTCTTCATCATCACGGCCTCGGTCTTGCGCAGCTCCTCGGCGGGGCTGAACATCACGAACTCGGTGCCGGCCTCTTGCAGCGCCGGGACGTGGCCCGGCGGCGTATAGAAGGCGTCACCGGCCTCGAAGACCTCCTCGCGATCGGCGTAGCGAAAGATCACCTTGCCGCTGACGACGTAGCCCCAATGTGGGCACTGGCAGCGGTCGTCCGGAAGCCCCTTCATCAGGGGCGTCGCGTCGATGTCCTCGTGGAACGAGGTGAAATTCACCGTGTAGCCGTCGAGTTGGTCGGACCGATCCGTGACCGGTCCGAACTCCCCGCCCTGCGTCGCGCTTTCCCTCGAAACCTTCGGCATCTCGGTTGCCTCCTTCGTCTGGTTGTGAGGGAGGCTAGAAGCGGAAAGGTCTCGCGTCATGAGGCGTTTGACCCATCTTTGGCCTTGGCTACCTGCCGCCTTAGCCCGGCAAGACGCCGCCGATGCCGGCTTTGCCGGCATCGGCTACCCAGCGCTGGGTTGGAGATGCCGAGCGAAGTCATCATGGCTCGGCGTAAGCCGAGCCGGACTTCGCTCGGCGAAGTGGGCCGTGCAGGGATCGAACCTGCGACCTTGGGATTAAGAGTCCCCTGCTCTACCAGCTGAGCTAACGGCCCGGAAAGGCAGCGAAGTGTAGCGCCCAAATTAGAGCGTTCTCGTCGATCCGGCCGATCGAAGAACGCTCCGAAGTCATCATGGCGCGGCCGTAGGCCGTGCCGGACTTCGAAGCGCTGAGTAGCCTTGTGCGCGCATGAGTGCAGACGTTGCCATCGTGGGGGCCGGATACGTGGGGATGCCCCTTGCCCGGGTCTTCGCCGACGCCGGCAAGAACGTCGTGCTCGTCGATGTGGACCAGGAGGTCGTCGACGGGATCAACCGGGGCGAGAGTCACATCGGCGACGTCCCTTCCGAGGTCCTGAAAGCGCTCGTCGACGCCGGCCGGGTCTCGGCGACCGCCGACTACGACGCCATGAAGGAGGTCGACGCGATCCTGATCGCGCTGCCGACTCCGCTGTCCGCACATCGCGAGCCGGACCTCACGATCGTGGAGAGCGCTGTCGCCGAGATCGCGCCTCGGCTTCGCAAGGGTCAGGTTGTGGTGCTCGAGTCGACGACGTATCCAGGCACGACGCGCGAGTCCTTGCAGCCGATTCTCGAACGCAGCGGCCTGAAGGCCGGCGAGGACTTTCACCTTGCGTTCTCGCCCGAGCGTGTCGACCCGGGACGCACCGACTGGACGACGAAGAACACGCCCAAGGTCGTCGGCGGGCTTACGCCTGCCTGTACCGAGCGGGCGGTGGAGCTCTACCGCTCTGCGGTCGACACGGTCGTGCCGCTCTCGTCGCCGGAGGCGGCGGAGATGACGAAGCTGCTGGAGAACATCTTCCGCGCGGTCAACATCGCACTGGTCAACGAGCTCGCCCAGTTGTGCGAGCGCATGGAGGTGGACGTCTGGGAAGTCGTCGAAGCTGCTGAAACGAAGCCGTTCGGCTTCATGAGCTTCAAGCCGGGACCGGGTCTCGGTGGCCATTGCATCCCGATCGACCCGTTCTATCTCACGTGGAAGGCCCGTGAGTACGACTTCTATACCGAGTTCATCGACCTTGCCGGCAAGGTGAACTCGAACATGCCGTTCTTCTGCCGCTC
>Ga0307312_10002298_pt1 | contig 10009 bp, 7 predicted proteins | sample ER_DNA_202_FD_194489 | JGI IMG/M metagenome (GOLD analysis project Ga0307312, IMG submission 194489) | Bulk soil microbial communities from the East River watershed near Crested Butte, Colorado, United States - ER_DNA_202 | ecosystem: Environmental > Terrestrial > Soil > Floodplain | place: USA...
GGTCTGGGATGCCGAGTATCCGTGGGATGTGCGCGTCGAAAAGATTGCGCGTGCTCTGCGGGAGGCCGGACATACCGTGCATCTCGTCGCGCGCAATCGCCGCGGCGATCCTGTGACCGAACAGTTTCCCGAAGCCACCGTGCACCGTCTTCCACCGTGGCGCTGGGCTCCGGCATCGGTCAATGCCGCCTCGATGTTCCCCGCGTTCTTCAATCCGCGGTGGATTCGCGCCATCGCGCGCATCGCGCGTCAGACCCGCGCGGATGTGATTCTCTCGCGGGACTTGCCGCTCGCGATTCCTGCGGTGTTGGCAGGTCGGACGGCGGGCATCCCCGTCGTATTAGACCTCGCCGAGAATTATCCGGCGATGCTCCGCTCCCGCTGGGAGGCGGGACGTATGCGTCCGATGGATTTCTTCGTTCGCAATCCCGCGCTGGCGCGCTTGGTGGAACGGTGGGTATTGCCGCGCGCTGACCACGTGCTGGTGGTCGTCGAGGAGGCGGGCCCTCGCCTGATAGCGAGCGGTCTCGCGCCCGAGCGTCTCACGGTGGTATCGAACACGCCGCCGCTCGCGCGCGTCGCGGCGCCTGACACCGGTAGAACTCGCGACCCGTTGCATCTGGTCTACCTCGGGTTGATGGAGGAGCCGCGCGGTGTCAGGGTCCTGCTCGATGCAGCTGCTCGACTCGCGGGCCGCGGTGTGTCGTACCGGCTTACCCTGTTCGGGGACGGCCGGGAGTTCTCCGAGTTTCGCGCGCACGCCGACGCGCTGGGCCTGTCAGGCGTGCAGGCGGACTTTCGCGGTCGCGTCCCGAACAGCGAAGCGCTGGCGGCGCTGCCGGAGGCCGATGTGGGTGTGATCCCGCATTACGCCGACGAAAGCTGGCACACGACCGTGCCGAACAAGCTGTTCGATTACATGGCGGCCGGACTCGCCGTCGTAACGTCGGACGCTCGACCGGCGGCACGCATCATTCGCGAGACTGGCGCCGGACTCGTGTATCGACATCCCGAGGCGGCCGATCTCGAACGCGCGATTGTCGAGCTCACCAATCCCGAGGTCCGCCGCGCCTGCGCGCGGCGCGGGCAGCTGGCGGTGCGCGAGCGCTTCAACTGGGAGCGCGACACCGATCGCCTGCTCAACGCCTTGCAACACGTGGTCCAGGGCGCGAGTCGGCAGCGGTGAAAACGCTCAGCCGCTTCCTGCATCGTCGTGCGATTTATCCCGCGGTGGTTGGACTCCGCGGGGAAGGCAGCGTGTTCCGGTACCTTCGCGAGCTTGAAGCAACCCAATGGCTGTCCGTCGACGACCTCATGCGGCGCCAATCCGTCGCCTTGGCGGACACGCTGCGCTACGCAGCGCAGCACGTCCCGTACTATCGTCGCACCTGGGGCCGCGCGCTCGATGTGCCGGGCGAAGCCCGCGACACCCTGGTGACGTTGCCGTTCCTCACCAAGCGTGATCTGCAGGACGCAGCCGCTGAACTGGTCGCCGAGCAGCGGCCCCGGCGCGTCACACGCAAAACGACCGGAGGGTCTACCGGCCAGGCGGTGACGCTTCTCAAGGATCGCGACGCCACAGCTCGCGAAATGGCAGCGACGTGGTTGGGCTATGGCTGGTTCGGCGTGAAGATCGGCGATCGTGCCGTCCGGTTCTGGGGCCAGCCATTCTCGCGGCAACGCCGGCTGCGGTTCGCGGCGGCGGATTTCGCGATGCATCGCATCCGGTTCTCGGCATTCGCGTTCGATTCGGCGGATCTGCGCGCGTACTGGGACCGCTGCGTCCGTTTCAGGCCGGATTACTTATACGGCTACGTGTCCATGTTGGATGCGTTCGCGTCGCACTTGATCGACTCCGGTGTCGACGGCCGGCAACTCGGCTTGAAGCTCGCCGTGACGACCGCTGAAGTCCTCTCCGAACCACAGCGCGCTCGACTCCACCGGGCGTTCGGATGCCCAGTCCAGAATGAGTACGGGTGCGGCGAGGTTGGACCGATCGCGTACGAATGCCCGAGCGGGGCGCTGCATGTCATGGTCGACCACGTATTCGTCGAGCTGCTGGGACCCGGAGATCGTCCTGCTGGCCCGGGAGAAAGCGGTGAAGTGGTCGTCACCGATCTTGCGAACCGAGCCATGCCGCTCATCCGCTATCGCCTGGGCGACTTCGCCGTGGCGGGCAGCGGGCCGTGCCCCTGTGGGCGCGGCTTCCCGACACTCCAGCGGATCTGGGGGCGGGAATACGACTTCGTCGAGACGAGCGAAGGCCGCCGCTTTCACGGCGAATTCTTCATGTATCTGTTCGAGGAGCTGCAGCAGCAGGGAATCGGCGTTGCGCAGTTTCAGGTCGTGCAGGAAGGGCCGGCCGATCTCGCGATCGCGCTCCTCAGTCCCACGGAACCCAGTGCCGAGCAGATCGCGCATTTGCGCGGCCGCATCGAGCGCCACCTCGGCCCGATGCGGATTGCGTTTACGCGCGTGGACCGCCTCGAGCGCGCTCGCTCGGGCAAGATGGCCGTGATTGTGAACCGTTGGCGCAAGCCCGCGGCTGCCCGCTAGGGATTGGCCTGCACCGCCTCGAAACGCGCGCTCTTCACGAGCCCGATCGCCAATGCAATGAGCACGTAGAGCATGTCCGCGTAGCCGAGCGACAGGAAGAACGAACCGACGGCGAATCCGACGAGAGCTGCCATTAGACTCTGCGCGAGACGCGAGACCTCCCCGCCGCCTCCCCAGGTCGCCCGTAACGCGCGTCGCGCGAGGCGTCGCAGCGACATCAACGCGGTGATGATCATCCCGAGGTAAAGCAGTAACCCGGGAAACCCCAGCTCCGCCCCCACCTGCACGTAGGTATTGTGCGCGGCACCCCACCATACGCCGATGCCACGCTCCTGCAGTCTTGCCATCGGCGAGAGCGTGCCCTCGGCGACGGGAAAATTCCGCATGCCGACACCGAACAGCGGTTGCTCCGCCATGTAGCCGATCCCGCGTTTCCAGATTCTCACGCGGCCCGTCTCGGATGTCACGTTGTAATCCTTCTCGAAGTGGACGATCGTCTGCATCTGGGTCCAGTACTTGTCACTGGCCGTCCCCAACACCACGACGAGTATCACGACGAGTCCCGCCAGCCGGGAGCGGGCAGGGATGGTCGTCATCCCTATGAGGACAAACGCTGCAACTGCGAGGAATGCGAGGAACCCTCCACGCGAGCCCGAGCGAATCAGTCCGATCGCCAAGACCACTAAGCCCGCAACAGCAAGCAGCCGCCAGAGGAGGCGGCGTTGTCCCAGTATGAAGTACAACCCGAGCGGCATTGCCGTCGCGATCAACGTGGCGAGATCGTTCGCGTCGTACGTATAGAGGTCGCCAAGGCGCCAGTTGTCGCCGCTCCCAAGTTGAAACCGAGAGAGGACGACGAGCACGTATGCAACCGTCACGCCAAAGTAGACCAGGATAAAACGCTCGATGTCCCGCGAACTGCGCACGCTGGCGGCCAGGACGATGGCCATGATGACCGTGCGGGCGAAGTCGGTCCAGGCTCCGAAGGCCAGTCCCTGGTTCAATGCGGCCGGTACGGAGAGGGCTCCCCACACCACGATGCCCAGCAGGCAGACGGTCGTGCGCGATCGTAACAGACGGACCCGCCGCCGGCGCGACTCCTGGAGCAGAAACAGCGCGATCGACATCACGGCGGCCACGAGCGCCGGCTTGAAGTACAGCAAGATCGGAAACACCTCGTGGATCCGACCGACGGCGGTCGCGAGGTACACGGCAAGGCACGTGAGTAACAGGTCCCAACCGGGTGTCTGTGCAGGCGGAGGAGGGGATATATGCTCGGGACTCTGGTATCGCGTGGCCACGCGCATCGTTCGTGCAAGAGGGGAGCCATGACGACGCGACACGGACCTTGTTGTATCCACGCAACACCCCGGGTATTTCCCGGAGATTCTGTGGCACGGAACCGATAGCCACGGCCGGGCCCGCATGTTGCGTTGGCCAGTGGTACACATGCGTATTCTGGTCACCGACGGCAACGAGCGCGTAGCGCTCGCCGTGGCTCGATCTCTAGTCCGGAGCGGACATGCCGTGAGCGTGACAGCGCCCACCAGGCTGTCTCTGGCAGGCGTGTCGCGCGGAATCCGGTCGCACGCCCTGAGGGCCGATCCGCTCGGCGACCCGGCCCGCTATGCCGCCGAGGTGGGGCGCCTCGCCCGGGAAGAGGGTGCGGACGTCTTGCTGCCGATGACAGATGAGTCGGTCGAGGCGGTGCTCGAGTATCGCGCCAGTATCCCGGCGGACATCACCGTGCCGTTTCCCGACCTCGAAACGTTTCGCGTCGCCTCGGACAAAGCGCGCTTGCTGGCGCTCGCCGCAGCGAGTGGCTTCGGCATTCCCGAGACCCGTGTCATCACGGGACCCGCTTCCGCCGACGAAGTCATGTCTGACCCCTCGTTCTTTCCGGCCGTGTTGAAGCCACATCGCTCCGTGGTTACCGACCGAGCGGTTCGCCGCAAGACCCAGGTGACTTGGGTCGCGGATCCAGCGGCCTGCCGTCGCGCGCTGGCTGCATTGCCTCAGGCGGCCTTTCCGGTGCTGCTGCAGCGACCCGTATCCGGTGTCGGAGAAGGGTTTTTCGCGCTTCGCTGGGGAGGACGGATGATTGCCATGTTCGCCCACCGCCGTCTGCGCGAAAAGCCTCCAGCGGGAGGGGTCAGCGTGTATCGCGAAAGCATCGCGCTCGACGACGCACTCATGCGAGCGGGCGTTCGTCTGTTGGACGCGCTGGACTGGCAAGGTGTGGCGATGGTCGAGTGCAAGCGAGACGGAGCGACCGGCCGACCCGTGGTTATGGAGGTGAACGGTCGATTCTGGGGATCCTTGCAGCTGGCCATCGATGCCGGGGTCGATTTCCCGACGCTCCTCGTGCGCTGCGCGTCGGGTGAACAGGTGCCCGAATGTCGTGACTACCGTCTTGGGGTCCGAAGTCGCTGGTTTTGGGGCGACGTGGACCATCTCTACCTACGCCTGCGCGACGGGCGACTTGGCTCGAGTCTTCGCGCACTACTCGATTTTCTTCGCGTCCGGCCCGGTCGCGACCGTTCGGAAATCGCGCGGTGGCGTGATCCCGCACCATTCGTCGTCGAAACCCTCCAATGGCTACGCATTCTCCCGCACGGGATGTAGGGACGGCCGTTCCGATCCAGCCGGCGGGAGGCCTCGCAAGGGTCTCGCGCTCCTCCCTTGCGGAGGCACTCGGCATTGGTGCCAACGTCTGGGACGGGCTGGTGGCGGGCGGTTCATCGTCACCGTTCATGAGTTGGGCGTGGCACCGGGCCTGGGCGGACTCTGCGTCCCCCTCTGAGGTTCGGGCTAGCGAGGTCCTAAAGCTGTGCGGCGACGACGGATCGCTGCGGGCCGTGCTACCCGTTCGCGTTGGCCGCGAGCGGTATCGCCGGATGAACGTGCGTGCGCTGACGTGGGCCATTGGGGATGCCGGCTGTCCGGATGAGCTCGACCTGCCCGCACTTCCTGAAGCCGACATGCAGCTACTGGCGGCAAGCCTGGACGCCCTGCCCTGGCAGATCATCATCCTCAGCAATCTTGCGGATGATGCGCCGCAGGCGACACGCCTTCGCGACGCGCTCGCCGCGCGTGGCCACGCGGTGCGGCAACGTCGTCTCTGGCGCTGTCCGCAGCTGACGCTTCCCGCGTCGTGGGAAGAGTACCTCGCAAGCCTCAGTCCGAACCGGCGCCAGATCCTCCGTCGCAAGGAACGCAGCCTGCGGCGAGATCACACGGTGGAGCTCGTTGATTACGAGGGAGACCGCCTCGATCTGGGGTGGCGCCATCTGATCTCGCTGCACGAGCAACGGTGGGAAGGTCCCGGGGCCTTCACCGATCCGCGCATCGCGCGACTGCAACGACAGTTCGCTGGCGAGATGGCTCGGCAACAGCGCCTCTGGCTTACGACGCTCGATGTGGACGGCCAACCCGCCGCCGCGTGGTATGGGTTTACGTCCGAGAGCACGGTCTACTTCTACCAGGGGGGCCGCGATCCGCGCCGGGAGCGCGACAGCGTCGGGCTCGTGCTGATGGGACATATGGTGCGGCGCGCGATCGAGCGCGGCTTCCGGACGTTCAACTTCCTGCGTGGAGACGAGGCCTACAAGCGACAATGGACGTCGTCATCCCGCACGACCCGTGAGATGGTCGTCTTTCGTCGGGGCTGGAGTGGATTGGCGCTCCGCGCCCTCGAAGCGGTCGCGGGCCTCCGAGGCGGGAGAGGCGGGACGGGCGGGGGGGGCGGGGGGGGCGGGGGGGGCGGTGGCGATGGCTGACGACATTGTCGTAATCGTCTCGCTCGACACGGAGGAGGACAACTGGAACCGCAGCCGCACCGACGTGACCGTTGCCAACATTCGCGAGCTGCGACGGCTGTCGCGCGTGTTTACCCGTTGGGGCGTGCGGCCTACGTATTTCACCGCCTATCAGGTGGCGATCGATCCCTGCGCCGTGCAGGTGATGCGAGAGGTCGCAAACGATAGTGGCGGCGAGATTGGCGCCCACCTGCATCCGTGGAACACGCCTCCGCTCCTAGAGGAGTTCGTGCCGCGGAACTCTATGACGAAGAACCTGCCGCCTGACTTGCAGCTGGCCAAAATCCGCACGCTCACGCGTACGCTGGAAGAGGCATTCGGAAGATCGCCAACCTCATTTCGCGCCGGTCGGTATGGCATCGGTCCGGATACGATTGCCGCGCTCGTCTCCTGCGGCTATCGCGTCGATTCGAGCGTCAGTCCGTTTGTCAGCCTCGAGGGCGTGGATGACGGCCCGCGGTTCGTCGGCGCACCCATCGTTCCCTATCGCCTCGCGCCGCACGGTGACGTGCGGCAACCCGTTCCGGATGGGCCGCTCATCGAGGTGCCGCTGTCCTATGGCTTCAATCGCGGGCCCTTCGGCTTCTGGGATCGTACGCGACGGGTACTCGAAGCGAGACCGTTGCGCTGGCTGCACCTGGCCGGCCTCGCCGCTCGCGCTGGATTCGGCCGCCGAGTGAGCCTCAGTCCGGAGTACCACCCGGTGGCGGACATGCTCACGTTGTCGAAGCAGCTGCTGGGCCATGGCGCGCGTCATTTGCACGTCAGCTGGCACACGCCAAGTCTCAAGCCCGGGCTCAGTCCATTCGCGGCGACGGCGGCGGACGTCGACCGTCTGTACGGATCGATCGAAGCGTATTTCGAGGGGTTGGCAGGCCTGGCGACGTTCAGGTTTGTGACCGTCAGCGAGGCGGCGGCGGCCCTCCTGGTAACGAGGGGGGACGCACCTGTTGCGGCCATGCAACGCCCGCCCCTACCGACGTGCAGTCCTGCCGCAGCGTGCGATGGCATAACACGTGCTCCCCCGGATGCCCGCCCCAGACGATCCGCCACATAGGGAGATCCGTGTTCAAGAGCATCGGCAGTAACTGGGTCGTGACGCTCGCCAGTGTGGTCGTCGTGTATTTCCTCACCCCGTTCACGATTCATCGCCTAGGCGACGACGGGTACGGGACGTGGAACCTCATCAACGCGATCACGGGGTACCTGGGGCTGATGGTCTTAGGCGTACCGATGGCGTCGGTTCGATACTTCTCCCAGCACATCGCCAAAGGCGACCAGGCGAAGCTGAACGAAACGATCGGCAGCTGCACGGCGCTGTATCTGCTGCTCGGGGGAATCGCTCTGCTGGCGGGCTCAGCGCTCTATTTCGTCTTCATCCGGAGCTACCACATCCCCGGCGCCCTGCACGGTGATGCGCGAGTGGCATTCGCTCTGGTCGTCGTCTTCGTCTCGCTCGGTTTTGTCGCGCTCCTGCCCAATGGCATCCTCTCGGCGCATGAGGATTTCATTCCGCGCAACGCGGTGCGGCTCTGGGGGCTGCTGCTGCGTGCCGTCCTGACGTTCGGCCTGCTGATGCTGCAGGCGTCGCTGACGATGCTGGCGCTCGTCCAGCTCGTGTGCATGGCATTCGACTTCTGGCTCTGCTGGTTGATCATCAAGCGAAAGTATCCGGCAACGCGCATCCGCCTTGCCGACTTCGACTGGCGCATGACGCGCTCCATTTTTGCCTTCAGCGTCTATGTCCTGGTCCTCAACGCCGGGGCTCGGCTCTCGTTCGAGACCGACTCGATCGTCATCGGCGGATACATGAACGTGGGGTCGATACCGTACTTCACCGTCGCCAACAGCTTCATCATTTATCTTATGGAATTCCTCATTTCCATCGCGGCCGTCGTCATGCCGACGGCCACGCGCCTGCAGACGCTAGGCAAAAAGGGGGAGCTGCGCGAGATCTTCTTGAAGTGGTCCAAGATTGCGCTCTCGCTGACGATGGCTGCCGGCCTCTTTCTCATCGTGCTCGGCCCCAGATTCATCGCCTGGTGGATCGATCCGTCGTTTGAGCGACCGGCTGGATCAGTCCTACAGATTCTCATGCTGTCGTATCTGATCTTTCTGCCGGTGCGCGGCGTCGCATTGCCGATGCTGATGGGGCTTGGGAAAGCGGGCCTGCCGACGATCGGATTCCTCGTCGCCGGTATCATGAACGTGGGGCTGAGCATTGCCCTCGTGCGCCCACTCGGCCTTGCCGGCGTCGCCCTTGGCACCGCTATCCCCAACGTGCTGTTCGCCATCGTGGTTTTTGCGCAAGCGTGCCGTGAGCTCGACGTTTCGGTCGGGACCTTCTTCCGCTACGTCGTCCCGCGCGCCGTGCTCGGTGCCCTGCCGGCCCTCGCCGTCCTTTTGTGGTTCAAGCTCGAGCTGGACGTTCGCGGACTGGCCGCGCTCGCAGCCGCCGGAGTCGCCATGGTAGTGGTGTTCGCGGCGACTTGCATCTTCTTCGTGTATCGCAATGACCCGTATCTCAATCTGCGGGCATGGCTGCCGGGACGGCGGGTCCCGGATCGCGCATGACCACCGTGATACTCCTGGCCGCGCTCGTAGGCGCCCTGCTCACCGCTGAGCTCGTTGCCCGGTGGTGGATTCGACGCGGGACACGGTACTGCGTGTGGCCGCCAGGGATGCGACTCGAGGTGCGGCAAGATCCTGGCCTCTTCCCCGAGGTCGAGCCCCGTGTACGCTTCGACGTAAATGCCGACGGTGAGCGTGGCAGCGAGGTCGACGCGAGCGAAGACGGCTTGTTTCGGATCCTCGTCGTCGGCGGAAGCTCCGTCGAGTGTTACGCGCTCGACCAGGCGACAAGCTGGCCGGGAGTGCTTGAACGTCTGCTCAATCGTTCGGAGCCGCTAGCGGCACTCGGTGCTCGGCGCGTGCATGTGGGCAACATCGGTCATTCCGGAGTTGGTGCGGCTGAGCTCGACGTGATTCTCGAGCGCGTCTTGCCGAACTATGAGCGGCTCGACGCGATTGTCGTCATGGTGGGTGCCAGCACCGCCTACCACTGGCTCGAGGACGGCGCTCCGCCGGCGCAGGCGCCGTTTGTCGTTCCTGAGGGGCTGATGTTCGCCCAACATCCGCTGCAGCAATTCGGCTGGAAGCCCCAGGCCTGGGCGCTCGCCGAGCTCGTCCGTCGCTTGCGACAAGGGTGGCTGCATCCTCGGGAAGTGAAGGAGAAGGTTGGGGCATGGGTCGTGGCATGACGGAAAATGCGCGCCGCGGCGCAGGAGTTTCGAACTTCGGTACCCGACATGAGCGCGGTGCTGGAGCACTTCGAGCACCATTTCCGGCGGTCGCTGCGTTGTGCGACGGCACGTGCGTCGCGCGTACTCGTCTTGCGCCAGCCCTGGTTCGAGAAGGACTATACCAAAGAAGAATCCGCACGGTTCTGGCATGGTGGAATCGGGAAGCCATGGAAGGAAAAGGTCAACGTGTATTTCAGCCTCCCGGTGATCAATCGTCTCCTGAGTGAGATCGATGCGCGCGTCGTGGCGGTGGCCGACGAGCTTGGCCTGCGTCATCTCAATCTGCGGCCGCTGATGAACCAAGGACTGCGTCATTTCTACGACCACGATCAC
>Ga0307312_10002300_pt1 | contig 10004 bp, 13 predicted proteins | sample ER_DNA_202_FD_194489 | JGI IMG/M metagenome (GOLD analysis project Ga0307312, IMG submission 194489) | Bulk soil microbial communities from the East River watershed near Crested Butte, Colorado, United States - ER_DNA_202 | ecosystem: Environmental > Terrestrial > Soil > Floodplain | place...
GGAAGCACGAAGGGAGGTGAGTCCTTTGTTGAAGCTCTTCGCATTCGCGCAGGCTAACTTTGCCGCCGCAGCCGCCGAGCTGCGCAAGCGCGAGGAGGGCCAGACGATGGCGGAGTACGGCGTCGTGCTGGCAGTGATCACTCTTGCGGTGATCGCCGCGATCACGCTGCTTTCGGGCAACGTGCGCAACGCAATCACGAGCGTCGCCAACATTCTCCCGGGCAGCTGATCATGAGGGAGATGTACGAAAGCCTGCGCCCGAAAGAGGTGCGGATGTTCCACTGGAGCGCGGCCGCAGCAGCGGCCGCGCTCTGGTTCTCGATCGCCTGGCGCGATGCCTGGGTTCTCTTGCTCTTGCCGATGATCGGCGGCTGGTTCGTCTTCCTCGTCCGCCGCAACCGCCGCATCGACCCGATGGGTCACGGCGACTACGACGACGACGCTGACCTGCTCTAGATCAGCGCTGCGATCTTGCGCAGATCGCGGACGAACTCCTCGAACTGCACGTCTCGATCCTCGGCGCGCAGAATCGACGAGGGATGGACGGTGGCGATCGTCTTCTCCGCGAGCGGCGACTCGACGAGTTCGCCCCGCTGCCGCGAGACGCGGAAGTCGCGGCCGAGGAGTGCCTGCGCCGCCGTGGCCCCCAGGCAGACGAGCACGCGCGGCTTCAGAACGGCGACCTCGGCGTCAAGCCATGGGCGGCAGGCGCCGATCTCCTTCCAGTTCGGCTTCTGGTGGATGCGTCGCTTGCCCTGGGACTTCCACTTGAAGTGCTTGACGACGTTCGTCACGTAGACCTGCTCGCGGTCGATGCCGGTTTCCTCGAGCGCCTGGTCGAGCAACTTCCCGGCCGGGCCGACGAAGGGCCGGCCTTCGAGGTCCTCCTGGTCACCGGGCTGCTCCCCGACGAAGACCACGTCGGCCTTCGCGGAGCCCTCGCCGAACACGGTCTGCGTTCCGGTTTCCCAGAGCGGGCAGGCCTTGCACCCCGCTGCGGCTTCGCGCAGCTTCTTCACCGTCGGCCGCTCGGGTATCAGCGGAGCGGCGGTACCGTCGTTGTCGCCGTCGATCGTGAGCTGGCTCACGCCTGAAGGAATACCCCGAAGCCGACGCTACGAGGCCTCGTCGCGGCGCCGTGGCCGAGAGGTTAGGCAGAGGCCTGCAAAGCCTCGTACAGCGGTTCGAATCCGCTCGGCGCCTTTTCGCTCGCCTCGGCGTAGGATTGACGAATGTGGCTTGCTGCGCTGTTCGCTTCGGCGGCATGTCTCGCGACTCCCGTCCACGGTGACGCGGTCAGGGCAGGCCCGTTCGCTGGCTACGTGGCGCCGCAGTACGACGTCATCCGTGGGCGGTTCCGGCTCCACGTCGGCGAGTATCGAGATCGGGCCAGGGGCCTGTCTCAGAAAATCCCCTGGTTCATCTCACGGAGGTATCGGATCGGGGCGACAACGAGGGTCGTCGGCCGGCGCTTGGGCTTAGTCCCGGGCCGGTTCACGGACGTTCTCCATCAGACGTCCTCTTTGAGCAATCCTCGCCAGTGGGTCTTCCCGTCCGCGTTCAGCCCACCCAGCGCGGGTTGCTGGCGGCTGACGTTCACAAGCGGCCGTGTCCAAGGCCGGCTGACCGTCCTCGTCAGCAACAAGCCCTAGCTAGGTCTCCCGACGGTTACTCGCCCGGAGGCGCCGCTACCGAGTCCCGCAGCAGCTTCGCGTATGGAATCCCGGTCCTGAGATCCGTGTAGACGGCCCGGTAGTAGGTCGTCTCCGTGCGTGCCGGCTCGACCGCGCTGAACTCGCCCCCGGCGCCGAGCTTGAGCGTCGCTGCGACCTCGCGGCGCGTCTTCCTGTGCTCGCGGTAGATCGTCACCTTGCCGCCACGGCCGCCCTGGACGTGGCCGGTGAGGAGCATGCTGCCGTCCGCCCGCTGCTCCGACTCGAGGGTCACGTGCACCGGCAACGAGCGCGTCCGGAACCACGACAGCCCCTCGGGTCGCGAGAGCAGCAGGTCCTGCGCACCGCTCGGCGCCTCGGCGATGTCGGTCAGCCGGCCATCCAACTCGCTCCCGTTCGGTCCGGAGACCGTTGCCGCCCACACCGTGTCGGCTGCCGGGAAGGCAAACGAGACGTCGTTGCCCGAAACCCATTCGTTGGCTGCTACCTGCGGGCCGTGCGGGGTCATCACGAGGCCGGCGGAAACGCCTCGCTCGGAAACGATGTCCTCGGTGATCTCGCTGCCGTGCCGTGCGAGCGTGACCGGGAAGCCTCCGTAGATCGACCCGGGAAAGGCCTCGCTCCAGGACGCGTAAACGACGCTGCCTCGCCCGCGCGCGGCGAACATCGGCCCGATCGGGAAGCCGCCGCGACCACCGGAGAGAAATTCGCCGATCCACGTCTTGTTCCGCGGCATCCATTCGATCGTGCCAACGACGCCGCTGACCCCGTAGGTCTCGACGACGTGGATGCGGCCGTTCGGCATCATCACCGGCGCTGCGGGTGGGGGCGTGTAGCTCTTCGGCCAGCCCCCGGCGGTCACCCGCTGGGTGTGCGCCTTGCGACCGTCGAGCCTCGCCAGAATCAGCTGGCTGTAGAGGCTGCGCGAATGCCAGTGCGTGAACGCGACGATGGGCTTGCCGCGCCGGTCGAGCGTGAGCCCGGGCCAGCCGAGGGTGATGTCCGTATCGAGGCGCCCGGTCAGCCTGGTCTTAAGCCAACGCTTCCCTTGCTGGTGGATCACCGTCAGGCTCCGGTCGCCACGCGCGAGGACGACGGCCACCGGGCCGGCCACGCCGGCGTCGAAAGCTGCGAGCGTCGCGCCCCGTCCGACCGACGCGACCGGCTGTTGGCGCCAGCGCCCGGGAGCCGTCCGCCGCGTGATCACGAGCTGGCTGCCTCGGACGAAGCCGACGACCGGCGCGCCACGCGGCGTCACCGTCACGAGTCCGTCCGGAACCTTCGCAACGAGTTCCGCCGAAGCGCTCCCAGTCACCGCCAAGCCGATCGTGGCGATGACGACGAGCAACTTCATGGCGCGAGACTACCTCGGCGGGCGGTCCGCGTCGACCCGCCGCGCTAGGATCCGGCGGCGGGGTCGCGTTCGAAAACCGAAGGAGAAAAATGGAGCTTTGCGCGAAGATCGACGAGGCCCGGGAGCGCTGGGACGTTCTCAAGCATCCGTTCTACGAGCGCTGGGAGTGCGGCGAACTGACGCAGCGCGAGCTCGCTTTCTACGCCGGTGAATATCGGCACGCCGTCGTGGCGCTGGCTCGCGCAGCCGCCAGCGCCGGTGAGGCGGAGCACGCACGCGAAGAGGCAGAGCATGTCGCCCTCTGGGACGACTTCGCGGCAGCTGTCGAGGCGCCGCTCGATCGCACGCCGACGATCGAGACTTCCGCTTGTGCAGCTGCCTGGTCGCCCGCCGAGCGCTTCCGTGCCCTCTCAGTCCTCTATGCGATCGAGTCGGCACAGCCGGCGATCTCGCAGACGAAGCTGGCCGGCCTGGTCGAGCATTACGGCTTCGACGCCGACGACCCGGCAGCGGAGTACTTCCGCCTGCACGCCGAGCGTGACATCGAGCATGCACGCGAGGCCCGGGAGGCTTTGGCGGAGGCACCGCCGGCGCTCACCGCCGAGCTTGTTGCCGTCGCCGAGCGCGCCCTCGAGGCGAACTGGCGCTTGCTCGACGGAGTCGAGCGCGCGGCCTAAGCCATGGCGACAATCGGGGTTGTCGGTCTCGGTGCCATGGGGGCGCGGATCGCCGGCCGGCTCGCCGACGCCGGTAACGACCTCGTCGTCTGGAACCGCGGCCCCGCCAGGGCGAAGCCGCTCGTCGAGCGCGGCGCGATTGCCGCGGAGACTCCGGCCGAGGCTGCACGGAAGGCCGAGGCGGTGATCACGATGGTCGCCGATCCCGCCGCGCTGGCGGCCGTGACCGAAGGGCCTGACGGCCTCGTCGCCGGCGCAGCGGATGGTACGACCGTGATCCAGATGTCGACCGTCAGCCCGGCTGCGACCGAGCGGCTCGCTTCCCAGCTCCCCGGCGACGCCATGCTGGACTCACCCGTGCTGGGCAGCGTCGGCGAGGTCGAGGCCGGCACGCTGAAGGTGTTCGTCGGCGGCGAAGATGCCCTGGCCGCGCGCTGGTCGCCGCTGCTTTCGAGGCTCGGCACGGTCATGCACGTCGGCCCGATCGGCGCGGGCACGGCGGCGAAGCTCGTCGCGAACACGACCCTGGTCGGGATCATCGGCGTCCTCGGCGAGGCGCTTGCAATCGGCCAGGCGGTCGGGCTCCCGAGGGAGCGCACCTTCGAGGTCCTGGGCGTGACGGCGCTCGCCGACCAGGCGGAACGCCGTCGGGCGGCGGTTGAGAGTGGCGACTATCCGCCGCGCTTCGCGCTGCGCCTCGCGCGCAAAGACGCCGACCTGATCCTCGAGACCGCGGAGAAGCATGGGGTGGACCTCCGAGTGGTCAAGGGCGCCCAGGAGTGGCTTGCCGACGCCGAGGCGGCCGGGCTGGGCGACGCCGACTATTCGGCGGTGCTCGCCAGGATCCTCGAGAGCCAGGAGGCGAGCTCGGACAAGTAACCGGGATCGATCGTGTGCGGCAGCGGGTACTCCCGGTAGAGGACGTCGGCTCCGGCCGCCTCGAGCGTCTCCTTCGCTCGACGGCTCCACTCCACCGAGATCACCGGGTCGAGCGTTCCGTGGCCGATCGCAATCGGCGGGAACGGCGGCGTCAGGTCGAGCTCGAACCCGTCGACCTCGGGGATGAAGCCACTGAGCCCGATCAGGCCGGCCGGTCGCTGCCGTCCTTTACCGAGCCCGAGCGCGTAGGTCATCACTGCACCCTGGGAAAAGCCGCCGAGGACAGTGCGCTCCTGCGACACGCCGGTCTCGTCCGCAAAAGCGGCGAGCCATTCGCCGGCGAGCTCGTAGGTCGGCTCGAACGTCTGCTTGTCGGGGCGTCCGATCTCCTGGACGGCGTACCAATGCGCGCCGCCGGGCGGCATGGACAGCGGCCCGCGGGGCGTGGCGCCGACCAGCCGCCGCTCCGGGTCCAGGTAGTCGATCAGCGGGAAGAGGTCGTTCTCGTCGGCGCCGCGCCCGTGGAAGAGCACGAGCGCGCCCTCAGGTTCACCCGCCGCCGGTCTGAGCCGGTGCGCGAGCGACTCGAGCCCGCTCACCGCGTGGCGGCGGTCTCGCGCGGGTTGGGCAGCGGCGTCAGGACCGGTTCCACCTGCGCGCGAAGATGCTCGAAGTCGGGCGGCAGCGAAAGCCGCTCGCCGAGGTGCTCGGCGGGCTCGTCGGTCGCGAAGCCAGGCCCGATCGTTGCAATCTCGAAAAGCACTCCGCTCGGCTCGCGGAAGTAGATCGACTTGAAGTAGAAGCGGTCGATGATCGGCGTCACATGCGCGCCCGCGCCGGCAACTCGCTCTCGCCAGGCCTCGTGCTCGTCCAGCGGGGACGCCCACGCGACATGGTGCACGGTCCCGGCCCCGCCGATGCCCGGGTTCTCGGGCGCCTGGTCATACTCGTAGAAACCGCCGCGGCGCTCGCCGCGCGCCTCCCACGTCTCGCCGTCCCGAGAATCGAACTCGAGTGTCTCTTCGAGGAACGCGCGGCTGCGCCCTGGGTCGGCCGAGAAGGCCCGGACGCCGTCGAAGCCCTGCAGGGCCAGCTCGGCCGGAATCTCCGGATGCTGGGCGATCAGCGGCTCGTCCTTCCTCTCGACCACGGCGAGCTCGTGGCGCAGGCCTTCTGGATCCGTGAACGTGAGGCTGCCCTCTTCCCGCGAGAGCATGTGGTTGTCGAGCCGCTTCTGCCAGAAATCGAGCGCTTCCTCGGAGGCGAGGCGCCAGCGCACGGTGTACACCATCCCGGCGCCGGCGCGGCCTTGCCGAGCGCCCGGGTACTCGAAGAAGGTGATGTCGGAGCCGGGGTCGCCCTGCTCGTCCGCGTAGAAGAGGTGGTAGACGGTCGGATCGTCCTGATTGACGGTCTTCTTCACGAGCCTCAGCCCGAGGACGCCGGCATAGAACTCGACGTTCCGGGGAGCGTCCGCGGTGATCGCGGTGACGTGGTGGACGCCTTCGAGCTTCATCACCGCTCAACCTACCCTTCCGCGTCGAGCTTGCGCAGCCACTCCTCGCCTGCCGCCCGCCCCTCAGGCGTGCCGAGGAAATGCTCCAGCGGGACATGCACGAACGCGCAGCGAGCCTGGGCGAGAATCTCGTCGCCGTCGACGATCTCACCCGAGATGTGGACGCGTCGGCCGTGTTCGTCGTCGACTCGCGATTGGATCAGGAGCTCGGTGTTGATCGGCACCGGCCTGCGGAAGTGCACGAAGAGCCGCCCGGTCACGGTGGGGAATCGGTACCAGCTCGCCAGCAGGCCGCATGCCTCATCCAATGCCGCGGCGACGAGGCCGCCGTGGACGAGGCCCGGCGCCGCCTGGTGGCCATCGTTGAACTCGAGATAGGACTCGTACTCGGTCAGCCCCTCCTGCTCGGGTCGCACCAGATGAATGCCGTTCGGGTTATCCCCGCAGCCCCAGCACGCAGGGTCGTGGTGTGGCGGCACCCGGGGCGGGTCGCTCAGCGCAGCCCGCCGCGTTCGTGGTGGGCCCGGAAGAACTCGTGCGAGCCGGCGGTCGCCATCGCCGCCGAGGCGGAGATCTCGAGCGCGAGTGTCGCCGCGGCGACGATCTGGGCGAACCGGTAGACCTTGCCGGCGCCCGCACAGTCCATCAGCGCGAGCCAGGAGCGGGCATAGGGGAGAGTCGTACCGCCGCCGACCGTTCCGACCTCGAGCCCGGCCAGCCGGATCGTGCAATTGAGACCGCCTTCGACGCGCTTGCCGGTTCCGTGGGCCATCGAGCTGGTGCCGATCATCCCCAGGTCCTGGCCCGTCGCGGCAAAGATCGCTGCGATCGCCGAGGCGGGGGTGAAGGCGACCGACTGCATGCCCGAGGCGACGGCGCCGTGCGTGCCCGCCCACGAGAGCTCGAGTAGGTCGTCGATCGAGGTGCGCAGCACGCGGCGGACGGCTTCCTCGCTCAGCGTGCACTCGGCGATCACGGTCTTGCCGTGCCCGCCGCGCTCGAAGTAGCGGTGGGACGGCTTCTTGTCGCCGCCCATGTTGGCTTCCAGGATCGCGCGCTGGGGCTTCACCGGAGCCTGCTCCATCACATACCCCATGTTCAGTGCGTACGAGTTGCGGGTCATCATGTTCGGCCCGCAGGCGTCGCCGGTCGTGAACGCCCACATGACATGGCACATCGGGCCGACGACGTGTGTCTCGACCTCGCGGAGCTTCGCGTACTTGGACAGCGCGGGATCGGCTTCGACGCGCTCGGCGAGCCACCGACGCATCTCCGCCACGTGCGCGTCCAGGAAGCGGGAGAGCGTGACCGCCTCCTCCGCCGAGCCGCAGACGAAGCAGGAGGCGCGGGTGATTCGGTCGCGCAGCACGAACGTCTTGAAGCCGCCGGACTCCGAGACGGCGCGCGCGCCGCGGTACAGCGAGAGCGAGAGCCCGCCCTCGGTGTGGGCGAGCGGCACGTAGACCTGGTCGCCGGTTCGCGCGGTCTCGGTGACGCGGCCGAAAGGCTCCTCGAGCTCGTACTCGCCGAGCTCGATCTCGAGTGGGCCGATCACAGATACGGGGATCACCGCCACGCCCGTGACGGCCTCCTGGGCCTTTGCGAACGGCGTGAGGTCGTGCGAGAAGACCTCACCGTCCTGGGTCAAATCACGCAGCGCGTCCTGACGGCTCTTGATCGAGTCGGGATCGTTCTTGCGGGGCCAGCGCCGCAGTTCCACGGACGGGAGCTTACGGAGGGTTAATCTCCGGCGGATGGCGACCGAGCAGGTAGTCGAGCAGCAGCACGAGGATCCGGGCGCGTACGCGGGCGTCCTGCGTTTCTACGAGCTGGCAAAGCGCGCGGAATGGCAAGTGCGCGACCTGCCGTGGGGCGAGATTCCTCCGATACCGGAGACCAAAGGAACCCCGCAGAAGGTGGCGCGGCGCCGGGACATGTGGCGGTCGGTCGTCACGCAGCAGCTCCAGGCGGACGAGCTCGCCTGCGAGATGGCCTCCCAGCTCCTGAACATCGCGCCCGACCACGAGGCGAAGCTCTACTACTCGACGATGGTGCAGGACGAGTCGCGCCACACCGAGTGCTGGTTGCGGCTCGCGGGGGAGATCGGCGGCACCGGCGAGCGCGATCCGCACCTCGACACGCTCGCCCACATGACGCTCGAGGCAGACACGCTCGAGGAGAAGGTTTTCCAGATGCAGGTCTTCTACGAGCGGCTGATCATCTCCCGCTTCCGGCTGATCGCCAGGGCCTCGCGGGGCACGCTGCTCGAGGACGTGTGCAACCGCCTGACTACGGATGACGGGATCCACCATGGCGCCGGGATGGCCTACGAGAAGGTCCTGCTCGAGAACGCCTCCAAGCAGACGAAGCAAAAGCTCGTCGACGCCGCCAACCGCCTCTTGCCGACCTTCGTCGAGCACGCGCTCTGGCGGCCTAAGGAAAGGGCGTTCATCGGCCGCGCGATGCACGCGCGCGACATCGAGCGGCTGAAGGAGGACCTCGAGATCGGGGTCAAGCTCGCCCAGTCGCTCGGTCTCGACGTCTCCGAAGTAGAGCTCCCGGTTTGATGCGCGCAGCTACGCACAAACCGTGGCAGAACGGTCGCGCCGGCAAAGCCGGCACGACCTCCAAACGGCATCGCAAGCGACGCCTCGGCGAAGTTCAGCTTCCGGTCTAACCGCATGGCGACGCTGATGGAAGGGCCGCCACTCGCGGCCCGGATTCGCGCCGAGGTCGCCGAGGAGGTCAAGGACCTCGGCCGGCTCGGGCTCGTGACGCTCCAGGTGGGGGAGGACCCCGCCTCGACGATCTACCTGCGACGCAAGCACGAGGCTGCCCAGGAGGCCGGGATCGAGTCCGAGGATCGCAAACTGTCGGCGGAGATCTCGGAGGAGGAGCTGTTCGGCGTTTTGGCCGACCTGAACGAGGACGACGCTGTGGACGGGATCCTGGTGCAGCTGCCGCTGCCGCCGAGTCTCGACGAGGCGAAGGCAATACGGGCGATCAGCCCGCTCAAGGACGTGGACGGTCTGCACCCGTTCAACGCCGGCGAGCTCTACCTCGGCCGGCCGACGCTGGTGCCGGCGACGCCACTCGGAATCATGGCGCTCCTCGCCGAGCACCGGGTCCACCTCGAAGGCGCGAACGCAGTCGTGGTGGGCCGCAGCGACATCGTCGGCAAGCCGGTCGCGCACCTGCTGCTGCAGTCGAACGCGACCGTGACGATCTGCCATTCCCGCACGGCCGACCTTTCGCGACAGACGCTCGAGGCCGATGTGCTCGTGGTCGCGGTCGGCTCGCCGGAGTTCATCACCGCCGACATGGTCAAGCAGGGATCTGCAGTCGTCGACGTGGGTATCAACAGGACCGAGAGCGGGCTCGTTGGCGACGTCGACCCCGACGCTGCGGACCACGCCGCGCTCCTGACTCCTGTCCCCGGCGGCGTCGGTCCGATGACGATCGCAATGCTCCTGCGAAACACGGTCAAGGCGGCGCGTTATCGCCGCGGCCTGCTTGCGTTCCCCCAGGGGTGGCGCTAAGGTTCGGCCGCTTCAAATGGAAGGTCGGCGGCCCTGCCCGGGCCGTCGTTCGTTTTTGCAGTAGGAAGGAGTAGTTAGTTGGCTGAGGGGACTGTCAAGTGGTTCTCGAACGAAAAGGGCTACGGCTTCATCGAGCGTGAGGGTGGCGAGGACGTGTTCGTCCACCATTCCAAGATCGCCATGGACGGCTATCGGTCGCTGACCGAGGGCCAGCGGGTTCAGTTCGACGTCGAGCAGGGCGACAAGGGCCTGCAAGCGGTGAACGTCCAGGCCGTCTAAGAACCTTTCGGAACCGAAAAACCAGCGGGCTCCGAAAGGGGCCCGCTTTTTTATCCGGAAAAAGTGCTCCGCACTTTTCCGGGGCTA
>Ga0307312_10002302_pt1 | contig 9998 bp, 9 predicted proteins | sample ER_DNA_202_FD_194489 | JGI IMG/M metagenome (GOLD analysis project Ga0307312, IMG submission 194489) | Bulk soil microbial communities from the East River watershed near Crested Butte, Colorado, United States - ER_DNA_202 | ecosystem: Environmental > Terrestrial > Soil > Floodplain | place: USA...
TTTCAACTGCAAGGAGATCATCGAGAACCAGCACGGGATAATTAACAAATATCTCGGCGATGGTTTTCTTGCCTATTGGCCGGATGCCGCTACGAGCCCGGAGGAAATCGTAGTGGTAATCTCCGCGCTCAAAGAATTACAAAGAAAAAAATGGCCGGAGTTTCGGTTCGTTGTTCATTTCGGGACGGTCGCGATTGGCGGGGTCGCGTCGATGGGTGAAGAAAGCTTGATGGGAGGCCAAGTAAATTTGATCTTCCGCCTGGAAAAACTCGCTAGTTCGCTGGGCGAGCAGTGCGCGCTGAGCGAAGCAGCGCATACAAAGCTCCGAGAACTAGTTCCCGCGCATTCACTTGGCGAATTCGAACTGAAAGGATTTGAGGCAAAGCATGCCTTTTTTGCTCTTTAGCTTTGGCTGGACCCGAGGGCGCACTATCAACCGATTTGACCTTTTATAACCAGAGCGCCGCCAAGCCATCCTTGCCCATCAGCGGCCAAATTTCTCTAAAGGTACTCTCTCGCGGTCGAGTTCTGCGGCCTGAGCAGAACCTTTGAACCCTCGTAGTACACAAGGAAGTCTGCATCCGCCGGCGGTTCAGCCATTCCCGGTATGTTGTTCATGCCGCCCGGCCAGGCTTTACATTCTCATAGGCGCCCGATCGTGTTCGGATTTTGTCCCAGTCTTGGAGTATAGGTTCGCGTCTCAATTATCGGGCGACCTGGATCACCAATTCTGATCTCACTAAAGCGGTTCGGCCTTGGTGTAGTCGCCGATTGCTTGATAAAGGAGCCCCAGATAGTTGAGGCTTGTTCCGGTATCTGGGTGTTCGGGCCCCAACACCTTCTCGTCGATTTTGAGCGTTCGATGGAAAAACGGCTCGGCCTTGGCGTCGTCGCCCATTGCTTGATAGAGCACGCCCAGCCACTTCAGACTACCCGCGGTGTTTAGGTGTTCCGGGCCGAGCACTTTCTCGCGGAGCTCCAAAAGCTTCAACGCTTTAGAAACGGCCTCGGAAAACTTGCCTACCCTAGAGAGTGACCGATTTGCTGATTGAGCCGAAACCTCTGCGACGGGTGGGGATAGAACCTTTCGTCCATTAAACACCGTGACGAATCATGCTCGATGGTCATTGGAATTTAACATTGTGTTCCACGCACCAATCCTTTGCCGGTGTTACTGAGGCAGCGGCAGCTTGTTTGTAATAGGTCTCTGCTTTGTCTCGGCGTTTAAATATTTTTGTGATTTCTGTACCGTGCTTCTCGATTGCGCGAGCATAGTAATACATGCAGATGGGATCCTTCTCGTCGACGCCTTGTAGATAGAGTTTTACTGCTTGTTTCCAATCCTCGGGAACGCCTCGTCCAACTTCATATAGAACACCAAGATGGCCGTAAGCCACCCAGTCGCCCGCGGCGATGGCTTGTTCAAAGTATGTTTTCGCCTTTTGATCTCTCTCCTCCTGGCGCAAATTAGCAAAGGAACCCAAACCATCATAATAGCACTGACCGACTAAGGTTAGTGCATGAGCGACCCCGGCGTTTGCCAACGGTAGTAGAATGCGAATGCCTGTGTCTTCATCTTTAGCCGTTCCGGTACCCCGCAAGTAACAATCGCCAACAATCGTTCCGGCCGCAGTGTTTCCGGCCTCATAAGCTAGTTTAAACCATTTGAAGCCCCTTTCTTTGTCCGGATGCTGACCGCATTCGCCCCGAAAGTAAATCCAAGCAAGCTTGATCATCGCATCAGGGTTGTGCTTTATTTCCGCCGCGTAACAATACCAATTGAATGCTTCGGGTGAGTTCTTAATTCTCAACTGGCCAGCCAAAATCAAAATTGCCGGCATGATATCGAGGTGTGCCGCAAACTTGATATTTTCTTCATATGCGCGGAACTCCTCGTTACTTAGCGCCGGTCCTTTAGTTCGGAGTCCTTCCATGACAACTTGAAGTGCCTCTTTATGTTCTGTGGAAGCCGGTTCTCCTGAAGTCGTCAAACGCTGAAATAGCGAAAGAGAAGCGCGATGATATTTGAGCCAATCTTGAGCTGCCTCATACCCTTTGACCTCGTTTATTAGTGCTTTAACTGAATCAGGCGTCGGTGTCGGTCTAGGTTTAGTCTGATCAAGCTGCAAAAATATGTCCGTAGCCGTGCTTCGATCGACTATCAGGTCCTGTTCTTTCGGGTTATATCCATCCAGCGAAGCGGTAATCTTATGCTTTCCAAACTTAACGTTGATAAATGTGTTTGGCGGTTCCTGGGGCAGCGCTCCATCCAGGCGAATGAGCGCACCGGGTGGATTGCTGCGAACGGATAACTTCCCGATTTCCTCAGGCGGACGCGGCTTGGGTTGCAAGACTATCTTCGGAGGGTTTGCACCATCAAAGCGCAGATCTTGTTCCATCGCTAAATATCCATCCAGACTAACGGTAAGCCGATGGGTTCCAAATGTGACGTTCCTGAAAGTGTGCGGTGCACTAGTTGGCAGGCCTTTGTCAAGAGTAACTGCGGCTCCAGGAGGCTCAGTTTCAATTGTGAGATCTCCAAGCCTTGGACCTTTCACAACCGAAGAGGATGGCTTCTTCAAAATGAAAGGTATCGAACAAATCAGCAAGGTGGCGGCGCAAGCCAACCAGACCCACAAGGGGATCCTTTTCCGTCGACTAATGGAATTGTCCCCACCGATCGGTGCTTCTGCTTCCCAACTTGGAGCAACGCTGCCACCACTGATCTCAGCAATCTTTTCCGGAGGACTCGGAGGCCCAGCGATCGTTGCGCCCGGCTCCTGTTCTATTAGTTTTTCACTTCCTTCCGCTTTCGGTTCCGCAAGTGGTGGAGGAGTTTCCCCAGCGCTTTTCCCCATCTCTTTCTCTGGAGTCTCGATAAGTGTTTTGAGTGCAATCGTGAGTTGGCCGAGATGCTTTTCCAGGGGCATCGTGGTCGCGTCAAACCAGTGCGGAGCGCTGAGGTAATACCGGAGATCGTCGTTAAGAGTCACGTCCTCGATTCGGAAATTGACGATGGGCAAACTCACATGGGCAGCCAGCTCCAGTTCGCGCAGGATCTGTTCGGAATTATTCGAATCCGATGAGAAAATCAGCACCATGGCTTTGCTCATGCGGATCGCGCGTGTGATCTGACCCGCAAACGAGAGACCGGGCTGCACATCGCGCGGAGCGACCCAACACTGGATCGCCGCATTTTCCAGAGCGGCGCAGACGGCATCGGCGACTGATTTGTTTTTCGTCGAATAGGAGATGAAAACGTCGTGCGCCATGCTATCCCCCATGGGTCGTTTTTATCTTTTTCTCGTCTGGCTGGCAAGTATATGCCGGAAAAGGAAGGCGCCGGCGCAGTCAGATGGACGTTTGTGTCGGGAGATGCCGCAGCCGCGTGAGATAAGGTCTGCGCGGTTTGCCGATCGATGATTAACCGGGCTTGCTGCTCGCCGATCGTTTGCGGCCGATTTTTCGGATCCTTCCAGGCATGCCGCAATTGTTTCCTTCCACCGCGATGGGACTGCGTTCTCGCTAGCTAAATTCTGCGCAAAAGAATCTAGGTATATCTTCGTGACTGCGAGGTTGCCTCTACCACTCTTGAATTTCAGGACTGGCAGATATCTAATCCAGTTGGATGGTTCGAGTGGTTTTCTTGGCAGTCTGCAATTGATCGGTTTTCCCACGATCACAATCCCGACAGCGATGGAAATGGTTGAGATCGTGATCGGCACTGCGCTCGCGGTGTCCTCCGTGACTGCTCCGTGTTCAATCAGTGTTCATCCGTCCCCAAACTCAATTGCATTGGCCAAGCCACATCACTGGCAACGGAGTTTGAGGGGCATCCGCTACAGATAGCATTGGATGCCGCGCAGCCCTAGGTTCAGTTTGGTGCGGATAGTTTTATTCGTCGGTGCCACGAACCAGCGCCCTAAGAAAATCGAATTAATGCTGAGTTACACTAGCGGGGACCGAGGGTTGGCCGTTATAACGAGAAGGCAGTCCCGACTGATAAAGTCTGATCTGTGCGCGAATGGCATCAGCTAATACCGTATTGCCCTGATCGGTAGCCAGCTGCAAAGCGCGCTTGGCGGTTTCTACCGCGTTGGGGAATCATCCGATTTCGGCATAGACGGCAGCCAAGGTAGCGTTAATGCTCGCGTTCTCGTTCCCCGTGAGATGGTCCGCGCGTTCTGCCAACTCGATTGCCTTGGTGCCGTTACGCAGCCGTGTTTCCGGAAATGTCGCTAGCACCAAGGCCATGTTATTCTGGGCTTCCACATTCAAAGGATTGATTTCCATTGGCTTTTCGAAATGAGCAAGGGCCTCGTTCAGCCGTCCAAGTTGGAGAAAAGCTGTGCCTAGGTTTGCTCGTGGCGAATAGGATTCAGCGGGCAAGAGGCTGGCATCGAGTGCGCTAGTCGCGAGGCTAAAATTATTATTGACGACCCCGGCTCCGCGGTGTTTGGATGGTTGGAAATGGCTGGCGTTGAATCCAGTTTGCGCTCCTCAGCCCGACCCAGACCGCGCGGCGAACGTGGACCGGCCGCCGTCCCGCGCTTTTGCCTGCTCTCCCCAAAGCTACGTCCTTTCGTCCAGCCGATGACCCTCCGCTACTTCCCTATCCTTTCCGCGACCTCAACCATCCATGACCGTTTCAGCCTATGACAACGAAACATATTAAAATGACCAACCGAACCGCCATGCACCTTCCGTACATTCTTGCCTGCGCCATCGCCGCCTTTCTGGGACTCAGTGGGCTGGCGGTGGGACAGGGCCCGTTCGAAGACTTTGGCATAACTTTTTGCGATAATCCGAATGCTGCTGCAGTCGGGGCTGCTCTTGATAGTGCGAGGGGCGATCCGCGCATGGACGTGCCACGCGATGCCAAGGGACGGACTCTGTTTGAGCTCCTCGATTTCAAATTAGTGGGGAACCAGCCTGAGCTCTGCGACCTCTTGGATGAGCGGATTCCGGCCGAAGAGTTCACCGCGGTTTTCACTCTCGGTTTCTCCCAGGCAAATATTCAAACTGACAATCTGTCTCGGCGTATGCTGGCTATTCGGACTGGCAGCGCCTCCAGCGCGACGGGTTTTACGATCAACTCCGGCGTTAGTGAATTCAGTATGGGCCTTGCTGGACCGACGGGGCCAGAAGGCAAGAGCGGCCCGTCTGTGATTCAACCCACACCCCAGAATCGCTGGGGCTTCTTCGTGACGGGGATTGGTGAGTTTACCAAAGTCGATGACACCAGCGTAGCGCATGGGTATTATCTCCCCACCGGGGGTGTAATTTTCGGCGCCGATTATCGCGTGTCACCGAACTTTGCGATCGGCCTGACTGGTGGGTATGCGCATACGAGTGGAGATCTCTTATATACCACGCTCGACGTTGATGGCGGAACAGTCGGCGCCTACGCGACCGCGTTCGCTGGCGGGTTCTACATCAACGCGGCCGCGACCGGGGTTTTTAACGATTATGAGTCTCACCGGGATGCTCTTCTCGGTGATGCCCAGGGTGACACCAACGGCCGCGATTTCAACGGTCTCGTTGCGGCAGGTTATGAGTGGAAAAGTGGTGGTCTTACCATAGGGCCCACCGTGAGCTACCAATACACCTACGTTGAATTTGATGGTTTCACTGAGCATGGATCTCTCTTGCCTCTAACCTTCAATGACCAGAATGCCGAATCCAGTCGGACAGCCCTGGGTGCAAAGATTTCGTATGATTGGCACGTGGGCCATATTCTGGTGAGGCCGGAGTTTCGGGCCGCGTGGCAGCATGAATTCGACGATACCGCGAACTCGATTGTCGCCAGTTTTGCAAACGGCGCCGGCAACAGCTTCACAGTTGATGGTCCAGAGATCGGCCGTGACAGTTTGCTAATCGGAGCAGGTGCTGCTGTCATATTTAACGATCGCGTTTCCGTCTACGCTTACTACGATGGTGAACTCGCTCGCACTAATTATTCCTCCAACAACGTCTCCGCCGGTGTGCGAGTGAGCTTTTAAGGCTAAAACCGCCTGACGATTTTTGCGGATCGACTCGCTCATATCCATCGCGCGTGGGCGAAGGATCGATAGTTTAAGGCTTCCATGGTCGTGGACAGCGCTTATGAACTCCAAGGCCGTGACTAGACTCGCGGCTGGTTTGCTTTGCCTATCCCTGATCGGGATGGTGCATGCAGCAGACAAGAGCAGGGCTTCGGAACTCCGATCGATTAGTATCAGGGTGCAAGCCGGAGGCTTTGGAGTAGCAAGCGCTGCCGACATCACAGCCGTATTGCAATCTGCAGCCGGAGAACTTTCCAGGTATTGGCCAAGAACTCAGCTCCCGAGTATCGATGTGTATCACCGAGCGGATCATCCACAAACCGATTCAAGACGCGGGGCTGGAAACCGGATCGCGATCGGACTGACGGCCCGGGACAATCACTGGGCGCAATACGGTTTTCAGTTTGCGCACGAGTTCTGCCATGCACTGGCTAACTACAGCAATAGCTCTCGACCGTTAGTGCGCTATCCCCGCCATGCTAATCTTTGGCTGGAAGAGAGTCTGTGTGAAACAGCTTCGTTGTTTACTTTGCGAGCGATGGGTCGCTCGTGGCAGACTGACCCTCCGCATTCGGCCTGGCGGGAGTACGCTGTGTGGCTCAACTCTTATGCGAAGGAGCGCCTTGCAATGGCCAAGAATCGCCTTCCGCCGGGAACGCAGTTTTCAATTTGGTTCCGCGAGAACCAGTCCCTCTTGCGTCACAGCCCTACCGAGCGTTCCCGGAATACGATCATTGCGACTCAACTTCTGCCGATTTTTGAAGCAGAACCACGCGGCTGGGAAGCGTTGGCATTTCTCAACAGCGCGTCCAGTGATCCGCAGAGCTCGTTGGCGCAGAATCTTGCCCGATGGCGTTCGCGATGCCCGCAGGAGCTGCGATCATTCGTGACCAAAATTGCGGAAGTGTTTCTGTGAAGTCGTAGTGGCTAAAACTTGAGGAAAGCGTTTGTCACCCGCCGCATCAATAATCAGCAAAGCCCAAGTCTTCTGTGAAAAAGCGGATTTAATTTAGGTATGTTTTTGGAGTTTGAAATGACGACTCTGGTAAATTAGCTTGCTAAACAGATTGAGCATTGACGTTCGTTACTCAGTTCCGGCAGGCGTCGGCAAGATTGCCGTAATCCTGGCCTCGATCGCGTGCAGCGCGTCGGAAGCGGCTGCGCCCGACAATGTTTTCCATCGACGCCCAGACCGCGTGCTCACTCTTTGGGAGCATTCCTCGAAGGCCACGCTCACTTTTGCATGGGGCGAACTCACGACGAGCCGAATAATAGAGACCCAAACCATGTTCATCCGGCACACAGCCACTGAGCTTCAGCGGCGAATCGCTGAGAAAAATGCGAAGGCCTACTTTGCCCATCTTGGCTTGGAGAAAAAATCGGCGCTTAAGAAAAAGAACATTCACTATCTTGCTGTTCCAACTGTGCGGAGCAAGGAAACCTCGCCCAAAGCTAAGGAAGTGATCATGATATGGGATATACCGAGAGAGTCCCTGGCCGGCCAAAATGTTTACGAACTCGACAGCGCGCCACCCGTAGGTAAGCTCGCGACTTACGACAACCTCGTGGCGGAATATGTCGGCAAGCCCCCCGCAGGTCTATAGCGACGATTCATGCCAACCTTTCACCAGGCTTGATTGCGGACAGCTAGGGTATTGCTGGGAGCCAGTGGCTACGCTTTTCGTGGCCGATAATTGGCGGGTTCGGGACGCGACTCACCCGCCCGCTCGCGTCTTCTCAGTCACGTTGCCAGCCATCGATGCGCAAACCGCTCGCTATTGAGCTTTGTTTGGTTCCTTCCCATTATTGGATTCACTCAGGTCTTTCACCACTTGCGGAGTCCGCGGTCAGGCGTTCGATCGGCACGCCCAGCCATTGCGCAGCTTCTTTCCGTTCTTGAAACACGCGAACTTTAATTGAAGAACCCTCAGTCACTGAGGCGAGCAATCGGGCGTAATGAACAAGAGTAGAATCGGTAGCGAGAATCGCTGACTTCACCGGCGCGCGACCCGCGTGGGAGAGGCGCCGATGCAAAGAAACATCACTGACGTATCTGAAGTTGAGCTCAACTTCATGGACTTCCAACGTATCGGAGAATCGATTGAAAGGCTCCTGCGTTGCGGCTTCGAGATCTTCGATAACACTGGTGATCTTGTTAATCGCCGCCTGATCGATCAAACCGCGCGGTCGATAAATGAGCAGACGAATATCGTGGTGAAACTGAATATCAGGAGGAAGCTTCATTGGGTTTCTTTCATTCGCGGGTGACTCTTTCAAGTTCCAAAAACGCAGTCACCTTTTCGTCCGCGTGCACAAGGAAGATCGTTCGCCCTTTGGAATCCACGGCCGAGACCCAGCCCAAACTCCAACCGGCTTTGCTGAGCTTATCTGCAATGGTCTCCCAGTCCCTAATTGGCACGAGGCCGAGAATGCCAGAGAGCGCGAATACTTGCTAGTCGAAAAGTCTTTCTCGCGAACCGATAGACTGTTAAGACGTGGCCCGGTGAAGCGCGCGTTTTTCGCTTTAGTCGCGTCCTTTGTCGTTGCCGGGGCACTCGCTGAATCGCCCGAACCGACCAAGCTTCGCATCACAACCTGGAATCTGGAATGGTTTCCAAACGGTTCCGCTCATGATGCGACGCCGGAATTACAAGCGCAACGGATCGCGGCAGCGGCAGATGTTCTCAGGCCGATTAATCCTGACATCATTTTGTTGCAGGAGGTGCGGGATTACGAAGCATGTGCTCGCCTTGGTGAGGCCATCGCGCCAGGGACTTATCACGTCGCAATTTGCTCGGCGTTCAAGGAACCGTTCCAGAGAGGACTCGGTAAACAGCAGGTGGCGATTCTATCCAAATATCAAGCGCAAGCCGCGTGGGCAGAACCGTGGAAATCAATGAATGGCGTTGATCCGCCGAGAGGCTTCGCGTTTGCCTGGTTTAAGATTGGCAATGATGACCTTGGCGTCTATTCGGTACATTTAAAGCAATCTGATTACTCACGGCTATAGAGAGGCTGAGACAGCTAAGAACACTCAAAAACGCGAAGTCGCTATTGCACAGCTCCTGACGCACGTCCACGACGTGGTCAGCACGACGATGCCAACCATAAAACGCATTATGATCGGGGGCGACTTCAACACAAATCACGATCAGATGATGTTCGCGGCGGAAAGAACACTCGATTCTCTCGCTGAAGCTGGATACCACAACGGTTTTGAAGAATTACCTTTATCGGAACGAGTAACGCACCCTGGGACTCACGGTTTTCCAGACGCCACGTTTGATTTCTTATTCGCGAAGGGTGTGATGGCGTCGCAGCCCACCATCATTCCGACAGCGGCATCGGATCATTGGCCCGTGACGCGCAATTTCCGTTTGCATTAAAGCGTGCGTCATCAGCGATGTTTGTCGCGAAGAAACAGTGCAACAAGCTGCGGGGGGCCAGGATTCCCGGGGACCTAACCTGACGCGGTGTACATGAATCAGCACGGCGCTCCAATAACCGCCTCTCCGCACCGGTGAGTGCCCGCAGTTTGCTGCCAAAGACATTTCAACCTGGACTCCTCTATTTTGTCACGCAAAAAATGCACGCTCACGGAGTCCGCCCCCGCAAAGACAGACGCGGTGTCGAATCTGATTTCCGATGCGCTATTGTGCGCTGGTTCCGTACTCCATCGCATCGCTCCTCGTAGGTAATGATGTAGATTTTCAGTTGTCCTCTAAATTTGTTCGCTCAATAGGTGGATACAAATCGCCCTTTCCAATTCCACAAAGGCCGTCAGCACTTTATCGGCGTGCACAACGAACCGCTGTCCATCGTCGCGATGCGCGTCGAGTATGCTGCTTCAATCGGGCGAGTTAGTTTAGTTATTCCATGCATTTTCTAATGGTTGATCCATGTCGGAAATCTTTGCGAGCTTCGTGAAAGGTCGATCCAGTAGTTTCGCCTTGC
>Ga0307312_10002307_pt1 | contig 9991 bp, 8 predicted proteins | sample ER_DNA_202_FD_194489 | JGI IMG/M metagenome (GOLD analysis project Ga0307312, IMG submission 194489) | Bulk soil microbial communities from the East River watershed near Crested Butte, Colorado, United States - ER_DNA_202 | ecosystem: Environmental > Terrestrial > Soil > Floodplain | place: USA...
GCGTCCGCTTCGATCAAGCCGAGCGAGAATTGATGCTCGACGGCCTCAAGCAGCAGGAGCAGCGGATCGAAGCGCTTCACAAGATCTCGCTGCCGAACTCCGTCAGCCCCGCAATTGTCTTCGATCCAGTTCCGCCGGGCAAAAAAATTCCGCCTCCCATGAACCGCCCGATGGTGCGCAGCAGGAGCGGACTGAGATCGGTGAGCGCCGACATCGAGGAGCTCGCGTTCCTTCCCGTCACCGAGCTGTCGGAGCTCGTGCGGCGAAACCGCGTCACTTCGGTACAGCTGACCCAGATGTATCTGGCGCGGCTCAAGAAATACGATCCAGTGCTCAAGTGTGTGATCACACTCACCGAAGAGCGCGCGCTGGAGAAAGCGCGCGCAGCCGACGCCGAGATCCGGCGCGGAAAGTATCGGGGCGCGCTTCACGGCATTCCGTGGGGCGCCAAGGATCTTCTCGCCGTGCGCGGCTACAAGACGACCTGGGGAGCCGGGCCGTTCAAGGACCAGGTCATCGACGCCGACGCGACGGTGGTGCAGCGTCTCGACGCAGCGGGTGCCGTGCTCGTCGCCAAGCTGACACTCGGCGAGCTCGCGCAGGGTGATATCTGGTTCGGCGCAACGACCAAGAATCCGTGGAAGGTGGATCAGGGATCGAGCGGATCTTCGGCCGGCCCCGCCTCGGCGACTGCGGCAGGACTCGTTGGCTTCGCGATTGGCAGCGAGACGCTCGGATCTATTTCATCGCCGTCGACACGCTGCGGCACTACCGGGCTCCGCCCGACTTTCGGAAGAGTCCCGCGCACCGGGGCGATGGCGCTCTCCTGGACGATGGACAAGCTGGGTCCGATCTGTCGCAGCGCGGAAGACTGCGCCCTGATTCTCGATGCGATTCATGGACCCGATGGGCAGGACAACAGCGTCATTCCCGCCGACTTCCATTGGGACGCCACCCTCTCGCCCAAGAAGCTGCGCATTGGCTACGTGAAGTCGGCGTTTGATACACCGGTCACCGACCCAACCGATCCGAAGCGCACGCTCCACGCCACCAAGAAATTCGACGACGCTGCGCTCGACGTGTTCAAACGGCTGGGCATCAATCTGATGTCCGTTGATCTCCCGGATGTGCCGTACGATGCGATGCGGTTGATTCTGACCGCGGAGGCAGCAGCCGCTTTCGACGAGCTAACCAGATCCGACCGTGACAAGCTGCTCGTGCAGCAGGGAAAAGGCGATTGGCCCAACTCGTTCCGCACATCTCGCTTCATCCCGGCCGTCGATTACGTGAACGCGAACCGCGTCCGCTCCATCGCCATTCAGAAATGGGACGACCTGATGCGCACGGTCGACGTCATCGTCACTCCGACGGGCGCGGCCAACCTGTCGCAACTTGTCGCGACGAACCTGACCGGACACCCCGCCGTGATAGTCCCCAACGGATTCAGGGACGATGGCACTCCGGTGTCACTTACCTTTCTCGGCGGACTCTTTGAAGAGGCGAAGGTGCTCGCGGTGGCACGAGCGTACCAGGAAGCGACGGGATTTCATCTCAAGCATCCGGTGGTCCCACTTACCCCGCCGCCCGCCGCGAGCGGATAAGTGAGCCGCGCTGGAGGGCCGCTCCGGCCGATCGTGCTCGAGGGAGATTTCGTCCGCCTCGAGCCGATGACGCTCGAGCACCACGCCGGACTATCCGCGATCGGACTGGATCCTGAGATTTGGCGCTTTACGCTGGTCGTCGTTCAAACACCGGAGGAGATGCGTGGCTACATGGACGCAGCCCTCGAGCTCCAGCGGGGAGGAACGACACTGCCGTTCGTGACGATCGAACGCAGCTCCGGGCAGATCGTGGGAAGCACGCGCTTCGGCAACTACGATCCCGCAAATCGCCGCATCGAGATCGGCTGGACCTGGATCGCGCCGCGCTGGCAGCGCACGGCGATCAACACCGAGGCGAAATACCTGATGCTTTCTCACGCGTTCGAGAAGCTCCACTGCGTGAGAGTCGAGCTCAAAACCGACGTCCTCAACACGCGTTCGCGCAAAGCGATGCTGCGCATTGGCGCCAAAGAAGAGGGAGTTCTCCGCAAGCACTCGCTGGTTTGGGACGGCCGGTATCGCGACAGCATCTACTACAGCATTCTCGACGACGAATGGGCTACGGTGAAACAGGAGTTGGAGAAGATGCTGATTCGTCGTCCGGAGCCAGCCTCTTCGCCCCGCTAACGCAAAACCCCGGACATTTGCCCGGGGTTTTCCTTTGGTGCGACCTGCGTCACACGGTCACGGGGAGAACGAGAACTCGAGCTTGAAGTACGCGTCCGAGCCGGTGCTTGCGAATCTGGAACCGCCGACCGACTTGTAGCCGACCACGCCCGTAGTCCTGAGGCTGCGGCTCCAGGAGTATTCGAGCGTTGGGCCGACCTGAAAAGAGTTGCTCTCTCCTCCACCCTCGCCGCCGCGCTGTACGACGACCTCGGCACCGACTCGTGCCGGATGTCTGCTCGAATTGCGGAACGGAAGAGATGCACGACCACGCGCCCATAGGTAGGGGCTGTCGAAGTTGTAGTTCGCCAGGATCTGGGTGTGAAGCGGACGTTTGCCCGACCCGTTGTGATACGCCCCAAAGCTCGCCGTAGCACCGTCGCTCCCGCCACCTTCCGCTCCCGGTGCGCCGGGATCTTCGTTGCTGACCCACGCGTACCCCCCTCCGAACGAGACACCGCTCCTGCGACCAGCGTAGGCGATGCCGAGCGTCGGCAGTACCGCGCTCAACGTTCTGTCCGAGTTTTCCAGATCGGGCACGAGCCGATAATGGAGCGAGTAGCCGTTGACGTTGAAGTAGGGCGACCAGCCGAGCCCGCCCACACCGACGTACATGCCAAGCAGATAGAACTGCGAATGGCGAGTATCAGCTTCCGCCGAACCGTAAAACGACGGGTGAAATTGCGATAATTGCGCTTGCGCGGGACGGCCGATCACACTTAGGCCGGCGAGGCCCGCCACAACAAGAACCGCATTCCGATAACCAAACAGTTTCATTTTTTCTTCTCTGAGTTGTTGTCGCGCAAAAAATCTCTTCGCGTCGTGTGTATAGACGCGTGAGTACCGAAGGCGGAAACTCAAGCTCGACAATGACCTGACAGCTCTGGAAAACGAAGAGCCGGCTCCCTTACGGGAGCCGGCTCTTTTTAACGTGACCTGTCGTTAATAGTTCGTGTACAGCAGATGATTGTTGGTGGTCCTGGAGTTCTTCACGACGCCCGCGCTCAGATTCGCAAAGAGAGCTGCCCTGACAGCAGCTGGTGACGCCGTCGGATTGCTCTGAAGGTAGAGGGCGGCAACGCCGGTCGTGTGAGGAGTGGCCATTGACGTCCCGCTGATGGTATTGGTACCGCCATTCAGCCAATCGGATGTGATGCCAAGCCCCGGCGCGAACCAGTCCACGCATTTCCCGTAATTGGACCACGATGTCTTCGTGTCAGTCTTGTCGGTCGCACCAATAGTCATCGCATTCGGAACACGCGCGGGCGAAGACTTGCACGCATCCTGCGCGCGTCCGGCAAAGTTGCCGTTCCCGGCGGCAACAGCAGATGCCACGCCATCGTTGATCATGCGATTCACTGCATCATCAACAGTAGCGCTCGCTCCGCCACCCAGCGACATGTTCGAGACAGCAGGGCCGCTGGTGTGATTTCCAACGACCCAGTCGATGCCGGCGACTACGCCGCTCCAGGTTCCGGACCCGCCGCAATTCAGAACGCGCACCGCCACGAGCGTGACTTCTTTCGCAATGCCCCAGGTGTTGCCACCGACCGTACCGGACACGTGTGTGCCGTGACCATTGCAATCGATTCCGTTTCTCCCGTCGCCGATCTCGTCGATGCCGACCGACGCCCGCCCACCAAGGTCAGGGTGCGAGGTCTCGATTCCGGTGTCGATGATGTAGGCCGTAACGCCTGCCCCTGTGTTGTTGTAGGTGTATGACCCGTCGAGCGGAAGCGCTCGCTGATCGATGCGATCCAGACCCCATGTCGCCCCCGACTGAGTCGTCACCGCGTGCGCAATTCCATCGGGCTCGATCCGAAGGACCCGCGCGTCGCGGAGCAGGCCGGCGCGCGCCGCGTCCGAAATGGAGCCCGCGAAGCCGCTGAGAGCATGCGTGTACACGAAATCGGGCCGCACACCGTGCTCCGAAGCGACGCTCGCGGGACTGACATCATCACGAAGGGTGATCATGAAACGGCCAGGAACCACTTCCGCGTTGCTAGAGACCGAGAACTTTGCGTCCACGCTCAGTTCAGGACGCGTCGGATTCGACGCCTCGGAGCAGGCGCTGATGCCGGCAAGGATCGTTAACAGTAGAGGCAGCTTCCGTTTCATTCGATGATTCTCCCTTCGAGGATGAATTTGGACAGCCGGTACTGTCCGGAATGTCCGGAAATCGCACAACAACTCTGGAAGCATCGAAGAACAACTGGGTGCCTACCCTACAAACATCTGGTTGGAAACGCAATAGCCGTTATCGCCGGGCGATCGGTATTATTCGGCCGCTCGCTTTCTCCGCTCGCGCTTCTTTCCGGAATTATCGTGATATCTCGCCAGCCTCGAACGGCGGCTTCGGCTGTTCTCGTTCTTCTCCTCTGCGCCTGCGCACCAGCGATGACCAACCAGGATCCCGCGATAACGATTGCCATCGTCAACGGCCGCGCCTGGACCGGAGAGCCTGGCCGCCCCTGGGTCGAAGCCGTCGCACTGGCCGCCGATCGCATAGCGGCGGTCGGTACGGAATCAGAAGTTCGTGGACAGCTGTCGAAAGGGACTCGGGTGATCGATGCCCACGGGAGAATGGTGGTCCCCGGATTCATCGACTCCCACGTTCATTTTCTGAGCGGAGGGATGAACCTCGCCTCCGTGCAGCTCCGCGACGCGCGCTCTCCCGCTGAATTCATCGCGCGCATCAAGGCGTTTGCCTCGTCAGTCCCCGCGGGAACGTGGATCACCGGCGGTGATTGGGATCACCAGAACTGGGGCGGCGAGCTGCCGCAGCGATCGTGGATCGATTCGGTCACCCCGAACAATCCCGTCTGGATCAATCGCCTCGACGGTCACATGGCGCTCGCCAATACCGCCGCGATGCGCGCGGCGAAGGTCCCGATGTCGGGAGGCGACGTCCCCGGCGGAACCATTACGCGCGATTCATCGGGGCAGCCGAGCGGGATCTTCAAGGACAACGCGCAGGAGCTTGTCGATCCCGCAGTGCCCGAGCTGCCCCCGGCGATGCTCGACCGGGCACTCGATGCTGCGATGACTTACGTAGCCGAGCGGGGCGTGACTGCGGTTGGCCACATGGGGACATGGTCGGACCTCGCCGTATTCGAGCGCGCGAACCGCAGCGGAAAGTTGCGCACGCGCATATACGCCGCCGTGCCGCTGTCGACGTGGGCGCGCCTCCGCGATACCGTCGCCGCGCGGGGACGTGGCGATGCCTGGCTTCGCATCGGTGGCTTGAAAGGATTCGTGGACGGCTCGCTCGGGTCTCACACCGCTGCAATGATGCAGCCCTTCACCGACGCGCCGGCCGACAGCGGGCTTCTCGTCAACACGCCAGAGGATCTCTACGCATGGACCTCGGCCGCGGACAAGGCAAGCCTGCACGTCATCGTTCACGCGATCGGAGATCGTGCGATCGACCTTCAGCTCAACATCTTCGAGCGCGTCGAGCGCGAAAACGGGCCGCGCGACCGGCGCTTCAGGATCGAGCACGCGCAGCACATCGCGCCGGCGGACATTCCGCGCTTTGCGCAGCTCGGCGTCATCCCGAGCATGCAGCCGTATCACGCAATCGACGACGGTCGATGGGCCGAGAAAGTGATTGGCCCGGAGCGGGCGAAGACGACCTATGCTTTTCGATCCCTTCGTGATGCAGGCGCGCGTCTCGCGTTCGGAAGCGACTGGTTCGTCGCACCGGCCACTCCTCTCGAGGGGATCTACGCGGCCGTTACGCGACGGACGCTCGACGACAAGCACCCCGAAGGCTGGGTGCCGGAACAGAAAATTACAGTGGAAGACGCGCTTCGCGCTTACACGACGGGAGGCGCCTACGCATCATTCCGGGAGCAGGAGATCGGATCACTCGGGGTCGGCAAGCTCGCAGACATCGTGATCATCGATCGGGACTTGACGAAGATTCCGCCGGAAACGATCCGCGACGCGAAGATTGATTACACGATTGTCGGCGGGCGGATCGTGTTCGATCGCGCCTCCGCATCACACTGAACGGAAACCTTGAGGAGTGCCGATGGCCGCAAAGAAAGAATACAGCTTTTACCGCTGGGACTCGATGAAGAAGGAGCGCGTCTCCGACATGCTCGAGCGACGACTCATCACCGGCGACCGGATGATGCTCGCGCACGTCTACCTGAAGAAGGGATGCATCGTACCCAAGCACTCGCACGAGAACGAGCAGCTCACCTACATCCTGGAGGGAGCGCTCAAATTCCGGATGGGAGACGACGGTGCGGAGGAGATCACGGTCCACGCGGGTGAAGTGTTGCTCATTCCATCCAACGTGCCACACCAGGCAGAGGCACTCGAGGAGACCCTCGACGTCGATGTGTTCAGCCCTCCGCGGCAGGACTGGCTCGACAAGAAAGACGATTACCTGAGGCGCTAACCTTGGATCTTGGAATTCGTGGCAAGGTGGCGCTCGTGTCCGCGAGCAGTCGCGGGCTCGGCCGCGCGATCGCGGAGGAGCTGGCAGCGGAGGGCGCCAATCTTGTCGTGTGCGCGCGCGGAGAGGACGCGCTGAGCAAGACCGCGGACGAGATCAGAAAGCGCTTGGGCGTCGAGGTCGTCCACGTCGCCGCCGATGTCTCGGAGCCGGCCGGACTCGGCCTCGTGGCTTCGGCGGCGTTCGAGAAGTTTGGGAGGGTGGACATCCTGGTGACCAACTCGGGTGGTCCGCCGAGTGGTCCGTTTGAGAGCCTGAGCGCTGAGATGTGGGATTCCGCGGTAAGGCTGCTTCTCACCAGCGCCGTCGGCCTCGCGCGCGCGGTGTTACCTGGGATGAAGGAGCGCCGCTGGGGAAGGATTCTCAACGTGACTTCCATTGCCGTGAAGCAGCCCATTGAGGGCCTCATGCTCTCCAACAGCCTGAGAGCCGCGGTCACCGGCTTCGCGCGGAGCCTCGCCAATGAAGTGGCGCCGTTCAACGTGACGGTGAACAATCTCATGCCCGGGTACACCCGAACGGATCGCGTCGAACAATTGGCGCGTGCGACCGCCGAAAGGTCAGGAGGGTCGGCGAAGGACACCTTCGCGAAATGGGAAAAGGAGATTCCCATGGGACGACTCGGAGAGCCGCGTGAGTTTGCGGCCCTGGCCGCATTCCTCGCGTCTGACCGGGCGAGCTATATCACCGGGAGCTCGATCGCCGTCGATGGAGGCTGGATCCGCTCGTTATTGTGACCTGAACTCTGACTCCGTCGCCGAGGAATCCTCAACTTCCTCGTTCGGGGAGTAAACGCGCCGGCAAGTGGCGACATCAGTGTAGTAACGGATCGAGGACACACTGGTGACGAATGCGATGCAGGTGCAACCATATATTCCGGCCATGAAGCTCTTCCGATCACGCAAACGCAGAATCGACGAAGCGAGCCTGCCGGCACGGCCGACGCTTGCTCAGCGCGAAGCGCACGCGATCGATGCGCAGTTGGCGTCCCGGGCCGCGGCTGGCGATGACTCGGCGTTTACCACCCTCGTCACTCGCTACCAGCCCGCGGTGTTCCGGTGGTCGCTCATGTTCGCGAACGATCCCGACGAAGCGGAAGACATTGCACAGGAAGTGTTTGTGCGCGCGCACCGCCGCCTCTCGCAATACCGCTCCGATGGATCGCTCGAGGCCTGGTTTTACGCGGTTACACGTCGCGCCGCCAATCAAATGCGCCGCAAGGCGAAACGCCGGACGCGACTTGCACTTTCGCCCGGAGCGCGGCCGGCGCGTGAGGTGTACACCACGGACCCCGGCGGTCGGGTTGACCGCGAGCGCGCCACAGCGCTGATCCACGAAATGTTCTCGAATCTGCCCCCGCGCCAGCGCGAAATCTTCGACCTCATCGATCTGCAGGGCCTGACACCCGTTGAAGTCGCCGACCGAACCGGAATGAAGCCCGCCTCCGTGAGGGCGAATCTCTTCAAGGCTCGGAAGTCGATCCGGGCCAGATTCCTTGCTACGCACCCAAGCTACAGTGAGCTGCGCAAATGACCTGCGAAGAATGCCTCTCGGCGCTGGAGACCGAGTCCCTCCGGGAGATGACTGCGGATTCGGCGGTGATACAGCACTGCGCTACCTGCCCGGACTGTGCGCGGGTGACCACCATGGTACGCGACAAGGAGTACGAGACTGCGACAGTTCTCAACAGCCTTCCTCCGATGAGCGATCCGCTGACGGTGGCGGAGACGGCGGGAGTAACCGATCAACGCCGTCGCGTCGGTGGAGTGGTAGTGACGCTCAGCGCGATTGCGGGAGCAATCGTCATCTGGATCGTCTCGGCAACGATGGTCGTACCGGGTCTCTACCGGGCAGGAGTCATCGGCAACGGTCCACGGCCAACCGGGCTACGCACGGAAACGATGCAATTGTCGTGTCTATCCCCACAGCAAGCCGCGGACATTATCAACCCGTACGTCCAAGGGCAGGGCAGCACGTATTTCATCCTCAGGTCGGGGATCCCCGCCATCACGGTGCGGGGCACGCCTGGCGAGCTTGCGAAATCGCGGGATCTACTAGCTAAGTTCGAGCGCGACCCCAACGCCGCGTGTCGAGTTGCTGAGACAAGGCTTCGAACAACGATGAAGGCTGTCGACCGCGCTTTCGAGGACGCCAATCGGGATCGCGATGCCGCGCCCTCTCCAGGCCCGCAAAACCTAAAGGGCCCGGGCCTCCTTGGTTCCGGCGGCGCGAGCCTTCTGAACGCCGACAAAGCGACGACGCCGACGAAAAAGAAGTAGCCCGTAGCCAAAAGCTGGCCCGCCAACGGCCCGCCGCAGGTAGTCTTCTTTTGTTGTTCCCCACCTAAGAGATGGCCGTCGTACGGTATCGTACGCCAGCGTCGCGAGATTGCGGAATCCAGAGCGGGGTGAAATATATGTTCACCCCGTTTCGTTTACCTACTCGCCAGGTGCTTCCCACATGCGCATCTATTCTTCCTTCTCCGCGCTGCTTTGCGCCGCCGTCGTGGTCGCGTGCAACGACAAACCAGCGCCTTCGGACGCATTGAATGCTCCGACTGATGTTCGACAAGCGCAGGCGGTTTCAGGAAGTCCGACCGTCAACTCCATCGTCAACGTCACTAACGACACGACGGCGCAGAACGAGACGCCGCTCGCGGTAAATCCGCGGAATCCACAGAACCTGGTCACCGGCAACAATGACTGGAATTACAACGATGGATGCGGGGTGAACGCGTCGTTCAACGGCGGGAAGACCTGGACGAAAACCTTGCCGAACGGGTTCGTGCCTGGCATCACACGATTCACCAATGATCCCGACGTACCGGGCACCGGTGACGGGGATTTCGGCGGCGATCCAGCGGCGGCGTTCGGACCGGACGGAACTGCCTACTTCGCTTGCTTCAGCTATGATGGGAAGAGCACGATGCTGCTGCTAAGTCGATCGACCGATGGCGGAGCCACCTGGCAGAGAGGTGTGCACGCTGTCCCGAGCGACCCGTTGACACTGGTCAGCGCATTCAACGGGAACGGAATCGCCAAAGGCTCTAACGGCCAATTCCCCGATCACGAAGCGATGTCGGTCGGCGGCGACGGTACGATCTATGTCACGTGGGCGCAGTTCCACGGTTTCGGCGCCAACTCGCCGGTGTGGATCTCCACCTCCACCAACGGCGGCCGCTCGTTCTCGCGACCGGTCAAAGTTTCGAGCGGCAATATTCGCAGCGATCAGGACCAGCGCATCGTTACGAACACGG
>Ga0307312_10002310_pt1 | contig 9987 bp, 7 predicted proteins | sample ER_DNA_202_FD_194489 | JGI IMG/M metagenome (GOLD analysis project Ga0307312, IMG submission 194489) | Bulk soil microbial communities from the East River watershed near Crested Butte, Colorado, United States - ER_DNA_202 | ecosystem: Environmental > Terrestrial > Soil > Floodplain | place: USA...
GCCGTAGTCGCGCCAGACGACGCCGCACAGTGCGTGAAGGGCGGTGTGGGTCCGCATCAGCGCGTGGCGGCGATCCCAGTCGAGATCGACCGAGACGACGTCGCCGACATCCGGCGGGCCGCCCTCCGGAGGTTCGAGCTCGTGGACGATGTCGCCGCCCGACTTCCGGGCCGCCCGAACGGCCCACGATCGCCCGTCCGACGCTCGGAGGAGGAGGCCGCGGTCCGGCGGCTGGCCACCGCCACCCGGGTAGAAGACCGTCCGATCGAGGACGACAAGTGGCGCCTCCCCGCCCGCGTCGACCGCCAGAACCCGTGCTTCCGTCGAGCGGGCGTAGGCGTCCGTGTAACAGAGCTGCCCGGCAACGTCCACTTGTGCTGGCCTACTTGACGGTGAGGACGCCCTTCATGGTCGTCGGGTGGACCTCGCACATGAAGGCGTAATTGCCCGCCGCGAGGCCCGGCACCTGGTACGTCCGCTTGCCCGGGCCGGCGAAGAAGGTCGTGTTGTCTCCGGTCACCTGGACCTTCGAACCGTCCGGGTTCTTGATGACGAGGTTGTGCATGACGCCCGTGTCCTGGTTGTCGAAGACGAGGGTGAAGGGCGTTTTCGCAACCGCGTCGAGCGTCGTCGGGTCGAAACCGGACGTCGACGCACCGACCGGCGCGGTGACGGTCGTGCTGGCGCCCGCGCCGCCGGACGCCCCGGCGGACGGCGACCCACCGGCCGGGGCGGAAGCGGCCGCACTCGGCACCGACGACGACGCGGCGCTCGGCGCGGCCGATGACGACGCGCCCGGGCTGCCCGACGCACCGGCCGACGCGGCGGGTGACGCGGACGCCGGAGCGTAGGTCCAGCCAGGGGGCGCGCTGGCGGCGCAGGCCGCGAGGGCGACCAAGATGAGCGGAACGGCGAGGGCGATCGTCAGGCGGCGCATCTTCGGCAGGACCTCGAGCAGCAGGTTGGACAGGTGGTCATCGGGCGCGGCTTCGGGCGCATCGCGACACGCGGACCCGAATCTACCGTCGGCGGGGCCATCCTGTCTGCTGACTCTGCCGCGCCGATCATTGGTCGCCAGCCAGGCCGAGCCGGATCGCCACAGCGGCGGCTTCGACTCGACCTGACACGCCGAGCTTGCCGAGGATGTTGCCGACATGAACGCCCACGGTCTTCTGGCTGATGAAGAGGCGCTCGCCGATCTCGCGGTTCGTCCGACCCTCGGAGATGAGGGCGAGGACCTCGTGCTCGCGCCGCGACAAGCCGAACGTGTCACCGCGTGGCGTTGCCGTCGCCCCCACGACGCCGCGGAACAGATCCGACGCGCCGGCTCCGTCCGCCGATCCTGCCATCGACGCGCCCCCGGCAGGCTGTGCCTGCGGCCCGGGAACGCTGTCCTCGGCGAGAAGCACGTCGACGCCGTCGGGAAGCTGGATCATCGCCCGCTGGCCGAGCTCTCGCAGCTCCCTTAGCAGCGGACGGGCGGAGAGCTCGAGACCGATCTCGGCGGCCGCCCGGAGTGGCGCCTTCGCCTTCGCGCGCGATGAGCGTCCCTCGCCGCTGCCGAGGAGCGCCTCGGCCTCTCGCCAGTACGCCCGGGCCACTTCGTAGGGCACCTCGAGGTCCTTCCAGCAGGCCGCCAGTGCCGCCCAGACGTCGGGATCGTCTGTGCCATCGAGTCGCTCGCGATAGGCGGCCGCCAGCGCGAGATAGGCATCGGCCTCGCGGCGCGAGCCGATGGTCGGAGCGACACCGGAGTCACGGACCGCCGCCTCGGCCGCCGCCACGACCTCCTTGGTCCTGGTCCGGGCGTTGGCGAGACCCGCCAGGTCGCGACGCGTCCTCGCGTCGGCGGATGCGGTTGCGTCGACCTCGGCGACGGTCGCCGCCATCTTCGCCGTGAGGACCCAGTCCTCGGAGCCGACGATCAGCTCCCAGCCGCGCTTGGCCGCACGGATCGCGTCGACGTGGTCGTGGCGCCACAGCGCGAACGAGGCGGCGGCACGGTACACCGGCACCGCGTGCTGTGATTCGTTGACCGTTTCCAGCTCGAGGAGCACCTGCCCGAGCAGGCGGCCGGCGTACTCGCCGGCGCGGGTCTCGATCTCGATGATCGCGAGGCTGTCGACGGAATTGACGAACGCGACCCCGGCGGGGCTCCACTCGAGGGCGGTGGCGCTCAATGCCCTGGCCTCCGCCCAGCGCCCGAGCCGGAAGAGCGAATCGGCGGCATTGCCCCGCAGGAAGTTGCCATAGACGGCCTCGAGACCAGCCGCCCTGGTCACCTCGATCCCCTCGAAGGCGACCTCGACGGCTGCCTTGCGCTGACCAACGAGGTCGAGGACGGTCGTGAGGTTGGCGTATACGCGGAACAGCTCGTCCTGATCGCCGGCGGCCTCGGCCAGCGCCCGTGCCTCGCCAAGCAGCGTGACCGCCGATCCGGGATCGTCGCCCCAGCCGAGCGAGACGCCAAGCGTCGTCATCGCGTGGGCCAGCTGGCTGCGACCGTCTGGGGCACATGCCTCGGCGATGCGGATCGCCTCGCGGGCCAGTCGTTCCGCCTCCGAGAACGTACCCTCGAGCATCTTGACCTGAGCGAGGGCCGCGAGGACCGTCGCCCGTTCGACGGACGGCTCCTGCGGCATGAAGGCGACGGCTCGCTCGAGGGCGGCAACCGAGCCGGCGCTGTCGCCGGCCGCTCGCCGGTAGCGCCCGAGCCGTTCGTGGAGCAGCCCCAGGGCGACGCGATCCCGTCGCTCGTCGAAATCACTCATGACGGTCTCGACGAAGGCGGCCGCCCGGGCCGGCCGGCCGGCGGCGAAGGCAGCCTCGGCGGCGCGGATCTGGAGGGGCGTCACGTCCGCGCGGCCGTCACGAGCACGCGACCCACCGCCGGCCGACCGCGTGGCCAGCCGATCGATCGACGACAACGCAAGCTCGAGGTAGCGGAGGGCGTCCTCCGGCGCGTAAACCGCCTCGGCCCGACCGGCGGCGTCGATCGCCGCGTCCTGCGTCTCGAGCGTCGCCTGGGCCTCGTCCCAGTGGCGGGCCGCGGCCGCCGGATGGGCGGCAAGACCGGCCGCGAGCGCGAGGTGGTGACGGTGACGCTGGCGCGGCAGCAGATCCGCTGCCACGGCCCGGCCGATGAGCTCGTGGCGGAAGTCGACGGTCATCCCGTCGAGCTCGAGCATCCCATGAGCGACCCCTTCAGCCAGGCCGGCGGAAAGGTCGGCGTCGAGGACACCTTCCCCGCGGCGCGGCGCGTTCGTCGATCGCGGCGGCCGGCGGCCCTCTGCCGTCAGCTCGTACGCGACGGCCACATCGGCCAGCTCAGTGGTGCTCAGCGGGCGGCCTGCCGGAGCCAGCAGCCGGAGGACGCGCCGGCACTCCGGCGATCGCAGCCCCACGCGGGCGACGACCAGGTCCTCGAGCGAGCCGGTCAACGATGCGCCGGAGAGCTCGCGCCGCGCTGCGAGGAGCTCCTCGGCCACGAGCGGATTGCCGCCCGAGCGCTCCGCCACGAGCACGAGGGCCGAACCCGTTGGCCGCTCGCCCTCGATCCCCTCGATCAGGTCCGCAAGGTCGCTCCGCCCCAGCGGCTCCAGCGTAAGCCGCGTCGGTTGCCGTCGTGCCTCGATCATCTCGGCGATACCAGCCGTGAGCGGATGAGAGCGGGTCATGTCGTCGGGCTGGTAGCTCACGAGCAGGCAGAGTCGATGCGGCCGCTGGACCCGGGCAAGGAACGCCGCGAACGCGCGCGTCGCAGCATCGGCGTGATGGAGGTCCTCGAGCATCAGCAGGACCGGTCGCCGCTCGCCGAGGCGGCCGAGCACCCCGAGAATCCCCTCGAGGACGCGGGCCTGGCGTCGCTCGGCCGACGTGACCGACGGGCGGCTCGGGAGCGCCCCGGCATGGGCCAGGCGAGCGTGGAGCTCCGGCAGGAGCCGGACAAGGTCCTCTGCGCCGGACCCGACGAGCGTGGCGAGATCGGCCTCAGGCAGGTCGGTGAGGGCCGGCCTCAGGGCGCGGATGATCGGTGCATAGGGACTGTCCGTCCCGGCCGGCCGGCTTCGCCCGCGCAGGACGCTGAACGGCTCGCTCAGACCCGTCAGCCGCCCGCCCGCCTCCGTCAGCAGGCGACTCGACCCGATGCCACCTGGACCGTCGACGAGGACGGTCGCCGACAGACCGTCGGTGGCAGCCTGCAGCACCGGAGCCAGCCGCACGAAGGCCGACTCGCGTCCGACGAACCGCGCGCTCGTGAACCCGGGGGGCATTAGGGCATTCTACGGGGCGCGATGAGGGGCGAGCCGCTCCTCCAGCATGTGATCCGGATTTGCCGAGCGCCTCCTCGGCTACGGCGGGCGAGCCGCCGGTTGGTCAGGAGGCGCGGCCGCGCGCGTCGAGCATCGACTGGAGGATGTCGCCGGCAGGCTCCGGGATGCCCCAGCCCACGCCCGCGGTGCCTGGCTGCGTGTCGTCGACGATCTCGCCGAGAGTCATCTTGTGGAGCCAGCCACGCCGTCCGTCCGGGCAGAGGACCAGCCAGTAGGCGCCGGAGCGCTCGAGGAGCTGGACCTCGTCGCCCTGGTCGAGCTGTCCGAGCTCCGCCGAGCGGAGCTCGTCGGGGGCGTCGAGGAGGCGGACGACCCGATAGCGGACAACTCGGCGCTCGCGACCTTCATCGGCAGCGCCACCGTCGGCGAAGGCAAGGCGCTGGGTGGTGCCGACCGTGCGGGCCGGGTCCGACTTGCGGGCCTCGAGCAGTGACGGCCGACGCCAGCGCGGCATCGCGGCCTCGCCCTCGAGCGGCGCGATGAACGGCCGCGACATCAGATCACCGGATGCCGAGACATCCGAGCCACGAGCCGCCTTGGCCTGGAGCACTTCGTCGGGAGCCGGTTGCTCCTCGTCACGGCGCTTCTTGCCGAAGATCGCGAAGGCCATGCCCATCGCGACCGCCCCGGACGTGCCGACAAGCGTCGGAAGGAGACCGAGGTGAGGCCCGTTGTCCAGCCCGAGAACGGCGAGCGTGGCCATGAACGCGCCCGCGCCGACGCCGGCCGCAGGCGGATCGAGCACGCCGCCCTGGCTGCCGCTCACCGCACCGGTCGGGCCACCGGCCTCGGGGCCCGGGCCGCCGGCCGTGATGATCGGAGCGCCGCTCGACGGTTCGCTCGACGGGTCGGGTTGGGTGCCTGGGTCGGCCGAACCGCCGGCCCACGGACCGGTCGTCGGATCGACGGGTCCGCCATTGCCGCCGCCGGCACCTGGGCCGTCAGATGGATAGCTTCCGGCGCCGCCGATGCTCGTCGTCGGGGTGGGCGCGGACGGTGGGGTCGGTGTGGGACCGGTTCCGACGCCGCCCGGATCCGGCGCCGGCGTGTTCGTCGGCGCGGTCGTCGGCGCAGGCGTGGGCTTCGGCGTCGGGGTGGGGGTGGGCGTGGGTGCCGGTGTGGGCTTCGGTGTCGCGGGGGGAGCAGGTGTCGGCGTTGGGGTCGGGGCGGGCGTGGGCGTTGGGGCAGGCGTTGGCGGTGTGCTGATCGTGACGGTCCCGCCTGGGGCCGCATCGGTGAATTTACGAGTGTCCGAGGCCTCGAATGAGAAGCTGTGCGTACCAATTGGCAGAGTCGTGGCGAAGCTGTATGTGACGCCGTGCTTCCAATCGCTGCCGCCGGCGGCCATGTCGTGAGGAGTCCCGTCGATCAGGACAGTGACCGAGGCAGGGCCTGAGCCCTCGTGGTTGCGGTAACCGACCGTTAGTTCGATCGTCGTCGCGGTCGTACCGCTGTCTGGTGTTGCGCTCGCGCCGTAGAGTCGCGTCGGTCCCGAGTCGGCGGCAACGGGCAAAGCCAGCGACAACAGGAGGGCTGCCGCGGCCGCGATCGTGGCGATCAATTGTCCGGCCCCGCGCGGCGCCGGCGAGCGTCGAGTGAGTAGCACTAAAGGCCTCCGCTCCGGGCATGAGTTCCCGGTGCGTGGCCCACGATGGTCGGCCGAGCAAAGCGCCGCAATGGTACGGGTTTCTCACTAACGAATCGGCCCGAGGCTGATTCGAACGGGAAATGGTGCGGCAGCGCACCGGTACTCGAGCGGCGGTTGCGACGATCGGTGTGGTCCGGTGCGGTTGGTGGTCCGGTCGGCCGCCGGGAAGTGACCCGATGATCCCATAGGCATAGGTCAACCCGCAGCCCACGATGAAGGCCATGGAGATGATCTACCCAGCGGCGTCGACCAAACCTGCGCGCGGGCCAATCGTCATGGGCACCCTCGTCGGACTCGTCCTGCTCGTCGGTGGGATCGGCCTCGCCTGGTTAGCCATCGCGACCCCCGTCGTCCGCGGCCTCACGCCGACCGCGATCCGCCCGGCGCCGGAGCAGATGGCCGTCGGGGCCATCATCTGGGGCTTCTCGCTCGTCGCCCCGCCGTCATTCGCCATCGTCGGCCTGTTCCGCCTGTCGCGAGTCGCGGCCGTCGTCTTCCGCCGCCCGAACCGCGGGGCGATCGGCAAGGTTTCGGGCTCGCTGGGCGACGATATCGCCGTCGCCCCGATCGTCAGGCTGCCTGAAGGTCGGGTGGTCCGCAATCTCGTCGCCGGGTCGTATGGTCTGGCAATCCTCGCCGAGCTCCCGCCGGCCTCAGCGACCCGACGTCACGGCACGACGTGGGAGGTCCATCGCGCAGACGGGCGCTGGCTGCCACTCGAAAACCCATTCGACCGCGCAGCGCGCGACGCGGAGCGCGTCAGGAGCTGGATCGGGGCCGGCGATCGCGACTTCGTCGTGAAGGTTTATGCCGCCGTCGTCACCTCGGACGCGTCGCTCGATCGGACCCCCGCCTGCGCGGTCATCACCCCCGAGCAGATCCCCGCGTGGTTGGCCTCGCTTCCGCCGCAGCGCTCGCTCAGCTCGGACCGTCGTGCAGAGCTCCTGGACCAGATCAGGTCGATCGCCTAGTCACTCGCATACCGGCCGCCACGCGGGCGGGTTCCGTGACGCCGCCGTTGCGATCCGTCAGTCGACGGGAATGACCAGGACGAACTTGCCGTCCATGCCGGGATAGCGACCTGTCGGGCGCTTCCAGGGGAGGTAATCCTCGGTCAGCTGCTTCGGCGTGATCCGTGCATTCGGGCCGCGCGATCGGCCCCAGATCCTGCTGAGGCGTGGATACCACGGGTCGCTGACGTAGATGCGGGATACGCTCCATGGGTCGGGGCCGGCGGGGTCGGCGGTCGTCTCGAAGCCGTGGAGAACCCACGAATGAGCGCCTCGCCACACGAGCAGGCCGACCGGGCGACCCGTCGCCCTGATCGCCGCCACGCCACGGCGGACCGCCTTGATGAGCGTGGGCTCGACGACAACCTGGTAGTGGCCGGCGCCACGCTGCTGGAGGCCCCTCGCCCAACCGAGCGGCTCGGTGCCGCCGTACGGCGCGTTGGACAGGGATTTCGCGAGCTTGGCAAGGGCTGTCTGCGTTCGAGCCGTGCGGTCGTCCTTCGGGCCGACCACGTTCAGCATGATCTGCATCGCCGCACTCACGCACTGCACCGGCGTCAGCTCGCTGACGAAGTCGCCGTTGCGGTAGAGGTTCATCGCGAGGACCGGCTTGGGGGTGGGCTTGGGGGAGGAACTGGGCGATGGCGCCGGCGAGATCTCCGGGCTGGCCGAGGGAAGGTCGCTCGACGGTGATGGTGTGACTGCCGCGACCACCGTCGTGGCGATCGGCGTGGCGGCTGGAGTGCCCGTCGCGGCGGCAACCGCCCCGGTCGGCGCCGAGGTGACGACGAACGCGGACAGTCCGATCGTGGCCGCGGTCAGCAGGGCGACGAAGAGGACAGCGAGCGGCGAAGTGGATCGGTCCATGGGTTCCATCGTCTGGCCAGAGACGGTCGGCGGATCAGGGTTGCGTCGCGATCATGCCACGCCGCCGATGCCGGCCGGTGCATCCGGTCGACACAACCAAAGGTCGCCGGAGCTGGTAGGGGAGCCAGGACTCGAACCTGGAACCAGCGGGATATAAGCCCGCCGCTCTGACCAATTGAGCTACTCCCCCATCGGGCGATCCTACACCGCCCGCGTCATCGATCGGAGTTTTGGCAGCCCGGGAGGGCGCTCAGGAGTCCTCGCCGCGAATTCGACCGGCGATTGCCCGCAGACTCAGCGGGCGGGGCCGTAGCTCCGGATCGTGCCCGGCGAGCATCGCGGAGTAGGCAGCTTGCGTGCCCGTCGCCTGGCCGCCGCCGCCGCCGAACGCGTAGGCCGGCAGGGCCTGGGCCAGTTCCTGCTCCTCGTCCGTGCGGATCGCCTCGAGCGGCAGATCGTCCGGATCGATCGGGCGGGGCGTGGGTTCGACCTTGGGCGTCGGACGCGCGTAGGCGGGTGCGCCATAGAGCTTGGGGAGCGCGACGTGCTGCTCGTCGATCGCCACGAACATCCTCGACTACAGGCGGCCGGATACCCGACCTACGGATGATATCGGGCGGAGAGTACCGCGGAATGGTACGAATGGGCTATCCCCTCGACCTTGCGCGCGCGAGGAAAGTGTTGCGTATTCGCAAAGGCCCGCGCGCGTCGCGCTCAGGCGAGGAGTGGCTCGATGACCTGGACCGCGACAACGAGAACCAGATAGCACACGGGCACGGCGGCGAAAAAACCCAGGGCGGCGCTCCACGCGGTGCGCGTCGTCCGATCGCCAGAACCCGTGGGTTGAGGAACGACGAGGTACGTCACGATGCTCCCCGTGGCGAGCACGACCACGACGTCGAGTGCAACGAACAGAACGCGCAGGTCGCCGCCCGGCAGCGAGGCCCCGCGTGACAGCGCGAGGTCGTAGGCCAGGTAGACGATGCCGAGGGCGATCGCAACGAGCAGGCTGCTGAGAACGGCGCGGACGACGGGCCGAGGGGCGTTCCGGAACTGGCGCCAGCGGATCTCTCCCCAGGATCTCTGGTGGATCGGTGGCCGGACCGGATCGCCGGCAGGCTCGCCGACCGGCCGCGTCGGATCGCCCATCGTCATTCGACCTGGCCGAGGATCGGCAGTCGCGACCGCGGCGGCAGGCTGTCCGGCGTGTGAGCGGCGAGCAACTCGACGGCTCCGGCAAGTCGCTCGACCTCGGCTTCCGTATTGAAGAATCCCACGCTGATCCGGATGGCATCGAGCGGCTCGATCAGACGGGCCATCGCAAAGACCCGGGCCCCGAGCTCGTCGAGCGCCAGCTCGGCCGGCCAGCCGGCGATGCGGAAGGTAACGATCGTCGCCATTCGATCACGCGGCGTGAGCAGGGCGACACCCGGGATCGAGGCCAGGCGGTCCGCGGCGGCCCGGGCGAGCAGCCTCCCCCTGTCGTGGATCCACGGCAGGCCCACGTACATCGACAACCAGCCGCAGCTCCGGGCGAACCCAGCCACCGACGGTGGGTGAAACCCCGACGTCTCGAAGCGGCGGGCGTCGGGTTGCCAGACCACCTCGCCGTCGAGACCGATCCGTTCGAAAGAGAACCAGCCGGCATGGCTCGGGCGTGCGCGCTCGAGGGCGGCCGGTGCGACCCACAGTGCGCCGGTGCCCTCCGGGCCGAGCAGCCATTTCTGGCCCGACAGTGCGTAAAAGTCGGCCCCGAGCTCGTCGACGTTCACTGGGATCGCCCCGGCGGACTGGGCTCCATCGATGGCGACGACGGCACCCCGCTCGTGGGCCAGCGCCGCGATCCGGGCGACCGGCAGCCGCGCGCCGGTGGTCCACAGGACGTGGGACACGGCGACGAGCCTGGTCTCGGGTCGGATCGCCGCCGCCAGCGCAGCCAGTGTCAGATCGTCGTCCCCGCCGACGCCGATGTCGGCGATGTCGAGCTCCAGCCCGAACCGATCGCGAACGGCGACGAGCGGCCCGAGGCATCCCGGATGCTCCTGGCTGGTGGTCACGATCCGATCGCCAGGCCGCCAGTCGATGGACGAGGCCGCGATGTTCATACCCTCGGTCGTCGCGCGGGTGA
>Ga0307312_10002311_pt1 | contig 9985 bp, 16 predicted proteins | sample ER_DNA_202_FD_194489 | JGI IMG/M metagenome (GOLD analysis project Ga0307312, IMG submission 194489) | Bulk soil microbial communities from the East River watershed near Crested Butte, Colorado, United States - ER_DNA_202 | ecosystem: Environmental > Terrestrial > Soil > Floodplain | place: USA...
TGCCCCACTCGGTCATCATCGGGAAGTCCCCCATGAAGACCGTCTGCTCGCGGATCTCGCCCGTCTCCTTGTTGACGAAGCGGACGGTCATCGAGAGCGGGGCCTGGTAGGTCAGGTCCTTCTCGCGGCACTCCTGGATGCCGACCGGAGGATCGCCGAACTTGTACTCGCCGAACTCGACGGCGAGCGTGCCGGTGTAGTCCTCGATCGGGGAGATGTCGTCGATCGTCTCCCGCAGGCCCTCGTTCAGGAACCATTCGAACGAGGCCTTCTGGATGTCGATCAGATTCGGTAGGTCGAGTACGTGCTTGAGGCGTGAAAAAGTTTTGCGCGCGCGAGGCGCAGCGACCCGGGTGGTCAAGTCTGGGTGCCTCCCTTAACGGCTATGAGGTGAACTTCGAAATGCGAACAGGCGGACGTCGGCGCGGAACCGCCAAGAATAGCGAACATGCAGGCTGTGGCGCAAGCCGCGGCGACCGTTGGGTCGTCGGCAGGGCCGGAACTATAGACCGTGGGCTGGAAAAGCGCCAGAGGCGCCCGTTTTGGGCGCCTCTGGGCTGTTCTCCGAGCGCTAGGAGCTCGGCTCGGGGGTGGCCGCCGGGTGCGCGCCGACCTGGCGCGCGGTCAGGTCCGGCATCCCGCCGGCCTTGAGATCGGCCTTGCACGCCTTAGCCGTCACGTGGACGCGGTCGTTCGGCGCGAGTGCCCCCAGCGTCTTTGCGCCCTCGCGGCGGACCCGCGTCTTCGAGTCGACGAGGATCGTCGCAGTGCCGGCCTGCCGAAAGGCGCGGCCGTGGCGGTTCGAATGCTTGACCGTCAGCACGAACGAGGTGTCGCCGTCCTGCGGATCGACGTCGGCCGCGAGCGTGCCGGCGAGCATCACCGTGACGGCCGGCTTGCAGCCCGCGCCCGTCTTCGGCTTGGGGCCTTTGCCCGGATGGTCCTTCGCGACCGCCGCCGAGACGGCGACCAGCGAAGCGACCAGCGCGAGCACGAGAATCTTCAACCGCATTGCTTGACCTCCTGGGTGGGTACGCCCAACTGACGACGTTTTCGGCGCTCCCCTACGGTCTGCCCGCGGAAATCCCTGAATCGGGGTACGAACGCTTACCGGGCGCTTACAAACCGCTCGGTGAAAGAGAAAGGGCCGCTCGCGCGGCCCCCGTCTCTACTTGATCTCGACTGAGGCGCCGGCCTCTTCGAGCTGCGCCTTGATCTGGTCGGCCTCGTCCTGGGCGACGCCTTCCTTGACCGCGTTGGGCGCCCCGTCGACGAGGTCCTTGGCCTCCTTCAGGCCGAGGCCCGTGACCGCGCGGACGACCTTGATCGCCTGGATCTTCTTGTCGCCGGCATTCGTCAGCACGACGTCGAAGGAGGTCTTCTCCTCCGCCGCGGCCGCGCCGTCCCCGCCCGCCGGTGCGCCGGCCGCGGCCACTGCCACCGGAGCGGCGGCGCTGACGCCCCACTCCTCCTCGAGCTTGTTCTTCAGCTCGACAAGGTCGAGGACGGTCATCCCGCCCAGCGTCTCGACGAGCTTCTCGGTGTCGGTCTTAGCCATCCTGTTGCTCCTCCTCTTCGTCGGCCGAGGCCACTTCGGCTTCTGCCGACGGCTCTTCGGACTGCTCTTCCTCAGCTGCTGGTTCCTCAGCTGCTTCCTCTGTCTCCGGCTCCTCGCCCGGCTCCGGGACGGTCTCGCCCTGTTCCTCGAGCTGGCGAATGCGTGCGTCGAGCACGCCGACGAGGTCGCGTAGCGGCGCCGTGAACAGGCCGACCACGATCGTGAGCGGACCGGCCACGGCTCCGACCAGCTGCGCGCGCAGCACGTCGGCCGGCGGCAGGGTCGCGAGGCGCTTGATCTCGGCGTCGCCGACGAGGCTGCCCTCGAGCAAGCCGCCGCGAATCACGAGCACGTCGGTCGTCCGGGCGGTCTCGTTCAGCACCTTCGCCACGGCGACCGGGTCGCCGTCGGCCTCGAGGAATGCGATCGCGGTCGGGCCCTCGATCAGCTCGAGCACGTTCGTCGTCCCGGCCTGCTCGGCCGCGCGCTTGGTCAGCGTGTTCTTCACGACTGTGAAGCGCGCCCCGGCCTCGAGCAGGCGGCTGCGCAGCTCGTCTATCTCGGGCATCGTCAGGCCGCGGTAGTCGGCGACCATCAGGGTGTCGGTCGAGCGCAGGCGCTCGGCCAGCTGCTCGACGACTCGCTCTTTTTCGGATTTCAGCATCGCATTGCCTCTCTTCACGAATCGAGCCCGCGCGCAGGCGGGCTCGGAGAGGCTCGATGCCTATCACTCGCTCCGCCTCGACTGGACTTCCGCTCGCGGCTGCCAGTGGTCTTCGGCCGGGCTCTACGCGGTCACTGCTGCTTCTGCAGGTGCTCCTTCTTCGAGTTCCTCGAGGATGCCCCGCGTCCTCGCCGGGTCGACGTGAACCCCGGGGCCCATCGTGCTGGTCAGGGTAACAGTCTTGATGTAGCGCCCTTTGGCTGCTGCCGGCTTCGCGCGCATGATCTCGTCGATCAGCGCCGCGTAGTTCTCCAGCAGCTGGCGCTCGTCGAAGCTCTTCTTGCCGATCGTGACGTGGACGTTCGCGCCGCGGTCGGTGCGGTACTCGAGCTTGCCGGCCTTGGCCTCGCGAACGGCCTTGCCGACATCCATCGTGACCGTGCCGGTCTTCGGGTTCGGCATCTTGCCGCGAGGGCCGAGGATACGGCCGAGCTTGCCGACGACGCCCATCTGGTCGGGCGTCGCGACGGCGACGTCGAAGTCGTCGAAGCCTTCCTCGATCTTCGAGGCGAGGTCGTTCGTGCCGACGACGTCGGCTCCGGCCTCTTCTGCCTCGCGCGCCTTCTCGCCATCGGCGAAGACGGCGACACGCGCCTCGCGCCCGGTGCCATGCGGGAGCATCAGCGTGCCGCGCAGCTGCTGCTCCGCGTGGCGGACGTTGAGCCCGAGGTTGAAGTGTGCCTCCACGGACTCGTCGAACTTCGCGGTCTCGCCGCCCTTGAGCAGGCGAACCGCCTCGGCCGGCGAGTAGAGGTTCTCGCGGTCGATCTGCGCGCGCAGATTGCGGTAGTTCTTGCCGTGTTTCACAGCGCTTCCCTTGAAGTGCCGGCGTGTCGACCGGTCATTTCAGAACGACGCACGGTCAAAGCCCGCGCGTCCTGAGGTCGGCATCGCAAGCGACGCCTCACAGGTCCGTCTCCACGCCCATCGAGCGGGCCGTGCCGGCGATGATCAGCATCGCGTGCTCGACGTCGCGCGCGTTCAGGTCGGGCATCTTCGTCTCGGCGATCGACTGCAGCTGGTCGCGGCGCAGCCGGCCGACCTTCTCGCGGTTCGGCTCGCCGGAACCCTTCTCGACTCGCAGCGCCTCCTTGATCAGCACGGCGGCGGGCGGCGTCTTGGTGATGAAGTCGAACGAGCGGTCCTCGTAAACTGTGATCTCGACGGGCGTGATGCGGCCGTTCTCCTGCGCCGTCTGCGCGTTGAAGGCCTTGCAGAACTCCATGATGTTCACCCCGTGCTGGCCGAGCGCAGGGCCGACGGGCGGCGCGGGATTTGCCTGCCCGCCCGGGATCTGCAGCTTGATCAGTGTCAGGACTTTCTTGGCCATCAGTCGATCTTCTTCACCTGGTCGAAGCCGAGCTCAACGGGCACCTGCCGCTCGAAGATGTCGACGAGCACCTTCAGCTTCTGCTGATCCGGGTTGACGTCGACGATCTCGCCGTCGAAGTCGGACAGCGGGCCGGAGGTTACCTTCACGGATTCGCCCAGCGAGAACTCGACCTGGGCGCGCGGCCGCTCGCCGGTGGCGGCGCCGGTGCGCAAGATCCGGTCGACCTCGCCCTGCGAGAGCGGAACGGGCTTCGAGCCGGCGCCGACGAAGCCGGTCACGCCCGGGGTGTTCTTGACGACCGTCCAGGACTCGTCACTCAAATCCATGTTGACGAGCACGTAGCCGGGCAGGATCCGCTTCTCGGTCTGCACCTTCTGGCCATCCTTGGTCTCGACGACCTGCTCGGTCGGGACGACGACGCGCCGGAAGCGCTGCTGCTGTGCCATCGAGTCGATCCGGTGCTCGAGGTTGGTCTTGACCTTGTTCTCGTGCCCGGAGTAGGTGTTGATCGCGTACCAGCGGAACATCGGCTACCTCAGCAGGACGTGTTGGACGAGTCGGCGGAAGAGCTCGTCCACCGCGAACAGGTACACGCCCGTCACGAAACAGGCGATCAGGACGACAGCCGTGCCCTGGATCAGCTGCTGCTGTCCAGGCCAGTCAACCTTCTTCAACTCCGCCCAGGACTCGCCGACGAAGCGCTTGCCGCTGCGACCGGAGGGCTGGTGGCCGTCGCTGGCAGGCTTGGGTGCCTCCGCCGGGGCGCGCGCGGGCTGCGGCTGCCGCTGCTGCGGCGCGCGATCGAGCGAGGCGCGGCTCTCAGCCTGGGCAGCGCGGCGGGCGCGCCGCTCGGAGCGAGTCTGACGGGCCACTAGCGGGTCTCCCGATGCAGCGTGTGCTGCCCGCACCAGCGGCAGTACTTCTTGAACTCGACCCGGTCCGGGGAGTTCCGCTTCGATTTCTCGGTCTGGTAATTACGACGCTTGCAGTCGGTGCAAGCGAGCGTGATTCCGACTCTGACTCCGGTTGCCATAGTTGTTCTCTCTCTTGCTCCGAATACGCGAGGAGGTAGCGGCGGGAGGACTCGAACCTCCGACACGCGGATTATGATTCCGCTGCTATAACCAACTGAGCTACGCCGCCGCGCGCGGCTGAGTGTAGCAGCCGATCCTTGAAGCTAGGCTCCCGCGATGGCTGCGATCGAGGCAGAGGGACTGCGGCGGACCTACAAGACCACGACGGGCGTCGTCCGGCGCAAGTCGTTGGAGATCGAGGCCGTTCGCGGGATTGACTTCGAGGTTCCCGAGGGCGAGCTGTTCGGCCTACTCGGCCCGAACGGGGCCGGCAAGACCACCACGATCAAGATGCTGATCACGCTCCTGATCCCGACCGCGGGCCACGCGCGCGTGCTCGGACTGGACGTCGTCGAGCAAGCGCACGAGGTGCGCAAGCGGATCGGCTACGTCTTCGGCGGTGAGCGCGGCGTCTACGAGCGCCTCTCCGGCTACGACAACCTGCGCTATTTCGCGGAGCTCTACGGCGTGCCGGCGAACGAGCAGCGCCGGCGGATCGAGGAGCTGCTCGAGATCGTCGGGCTGAAGGGCCGTGAGCACGAGCGCGCGGAGGGCTACTCGCGCGGGATGAAGCAGCGCCTGCACGTTGCGCGCGGCCTGCTGCACGACCCGGACGTGATCTTCCTCGACGAGCCGACGATCGGGCTCGATCCGGTCGGCGCGCGCGACGTGCGGGCGACGATCGCTGCGCTGACCGAGGCCGGCAAGACCGTCCTGCTGACGACGCACTACATGTTCGAGGCCGACGCTCTCTGCGACCGGATCGCCGTGATCTCGCAGGGCCGTATCGTCGCCGAGGGTACGCCGACCGAGCTGAAGCGCGGCGTCGCCGAGGGCGCGGTCGTCGAGGTCGAGGTGTTCGGGGCCGCCGAGGCGACGGTCGAGCGAGTGCGCGCGCTCGGCGGGGTCACCTCCGTGGCGATCGAGGAACGAGATCAGGCTCAGGTGCTCGTCGTCCAGACCGGGCAGGGCGTCGAGCTGACGCAGGCGATCCTCGGCTGCCTCGACGGCGCCGACGTCGGCCGGATCTCGCAACGGGAGCCGACGCTCGAGGACGCGTACGTGGCGCTGGTGACCGAATGAGCTCCCTGCGCTTCGTGGCGGTCAGCTGGATGCTGCAGTTCAAGATGATCATGCGCTCGCCGTTCGACGGGATCGGGAACGTGATCTACCCGCTCTTCTTCGCGACGGTGGCGTTCTTCGTCTTTCGCGCCGGCGACAGCCCCCGGACGCTGATCTACGCCTCGCTCGGGGCGGCCGTGATGGGCATGTGGTCGTCCGTCAGCACCTCCGCCGGCTCGGCGATGCAGCGCGAGCGCTGGTGGGGCACGCTGGAGCTGCTCGTAGCGGCACCGCGGCACTTCGCGCTCGTCCTCCTCCCCGCCACGCTCGGCCTCGCCACCGTCGGCATCTACAACCTCGTCGCGACGCTGCTCTGGGGACGGCTGCTGTTCGGCATCGACCTCACGATCGAGCACCCGCTGCTGTTCGCGCTCTCGATCCTCGGCACGGTGCTCGCGTTCGGGGGGCTCGGATTCCTGTTCGCGGTCTCGTTCGTCCGCTTCCGCGCGGCCTGGGTGCTCGGCAACTTCTTCGAGTACCCGGTCTGGCTGATCTGCGGCTTCCTCGTGCCGCTCTCGCTGCTTCCGAGCTGGGTGCGCCCGATCTCCTGGGTGCTCGCGCCGACCTGGGGCATGAGCGCGATCCGCGAATCGGCGCTCGGCGGCACGCCGGTCCCCGACTTACTGCTCTGCCTCGGGCTCGGCACGGCGTACGTGACCGTCGGCGTGCTCGTCACCGACCGCGTCCTGCGCGCCGCCCGCCAGCGCGGGTCGCTTTCGCTGACGTGATCGTCGCGACCCGGATCTTCGTCGTCGGCGGCCTGACCAGCTTCCGCGCGCTCTGGTACTGGCTGACGCCCTGGATCTACGTGCCGACGATGCTGGTGGCGCCGATCTTCCAGATCCTGCTCTTCGCCTACATCGGTCGCTCGGCGCAGCTCGAGTCGGACCAGTTCTACTTGATCGGGAACGCGATCCAGTACGCGTCGATCCCGTGCCTGTTCGCGATGGCGCAAATGATCGGCGGCGAGCGCTTCCAGAACACGCTCAGCGCGATCCTCGTCAGCCCGGCGCCGCGGATGCCGCTCTTCTTCGGCCGCTCGTTGCCCGTCATCCTGAACGGCGCCTTCGTCGGGGCGTTCTCGCTCGCGGTCGGCGCGCTGATCCTCGGCGTCCACCTGCCGGCGAGCTCGCTGGCCCCGCTCGCGCTGACCGTCCTGATCGCCGCCTTCTCGTGCACAGGGCTCGGCCTGATCAACGGCGCGGTCAGCCTGCGGATCCGCGAGAACGCCGTGCTGAACAACGTCATCTTCGGCTTCCTGCTGATCTTCACCGGCGCGAACGTCCCGCTCGACGCGCTCCCTGACTGGATGAGCACCGCAGCCCAGGGGATGCCGTTCACGCACGCGATCGCGGCAGCGCGCAAGCTCGCCGACGGCGCGACGCTCGGCGAGGTCAAGGGCCTGCTGGGGGCGGAGCTGCTGATCGGAGTCGTCTACGGCGTGCTCGGCTACGCCGTAATGCGCTGGTTCGAGTACCAGAGCCGGCGCTCTGCGACGCTGGAGCGGTCCTGATGCGCGCGCGCGATCTCAACTGGCTGCAGGTCGAGGAGTACCTCGGCCGCGACGACCGGGTCGTGCTGCCGATCGGCTCGACCGAGCAGCACGGTTACCTCTCGCTCGAGACCGACAACATCCTCGCCGAGCGCGTCTCGGCCGAGGCCGCGGAGCCGTTGGGCGTGCTCGTGCTGCCGGTGCTGGCCTACGGGCTGACGCCGTCATTCGCGGCCTACCCCGGCAGCCCGACGCTCCGGCTCGAGACGTTCCTGGCGGTGCTGCGAGATCTGCTCGACTCGCTGCACGGCCAGGGCTTCCGGCGCTTCCTGCTCGTCAACGGCCACGGCGGCAACATCGCCGGCGGCTCGCTCGTGCGCGAGTGGGCTGCCGCGCACCCGGACGCGCAGGCGATCTTCCACAGCTGGTGGTCGAGCGAGCGGGTGGTTGCGGCGGCGAAGGAGATCGACCCGGAGCCGAGTCACGCCAACTGGTTCGAGAACTTCCCCTGGACACGGCTCGCCGGCGTCGACCTGCCGCAGGAGCGCAAGCCGCCGCTCGACGAAACGGCCTACCGCGTCGCCTCGCCGGAAAGGGTGCGCGAGCTGCTTGGCGACGGGGTCTTCGCCGGCACCTACGAGCTTCCGGACGAACAGGTCGAGGCGGTCTGGCGCACGGGCGTCGACGAGGTCCGCGAGCTCATCGAGAGCGCATGGCGGTAGACCCGCTCGCGATCTTCCACGAATGGTTCGAAGAAGCGCGGGCGGCGGGCGTCGAGGCGCCCGAGGTGATGACGCTCGCGACCTCGGACGCCGAGGGCCGGCCGTCGGCCCGGATGCTGCTGCTGAAGTGCGCCGATGAGCGCGGCTTCACCTTCTTCAGCGGCTATGAGAGCCGCAAGGGCCGCGAGCTCGCCGAGAACCAGCGTGCCGCGCTCGTCTTCTACTGGCGCCCGCTCGGCCGGCAGGTCCGGGTCGAGGGGAGCGTGCGGCGGCTCTCGGCCGAAGAGTCCGACGCGTACTGGGCGACGCGGCCGCCGCGCTCCCGTGCAGCCGCCGCCGCGTCGAGGCAGGGCGAGCCGATCGCGAGCCGCGAGGCGCTCGAGGCCGAGTTCGAGGCACAACTCGCGCTCGACGAGGTGGCGAGGCCCGAGCGCTGGGGTGGCTACGTGCTCGAGCCGGACGCAATCGAGCTGTGGCAGCACCGCGACGACCGCCTGCACGAGCGCGTCAGTTTCACGCGCGCGCGCGAGGGCTGGCGCTCCGAGCTGCTCGCGCCCTAGCCGCCGGCGAGCTTCTGCAGCACCGCGTCGATGCGCTCGAAGCCGGCCTTCGCGCCTTCCTCGACGCCGTACTGCATCGTCGTGTCCCGCTGCTCGGCCGACTCGAAGCGCATCGTCTGCGTCAGCTTCGTCTGCTCGCCGAGATCCTCGAACTCCAGCGTCTGCAGGTGGTTCTGGAACGTCTGCACGAGGCGCTCGGGCGGCTCGACCTCGCGGAACTCGCCTTCGACAGGGCCGTAGGCGGTTCGGAACCGGTACGTGCCGCCGGGGCGGACGTCCATCTCCTCGACGACCGTGCCTTCCCCCCACCATTCGGGGATCAGCTCCGGATCCGTCCAGACGGAGAAGACGTGCGCGCGCGGCGCGTCGAAGACCCGCTCGACCCGGATCTCGAGCTCGTTCGGCGTGGTGACGCTGGTCTCGTTCATCGTCAGCTCACCGCCTGCTTGAGGAGCTTCGCGATCTTGGCCTCGTCGGCCTTGGTCAGCTTCGTCAACGCGAAGGCGACCGGCCACATCGAGCCGTCGTCGAGTTTCGCGGCTTCGTTGAAGCCGAGCATCGCGTAGCGCTCCTTGAACTTCTCCGCGTTGCGGAAGAAGAGGACGACCTTGCCGTCCTTGTTGGCGTACGCGGGCATCCCGTACCAGGTCTTCGGGGTGAGGTCGGGCGCGGTCTTCTTGACGATCGCGTGGATCCGCTTGCCGAGTGCGCGATCGTCAGGCGACATCCCTGCGAGCGCGGAGAGCACCGCCTCTTCCCCTTCCTCGGCCGCCTTGAGCTCCTTGGCGCGCGCTCTCATCGCAGCCTTCTCCTCGGCCGAGAATCCGTCCTTCTTCTTCGTCGAGCTCATCGTGCTCCTTTCGTCCGTTCGACGACCTGTGCGAAGCGGTCGAGCCGCTGCAGCCACGTGCTGATGCCCTCGAAGGCATACGGCACGAGCGTGCACCTGCGGGCACGACCGACTTTCTGCGTGACGACGAGGTTCGCTTCCTCGAGCAGCCGGATGTGCTTCTTCATCCCGGTGAGCGACATGCCGAAGGGCTCGGCGAGCTCGCTGATCGTCGCGCTACCTGGGCCGAGCCGTTCGAGCACGGCGCGCCTGGTCGGGTCGGCGAGGGCAGCGAACGCGAGGTCGACGGTCGGAGGAAACTGAACCATTAGGTTCAGTATTGCACACCTGCGCCTAGGTCGCTACTTGACCAGGCTCAGCAGCTTGAACATCGGCAGGTACATCGAGATGATGATCACGCCGACCATCGCGCCCACGCCGATCATCATCAGCGGCTCGATGATCGCGGTCAGCGAGGCGATTGCCGAGTCGACCTCGTCCTCGTAGAAGTCGGCGATCTTGCCGAGCATCTTCTCGAGCTCTCCCGTCTCCTCGCCGATCTTCACCATCTG
>Ga0307312_10002312_pt1 | contig 9983 bp, 10 predicted proteins | sample ER_DNA_202_FD_194489 | JGI IMG/M metagenome (GOLD analysis project Ga0307312, IMG submission 194489) | Bulk soil microbial communities from the East River watershed near Crested Butte, Colorado, United States - ER_DNA_202 | ecosystem: Environmental > Terrestrial > Soil > Floodplain | place: USA...
GTGAACCGTCGCGTCGGGGCGGCGCGCCCCGACCATCAGGATCGCGCACGGCCCCTGGCCCGCGCCGACGAACACGTGCTCGGTGCCGGCGGGACAGTGAACGAAGTCCCACGCCTCGAGGCGCCTCTCCTCGCCGTCGAGGATCGCCACGCACTCCCCCGACAGCACAAGGAAGTCCTCCTGCACGCTTTCGGCGTGATACTTCGCGTTCGGCTGCCCCGGCTCCAGCAGGTGGATGTTGATGCCGTAGTCGGGGAAGCGCTCCTCCGGATCCTCGAACGGGACATACGAGCCCGCATGCTGGTGGCAGTTCGCCTTCGCGGCCGCCACGTTGACGACGAACCAACCGGACACGCCTCAGACCGGCTTCGTCGTCATCGCCCAGATGGCCACCAGATAGGCGATCAAGACCAGCGAGACGAGCACGGTCGAGGCCCGGCTGAAGCCGCCGCCGCCCGACCTCTCGGCGCGGCCGGCGCGGCGCACGGCGAGGCCGGCAAGCACCGTCGAGATCAGAAGCAGCAGGAGGCCGGGCTCGGCGGTGCTGTAGCCGAGATCCACCCAGGAGGGCACCTTGTCGCCGGTGAGGCCTTCCTTGTCGGCGATCCACTCGGCGGCGCCCCGCATTACGATCCAGGCCGGCAGCGCGCCGATCAGCAGGGAGCGGTAGCCGAGGCGCACCAGCGAGGCGCTGCCGTCGCGCCAGGCCAGGATCAGCGCCGAAGCGGCGAGGACAAGCGTCCCGACCAGGACCATCGCTCCGAGGACGTGGAGCAGGAGCGGGAAGCTCCAGCTGTCCGGACGGATCGTCGCGAGCACGATCACGCTCCCGGCTTGTAGATCATCACGACCAGCAGGGCAAGCACGACGAGCGACCTCAGCCAGTGCATGAGGGCGGCCGGCGGGGCGCCGGTGATGGCGGCGCCGGCTTCGCTGCCCCCGGCCGCCGGCGTGTATCCGAGCTGAGCGCGCCGCCCCAGCTCGGTGGCGATCGCAAAGAGCACGATCGCGGTGACGATCCAGCCATCCCAGATCTCGTAGCCGTCGACGTAGAGCGCGAGCCAGATTCCGAGCACCAGGGTGCCAAATCCGCCTACGTTCCAGAGCGCGTTCCCGACCGCGAGCAGGCGCGAATCAGTGGCCATGTCGAGCGCGAAGGCGCTGAAGATCACCACCGTCGCGACCAGGGCGAAGGCGGACAGCACGTGCAGGAACAGGAGCCAGTCGTACACGCGGCGCGAACCCTATCCGTCGACCAGGCGCCAAGGCATCGGCGCCTGAAAGAAGGTCGCTACCCGACCGTCCAGGTGTCGCCGGAGCGGAACAGCGAGTCCAGCTCGTCCGTGCCGACGCCCTCGCGGGCGGCCTCAAGCTCCCTGGTCATGACCTCGCCGTATTGGGTTCGCTCGAACGCGCGGAACACCCCGATCGGCGTCGGGCCGTTCGGGCGCTGGCTCAGGTGGGCGAGCGAGAACGCGAAGCTCGGGTTCGGGTCGTGGGCGTCGTGTAGGAGCAGCGCCCCGGCGCCCACCTCCGAAACCTCCTCGATCCCCAAGCGGCCGTCGGCGGCGCGGACCACGCCGCGCTCGCCCTCGGCGCCGAAGCGGATCGGCTTGCCATGCTCAAGCCGGATCTGGTTCTCCTCCCTGCCCTTCCCGCGCACCGCGTCGAAGGCGCCATCGTTGAACACGTTGCAGTTCTGGTAGATCTCGATGAAGGCAGAGCCCGGGTGCTCGGTGGCGGCGCGCAGCACCTCGGCCTGGTGCTCGCGGTCCGTGTCCACCGTTCGCGCTGCGAAGGTCGCCTCGGCGCCCAGCGCGAGCGCGATCGGGTTGAAGGGGTGGTCCAGGGAACCGAACGGGGTTGACTTGGTGACCTTCCCCTCCTCACTGGTGGGCGAGTACTGGCCTTTTGTGAGGCCGTAGATCTGGTTGTTGAACAAGAGGATCTTGATCGGCACGTTCCGCCGCAACGCGTGGATCAGGTGATTGCCGCCGATCGACAGCGCGTCGCCGTCTCCCGTGACGACCCAGATCGAGAGGTCGGGACGGGCGAGTGCCAGGCCGGTCGCGAGCGCCGGGGCGCGGCCGTGGATTCCGTGCACCCCATAGGTATCCATGTAGTAGGCGAAGCGGCCCGCGCAACCAATGCCGGCCACCCAGACGATCCGCTCCGGCGGCAGCCCCAGCTCGGGCAGGAACTGCTGGACCGTGGCCAGGATCGCGTAGTCGCCGCAGCCGGGGCACCAGCGCGTCTCCTGGTCGGAGGCGAAGTCCTTCTTGGTCAGGACCCCCGCGCCGTCTCCGCGCGCAGCGCCGTTTCCGGATGTCTCGCTCACAGTCTCTCCACGATCGCCTCGTCGAGCTCCTCGGCGAAGATCGGCAGCCCCTCGACCTTGGTGTAACTGAGCGCGTCGACCAGGAACTCCGCGCGGATGATCTTCACCAGCTGCCCGGTGTTGGCCTCGGGGATCAGGACCTTGGGATAGGAGCGCACCACCTCGCCGGTGTTCGAGGGGAGCGGGTTGAGGTGGTGGAGGTGGGCGGCGGCGACCTTCTTGCCGCGACGTCGCACCCGTCTCACGGCCCCGGTGATCGCGCCGTAGGTCGATCCCCAGCCGAGCACCAGCAGCTCGGCTCCTTCGGGGTCATCGACCTCCAGCTCTCCGATGTCGGAGGCGATCCCCGCGATCTTCTCCGCACGCAGGCGGGTCATGCGCGCGTGGTTCTCCGCCTCGTAGCTGATGTGGCCGGTCCCGTCCTCCTTCTCGAGCCCGCCGATGACGTGCTGAAGGCCCTTCGTCCCTGGTAGCGCCCAGGGGCGGGCCAGCCTCTCGTCGCGCAAATAGGGCCAGAACTGACCGTCGTGGTTGGGCTGGGTCGCGAAGCCGGGATCGATCTGCGGCAGGTCCGCCGCCTTGGGGATGGACCACGGTTCGGACGAGTTGGCCAGGAAGGTGTCCGAGAGCAGGATCACCGGCGTGCGGTAGCGAACCGCGATCCGGACCGACTCGAACACGGCCTCGAAGCATTGGGCAGGGGTTGCGGCAGCGACCACGGGTAGCGGCGACTCGCCGTGGCGGCCGTGGATCGCCATCAGCAGGTCGGCGGCCTCGGTCTTGGTCGGCATCCCGGTCGAGGGGCCGGCCCGCTGGGTGTCGATCACCAGCAGCGGCAGCTCCAGGGCCACGGCGAGGCCGATCGTCTCGGCCTTGAGGTCCATGCCGGGGCCGCTGGTGACGGTGACGCCGAGATGGCCGCCGAAGGCGGCGCCGAGCGCCATATTCGAGGCGGCGATCTCGTCCTCGGCCTGCACGGTGCGGACGCCGAAGCGCTTGTGGCGCGACAGCTCGTGCAGCAGTTCGGAGGCGGGAGTGATCGGGTAGCTGGCGAGGAACAGCGGCAGGCCGCTCCGGACGCTCGCCGCGATCAACCCCAGCGCCGCCGCCTCCGTCCCGTTGATGCCGCGGTAGGTGCCGGGCTGGGCGGGGGCGGGCTTGACCTCGTAGTGGACCTGCAGCAGCTCGGCCGTCTCGCCGAAGTTGTGGCCGGCCCGGAAGGCCGCCAGGTTCGCCTCCATCACCAGAGGCGCGGAGGCGAACTTCTGCTCGATCCAGCGCGTCGTGACGTCCACCGGGCGGCTGTACAACCAAGAGACGAGCCCGAGCGCGAAGAAGTTCTTCGAGCGCGCCGCCTCGCGAGCCGTGATCCCGTCGATGCCGTCGGTGGCGCGAACCGTCATCGAGGTCATCGGGACGCGAAACACCTGATAGTCGTCGAGCGTTCCGTCCTCGAGCGGGCTCGACTCGTACGCGGCCTTGCGCAGGGTGGTCTTCGTGAACCCGTCCTCGTTGGCGATCAGGATGCCGCCCCGCTCGAGCTCGGGCAGGTTCACCTTCAGCGCCGCCGGGTTCATCGCGACCAGCGCGTTGGGGCGGCCGCCCGGGGTCAGGATGTCCCGGGAAGCGAAATGGATCTGGAACGCCGAGACGCCCGCCAGGGTCCCGGCCGGCGCGCGAATCTCGGCCGGGAAGTCGGGCATCGTCACCAGGTCGTTGCCGATCAGGGCGGTCGCTGCGGCGAAGCGGTTGCCGGCGAGCTGTATGCCGTCGCCCGAATCGCCAGCGAAGCGGACGACAACCTGCTCCTTTTCCTCGAGAACCTTGGTCAATATGCTCAGAAGCGCACCGCGCTCCTCGATCGATTCTACGGATCGGCCCGGATCGGCCTGGTCCGCGAGCCAGAGCGGCCCCATACTGGGGGTCCTGCTACGGTGGGTAGTCAATCGGCCGGGTAGGACGCCCGGCGAATCGTGCCGGCGCTCGTCCTGGTTACTCGTAGCCTCCGCGGTCGCAGCACTTACCGGGCGGAGGAATACGAACATGCCAACCGGAACTGTCAAATGGTTCAGCAGCGAGAAGGGCTTCGGCTTCATCACTCCCGATGACGGCTCGAAGGATCTGTTCGTGCATCAGAGCGCAATTCTCGGAGATGGTTACCGCTCCCTGACCGAGGGCGCCAAGGTCTCCTACGACGCCGAAGCCGGCGACAAGGGGCCCAGGGCGGCCAACGTTCAGCCGGCGTAGCCGGGCCGAACAGATCAAACGAGAGGCGGGACCGCTGATGGACCGCGCGTGGACGTGCTCCCGGTGCCAGGTCACGGTGACCTTCGCGCCAGGTGGCCAGCAACCACTGTCTCCCACCGGCTGGGCGCGCTGCGATGGGGAGTGGCGCTGCCTGGGCTGCCGACGCCAGCAGGTGGCGGAGAGCGCGTCCGCAGGCGCAGGATCCGAGCGGAGTAAAAGACGCCGGCGGGCGCTCACCGAGTTCGAACTGGTGCGGGACCCAGGGGCGTCGGACCAGCTGATCGCCAAGCGCGTTCGGTGCCCAACCGCTCTTGTCCGCCCCGTGCGGGCAAGCCTTCGTGCCGCTGGGAAGCTCCACCCCACGTAGCTATACGGGCCGCGCTAGGCTCGTGAGGATGGAGGGGAGGGGCGGCTGGAAGCCTTACGCAGCGAAGGTTGCCGTGCTCGCGGCCGTTTATTACGGCGCCGCGAAGCTCGGCCTCAACCTCGCCTTCGAGTCCGCCAGCGTCACGGCGATTTGGGCGCCCACCGGGATCGCCTTGGCGGCGGTCCTGCTTTGGGGCTATCGGGTCTGGCCCGGGGTGGCGCTCGGCGCCTTGCTGGCCAACAGCTGGACCGGCGTGCCCTTCTACGCGGTGCTGGGGATCACGGTCGGGAACACGCTCGAGGCGCTCGCCGGCGCCTACCTGCTGCGCGAGCTTGCGGATTTCCGCGCCTCGCTGGAACGGGTCAGGGACGTAATCGCCCTGGCGATTCTCGGCGGCGCCGTGAGCACGACCATCGCCGCCACGATCGGCGCCACCAGTCTGCTGGTGGGCAACGAGATCGCCTCGGGTGACTTCGGCTCGGTGTGGCGCACCTGGTGGCTTGGCGACATGGGGGGGGACCTGCTGGTCGCCCCCGCCCTGCTGGTCGCGGTCACCCATTGGCCCTACGCGCGGGCGCCCGGGCGGCTGCCTGAGGCCGCGGCGCTGGCAGCCGCGGCGCTGGGCGTCAGCGCCCTCGTCTTCACTCACGACACGCCGCTCATCTTCGTCCTGTTCCCGCTCGGCGTCTGGGCAGCGCTGCGGTTCTGGCAGCCCGGCACCGTCTTCGGGATCCTGCTGGTGGCCAGCATCGCGATCCCGTTGACGGAGGACAACAGAGGTCCCTTCGCCGGCCATCCTCCCGACGACAGGCTGCTGTTCGCACAGGGGTTCTTGGGCATCGCCAGCCTTACGATGCTGGTCATGGCGGCGGTGATCACCGAGCGCCGGCGGGCCGAGGAGGAGGTTGAGTCCATCGCGGCAACCCTCCAGGAGAGCCTGCTCCCGTCGCACCTGCCCGTGATCCCCGGGGTCGAGACCGCGGTCGACTTTCGTGCTGCCGGCAGCCAGCACATCGTTGGAGGCGACTTCTACGACCTGTTCCCGGGGGATGACGAAAGCTGGACGGTGATCGTGGGCGACGTGCTCGGCAAGGGTGCGACGGCGGCCGCCACCACCGGGCTCGCCCGTTACACGCTGCGCGCGGCTGCCGTCCAGGAAACCCAGCCGAGTCGCATCCTGCGGCTGTTGAACGACGCGATCCTGCGACAGTCTCCCGATCAGTCCTGCACGGTGGCCTGCGGGCGGATCGACCTGGGGCCAGCGAACGGAGCCCGGCTGACCCTGTCGGTGGGCGGCCACCCGCTGCCCCTGGTACTGCGTGCGGATGGATCGGTCGAGCAGATCGGTCAGCCGGGGACCATGCTCGGCGTGCTCCCCGATCCCGATCTCGCGGACCACACCGCCGATCTCGCCCCCGGGGATGCCCTCATCCTCTACACCGACGGGCTGACCGACGCTTACGCTCCCGGTCGAATCGTGAAGCGCGCCGGCCTTGTCGCGGCCCTCGAGTCGTGCGCCGGCCGAAGCGCCACCGAGATCGCCAGAGGGGTTCAGGAGGCGGTTCTCGGCGCCCGTAAGGCCGAGCCACGCGACGACATCGTTCTCCTCGTGCTCCGGGTTCAGGAACACCCCGCGGGGGCGAATCCGCGATAGTGCCGGGGTGGTCACCGTGATGCCTCTCGGCGATCTGAAGCTCGAATCGATCGCAGGGCTGCCGGTCGCGCACCTCTCCGGCGAGATCGATCGATCGAATGCCGCCGAGCTCGGCGATCGCGTGACGACGGCGATCGGCAGCCAAGGCGGCGGGCTGGTCGTCGACCTGAGTGAGCTCGCATTCCTTGACAGCACCGGCATCCGCATGCTGTTCGAGCTGGCGGCCGAGCTGAAGCGGCGCCAGCAGGCGCTGCGGGTGGTCGTGCCCGATGGGTCGCACCTGGGGCAGCTCCTCGACACGGTGGGGCTGAAGCAGGCCGCCGCCACCGACGGCACGGTCGGCGAGGCGGTCGCGGCGCTGACCCCCACCGGCTAGCGGAATTGATTCCCAATGCGTCATCGGCGAGGAATGCGCCGATGCACGCGCCGGGGTCTCGGCTCACAGTGTCCTCCCGGGGTGCTACGGTGAATAGATATTGGGCCAGGCGAGGTTGCCTGGCAAATCGTGCCCGCGCTCGCCGTCGTTGCTGTATTGCATCCTCCGCGTCCGGAGCACAATTCGCAAAGGAGCAATGCATGCCCTCAGGAACCGTTAAGTGGTTCAGCGACGAGAAGGGTTTCGGCTTCATCACTCCCGATGACGGCTCGAAGGACCTCTTCGTCCATCAGAGCGCGATCGCCGGCGACGGCTTCCGCTCGCTTCAGGAAGGTGCCAAGGTCACCTACACGGCCGAGGCCGGCGACAAGGGTCCCCGGGCCGTGGACGTGCAGGTGAGTTAGTCGACCAGGTAACGCCGTGAGTCGCAGCTGGACGTGTGGTCGCTGTGGCGTTGTAGCCAGTTACGGTGCAGGAAGCGCGGAACCCGTAAAGCCCGAGGGCTGGACGCATGAGGGCGGAGCGTGGCGTTGCCTCAGGTGCCGCCGGGAGGACGCGATGGACAAGGCTGCGACTGGAACGACGGCCGAGCAGAAGTCGCACCGCCGGCGAGCGCTCACGGAGTTCGAGCTACGCCGCGATCCTGGCGCCTCGGATCAGGTGATCGCGAAGCGAGCCCGTTGCACCACAGCCTCAGTTCGACCAGTTCGCACGGCGCTTCTCGAGCAGGGAACGCTCAATCCTGGCGCAACCGAGACTGGGCCAGCAAAAGGGGGCAGCGCCGCACAAGATCGGTGAGAGGGGGCGGCCATCCTGGTCCGTGGCCGACGCCTATGACTTTGAACGTCCTATACACGTCGAAAGTCACGAGCGTCCGGGCGCGCGTGGCCCTCTCCCCGCTCGTGCTGGTAATCGTCGGTTCCACGCTGACGATGCTCGCCGGATTGGGCCAACCGGGTCTCGCCTCAGGTGCTCTCAAGCGGCTGACCTTTGGGAGCTCGGTGCAGGGAACGACGTTGCGTGCCGTGCGGCTAGGCGATCCGAACGCGACCCGCAAGGCGCTAGTGGTGGGCTCGATCCATGGCGACGAGACCGAGGGGCATGAGATCGTGCGCGCCCTTCGACGCTCCCATCGCGACACGCCAGCGGTCCAGCTATGGGTGGTGAGGACGGTCAATCCCGACGGTGTGAACGCGGGCACGCGCAAGAACGCTCGTGGCGTGGACCTCAACCGCAACTTCTCCTATCGCTGGCGCGGGGACGCGCCCCCGTCGAGCGGCTATTACCCGGGCCCCCATCCATTCTCGGAGCCCGAGAGCCGCGCCGTGAGACGGCTCGCGAGGCGACTCGACCCGCAGGTGACGATTTGGTACCACCAGCCTTGGGGGCAGGTGCTGTTGCCCTGCCATGGGCCCGCCCGGAAGCAGAAGCGGTATGCGCGCATCGCGCGCCTCCCGGTCAAACGCTGTCGAGGAGAGCGATTGCGCGGCACGGCCACGAGCTGGCAGAACCACCATCTCCCGGGTACCGCGTTCGTGGTCGAGCTGCCTGGTGGCGAGCTGCCGAACTCGGCGGCGCGCCGCCACGCTCGCGCGGCGGCGAAGGTGGCGCGAAGCGGGGCCGGGCAGCGGAAGCTGCGGTCCGGCCGGACCGTCCGCGCGGGGGCCGCTGGCCGGACGCCCAGCGCGGCTCGGGCGAGGCTGCGGCGGCCACCGATCGACCGCGACCCGATCCCCTACGGGCACGAGCGAAAGCGGCAGATGGCCGCCTACTCGGCGCGCCACTACGGTCGGCGCAGGTGGCGCCTCCGGCATCCCCGGGTGATCGTCCTGCACTTCACTGCCGGGCCGAGCTACCGGTCCGCGTGGGAGACCTTCGCCTCCAACGCCCCCAACCTGGGAGAGCTGCCCGGGGCCTGCTCACACTTCGTGATCGAGAAGCGCGGGCGCATCCATAGGCTCGTCAGGCCATCGATCCGGTGCCGGCACACGATCGGGCTGAACCACCGCTCGATCGGGGTCGAGATGGTCCAAGAGGCTGGTCGCGGCTCGCATTGGGCCGACCGCCAGATCCTTCAGCGCCACCGGCAGATCCATGCAGCCCTGCACCTCGTCGGCTGGCTCAAGCAGCGCTTCGGGATCAAGATGCGGGACATCATCGGCCACGCGATGGCCGACGACAGCCCCTACTTCAAGGACCTCGAGGGATGGCACAACGACCACACGGACTGGCTGCGGCGCGACGTGCGGACGTTCCGCCACCGGCTCGAGAGGCTGCTCAGACGGTAGAGGCGGCATACTCGGGCCCATGCCTGCGCCGCTGATCGAGTTCCCCGCAGACGACCCGGATCGGGCTCGCAGGTTCTGGGACGGGGTGCTGGGCGCCGCCCTCGCGCCCAGGCCCAGCGAGGCCGGCTCTGGATGGGAGATCGAGGACGACGGCCTTCGCCTCGGCGTCCACGAGCGCGGTCCGGGCCCTGGGGATACCGCCTCCCTGCCCTACTTCACCGTCGCCGATCTGGAGGCCACGCTCGCGCGCGTCCGCGAACTCGGCGGCTCGGTCATCCATCCCGGCGAGCGGTGGGCCGTCTGCCGGGACTCCGAGGGCAGCCCGTTCGCGCTGGCTACCGCGCCCAGGGAGGCGCGGTAGCGCTTACCGGGCGCGCGAGCGCGTCGCGGTTCGCGACGTGGTTCGCCTGGCGGTGGAGCGCCCTGCCGCCTTGCGCCGTGTGCCTGTTCGCGACGTGGTCCGCTTGGCGGTTGAGCGTCCGGCCGTCTTGCGGCGGGCGCCTGCACGGGGCGACGCCTTCGCCGGGGAGGAGCGCGAGCCCGCACGGGGCGACGCCTTCGTCGGGGAGGAGCGCGAGAGGCGCTTTTGCAGCCGCTCGACGTCCCGCTCGATGGCCTTGCTCAGCCTGCCGCTATCGCGCCGGGCCTCCTTGATGAACTTCTGAAGGTTCTTGTGGAGGTCTCGGCTACCTGCGCCGACCCCCCTGCCCACG
>Ga0307312_10002314_pt1 | contig 9979 bp, 7 predicted proteins | sample ER_DNA_202_FD_194489 | JGI IMG/M metagenome (GOLD analysis project Ga0307312, IMG submission 194489) | Bulk soil microbial communities from the East River watershed near Crested Butte, Colorado, United States - ER_DNA_202 | ecosystem: Environmental > Terrestrial > Soil > Floodplain | place: USA...
CCTGTGTGTGCCAAGTCTGTGCCGAGCTGTCGGGACTGGACCTGTCGCAGGGTCTGACCCCGGAAGTGGAACAGTTTCGTGAAAGATCGATCGTCGGTTTCCTCGGCGAGGTGACGGCGCACGTTGCCTCGCGCGGCGGCAAGAACACGATCTGCCTGCTGCCGCTGACAGAGGGGCCGCACGGCGTCAGCGACTGGGACTCGGTCGCCTCACTCCCGCATCTCTCGGTACTGGCCACGGACCCGTACTGGAAGAACTTCGACGAGTCGGCCGACTCCTTTGTGGGCCGCTTCGCGCGGCTGCTTGCGGAAACCTGCGCCCGGAACGACGTCGAGGCGCAGATGTGGTTGCCGAGCTTCGGGCTGACGCGCGACGACATCCCCGATCTGGAGGCGGCGATCGCCGCGACCCGCGCTGCCGAGGTCGAGGACGTGTGGACGTGGGGCTACGAGGCCTGCGGCCACATGACGCACCTGGCGACGCCCGACTCGCTGCTCGTCTGGGAAGCGGTCACCGCGGCACTGACCGGAGACGAAGGGGCTACAACGGAGAGGCGGCGGGTCGACCTCCGCGACCTCGACCTGCAACCCACGGCCGAGCTCGTTCGGCTCATCAACGACGAGGACCGAACGGTCGCAGGCGCCGTGACCGACGCCGCAGAGTCGATCGCAGGCGCGATCGACTCGATCGTCGAGCGGCTCGAGGCCGGCGGGAGGCTCGTCTACGGCGGCGCCGGCTCCTCGGGCCGGGCCGCTGCGGCCGATGCCGCGGAGTGCGGGCCGACGTTCTCGACCGACCGGATCGTCGCGGTGACGACGGAGGAAGAGGCTGCCGAGGACGACACCAACGCGGGTCTGCGCGATCTCGCGGCTCTAAATGTTGGCGCGACGGACGTCGTGCTCGCCGTCAGCGCAAGTGGACGCACGCCCTACACGCTCGCCGCCCTCGAACAAGCGTCGAGGGCCGGCGCGCACACGATCGGCCTCGCGTGCGTCCGCGACTCCGAGCTCGCACGGCGCGCCGTACAGGCAATCGAGGTCGAGGTGGGCCCGGAGGTAATCACCGGCTCGACGCGGATGAAGGCGGGGACGGCGCAGAAGCTCGTCCTGAACACGATCTCCACGATCGCGATGGTGCAGATCGGCAAGACGTTCGGAAATTTGATGGTCGACGTGCAGCCCTCGAACGAAAAGCTGCGTGCGCGAGCGCGACGCGCGGTCGCCATTGCGACCGCCGCCCCGGAGGACGAAGTCGCGGATGCAATCGCAGCCGCGGACGGCGACACGAAGGTAGCGATCGTCTCACTGCTCGCCGGCGTCGACGCGCAGACGGCACGGTCTCGGCTCAACGCGGCGCGTGGCGTCATCCGCGAGGCGGTCGCAGATGTCGTGGGTTGAGGCCGAGCTCAGAGAGCAGCCGGTCGCTCTCGAGCGCTTCCTCACGGCCGAGTCGGCCCACACGCCCGGAATCGTTCGCGCCCTCTTGCGCGACGACGTCCGTTATCTCCTGATCGTCTCGCGCGGCAGCTCGAGCAACGTCGCGCGCTACATGCAGTACCTCTTCGGCACTGTCAACCGCCTTCCGGTCTCATTCGCGACACCGTCGCTGTACACGGTCTACGACGCACCGCCGGAGCTCGGGCCCGCCGCGGTGATCGGAATCTCGCAGTCGGGCGCATCACCGGATGTCGTCGCCGTCCTCGACGAGGCGCGAAAGCAGAACCGTCCAACGCTCGCGATCACAAATGACCCGAAGTCGCCGCTCGCACTTGCCGCCGACTGCGTCCTCCAGCTGCACGCGGGCGAGGAGCGCGCTGTGGCCGCGACGAAGACGTACCTCAACTCGATCGCCGCGGTCGCCTTGCTCTCGACGGCGGATGACCCGAACCGTCTCGCCGACCTGCTCGAGATGCCTGAGAAGGTCGGCGAGCAGATCGAGCAGTCGCTGGCCGCCGCCGGCGCGCTGGACGGCTATCGCGAGGTGGAGGGCGGGAGCGTCGTTGCGCGCGGTGTCAACTACGGGGCCGCGTTCGAGATCGCGCTGAAGATCCGCGAGCTCTCGGGCGCGCAGTTCGAGGCGTTCTCCTCGGCAGACTTGTTGCACGGGCCGATCGCGGCGCTGAAGTCCGGCCGGCCCGCAATCGTGATCGCCCCCGCCGGCCGCACGCTCGCGAGCATGAGCATTGCGCTCGACAAGGTGCGCGAAAGAGGCGCGGAGGTGATCGCGATCAGCGACGACGCGAGGTTCCTCGCCGAGTCCGATACCGCGCTGCCCCTGGTTCCGGGCGTGCCCGAGTGGCTGACCCCGCTACTGACGGTCGTGCCGGGCCAGGTCGCCGCAGTGCGACTCGCGACTCTGCGCAACGCGAATGTCGACAGCCCTGTCGGGCTGACGAAGATCACGCTGACTCACTGAAACGCAATGGAGCTCGTTCTCACGAGCTCCATCGAGCGAAACCGTTTAGCGGGGTCGATCGCTAGGAAGACTTCATCGGATCGAGATACACATCGTCGATCGCGGCGGCACCGCCGACCGCCGTGAAGCGGAACGAGACAGATGAGGTCAAGAGGGGAAGCACCCCGCCCAGCATTCCGATCTGGGGTGAAGGCTTCCAAGTGCCACCGGCCGGGATCGTGCCGCCGTCGAGGATTCCCAGCAGGCTCGACAGCAGGCCCCGATAGACGATCTGGATCTTGACGCTCGAGCCGGCGTCGCCACGAGCCAGGAAACGCATCTTGCTCGAGAGGAGAGAGATGCACATCCCCGGGCTCGTCGCCGATGCGCCTGCAGGCAGCGACAGCGAGGTCTTGTCCGAGCTGCCGTGAACGTAGAACGTCTCGTTCCCGGCGACGGCTCGCGCGCCGCCGCTCAGGCTCCAGCCGCTCCCGCCTGATTCGAAGCCTCCGTCAGGGACGAACGCGTAGTTTGCGTAGTCCTTCCAGCCGGCGAAGGGGGTCGAGGTCGCAGAGGGACAGGTAAGGCCGAGACCGGCGGAGGCCGGCGCGGCGCCCATCGCCATTGCAATCGTGCCGCCGACGAGACCGAGAACGATGACCGCTCTCACGCGTCGGAGAAAAGGATTCGCCACAGAATTCACTCCCTCAGATAGCCGCAGTTGCCCTGTCCAGTTGCTGTGCTCAGTTTCTCCACCCCCTGAGACCCGGCTTCCCCCGTTGGGGTGATTCAGCGCGCTGATCAAGGAATGCCGGCAGGAGGCCGATATCGCGGAAATGGCGACATCGGTCGCGACTGGATCCTCCTTGCCCGAAAGCGCCGCCCTCCGAAGCGGCGTAGATGTCGACGCCGATGCCCTGATCGAGCAGTCGCGACAACTGGCCGCCACGCCCCTCGGCGACCGAGACCGGCTTGCTTCGATCCTGCTCGGCGGTTCGTTCCTGGCGGTTTCGATCGCGCTCGCGGTTCTTGCCCAATCTTCACGGCAGGTCGGGTTTCTGACGCTCGTCGTCTTCGTGGCTTCCTATGCGCTCGCTTCCCGGATCGACTTCGAGATCGGCACCGGGTCGGCACCGCCGACACAGCTCGTGCTCGTGCCGATGCTTGCGCTCCTGCCGGTCCAGTACGTGCCGCTCTTCGTCATGGCCGGCCTGCTCCTCGGAGGTCTTCCCGACTACGCGCGGGGTCGCGTCCCGATCGACCGCAGCCTCCTGCGGCTCGTGAATTCCTGGCACGCGGTCGGCCCGGCGCTCGTCCTCGTCGCCGCCGGCCAGCCGGAGCCGACGCCGAACAACCTGCCGATCTACGCGCTGGCCCTGCTCGCCCAGTTCGCTTTCGACTTCGGGAGCACAGCTCTGCGCGACCGCCTGGGTCTCGGTGTCTCGCCCTGGAGCCTGTTGCGCTTCATGGTCTGGATCTGGGCAGTCGACTCAGCGCTGACGCCCATCTCCGTCCTTGCCGCGCTCGGCTGTGGCGCGCACCCTTCGCTGGTCGTCGTCTCCTTGCCGCTGATCGGACTGCTGGCCTACTTCGCGCGCGAACGTCAGGTTCGCATCGATCACACGTTGGAGCTCGGCCACGCATACCGCGGGACCGCCATGCTGCTCGGAGACGTCGTCGAGGCGGACGACGCCTACACCGGCAGTCACAGCCGCGACGTGGTGACCCTCGTGCTCGAGGTCGCGGACAGAATGGGGCTCGGCACCCGCGAGCGCAGAGATGCAGAGTTCGCAGCTCTCCTGCACGACATCGGAAAGATCAAGGTTCCCGGCGAGATCATCAACAAGCCGGGGAAGCTGACGGACGAAGAGTGGGAGATCATGAAGACGCACACCGTCGAAGGCGAGCGACTCCTTTCACAGGTCGGCGGAATCCTCGGGAATGTCGGCAGGATTGTTCGTTCCTGCCATGAGGACTGGGACGGGACGGGCTATCCGGACGGGCTGGCCGGCGAGGAAATCCCGCTGGTCGCACGGATCGTGAGAGCCTGCGACGCCTTCAGCGCAATGACCACCGACCGGTCGTACCGCAAAGCGCGTCCCGCTGACGAGGCGATCGCCGAGCTCCGGCGCTGCTCCGGCACCGACTTCGATCCGGCCGTCGTCGACGCTCTCGCCGCCACCGTTTCCGCCACGGCTTAAGTTTCAGGAATGCGCCTGCGCGCCAGAACGTGCGGACGTGGAGAAGGTCGCCCGCTTCGGGCTCGTCGCCCAGGGAATCTCGTTCGGACTCGTCGCCGTGCTCGCGATCGAGCTCGCCGTCGGCAAGGGCGGCAAGGCGACGGATCGTGAGGGAGCGCTAAGAGCGCTCGCTGCGAACGGGCTCGGACGAATCGTCGTCTTCATCCTTGCCTTTGGCTTCGCCGCGTACGCTGTCTGGAGGCTGGCGCAGGTCTTCCTCGGTCACGAACTCGAAGAGCATGGCGGTAGGAAGAAGTGGGGAAAACGCCTCGCGTCGTTCGGCAAGGCCACGATCTACGGTGCGCTCAGCTGGGGTGCCTTCTCGATCGTGCTCGACGGGCGCGGCGGCGGCCACAAGGAGCAGCAGGCGACGAAAGACATCCTCGGCTGGCCGGGGGGCCGCTGGATCGTCGGCGCAATCGCGCTTGCGATCGCCGGCGCTGCCCTCTGGAACTTCTATCGGGCGGTCTCCGGCAAGTACAAGAACTCGCTGAAGACCGGACAGATGAGCGCGAGCGAGCTGAAGTGGACGACCCGGATCGCGTTCGTCGGCCTGATGTCACGCGCTGTCATCTTCGGTCTGATCTCCTGGTTCTTCTTCAAAGCGGCCGCCGAATACGACGCGAAGAAGGCACGCGGCCTCGACGGCGCGCTCCAGAAGCTCGCGCACGCGCCCTACGGCACGGCATTGCTCAGCCTCGTCGCCGCTGGACTCTTCGCCTACGGCGTCTTCTGCCTGGTCCAGGCGAGGTACCGCGAGGTCTAGATCAAGTAGCGAGAAGGTGACGCTCGAGCCACTCGGCCGCGACGCCGTACGCCTTCAGCTCATTCGCGCGCTTCGTGAAGCCGTGGCCTTCGTCGTCGAACACGACATACTCCACGTCGCGCCCGAGTGACTCCAGCTTGTCCACCAGCTGGTCCGACTCGCCCTTGACGACACGCGGATCCGTTGCGCCCTGGATCACGAGCAGCGGCGTCCGCACGTTGTCTACGTACGTGATCGGCGAACGCTCCATCAGAAAATCTGCTTCCGTCTCCGGATCGCCGACGAAGCGCGCGATGAAACGTTTCCACGTCGGCGGCACCGCCTTGGCGAACGTGACGAGATTCGAAGGGCCGAAGATGTCCACCGCCGCCGCCCAGTACTGCGGTAGCCGCGTCACGCACGTCAGCACGGCGAAGCCGCCATACGAGCCGCCGTACACGCCGATCCGCTCCGGCTCCACCCAGTCCTGGTCGCGGAGCCATTTCACCGCGTGCTCCCAGTCCTGCATGTCGCCCCCGCCCCAGTCACGCTGCACGAGCCGCTGGTACGACTTGCCGTACCCCGTCGAGCCGCGGATGTTCGTCGCGAGCACCCCGATGCCGCGCGAGAGCAGGTACTGGTACAGCGGCTGGTAGACCGGCCGCTCCTGCGCCTCGGGGCCACCGTGGATCGACAGGACGACCGGCACCTTTCCGTCGACGTTCGGCCTGTACAGCCAGGCGGGAATGTCGCGCCCGTCGAAGCTCGGATAGGTCACGAGCTCGGCGTCGACGAGATCGTTCTCCAGCAGACCGCCCAGCCGGCTGTCGGTCACAGCCCGAGCCTTCCCCCGCTCCGTCTCGACGACCCAGGCCTCGGGCGGGCGCCGCGGGCTGGCCGCGATCAGCGCCACGTGCGAGCCGTCGCGCGACAGGGCGAGCGGCGGCTCGGCCCCGGTCAGATGGGGACGGGCACCGGCGGGAAGATCGGGCTCCGGGAGATCCCGTCCCGTCTCGAGGTCTCGCAGCCGCAGGCGGTCGTAGCCCTGGTCGTTGACGAGCCAGCCGAGCACGCGGCCGTCGGCCGACATGGTCACGTCGTCGACGTCCTGCGTCGGCTCCTCAACCCAGTCGTGGCTATCGGAGGCAAGGTCGTAGAACGCGAGCCCGCGGAACTCACTGCCGGCATCCGTGACGAGGTAAAAGCCCGAGCCGTCCAACGCCCATGGCCCCGGGAAGAAGATCGCGTCGTCGTCGTGCGGCGTGAGCTCGCGCGTCTCACCGGAGTCGAGATCGATGAGATGAATCGACACGTCGCTGTTGTTCCGGAAGTCGATCGCCAGGAGCTTCGAGCCGTCGGGAGAAAAGCGCCCCGGAAAGGCGAACTTGCCTTGGCCGAAGACGGGACGGGTCTCGCCCGTCTCCGCGTCGCGCAGCCAGACCTCCATGTCGGTCGGCTTGCGCGCGTTGGCGGCGTAGGCGAACTTCGTCCCGTCCGGCGACCAGGCGGTGCTGCCGACGTAGTGCTGGACCTCAGGCTCGTCTGTGAGCTTCTGCGGCCATCCCCGCTCGGAGTCGAGGAGGTAAAGCTGATGGAACTCGTCGCCGTCGTGATCGGCGCAGAGGACGATCCGGCCGTCGGTCGGTGAGACGCCGACACCGCGCACGGTCTCGTCGGTGAATGCAGTCAGCTGGTCGGGCCAGCCACCCTCGACAGGAACGCGCCAGAGATTGAACTGCCCGGAGATGTTGCTGGCGAAGAGGAGGTGCGTGCCGTCGGCCGTGAAATCGAGTGCCGACGAGAAGCGGCGGACGGCGAAGAACTGCTCCATGAGCGGGAGGTTCCGCGTTTTGGTGACGGCCACGGCGCGCAGATTACAGTTCTGCGCCATGGAGAGGTCATTGCCCTGGGCCTGGTACGCCGATCCCGAAGTCCTCCGGCGTGAGGGCGAGCGAATCTTCGCGCGCGCCTGGCAATATGTGGGCCACACGGGCCAGATCGCGGAGACCGGCTTCTTCGTGTCCACCGCCGGCCAGATCCCTGTGGTTGTTACACGCGCGCGCGACGGCGAGCTCCGAGCCTTTCTCAACGTCTGCCGCCACCGCGGGCACATCGTCGCCAGTGGATCCGGGACGCGCGAGACATTGCAATGCCCTTACCACGCGTGGACCTACGCGCTCGACGGAAAGCTGCGCGCGGCGCCACGCTCGGATCGCGAGCCTGGGTTCGACACCGACGAGCTCGGGCTCAGGCAGATCCAGGTCGACACTTTCGGCCCGTTCGTGTTCGTGAACCCCGATCCAGACGCGGGCACGCTTGCCGACGCGCTCGGCGAAGTCCCGGCGCAGCTCGCCGAGATCCTCGACGTCGATTCGCTCGAATTCCGCTTCCGCAGCGAGTTCGAGCTCGAAGCGAACTGGAAGATCTCGTGCGAGAACTTCCTCGAGTGCTACCACTGTGCCGTCGCGCACCCGGGCTTCAGCGCCGCCGTCGACGTCTCGCCGGACGCCTACCGGCTCGAGGCGAAAGGGCTCGTGTCCAGCCAGTTCGGACCCCTCCGCCAGAACGGCAACTCGTTTCTCGCCGACGGGGAAGTGCCGCGCAGCCAGTTCCACTTCCTCTGGCCGAACTTCGGCCTGAACGTCTTTCCGGGACACCCGAACCTGTCCTGCGGCCCCATGCTCCCGATCGGCCCCGAGCGGACCGCGCGTTTCCTCGACTACTTCTTCGCGCCGGACATCGACCAGGCCTGGATCGACGAGCTGGTGGCCTTCGACAACCAGGTCGGCCGGGAGGACCGGAGCCTCGTGGAGGGCGTGCAGCGAGGCGTCCGCTCGGGAATCCTGAGCGAGGGCCGCCTCCTCTCGGAGAGCGAGCAGCTAGTCGCCCACTTCCAGCGGCTTTGCGCAGAGGCTCTCGCCGGTTAGCATCCACGCGGATGGCGACAGTCACCTTCGACCACGTCACCAAGGCGTACGCGGACGGAACGGTCGCCGTCAACGACCTCGACCTCCTCATCAAGGACGGGGAGTTCCTCGTCCTCGTCGGCCCTTCGGGGTGCGGCAAGACCACTGCGCTCAGATGCCTCGCCGGCCTCGAGGAGATCACCGCCGGTCAGATCAAGATCGATGCACGTGTGGTCAACCGCGTGCCGCCGAAGGACCGCAACATCGCGATGGTGTTTCAGTCGTACGCGCTGTATCCGCACATGACGGTCTTCGACAACCTCGCGTTCGGCCTCAAACTGCTGAAGACCCCGAAGCAGGAGATCAAGCGGCGCGTCGAGGAGGCCGCAAAGATTCTGAATCTCGAGACTCTGCTCGAACGCAAGCCGAGGGCGCTCTCGGGCGGGCAGCGACAGCGTGTCGCCCTCGGCCGGGCGATCGTGCGGGAGCCGGCCGCGTTCTTGATGGACGAGCCGCTCTCGAACCTCGACGCCAAGCTGCGCGTGCAGACCCGCGCGGAGATCCTTCGCTTGCAGCGGCGGCTCGAGACGACGACGGTCTACGTGACGCACGATCAGGTCGAGGCGATGACGATGGGCGACCGCATCGCCGTCATGAACCTCGGCGTCCTGCAGCAGATCGGCACCCCACCGGAGCTCTACGACAATCCGGTCAATGTCTTCGTCGCCGCCTTCATCGGCTCGCCCGCGATGAACTTCGCCACCGCAAAAGCGGACGAGGGGAAGCTCATGCTCGGCGGCACGACGCTCCATCTCTCGGGCGCGGCGGCCAAGGCGGCGGCCCAGAACCGCGGCCGAGACCTGCTGATCGGTTTCCGGCCAGAAGACCTGGTACTGAACGGCAGCGGCCGTCCCGATGACGTCCACATTCCGGCGCAGATCGACGTCGTCGAGTATCTGGGCCACGAGGAGTTGATCCACGCCCAGTCCGAGGGCCACGAGATCGTGGCGCTCGTCCCGTCCGAACAGAAGGTGCAAGCGGGCCAGGAAGTGAGGTTCGCGATCCAGTCCGACAAGCTGCATGTCTTCGATCCCGAGACGGAACTGAATCTCACAGCCCGGGGCTGAAACTTTGGAGATAGCATCGACACAGACACGGGGTCTATAGGAGGAGGAGGAGGATTCAAGTGAAGCGACGGAGATCGCTGATCGCGTCGGCGATCGCACTTGCCGTTCTTGCCGCAGGATTGACGGCGACGGCCATCAGTGCAAAGCCGACGAAGCGCAGTGCCAATTCGATCGAGGTTCTCTCGCTCTGGGGCGGAAGCGAGAAGGACGCATTCCTGAAGGTCACGGCCGCATTCACGGCCCAGACGGGCATCAAGGTCGAGTACACGTCGGCGCGTGACTTCATCCCAGAGGTCCGAACCCGTCTTGCCGCAGGGAACCCGCCGGACATCGGCATCCTGCCGCGGCCGGGCTACATCGGCACCCTTGCCAAGGCGGGGGCGTTGAAGACACTCGCGAGCCTCGGGATCACCAACGCGTACATGGCCGGGAACTATTCGGCGGGTTGGCTCAAGCTCGGCAGTTCAGGCGGGAAGCTCTACGGCGTCCCCGCCAAGGCGAACTCCAAGAGCGTCATCTGGTACAAGCCCGACTCGTTCAAGAAGTACAAGCTGAAGATCCCGAAGA
>Ga0307312_10002315_pt1 | contig 9977 bp, 9 predicted proteins | sample ER_DNA_202_FD_194489 | JGI IMG/M metagenome (GOLD analysis project Ga0307312, IMG submission 194489) | Bulk soil microbial communities from the East River watershed near Crested Butte, Colorado, United States - ER_DNA_202 | ecosystem: Environmental > Terrestrial > Soil > Floodplain | place: USA...
ACCCGCGTGCCGCTCCGGCGTGGCTGCGCCGCCATGCGGATCTCTCGGTTCCCTATCTCGGGGAGTTCGCGGCCTTGGGAGCCGGAGAGCTCGCTCTGTTCGGAATCGCCGGGTTCGTTGGACTGGTGTCCGTGGGCGCGCTCCGAGCGGGCCAGATCCTCCTCGGGCCGCTGCGGGTCCTCACGCTGGGCGTTCGGCTCGTAGCAGTCCCGGAGGGAGTCCGCGGGCTCCGCGCCGGGTCCGCGCGTACAGAACGAGCGGCAGTCATTCTCTCCGTGGCCGTCACCACCGTCGCTCTTGCCTGGGGAGCGGTTCTGCTCCTGCTCCCGGTGTCGGTCGGCACCGCGTTGCTGGGGCAGTCCTGGACAGAGGCAAGGAGCGTGATCGTCCCGTTGACCCTTGCAATGGCCGGCACGGGCGCGACGACCGGTGCGTTTGTCGGGCTCCGTGCGCTCGGCGCGGCGCGGCGCAGCCTACGCGTCCGCGTCGCGATCGCGCCGTTGATGGTCGTCGCCTCGATCGCTGGAGCAGTCGTCTCCGGCGCGCCCGGCGCCGCCTGGGGCATCGCAGCGGTCGTGTGGCTGAGCGTCGGCCTTTGGTGGCGGCAGTTCGGCGTCGCGCTTCGAGACCGATTCCCGGGGTCGTCATGAGAATCCTGATCCTCCATTCCCGCTACGCGTCCGGCCCGGTCTCGGGTGAGAACCGTGTTGTCGACGACGAGGCTGAGCTGCTGAGGTCGGCTGGTCACAGCGTCCACGTCTGGGCACCGATGTTCGAGTCGATCGGCCCTCGAGAGATTGTGGGGGCAGCCGCCGGCGCTGTTTGGTCACGCCGTGCAGTCCGAATCGTGCGTTCGCTCGTGGGTAGCTTCCGTCCGGACGTCGTCCATTGTCACAACCTCTTTCCGCTGCTTTCACCCGCTGCCATACGTGCGGCGGCAGAGAAGGCCCCGGTTGTCCTGACACTGCACAACTACCGACTTCTCTGCTTGCCGGCGACGTTCGTTCGCGGCGGCGTTCCCTGCGAGGCGTGCCTCGGACGGTTGCCGTGGCGTGGAGTCCGGTACCGCTGTTACCGCGATTCCCTGCCGGGGAGCGGCGCTCTCGCCGCGTCGCTCGTCCTGCACCGCGCTCTCGGCTCCTTCGACCGCGTGAGCCTCTACTTGGCCGTCAGTGACTTCGTGCGGACGAAGCACATCGAAGCAGGAATGCCCTCCGGACAGTTTCGTGTGAAGCCGAACTTCGTCTGGCCGCGGGAACGGCGGCGCGGCCCGGGCTCGTACTTCGCGTTCGTCGGTCGACTCTCCGCGGAGAAGGGCATCGGCGAGCTCGTGGACGCTTGGCGTGTGATTCCGGCACCTCTGATCCTCGTCGGAGCAGGGCCGGAGCAGCACGCCCTCGAGCAGCGTCTGCCGGAAAACGTGATCATGCGCGGGGCCGTGCCGCCCTCTGAGGTGGCGGACGTCCTTCGGGGCGCGCGCGGGCTCGTGTTCCCAACCCGCGCATACGAGGGAGCGCCGAAAGCGATTCTCGAGGCCTTCGCGAGTGGAGTTCCGGTGATCGCAAGCCGCGTCGGTGCGCTGACAGATCTCGTCGCGGACGGGGAGTCGGGGCTTCTACTCAGCTCGCTGCAGGCCCCGCAGATCGCTGCGGCGGCAACGCGGCTCCTCGACGACGGGGAGTCCGAACGGATGGGAGAGGCGGCTTGGCGCAGTTGGCAGACGCGCTACTCGCCCGAACAGGGACTCGCCGAGCTCGAGGCCGCATACCACTCGGTCCGCGGAGTTCACGCGGCCTGATGGATGCGTCCAGAGGAGATGCGTACCCCCGCGAACCTCGCGCGAGGTGGGCTGCCGGATGAGTGAGAGGCCACTCGTCCTCGCGTACCACGCCGTGAGCTCGACCTGGCCGAGCCAGCTTGGGATTCCCGAGGCGCGTCTTCGTGAGCAGCTTGCATTCCTTCGTCGTCGAGGGTTCGTTGGCCTCACCGCGGGCGAGGCCGAACGCCGTCGGCAGTGCAGGGACCTGCCCAAGCGCGTCGCGGTGATCACATTCGACGACGGCTTCCGCTCCATCCTCCGGGCGAGGCCGATCCTCGCCGACGCAGGCTTCCCAGCAACGGTCTTCGTCGTGACGTCGTTCGTCGACTCGGGAGACCCGCTCTGTTGGTACGGGATCGAGAAGTGGTCGGGATCCTCCTTCCACGACGAGCTGCGCCCGCTCGGCTGGCACGAGCTCGAGCTCTTGCGTGACGGCGGGTGGGAAATCGGCTCACACTCGGTTGCGCACCGACTCCTTCCAACCCTGTCGGACGCCGAGCTCGGGAGCGAGCTCACCGACTCCCGCTTACAGCTCGTGCGCCGACTCGGCGTGTGCGAGACGATCGCGTATCCGTATGGGCGCGCCGACGACCGGGTGGCCGTGGCCGCGGCGCAAGCAGGATACATCGCCGGCTTCACGCTCACCCTTGTGCAGCGCCCCGACACGACGTTCCTCCGGCCGCGTGTGGAGTTGACAGGTGATGACACAGGCCTGCGTCTGCGCGCACGCCTGTCGCGTGGTGCATTGGCTGCTCGACGTAGCCGTGCGGCAAGCAGTGCTGCACGTTGTCGTCGGGCGCTGGCCCCCGCCCCCGCATGGCTCCCGCCCGAGCGGGCGTCAACCGACATCGGCTAGAGGCCGAGCGGCCCCCGGACGCCTGCGGGCAAGCGGACCAAGCGTCGCGTCGTGGCCGCGCCTGCGACGGCGAGACGTCCCAATGCGGTTCTTGCTAGCGCGACCGTCTCGAGGCCGGGGTCGTCGCTCGTGAATCGATACTTGTACGCGTCGTCTCCCTGCAGGAAGCAGTATTCGGCCACGCCGTCTTCGAGCGCCGTACGAATCGAGTGTGCGATGAGAGCGGAGCCGACCGAGAGCGTGTCGTACGTCGGATCTCGCCCGGATTGGTAGAAGGACGCTCGGTCTCCGAAGCGGAAGCCGTACCACGCTGCGACCGGCGTTTCGTTCAACTCGAGGAACCAGAGCCGCAGCCAGCCGCGTTCGAACGCACACCTTGCAAACTCGCGCTGGAACGCCTCGCGCTCGCCGCCGAACGCCGAGCGCGCGCCGTTCCACCGGGCAGCGTGGAGTTCGAACAGGAGGTCCAGGTCCTCGTCGAGCCGACGCGGGTCGTCGGCCAGTCGGAACCGGAGCGCGTGGTCGCGCGCAAGTCGGCGCTCGCGCCAGCGCACCTGTTGGCGGAAGTGCCGGCTTCGGGCGGCTAGGAAGCTCTCCCACGACTGGCCCCGGAGCCGGAGTACGGGACACGCATGCCGACGCAGAAGTCGCCCGTCTAGGAGGCGGTCCCAGCCGCCTCCTGGGAGGTGTTCGCCGACGAGGACGTCCCACTCCCACGGGAGCTCCGCTAGGGCCGCCCGAATCGACTGCGCCGCTTCGACCTGGTTGCCGCGAACGGCGATCGGCCCGAGCTCGTCGCCGGAGCCATGGCCGAGGAACCGGACCACCTGGAGCGGCCGCGTCGACCAGCGGTAAAGGGGAATGAGTGCGAGCAGCCGGCGGTCGCGGGCGAACGCCCGGATGACGAGCGCCTCGCCGGTGCCGAAGTGGCGCCACCAGAGGGTGAGCCACTCGCGCGTCGCGAAGACGTTGCCGCTACCCTCGGCAAGAGCGTCCCACGTGCCAGCGGAAACATCGGTGAATCCGCCGACTTCCACCCGCACGCGGCTTCGACTCTCGCGTCTCGCCTCGATCATCGCCGCGATCTCCGTCAGAACCGTCCGTCGAAGCTGGTGTCGGCGGAGCCGCCGAGCATGGCGCTCACCTTGCGACGCGTCCGAGCGCGCGGTGGAGTCCGGCCGCACGCGCGAGGGGCCGGCCGTACGCGTAGGCACTTCGATCGAGCCGACCGAGCATCGTGCGCGCGAAAGCCTGCAACAGCCGGAGTGGCCGTGTCCGGTTCGCCCACTGGAGCTTGTAGCCCTCACTTCCCGCAAGGAGCTCGTAGCGCTCAAGTCGGCGCTCGAACGCGTCGACGAGCGTGGCGTGGAGGACGAGGATCCCCGGCGAGCAGTGGGCGTACTCCGGGTCATAGCCGCCTTTGAGGGCGTAGTGGACGCCGCGGTGCTCGATGCCGAGTTGGAACGCGATCATGCGGCCGTCGAGCCGCAGCAGCGCGAGCCGGAGCATGCCCTCTGCCGCCGCCCAGGCCGCGACCTCTCGGTAAAAGAGCCGAGTGTCCGGACGGGAGGCGATCGCTGTGCCCTGCTCGCCCTTCCACGCCAGTGCTTCGAGCCGGAACGCGTCCATGAGGAGTTCCGGCAAGCGCTCGGCCCCCTCCTCGACGTCGAGCGAGACGCGCCCGAGCGCACGGAGTCGCCGTAGACCCCGCCGGACGTTGCGGGGCCCGTTGCGTTCGAGTCCTGCGTCGTAGCTCCGCAAACCTGCGCGTAGATCGATCCACGGCGAATCAGTGAGCGTACGAACCAGGACGTCGTATCCCACGGACGTCGCAGCTGTGCGAAGCCTCTCCAGATCCTCCTCGGCGCTCAAGAACCCGAGGGAGACGCGCCGCGGGCGCTGCTCGAACAGCGCGGCGGACAACCTGTCGCGGTCCGCCCGGGTCTCTGCGAGCAGCCCGAACTCGGGCGTATGCCAGTTGCAGGCGCCGTGAAGGACGCTGCCGCACCGCAGCAGCGGCGCGACTCCGCTCAGACGCCCCCGACGGTGGAGAACGAGGAGCATGGGAACGCCCGTTCCGAAGGCGCGCCACCAGGCGCCGATCCATCCGGGCCGGAGGAAGGGGATCGCGTGTGTGTGCGCCGCCAACTCGCTCCATTCGACGACGAGCCGGTTCGCGGGGTCCAAAGTGTCCGGCGCCGGCTGGAGCTCGACCGTCACCATCGTTGCGAGTCGCTAGGCTGCCTGGCGCTCGGCCGCGGTCGGATCTGCAGCATGGCGTCGGCTTGCAAGCTGGCGACGGAGTCGTCCCGCTCGGCTCCGCCAACCGAAGAACGTCACATATGCCATCTCCTTCGCGCCGTCGGCCACGGCGGACTTGCCCGGTGGCTGCGGCTCGAGGTGCAGTCGCCGCAGCCGCGCGTTGAGAGCATGGACGCGCTCGGCGCGCTCGCTCAGCCGCGTGCGAAATGTGATCGACAGCGACACCGAGACCTGGTCGCCGTTTTGGACCCAGTGTGGCATGAACGACGGGACGTACACCCCCTCCCGGGGCTCCAGGCGGAACGTCTTCTGCCCCGAGGGCATCGCGTCGAGGTTCCGGTGACCGCCGTCGAAGTACCGGTCGAGCTCCGCAAGCTCGGCCTCGCGATTTTCGAATTTACAGACGTTCATCTCCTTTCGGCCGCGGATCTGGAGGAGGAAGTTGTGCTCGGGGTCGAAGTGCACCGGTGTCACTGCTTCCGGTGCAGAGAGGAAAAGGAACGCCTCCGCGCGCTGCATCCTCCCTACATCTGGAGGCAGGTACGGTTTGACGTCGTCGAGGCACTCCCTGAGCAGGTTCGCGTACGGGGGAGACTGCTCGATGTACCAGAGCACCATCCAGCAGCCGTTGTGCTCGATGTTCCGGACGGTCTCGGAGGGTTTGCCGGATACCGGATCGGCGCCGCCGGGCATCACGACCGGAAGGTCGGCGGTATGTCGCTCGATCGAGCGGAGGGACAGCGAGTCCGCCAGCTCGGCGATCGCGTCAAGTGTTAGCAGCGGATGATCTGCGAGCGTGTGCCGAACGCCCAGAGGCTCTCGGTCGAAGCTTTCTGGGAATGCCTGGGGATCGATTTCGAGAAGTCCCACGGCCATCCCTTGTGATCATAGAATCTTGACGAGGAAAGTGGAGTCGAGGCTTTCGTCGGAAGGAGCCGGTGATGGAATGCGGCAGGACACCGCTCTCAGGCTTGTGTCTCAGCCCGAGACGGCGTTGACGAGGGAGGCTGATCCGGGCTTCGACTCCGCTCTGGGAGGCGCTCGCTCTTCCGATGGATTCGACGGCGGAAGCCCAGCGTTCTGGGAAGGCTACATGGCCGATGCGGAGGTCTACGACGGCCGGCCGTTCCGGTCGGCGCCGGACCGCGCGCTGCTCGATGCGGCGCTCACATTCACGGGCCTTTGGCAGAGTGAGACCGTCGTCGAGCTGGGGTGCGGCTCATCGTCGTTCCTGTCGCGGATCGCTCTTGCGACCGGGGCTCGTGTTGCCGGAGTCGATTTTGCGCCCGAGAGTCTCGCCCGCACCAAGGCGGCATTGCGACGGCTCGGCTTCGACAACTCGAGGCTGGTGCTCGGAACGATCGACGAGTTCGTCGCCGAGCACGAAGGCGAGTTCGACGTTGTCCTCTCGTTCGGACTGATCGAACATTTCGGGGATCTCGAAGCGATCATTGCCGCGCACTTTCGTTGCGCACGGCCGGGCGCACGCATCTTCATTGCGGCGCCGAACCTCGCCCACGTGAACCTCGCGTGGATCCGCCTAGTCGCTCCGAGCCTGCTCACGTGGCACCGTCCCCTCGATCTCGCCGATGTCAAGCTGCATGTTCTCTCGTGCGGGGGCGCTGACCTCCGAGCCGAGTACCTCGGCGGTGTGCGCCTGTTCGCCAATCCGGAGCGGCCGAACGGACGGCGATCTCTCAGGTTCGTGACCGGCCAGATCGTGCGAAGGTGCGTCAACGGCCTGGGCGAGCTGACGTACCGCCTCGCCCCGGCTACCGCGACCCGTTTCGCCGGCGCGCGCCTCAGTCCGTTCTTCGCGGTCTGCGCCTCGAAACCCGAATCGCCCGTGAGCGTCTCAGCCGCGACTCCCTCCGAGTCATGAAGATGCTGGGGCTACTTGCGGTTACCGGAGCCCAGCTTGCGGTTGCGGGCCTTCTTGTCCCCCAAGCCGGACATCCAGCCGCTCGTTCTCCGCAGGGCCGACCGGGCGACGGCTTGCGCAAGGCGGCCGTGTGGAAACGAGCCCGAGTACCCCCCTGCCGTGGCGTCCGCATTCCCGTCGGTCGACGGATCCAGCCCGCAATCGACTCGCATCGACCGGGGACGACGTTCTGTATCGTCGCCGGCAACCACCGGATCAGTCGGCCACTGATCGCCAAGAGCGGAGATCGGTTCATCGGTGCCCGCGGCGCCGTCGTCAGCGGGGCAAAGCTCCTGGTTGGCTTCGAGCGCAGCGGGCGCTGGTGGAGCATCGGCGGTCAGACAGAACAGAATCCGGCCACCGTCGGCCGCTGCTCGTCCAACTCGTCTGACGGATGCCAGCTCGCGAACGACGTCTATGAGGATGACAGGGTGCTGCGGCGCGTGGTCTCGCTCTCGGCGCTGGGCCCTGGTCGCTTCTATTTCGACTACGAGCAGCAACGGATCTACCTCGGCAGCTCGCCGCGCGGGCACAAGCTCGAGGTCGGGGTCGCGACGCGAGCCTGGCAAGGGGTTGGAGTCGGAGCGTACGACGTGACGATCCAAGGCCTGACGATCGAGAAGTTCGCCAACGAGGCGCAGATTGGCGCCATCGAGGCAGGGCGCGGCTGGGTGGTCGAGGACAGCGAGGTACGGCTGAACCACGGTGGCGGGATTAGCGACGCCACGATCACGCGCCGAAACTACGTGCACGATAACGGTCAGATCGGCGTCGGTGGGAATGCGCCAGACCTGGTCGTCGCTGACAATGAGATCTCGTTTAATGACTACGCAGGCTTCTGCACGTGCTGGGAGGCGGGTGGTGGCAAATGGAGCCGCGCCAGGCACCTGGTCGTGCGAGACAACAACGTCCACGACAACATCGGCCCCGGCCTGTGGACGGACACCGACAACATTGACGTCCTCTACGCGCACAACGTCGTCAGGCGGAACACGGGCGTCGGCATCTTCCATGAAACGAGTTTCGACGCCGTGATTCGCGACAACGTCGTGACGGGAAACGGACGCGCGTGGACGGGATGGCTCGACGGCGCCGGCATCTTGATCAACTCGTCCCCGAACATTCAGATCTACGGGAACACCGTCCTCAACAACAAGGACGGCATCGGCATCACCCAGTGGGATCGCGGTTCGAGCCCTACGCTCGGGCCCCACCAGGTTCACGACATCTCGGTCCACGACAACACGGTCGCCTTGCACACCGGCTTCAGCGGGATGCTCCAGGGAGTAGGGGACGTCACCTACTACACGAGTCGAAACATCCGCTTCGATCGGAACACGTATCGGCTGGGCTGCAACGAGCACTATTTCGTGTGGCAAGGAACAGCCGCCGTCGGATACAGCGCAGTCACCTCAAGCGAATGGCGAGCCTCCGGGATGGATAGGAACGGACACTTCTCCTCCATTTGCAGACACTGAGGGCGCGTCTACGAAGCAGGCAACGATGTGCCAGCGCCTGTCCCGCCCAACGAAGAGCGCGGTGCGGTTGGTTCGACGCGCAGCACGTCCCACTCAGGCTCGTCCTCAAGGATCTCGCTACCTGCCTGCTCAAGGACGATCAGGGCACTAGCTAGAAGATCACCGCAGCCTGCGCGGCGCCGGCGTGCGGGCGTGGCGAATGCCGGGCTACGAGGGCGGGGAAAGCCGGGGCGACGACAGCCGGGGCGGCGAAAGCCGCTTCGATTTGGCACGGGCGTTGCGTCCGCGTTGGCTTCCGTCGCCTGCGGATTGCGGAACGACGACGGGTCGAGCACGTCTTCGAGTGCTTCGGCCTCGGGGATCGGCTGACCTTCATCGAAGCTGCTCCTGTGCCACTTCAGTGCCGCAACCAGGAGAGAAGAAAGATTCTCGTGAGTGTCGTTCGAGGTTCCCCGGGGCGCTTGACCTCGCGCCGTCAGTCGGTCAAGCCGCGACCGCCGTCGACGACGAGGCGCTGGCCGGTGACGAAGCCGGCGGCATCGGAGGCGAAGAAGCTGACCGCGTGGGCAATGTCCTCGGGAGTTCCCATCCGGGCGGCGGGCGCCGAGGAGAGGTAGGCGCCTCTGATCTCGGCCGGCACGTGGGCGTGACGCTCGACTGGGACGAAGCCCGGTGCGACCGTGTTGACCGTGATGCCCAAGGGAGCGAGCTCGCGCGCCCAGCTGCGGGTGAGACCAATCTGTGCGCTATTGGCGGTCACGTAGGCGGACCTGCCCGGCGGGGGTCGGTCCACAACCTCGGAGTCGATCTGCACGATGCGCCCCCACCTCCGCGCCCGCATCCCAGGAAGCACACGCCGGGCGAGCAGCACCGGACTCTTGACGAAGAACTCGAGCTGAGCGAGGTGATCCTCCCACGCCACCTCCATGAGCGGCGCCTCAGGCTGGGGACCGGTGGCGTTGAGCACAAGCACATCGACTGCACCGAAATGTTCTGCCACTGCGGCCACGAGCTCGACGACCTGCCGCTCGTCGGTGACGTCTGCGGCGAAGGTGCCTGCAACCCCGCCGGCTTCCTTGATCGCGTCGACAACCCCGCGTGCCTGCTCGTCATCACGCACGCCATTCACGACGACAGCCAGCCCATCGCGGGCGAGGCGACGAGCAATGGCGCTCCCCAGACCCCGCGAGCTGCCGGTCACAAGAGCAACCCGTTGCACCGAGGACATGCGGCATCATCGCACCGCAGTCGCCAGCGCCGACCTGCCCCGGCCGGCGCCCGCCGCGGCTCTGTCGCACTTCCAACAAACCGCGACAACCGCGCGCAGGTCGAGCTTGTTACGCACGGTCGAGCCTTTTACGTTTGGCGCGCGCGCGAATATCACGTGAGCTCCACGGACGTCAACCCTGCCATCGCAGAGTCGGTCTCGCGACGGAACGAAGCGGCCCGTGGAGAAGCGTCGCGCGCGCCGGTACAGTCGAGCACCGGGGGATCAATGCCAGCAGGCGCTTTAGCGATGTCGCGTTTTGGCGGAAACGCGACAAGGACCGCGCGGATGGATGCGACGCATCAAACTGATGTCGGATGCGGGTCGGCGCACCGGACGAGCTGAGTGCTGTCCTGCTGGCCGAGCGGTTGGGG
>Ga0307312_10002317_pt1 | contig 9971 bp, 8 predicted proteins | sample ER_DNA_202_FD_194489 | JGI IMG/M metagenome (GOLD analysis project Ga0307312, IMG submission 194489) | Bulk soil microbial communities from the East River watershed near Crested Butte, Colorado, United States - ER_DNA_202 | ecosystem: Environmental > Terrestrial > Soil > Floodplain | place: USA...
CCGCCACAAACTCCGCTCCCAGTTCCTCGAAGACGAGGTCGCAGCGATCAACGAGACCGGAGTCAAGCTCGCCCGCGAAGCGCGTGAGATCTCCGGCCGCGACGTCTACGTCGCCGGCTCGATCGGGCCGCTCGGGGAGCTCGGCGGCCTTGCGGCTGACGAGCGCGGGCCGGTCTTCGCCGAGCAGGCCGCCCTACTGGAGGGACGCGGCGTCGACCTGTTCATGGTCGAGACCTTCTTCGACCTCGACGAGCTGACAACGGCGATCGAGGCGGTGCAGGGCGTCTCGAGGCTCCCGATCGTCGCGCTGCTGACCTTCGACGAAGACGCCGAGACCTTCGGCGGGGTCTCCGCTCGCGACGCGGTCGAGCGGCTCAGTGCATACGAGCTCGCCGCCGTCGGCGCCAACCACGGCGCGGGGCTGCACGCCGCGCTCGCCGCGCTCGAGGCGATGGGCAACGGGCGACCGCTCGCCGCGCTGCCGAACGTGGGCCTTGCCAGCCTTTCCGGCGGTCGCGTCATCTACCCGCACGCGACACCCGAGTACTTCGCCGAGTTCGCGGCGCAGGCCCGAGCCCTGGGCGCCCGTGTGATCGGCGGCTGCTGTGGGACGACGCCGACCGAGATCGCAGCGATCGCGCGCGCCGTGGAGGAGGAGCGGCAGCCGACCGCTCCGTTCGCCGCCGCCGAGCGCGACCTCGTCGTCGCCGCCCACGAGCGGCCCGAGGAGACGGAGCTCGCCCGCAAGCTGCGCGAAGGCGACTGGATCACGTGCGTCGAGCTCGACCCGCCCAAGGGCGGTACCTACGAGTCGATGCTCGCAGTCACCAAAACGCTGAAGGATTCGGGCGAGGTCGGCTTCGTCGACATCAACGACAACCCAATGGCCCGCGCGCGCGCGAACGCACTGATGGCCGCGATCGCGATCGAGCGCACCTGCGCGATCGAGACGATCCCGCACGTGACGCCGCGCGACACGTCCGTGATGGGTCTGCAGTCGCAGCTGCTCGCGGCCCATGCCGAGGGTGTCCGCAACGTCCTCGCCGTCACCGGCGATCCCCCCCACGTCGGCGACTATCCGGGCTCGCGCGGCGTCTATGAGGTCGATTCGATCGGGCTCGCGAAGGTGGTGACGCGCCTGAACGCCGGCGAGGACTTCAATGGCAAGGCGATCGACGCCCCGACGTCGTTCTTCCTCGGCGTCGCGGTCAACCCGTCGGCGGACGACCTCGAGACCGAGCTCGACCGCTTCCGCCAGAAGGTCGAGGCCGGCGCCCAGTTTGCGATGACGCAAGCCCTCTTCGACCTCGGCTATCTGGACCGTTTCGAGGAGCTCGTCGGTGGCTGGCCGATTCCGATCCTCGTCGGCATCTTCATGGTGCGCTCGCACCAGCTCGCCGTCCGGCTGCACAACGAGGTACCGGGCATCGTCGTCCCCGAGGACGTGCAGAACCGGCTGCGCGACGCCGGCCCGCGCGCGGCCGAAGAGGGACTTGCCCTTGCGCGCGAGCTCTACGCGCAAGCGCGCGAGAAAGCGGCCGGTGTCTACGTAATTCCACCGTTCAAGCAGCCCGACGCTGCCCTGGAATTGCTGGGAATGGACTAACTCCGCCGTCGTTGGACTAACCAAGCGTCCAAAACGCCGTCAGACCCCGAAATCCGGAAAGGAAGCCGATGAGTTCGTTTGCTGATTACGGAGCGATGCGGTTCACGCTCATGGAAGTGCGCTCGAGCCTCGATCCTAAGGCTCCCCCGGCGCCCCCGACCGCCTGGGAGCGGTTGCAGGACCGAATCCGCAAGTTCTTTTAAGGCGCGCAGGCCCCGGTCGAAACGGGGCCTTTCGCGTTGGCGAGGTCGGTCCTGACAACTGAGGAGGCGACACCGAAGCCTCCACCCCCTCCCGTTCGCGCCGCGAAGACCGTCGTCTCGACCGCGCCGTTCCCGTTTACGGCGGGACCGCCGGAGTCGCCGTGGCGCAACGTGCCGCGCAGCGTCGTCACCTTCCGGTCGACCGGCCCGCGCCCGTACGCGTCGGTCAGCAGGACGAAGGTCGTCGTGCCGATCCGAGCCGGAGTGGCGTCGAAGGGACCGTCCTCGGGGTAGCCGAGCACCGCGACCGAGGCACCGGGCCGAGCGTCGACGAGCGGGAGCGGCCGACCCGGCAGCCCTGGGACGCGGAGAACGGCGATGTCGTTCGTCGAGTCGAAACCGATCACGTGCGCTGACAGCTTGGTACTCGAGCCGAACGGATTGACCGTCGTATCGTCCTCGCCGGCGACGACGTGCGCCGCTGTGACGACCGTCCGCGGAGCCGCGATCCAACCGGAGCCCTCGATCCCGAGTCCACACGCGGTTCCGAGGATGCGGACGACACTCGGGGCAGCCGCCCGAACGCCTGGCAGGCGCAACACCTGCGGGTTCGGCGGCGGGACCCGCGCGACCGGGCCGCCGATCGCCGGGAACGGGTCGAACCGCGCAAGCGCCTGCAAGAGACTCGACGGGGGCAGCAAGCTGTTCAGCTGCTTGAGGACGTACGACCGCTGCACCTCGCGCCGCAGGGACGTCTGGCCCGGGAGCTGGAGCGCGACCACTCCGACCGCCCAGGCCAGGACAAGGCCCGTCGCGGCACCCAGGAGAAAGCCGCCGGCCGTGTCCAGCGAACGGAGCGGCGGAATCCTGAGTACTTCGCTCCTGAGCTCGAGCCCGATTCGCAGACCGAGCGCCTGAAAGAGGACGATGAGCAGAAGCCCTGCACCCAACGCGATCAACGGCGCGTACCGGGAGTGACTGCCGGACTCGAGCACGGCTGAGGCGAGCCGCCCGCCGACGATCGCGCCGGCCACCAAACCGACCAGAGCCAGCGCCCCCGCGACGAATCCCTGCTGGGCGCCGCGAATCGCCAGCAGCGCAGCGAATGCCACCACGACCCAGTCCACCCAGGTCAAGCCCTTAGGCTATTGGCTCTATGGAAGGCGCCGAGCTACAGGAGTTCATCGACCGCTACAACGATGCCTGGAACGCGCACGACGTCGACACGATCGTCGCCATGCACACCGACGACTCGGTCTTCGAGAACCACGTCACCGGCGACGTGAACGTCGGCCGCGAGCAGATCGGCTCCGCGATCCGAGGGATCTTCTCCGTCTTCCCCGACCTCAACTTCGAGGGCCGCCGCCAGTACATCCGGGAGGACCTCGTCGTCCAGGAGTGGACCGCCCGCGGCACCCACGAAGGCACGATGACCCGAGGCGGCGTCAAGGTCGAGCCGACAGGCAAGAAGGTCGAGTACAAAGGCATGGACGTGATCCCGATCCGCGACGGCCTGGTGGCGCGCAAGGACGTCTATTCGGACTCGATCACGCTCCTGCGGCAGCTAGGCCTTACCGACATCTCCTAGCTACACTCCGGTTCGCCCCGGGGGCGTAGTTCAGTTGGTTAGAACGCCGGCCTGTCACGCCGGAGGTCGCGGGTTCGAGTCCCGTCGCTCCCGTAAAAGTCCTGCAAATGAGCATATGTATTTGACATAACGACCGCCGGCTTCTTTTCATCCCGCGCAGATCCCGCACGGGAATCAGCTTGAAATCGCCGCAAGGAGCCGGCCGTAACCGGTAATCCCCGGAGAAGGATGGCCGGCCGAGGTGGCCGGAGGTCGGCCAGCGTTCGGCTGGACAAGTGACCCGGTCGCAGGCATCTTCGGGATCGCAGGAGAGGCCCTAGTTGCCATCCCCGCCAATCCCGCGGAAGAAACCAATCCGAATAGATGTACCCGAACCAAGTCCACGCTCGAGTCCTAGATGTAGCGACAGGGCTCGATCCAGCCCACCACCCTCTTTAGGTGTTCATCTTTGTCGCCCTTCACACGGAACGCGACAACCATGGGACGACGCGAACTTTTAGTCACGTCTTACGGCGGTGGGCCGGCCGAGCCCGAGTCGCTGGACTTTCGCCTGGGTCAGCGTGCTGTCACTCGACGTGCTGATCGCGCGAACGCGCCGGTAACGTCGCCGACGTCCTGCAACCCACTCCGTTGGGGCGACCCGCGCGGGCGCTATGCTCGAAGCGCCGGGCACATACTCCCCGGCCGGTGCGGAAGCGGCGAAGTCCGGTGCGAATCCGGCGCTGTCCCGCAACTGCGATGCCCCGCTCGGGGATGAGCCAGGTCGACCGTCCTGCGCCGAGATTCGAACGTCAGCCCTCGGAGGAAGGGCGGTTCGGGCGGCGCCCGCCGTCGAGCCTCCTCCTCCGCAGAAGCGGAGGTTTTTATGAGCGGACAAACGACCAGCTCGAGGCCCGGGCGCTCGCCGCGTTACGGTGACGCCCCCGTGCTTGGAGAGCGGCCGCGGGAGCCCTTTGCGCTTTCGTGGAGCGGCGGTAAGGACTCGGCGCTCGTCCTCTGGTCGATGCGCCGCCGACTCGTCGAGCCGGAGGCGCTGATCACAACCGTGACCGAGGGCCATGAGCGGATCAGCATGCACGGAGTCCGGCGGGAGCTGCTCGCGCGGCAGGCCGAAGCGCTCGGGATTCCGCTCGTCGAGGTGCTGATCCCGCCCAGCTGCGTCAACGAGATCTACGAGGAGCGGATGGCGGAAGCGTTAGCGACCGAGCCGCTGTCCCGGGTCGACGCGATCGGCTTCGGCGACCTGTTCCTGGAGGATGTCCGCGCCTACCGCGAGGGTCGTCTCGCGGCGGCCGGTAAGCGCGGGCTCTTTCCGCTCTGGGGGCGCGACACAGCCGCGCTCGCCCGCGAGTTCCTCGACGCGGGCTTCGAGGCGACGCTCGTCTGCGTCGACCCGCACGCACTCGACGCAGACTTCTGCGGACGCCGCTACGACGAGCGGCTGCTCGCTCAGCTCCCGCCGGGCGTCGACCCCTGCGGCGAGAACGGCGAGTTCCACACCTTCGTCTCCGGGGGCCCGATCTTCGCCGAGCCGATCGCCTGCGAGCGCGGCGAGGTCGTCGAGCGTGACGGATTCGTCTTCTGCGACCTGATCCCGGCGTAAGGAGGCGAACCATGCGGATCTGCTCTCTCCTGCCTAGCGCCACCGAGATCGTCGGCGAGCTCGGCCTGGTCGAGTCGCTGGTCGGCATCTCGGAGGAATGCGACTGGCCACCCGAAGTTCGCGGCCTTCCGATCGTGACCGCCTCGCGCGTCGAAACGACGCGCTTGACCAGCCTTGAGATCGACGAGGCCGTACGCGAGGCGGTCGGCGACGGACGCCCCTTGTACGCGATCGATCGCGGCCTGCTCGAGACCCTCCACCCCGACCTGATCCTGACCCAGAACCTCTGCGCGGTCTGCGCCGTCTCCGCCGACAACATCAGCGAGCTGTGCGCAACCGACGCCGAGGTCGTCGCGCTCGACGCGCACACGCTCGCCGAGATCGAAGAGCGCATCCTCTCGCTCGCCGACCTGCTCGGCGTTTCAGCACGAGGGCGCACCGTCGTCGCCGAGATGGAGGCGAAGATCGCAGCCGTCCACGCTCGCGTGGCCGACGCGCCCACGCGATCGGTGTTCGTAGCCGAGTGGCTCGAGCCGCCCTACGCCGCCGGCCACTGGATTCCCGAGATGGTGGAGATCGCCGGCGGCCGCGACGTCCTCGGACACGCGGGCGCCCCTTCCTACCCGACCTCGTGGGAAACGGTGCTCAACGAGCGCCCCGAACTGGTCGTCGTCGCGCCCTGCGGCTTCGACCATACGCGCGCAGCCCGCGAGGCGACGCTGCCGCCACTCGCTTGCCGCGCAGTTGCCGTCGACTCGAATGCCTACTACGCGCGACCAGCACCGCGGCTCGCCGATGGGATCGCCCAGCTCGCTTTCCTCATCCACCCCGACCTCGTCGACGACCCCGGACTCCCCTACGTCGAGCTCGCCAACCCGATGCGGCCTGGACAGGCGATCCTCGGTGACGTCGCCCGCTGATCATCGGGAAGCGGCGACGCTCGGGCCAACCGCGATTCCCAGCTCGGGCGACCGGTCGCTGACGGTGGCATTCCTGCATCTCGCGCCCGAGCTCGGGGCGTTGGACCGCAACCGCTCGCTGATTGAGTACGGCACGCGGGTGGCCGCCGACTCAGGCGCCGACTGGGTGCTCTCAGGTGAGCTTGTCGTGCCTGGCTATCGCTTCGAGGCGCAGATCGGAACCAACTGGATTGCTGAGCAGCCTGATAGCTGGATGCGTCGACTCGCCCGTCTGAGCTCCGATTTGGGAGTCACCAGTTTCGTCAGCCATCCAGAACGCGAGACCCTGACCGGGAAACTGTTCAACAGCCTCTTCGTCATCGGCCGCAACGGCCAGATCCTCGGACGGCAGCGGAAGCTCAAGCCGACGCCCGGCAGCGAAGACTGGTCGAGCGCAGGCGAGCCCGGTCGCCCGATTCTGGTCGACGGCATCAAGGTCGGACTCCTGGTCTGTGCCGACGCCTACAAGGGACTACCGGCGCTCCGCCTGCGTGACTCTGGCGCGCAGCTACTCGTCTCAGCCGCCGCCTGGTGGCCGGGCGAATGGGGGCCGAAAGGCGAGTGGGAGGCACGGACGCTCGACACGGGTCTGCCGATGATCGTCTGCAATCGCACAGGCTGTGACCACGAGTCGCAGCTCTTCGGCTCAGAGAGCGTCGTTGTCGATCGCGGCGGGAAACTTCTCACGCTCCGTGCGAGGGAATCGACGGCCTTCGTCGTCAACTGCTCATTGAGACACGGTCGCATGGCGAAGTGCGAACTCCTCGTATCAACTGCACTACGGCCTGAGTGATGGCAGCGGCGCGATCCTAGGCCCAGTAAGTCGTTCACAGCGAAGGCAAGACACGTTCTCGCGCACATCCCGGTGGTCGGTTCGCTATTCAGACAACGCTCCATCCCGCGCTCATCCCGTACGAGGTCGCCGGAAGCTCCCGACCGCGGCCGCCAATTCCCGCAACACCAGGAGCGGAAAGCCCTGGTCACGGCGGGAATCCCCGGCTATCCCCGCTCAGGCCGGAAGCGCCATGACCGGCCTGTCACGCCGGAGGTCGCGGGTTTGAGTCCCGTCGCTCCCGCTCAGGCTTTCCCCTGCAAAATAGCCTGTTGTGTTGTCTGGGCTGACGCCTCTGCGAGGTCGCTATGGCCCATTCGTGGTCCAATGTCTTTCGGAAAAATACCTGCAAATCCAGCGTTTCTGGACTCCAGATCGTGACCGGTCGCACCAACAAACCCGGTCATGGACGGATGGCCCGCTCGAACCTGAGCGCGCGCGCTCGACCTTCTCGGGCAGGGAGCGGACGAACTCGACGCGGCGCACGCGCTTAGGCTCGTCCACCGAGACGTGAAGCCCGGCCAACATCCTCGTCGCGAAATCACCGACCACGTCCGCGGGGCCGGCCCTAGCTGCTCGAATCACACCTCCGAGTCGTACGAGCGGCCGCGACCGCTTCAGGCCGTTGCCGCCCAGGTTCCGTTCGACTCGAACCCTCCGGTGTCGACCGAGTCCAAGAGACGAAGAACGGCGCCTGTTCGATCGGCACCCTCAGCGAGGCCCCAGCTGAAGGACGTGACGCTCTCCCTGTTGGCGAACCCTCCCTCGTAGATGCAGAGATTCCCCGACGCCGCTTCTGGTGCGGCGACTGTGCCCGGACACTCAGGAGGCGGTGTCTGGCCGACGAGGACAACGTGCGGAGTCGGCGCAGCCGGAAAGCGAAAGCCGAAGGAGATCGCCGAGAACGCGGCACGGCCGCCGGAGCCCGTCACCGAATCGTATCCGCCCATGACCCAGTCTCCACGGACTGTCTTGCCGACCGGCAAGTCACCGCCTGGGAATGGCCCCGGCGGGCCTTGGACGCCTTGAGGGCCTGTGGCGCCCTGAGCGCCCGGGACGCCCTGCTGGCCCTGCGGGCCGGCGGTCCCTTGCGGCCCAGTTCGCCGCGCAGACAACGATGGCATCCCGCCTCGTTTCCCATTCAGGCAACGCCGCATCCCGTGCTCATCCCGCACGAGGTCGCCGGAAACCTCCGCCGGCACCCGCGAATCCCCGCAAGCCCAAGCTCGAAAGACCCTGCTCGCAGGTTGAATCCCCGCCTATATCCGCTCAGCCCGCAAGTGCCAAGACCGGCCTGTCACGCCGGAGGTCGCGGGTTCGAGTCCCGTCGCTCCCGTCTCTCCAAGTGCCTGCAAAAGCGGCGGTTATGTTGCCGGTAGTGACGCGAATCACCGCCTCGGAGGCGATCGTTTGCTGCCCGCACTGAGAGCACAACGACTGGGTCGCCGCCCAAGCCCCCGCAAATCGGCGACTTCGCGGTGCGGTTCTGGACCGCGCACTTTGCGCACGTCCAGAAAAACCGGTCAAACCGCCTGCCTCTCTACGGCCTGAAATCAGGTGTGGCTTGTCCGTCAGGCGCCTGCGTTGACGAGTGCGACCAGGGCGCCGAGCGCGTCGCCCTCAAGACGCATCGCCGTCCAGCTATCTCCGCGGTCGCGGCTTTCCCAGAGTTGGCCGTCTGCGAAGCCGGCGAAGAGGCGACCGTCGGTGGCGCAGAGTGCGTAGGGCATCGCCGGCAGCGGTTCGGGCAGCCCGCCGGCGAGCGGCTGCCAACGTTCCCCATCGCGTCGGCGGTAGATACGTGCCTGCGGGTCGCGACCACCGTGGGCGGCGTACGGGCCTGTGCTCGCCGACAAGTACCAGCACTCCGGGTCGAGCGGGTCGACCGTGACCGACCACGTGTAGTTGCGATCGCGTCCCTCGTCGGCTGGCTGCCACGTCTCGCCGCCGTCCGTGCTGAAGGCGGCGCCTCCGCCGCCCGCTTCGTACGCGCGCCCTGGCACGCGTGGGTGCCAGGCGAGCGAGTGCACGTCCGGTTGCGCGCCGGGACGGTGGTCCTGCCAGCTCTCGCCGCCGTCGGTCGAGCGCATCAGGCCGCCGAGCTCGATCCCGACCAAGATCAGGTCGTCGTCGTGCGGGCTGGGTGCGATCCAGCGCACGTGCGACGTCCACGGCCGCGGCGGGAAGCTCCAGCTCGGCCGGGATGGCAGTTCGAGCAGCGCCTCGAGTTCGCGCCAGCTCTCGCCACGGTCGTCGCTGCGGAACAGCCGGCTCGGCTCGCTGCCCGCATACACCGCCCCGTCGACCGCGCTCACCGCAAGCGAGAACACACCCCGTTCCGGCAAGGCGCAATCGACCCAGCTGCGACCGCCATCCACCGTTCGCCGCACGCCGCCCTCGCGCAGCCCGGCATAGACGGTGTCCGGATCATCGGTGTCGACGGCGAGGCACTGCGCGCCGCTTCCGCGCAGGAACAGCTCGGCCGTCCAACCTTCCCCCGACTCGTCGAGCCGGGCGATCCGGTCGCCGGTCGCCGCGTACAGGCGTCCCATCACGAGAGCCTAGGCCCACGACTCCCCCCGCTGCTTGACACGCCCTGGGGCGCGGTGAGAGAGGGTGAGACCCGTGACACGTCTAGAGCGTCAGCGATCGACAATCAAGACTCCATCACGGATGAGGACTAATCGCTCGAGCGAAGCCGACCCTATTTCACGGCCGTCCCGGTAGGCGGCCCAAGTTCACTCGGCCGTTAGGCAAGCAAGACTCGTCCACCACACGCTAGGGAGCCCGAGCCAAGTCGAACTCAGCGGACTCGAAGCCCGGCTAGCACCCCGGCTCGTCGTCACGCCGGAAAGCCTCGCCCGACCGATGAGTCTTCGCCGCCCATCGCGTCTGTATCGGTAAACCGACCAAGGAGACCCAATGCAGCCCCGCATACTGCTCGACGGCCTCGCTATGCCCGAGTCGCCCCGCTGGCACCACGGCCGACTGTGGTTATCGAACTGGGGAACGAGGCAGATCGTCGCCGTCGACCTGGACGGCAACAGTGAGGTTGTTGGAGAAGGCCCCGATGGACTCGGCTGGGCGACGAATTGGCTTCCAGACGGAAGCCTGCTCATCACAGGCTCGGAGCTGATCCGGGTCGCGCCCGACGGCTCGCGCGTTCGGCACGCCGATCTC
>Ga0307312_10002318_pt1 | contig 9968 bp, 9 predicted proteins | sample ER_DNA_202_FD_194489 | JGI IMG/M metagenome (GOLD analysis project Ga0307312, IMG submission 194489) | Bulk soil microbial communities from the East River watershed near Crested Butte, Colorado, United States - ER_DNA_202 | ecosystem: Environmental > Terrestrial > Soil > Floodplain | place: USA...
TTGCCGTTGACCTCGATCCCGTTCGTCGAGCCGAGGTCGACGATCCAGTACGACGCACCCTCCTGACGTAGCTCGGCGTGGCGTCTCGAGACGTTCGTGTCCGCAAGCTGAATGTCGCAGTCACGCGACCGTCCGATCACCACTCGCCGCTGCTTCACCTCGTAGCGCGTCCCGTCGAAGCTCAGTGTCACCAGCTCAGGCTCGACGCCGAGCTCTTCGGCGCTGACCGCCTGGGTCGCCACAGGGGCTTTCGGCTTGTAGATCATCGTCGCGCCGGGCGCCACATCGCCCTCGGGCTCGCCGGAAGCAGCCGGCCGGCGCTCCGGCTGCACCATCCGGGTTGCGATACCGAACTCACCCACGTCGAGATCGCTGTCCGTCTCCATCAGGACGCGCACCGGCGAGAGGAGCGCGTAGTCCTCCCGGCGCGAATGCTCGGAGAGGTACTCCTGCAGCTCGCCCTTCAGGTTGTCCTCGTAACTCGAAAACTGCTCGCGATCGCCCGGCGAGAGGTACACGGTGTACTCGTTCGGGACGTAGACGCGGGAGACGGAGACCGTGCGGTGCTCGTCCATCTCCTTTGCGAGCTTGCGCGCAAGCTCGACCGGTTGGACGTTCGTCCGAAATGCGCGCCCGAAAATCCCCTCGAAAAGGGACTCGATTTTTTGTTCGATTGCGCGGAGGACCATGTGCCAGGGAATACCCGGCAAGCGATGCTAACGCACCGCTACCGCCAGGCAGGTGGCCCACACGGCCACCACTAGTGGAGCAGCAGCCGCTGCCGGCGCCAGGAGCAAGGCCGCTACCAGGAACCCCGCCCCGAGCCCGGCGATCGCCCAGAGCCCTCGGGTACGGGCCAGAGGGAGCAGGACCGCGACGGCGGCAAGGACGACGGTCTCGACGGCAAGCGTGGGCCTCGAGAGCAGAGCGTCCCAGATCGCCGCCAGAACCGTGAACGGATCTCCGCTCGCAACGATCCCCAGGTCGGGAGGACGAGCACCGTCGAAGGGCAGCGGCGCGCCGCGGATCCCAGCCACGACTCCGGCCACCAGCACGGCTGCCGTAGCCTGCACAGCCCGCCGCACGCGCGAGCTCACGGCCAGAGCGGCCAGCGGGAAGAGGCCGAGCCCTGCGATCGGCGCCAGGAAGGCGCCAAGCGAAAAGAGAAGGCCGTGCTCCGGTTCGCGCCACATCGCCACCAGGAGAAGAGCCGCGGCCAGCACGTAGACCACTGCCGCGCCGAGCGCAAGGTTTCCAAGCGGCAAGATCGGGACGGCAAGCGCGAAGGCGAGACCAAGACGGGCATTCACGATGGCGGCGGCTGCGGCCAGAGCTGCCAGACCGAGCGGCCAGCCGCTTGGGAAGAACGGCAGCGTCCAGGCAGTCCACCCGGCCACGGTTGCAGCAAGCAGTGCGGGGACGAACCGCGGCACCACGGCCGGAACGGCCAGGGTCTGACCCCCGCTCTTGCGGACGCGCCGCTTGCGTGCAGCGAGCCGCACTGTCTCGGCAAGGACTGCTGCGCTCGGCCGCCGGGCCGGATCAAGGTCGAGGGCGCCGTTGACGGCAGCCAGGAGCGGCTTCGGCAGATCCGGCCGCACAGTCTCGAGACGCGGCGCACCGGCCTCGATTGCGCGCGCTGTCTCCAGGAGAGAGCTCCGCCAGAACGGGTGGCGGCCGGCCAGCGCCTCCCAGAGCATCAATCCCACCGCCCACACGTCCGCCGCCTCAGTCGTCAGCGCCCCGGCCAGCCGCTCCGGGGCGATGTAGGCGAGTGTGCCCGGCACATCGCCCTGCGCAGTCAGGGTTTCGGCCTGCTGGATCTGCGCCAGACCGAAGTCGAGCACCCTGACGGAGACGTCCCTCCCTTCGGCGAGCAGCACGTTCGACGGCTTGACATCGCGGTGAACGATCCCGCGCGCGTGTGCGTGGGCGAGTGCCTCGAGGATCTGAGCGCACGCCTCGATCGTGGAATCGTCGTCGAGCTCGCCGCTCCGAAGCGCCTCGCGAAAGGTCCGGCCCGGCACGTACTCGTAGGCGATGTAGACATGCTGGGAGTCGCGCCCGAACCCGTACGCGCGCTGGCAAGAAGGGTGGCGCAGTCGGGCCGCGGCCTCCGCCTCCCGCTCGGCCCGGGATGCCGCCTTGCCCTCCCGAGGGACGATCTTGAGAGCGACGTCGAGCCCGTTCTGCTCGTCCCGAGCAAGCCAGACGGAGCCGGAACCTCCACTCCCGAGGGGCCGCAGCGGGCGGTAGCGCCCGAGGACGAGCTCGCTCTGGACAAGGGCTGGGGCTGCGTTGGACACCGGCTCTCCAGGGTTGGCGAGGGCACCGACAAGTCCTTCACTTGTCGAGAACGGCTGGGGTACGGGTTAGAGTGAACGCCGCTTCGGCTGTGACCCCCAGGCCCTGGCCCTCGCCATGACCGAACACGACTCCGACATCGAATTCGACTTCTTCGACGAGCCCGAGACCGAAGAGGCCTCGGAGCGCGTCCGCACCCCCCGGCGCCCGCCGCCTGGGGGGCCCCGCCGCCCCGTACGGCCGCCCCAGGGGCTGATCCCCATGCTCCGCCTGGCGGGGCTGATCGCCTTTCTGATCCTGGCTGTCGTCCTGGTCGTCGTGGGCGTACGCGGCTGCGCGTCCAGCGGCAAGCACGCCAAGTACCAGGGTTACATCCAGGACGTGCGCGACATCGCGAAGCGCTCGGATGGAATCGGCAAGGAGCTGAACACAGCCCTGAGCGCGACGGGCATCAAGGAAACCGATCTCGAGAGCAAGATCAAAGGTCTCGCAGCGCAGGAGCAGCAGGAGGTGGCCACGGCCCTCCGGCTGAATCCGCCCGGCCCGCTTCGCATCGAGCACGACCACCTCATCGAGGTGCTGCAATTGCGGTCGAGCGGCCTCAGCCGCCTGGCCGACGCCTTCCGCCAGACAGCGACGGCAAAGGCGAGCAACTCGACCATCTCTGGACGTCTCATCGCCGACCAGGCACGCCTCCTGGTCGCCAGCGATGTCAACTGGGACTTCTACTTCAAGGAGCCGACGCAGGTCGAGCTGCGAAACCAGAACATCAGCGACATCGGCGCGGTCCCCGATTCCAACATCATCCCCAACCCCGAGCTCGCGAGCACCCAGGCGATGACACAGGTGTGGTTGCGCGTCCACGGCGCCGCAACGGGCGGAGGGACGGCCAGCGGGAAACACGGGAGCGCTCTCGTCTCCGTCACCGCGCTTCCCGACGGTAAGCGGCTCGATCCGGCCGGCGCTGCGAGCGACAACCAAATCACAGCCTCGACCGACCTTGCGTTCCAGGTCGTGCTGACCGACTCGGGTGACTTCCAGGAGTTCAACGTTGCGGTAACGCTGACCATCCTCAGGTCGCCGGACCCGATCGTGCTGAAGAAGAGGATCGACGTGATCAACGCGGGCGAGACGAAGAAGGTGACGTTCACGAACATCAACCTCACCCGCCTGTTCGGTGTCCCCACGACGATCAAGGTCGACATCGCGCCGGTACCAGGGGAGAAAACGACCACGAACAACTCCGCCGAGTACAAGGTCATCTTCTCGGTCGCCTAGCTGATGGGCCTCTCGAGGGGGGAGTGGATTGCGATCGGGGCCTGCGTGGTTGCAGGGGTCGCGCTGCTGGTTGCCGGTCTTGCGTGGTGGAAGTTGCGGGCCGTGCGTGCGTCCCAGCTCGTTCTGCTCGGAGGCGGCAAGCAGGATCTCGTCGACTTCGCCGTCTCGCTCCAGGGACGGATCGATGACCTGCACCGAGCGGTCGACGAGATTGCCGCCGGGCTCTCGCGCGTCGATCGCCGGGTCGACACCGCCGTCTCGAAAACCTCGCTCGTTCGGTACGACGCCTACGAGGGAGCAGGCGGACACCAGTCGGCCTCGATCGCCCTCCTCGACGCAGGCCGGAGCGGCGTCGTCTTGACCGCCATCCAGGGACGCGATTACGCCCGGATCTACGTCAAGGAGCTCGACCACGGCCGACCGTCCGTGGCTCTTTCCCCTGAGGAGGAAGAGGCGGTCGAGCGGGCCATGGCTGGGTAACCCCCGTTCACTCAGCTACATTTCCGCCTAGATGCAGCAGGTTCTGGTTTTGAACGCGAGTTACGAGCCGCTGAATGTCACATCCGTGCGGCGTGCCCACGTGCTCGTGTTCAAGGGGAAGGCCGAGGTGATCGAGGAGCTCGACCAGCCGCTGCACTCCGCGACAGATACGTATCCCTGGCCTCATGTGATCCGGCTCGTCGCTTACGTGCGAGTACCGCGCGCCGTCCAGCGCAAGATCTCCCGCCGCGCGCTCTTCGCACGCGACAGCTGGCGTTGTGTCTACTGCGGCACCACCGCAGGCCGGCTGACGCTCGACCACGTCATCCCGAGATCGCGCGGCGGTGAATCCATCTGGGAGAACGTCGTGACGGCGTGCGCGCCGTGCAACCACCACAAGGGCAACCGAACCCTCGAAGAGGCACGCATGGAGCTCGTCCATCCACCGAAGGCTCCTGCGCCCGTCCTGTTCATTCGCCTGGCCGCGCCGAAGATCCCGAACGGCTGGCAGCCATACCTCGCACACTTCGGCGGCAACACGGCGACGTCGACCGCCTAGCCGCGCTCGACCGGCAACCCGAGCTGCTCCCACTCGCTCCACGAGCCGGGATAGAGCTTGCCCTCCCGACCGGCGAGGTGAAGTCGATGCAGCAACACGGTCGCCGTCACACCTGAGCCGCAGTAGGCGACGAGCTCGCCGTCCGGCAGCTCCGGCAGCGGCTCGTTCCACGGCGCGTTCAATGCACCCGGGATCCGGCCGGGCACTTTGTCGATCGGATTGGGCTCGCCGCGCCAGCGGAGCGGGAGGCGTGCATCCACCACGATCAGTTGGCCCCGGCGCCGATCGAGCTCAGCGGCTTCGATCGTGTCGTCATCGCGCGGACGCAGAGTGAACTCAGCCGGCTCGACGTCCTCCACTCCGGAGACGAACGGGCCGTGCCAGGAATCGAGGTCGATCACCGCGCAACTGTCATGCCCGAAGTGGCGCAGCAGCCACCAGAGCCGCTCGGCGCCGCCCATGCTCCCGTACGCGACAACGAAGACGTCATCGCCGACACCTGCTCGCGCTACCGCGCGAGCGAACTGTTGCGGATCAGGGAGCGGGTGTCTGCCGCGGGGGCCGGGCGCCGACGACAGATCCGTGTCCACGTCGAGGAAGCTCGCGCCCGGAATATGGCCGGCGAGGTACAGCTCGCGGCCACGGTCGGGTTTCCCGAGCTCCCAGCGGCAGTCGACGAACTGGTAGCGCAGACTTACCAGTTGCCGCTCGACGGCGGCAGCGGCACGGAGGCGGGATGGATGACGTAGACGATCCCCCCGGTGGAAGACATCCAGGCGTCTTCGAACTGCGCGCGATCGTAAACGTGCCGCACAGCTGCGTCGTCCGGAGAAGCCGGGTCATTCACGATCGGGTTCCCGGTCGACGTGAAGCCCGTGATCACCATCAGATGACCGTTCGTGCTCTTGAAGAAGAAGCCGTCGAGCTTGCCGGAGTTGAACGCGATCGAAATCACCAGGGGGATTCCGGCCTTGATGAATTGCTCCGCCTCGGCGAGAGAGTGCAGCTGCGTCACCTCGCTCTCGAGCCCGAAGTGCGCAGCGTACGCCGTGTTGAACGGCCAGTTCCCCGCACCGTTGTAGTGGTAGTCGAAGACGTAGCGCGCGGCGTAGTCCACCTGTGGATCGGTTGTCGTCGGATAGTCGCTCAGGACGTAGGCGTAATCCGCAGCCGCAGGACCGCGACCCCAGTAGGCAACGACCATCGAGGTGGACGTCGGGCTGCACCACGCCTCGCCGCCGCTGTCGAATTGCGGGTACTCGCCCCGGTGCAGCTCCTGCGAGTACGAAGGAACAGGGAGCTCTATGGATCGCGTCATCGTCGTCGCGCTCGGTGCGTAGGGCTTGATCGTGATCGGGTCCGAGACGACGGCGCCGATACGAGTCACGCGAGGGGTGACCGTCGTTCCGGCGGCACGGTAGAGCGTCAGCCGCAACTGGTAGGACGACATCGGGTTCTTCGGGACAAAGGTGTCGATGGCGACGTAACCGTCCTTGTCGCCCTGGCCGCCGACGGACGTCCGGTGGATGTCCGCCTCGCCATACGCCCAGCGGCCCATCACGTACCACTTCGTCACGTGCGCATCGCGCGCATCGGTGGCCCGCATCTCCACCTGGATCCAGGTTCCGGCGGGAGTGTCTGCGTTCCACGAAGACACGAGCTCGAGGAACGGAAAGCCGGCGGGCTCCCACGGAGACGTCCATGTCCCGGCGGCGTAGTCGCGGGGCGGGTATCCGAACGGGTCGGCGTACGTCACGGTCGTCAGGCCGTTCCTCGTGAGCACGAGGCCGCCGCTCCGGTCGACCTGCGTCCCGGCAGACGTTCCGGCGCTCAGGGAGAACGCGTGATACGCAACCGGATACGCCTGCTTCTCGGCGGCCACGGCGGGGCCTACTGCCGCAATAAGCGCCACCGCAAGGGCGGCAAATGTGCCTCGGATCACCCCGCGATCGTATGGCGGTCGCGCCGGTGGGTCAACCGGCCTCGAGGGCGTCGCTGTCCATCCACGACGCCCTCGAAACAGCCTCCGTTATCCCGGTGCCGGCTCCGGCGTTGCTGCAGGTACGACAGGAGCAGGCGCCGCGTGCCCGTTCCCGTGGGAGAGACCGAGATGCCCGTGCGTCTCGGTGCCGTAGCCACCGGGGACCGGGATGTAGAACTCGGGATAGCCCCACATGCCATGCTCCGAGACGTCGAGGCCGGCCGTCTCTGTCTCCGTCTCGACCCGGATCCCCCACACCCGCTTCATCACCCACAGCGAGCCGAAGCACGTGGAGAACGTGAACGCGCCCACCGTGACGAGGCCGAGCGCCTGGACGCCGAGCTGGTGGAACGAGCCGGTGTAAACGAGCCCGCCTGTGCCGGTGGCGAGATTGGACGCGAGTGCAGGTACGGCGAAGATCCCCGTCGCGAGCGTGCCCCAGACACCTGACATCCCGTGCACGGCGACGGCGCCGATCGGATCGTCGATGCCGATGCGCTCGACGAACAGGACGCCGGCAACGGCGATCCAGCCCGAGACGCCGCCGATCACGATCGCGGCCCAGGGCGCGACGAATCCCGAAGCCGCGGTGATCGCGACCAGCGCGGCGAGGACACCGTTCAGCATCATCGAGATGTCGGGCTTGCGCAGGATCCACCAGGCGCTCGCGAGGCCGCCGACCGCGCCGGCCGCAGCGGCGATGTTCGTCGTCAGCGCGACGTAACCGAAATAGCCGATGCGGTCACCGGTGACGACGCCCAGCGTCGAGCCGGGATTGAATCCGAACCAGCCGAACCAGAGGATGATCGTCCCGAGCACCGCGTACGGCATGTTGTGGCCTGGGATCGGGTTGGCACGTCCATCGCGGCCGAACTTCCCGATCCGCGGTCCGAGGAGGAGCGCACCCGCGAGCGCAGCGAGCGCGCCCTGGTAGTGCACGACCGTCGAACCGGCGAAGTCCTGCATGCCTTTACCGAACAGCCAGCCGCCGGACTGCCAGATCCAGTGCGACGTAATCGAGTAGATGAGCGTGAAGACGACGCCGAAGGCCGGATAGACCCAGAGCTTCGCCCGCTCGGCCATCGCACCCCACACGATCGCGAGCGAGACCCCTGCGAAGACGACCTCGAAGAGGTAGCCGCTGGCCGCGGGGATCGTCGTGAAGAACGAGTACGGCGCCTGGCCGATCGCGAGCAGCTCGTTGCTCGACGGGAAGAAGCCACTGGTCCCGATGAAGCTGTTGCCGTCTCCGAAGGCGATCCCGAAGCCGACGGCGTAGTAGACGAGCGAGCAGACGGCGAAGATGAGCACGTTCTTGCCGGCGATGTGGGCCGCGTTCTTCATGCGCGTCAGACCGGCCTCCAGGAAGGCGAAACCCGCCTGCATGAACATCACGAGGATCGCTGCGAGAACGACCCAGATCGTGTTCGCCGCGATCAGTAGATCCTTGCTCGGCATTTAGGCCTCCACCTCCTTTTCGAGCTTTGCGCCCGTCCGGTTATGCGTGACGTTCTCGACAGGCGTCGTCCACACGAGCCCGTCGCCCGACTCGTTGCCACTGCGCGCCGAGTCCACGATCGCCTCCACGACTGCCTCGGCGAGCTCGTCCTCGACGATGAACGTGAGCTGAGCCTTCGGGAGGAACCGCGACTCGAAGATGCGCCCGCGATACTCGTGTGTGACGCCACGCTGACGCCCATGGCCGATCGCCTCGATCACCGTCACCCCGATGTGGCCCGTCGCGTGCTCGACCGCGTCGATGACGGTCTCCACGCGCTCGCGGATGACCACTGCTTCGACCTTTGTCATGAAATGACCTCGCTTCGACGTTCGAGGAATACGGTGTCCCGCCAGACGCCATCGCGTTTTGCGACGCGCTCGCGCCTGCCGACGACGCGAAACCCGCAGCGCTCGTGCAGTGCCAGGGATGCGCGGTTCTCCGGGAAGATCGACGTCTGGATCGTCCAGATTCCTGTGGCCTCAGCTCCTGCGATCAGCTCTTCCAGCAACGCCCGGCCGATGCCGAGGCCCTGTGCTTCACGCGCAACGTAGATGCTGTCCTCGACAACGCCGGCATAGCACCGCCTCGTCGATGCGGGCGACAGCGCCGCCCACCCCACGACCTCCCCGAGCAGCTCGGCGACGAGGCGATGGCCCCGCAGGTGAGCAGCGTTCCAGTCTTCCCAGGACGGCACCTCGGTCTGGAACGTCGCCAGTCCGTCGCGCATGCCGTCCCAGTAGATCTCCGCGACCGCCGGCCAGTCCTCCGGCTCGAGCTGCCGGAGCTCGACGGACGGCGGAGCGGCAAGCGTGTCATTTGGCCGTGCGCCGAGCTCCAACACCTTCGCCCCTTTCAGCAGTCGTAGTAGAGGGAGAACTCCGCCGGGTGCGGCCGCAGGCGCACCACGTCGGCCTCGTTCTCGCGCTTGTAGTCGATCCACGTGCGGATCAGCTCCTCGCTGAACACTCCGCCCGTGGTGAGGAACTCGTGGTCACGCTCGAGTGCATCCAGCGACTCGCTGAGCGAACCCGGCACCTGCGCCACGCCGCGGTCCTCTTCGAAGAGATCCCAGTCCGCAGGCTCGCCGGCATCGAGACCCTTCTGGATCCCGTCGAGACCGGCCATCAGCATCGCCGAGAACGCGAGGTACGGATTCGCCGCCGCATCGGGACAGCGGAACTCGATCCGCTTTGCCTTAGGCGAGTCCGAGTACATCGGGATCCGGATACAGGCACTCCGGTTCCGCATCGAGTACACGAGGTTGACCGGCGCCTCGTAGCCCGGCACCAGGCGGCGATACGAGTTCGTGGTCGGCGCGCAGAACGCGAGCAGCGCCGGGGCGTGCGCGAGCAGGCCGCCGACGTACGCGCGCGCCAGCTGCGACAGGCCCGCGTAGCCCGACTTGTCGGACATCAGCGGCGTGCCCTCCCTCCAGAGCGACTGGTGCGTGTGCATGCCCGAGCCGTTGTCGCCGAAGATCGGCTTCGGCATGAACGTCACTGACTTTCCGGCCGCATGCGCGACGTTCTTGACGACGTACTTGTAGGTCATGACCTGATCGGCCATGCGAGCGAGCGGCTGGTAGCGGAGGTCGATCTCGCACTGCCCTCCGGAGGCGACCTCGTGGTGATGGAACTCGCACGGGATCCCGAGGCGTTCGAGCGTCAAGACCATCCGCGTGCGGAGATCGTGGAGCGTGTCGTGCGGGGAAGGCGGGAAGTAGCCCTCCTTCTCGCGCACCGTGTAGCCCAGCCCCGGCTTGCCGGAGTTCCAGTGGCCCTCGGCAGAGTCCACGGAATAGTGCGAGCGATTGGGGCCGAGCTCGTACGAAACCTCGTCGAAGACGAAGAACTCGCACTCCGGGC
>Ga0307312_10002320_pt1 | contig 9962 bp, 9 predicted proteins | sample ER_DNA_202_FD_194489 | JGI IMG/M metagenome (GOLD analysis project Ga0307312, IMG submission 194489) | Bulk soil microbial communities from the East River watershed near Crested Butte, Colorado, United States - ER_DNA_202 | ecosystem: Environmental > Terrestrial > Soil > Floodplain | place: USA...
CCATGACCGGGCACACCCTCGGCGCGGCCGGCGCGATCGAAGCCGCGCTGTGCATCCTCGGGATGCGGAACGAGATCCTGCCGCCGACGATCAATCAGGAGACGCCCGATCCGGACTGCGACCTCGACTACATCCCGAACCGTGCTCGGAAAGCGAAGGTCGACCTCTCGCTCTCCAACTCGATGGGCTTCGGCGGCCACAACGTCGCGCTGGTCATTCGCAAGGATGCGGCTTGATCTGATGCCCGACCCCCGGAAGGTTCGTGCCGACGCCAACGCGCTCGTCGCCGAGCTCCTCGAGCGCCTCGCGAACGACGAGGTCAGCGAGCTCGAGGTGAAGCGTGGCGGCGTGCGCGTGCGCGTCGCCAAGAATGGCGCCCGTCTCGCGCCGAGCCCGACCGGCGCTGCGGCCGCGCCGCACCCGGTGCCGACCGCCCCGGCCGCGCCGGTGAAGGAGCTCCCGACCGTGAACGCGCCGCTCACCGGCATCTTCTACCGCTCCTCGTCTCCGCAGACGGAACCGTTCGTGCAGGTGGGTGCGAGCGTCGAACCCGGCGACGTGATCGGTCTCATCGAGGCCATGAAGCTGTTCAACGAGATCCGTTCGACGGCGTCGGGACGGGTGCGCCGCATCTTTGCCGAGAACGGGCAGCTCGTTCGGGCGCATCAGCCACTGCTGGAGGTCGAGCCGGCATGAGCGCGGTGCGCTGCGTGATCTGCGGGACTCCGCTTGACGACGGCGCGCTGCGCGTGCGCTACGAGGACCGGGTCTACGCCTTCGACGCGTTGAAATGCAAGCGCATCTTTCAGGAGAATCCGGATCGCTATCTCGACGCGACCGGCCGAGTCCTCGAGGAGCCGCGTTAGGCCAAAGGGCTACGTGGTCGCGCGAGAAAGCGCTGAGACGATGACGTCGCGGATCATTCCATTCGGCATGCGGTCGCTCACGTAGGCCATTGCGCGCATCAGCGGCGCCGGCTCATTCGCGCGGACCTGCACGGCGTAGACGACGGTTCGGACGCGGCCGGCGAGTTCCTCCACAGCCGCCGCGTCCGCTTTGCCGTACGAGCTCAGGATGGCGAAAGGCACATCAGCCTCGATCTCCGACGCGTCCTCCACGCGGAACAGCGAGAAGGGCAGCTCCACCGACCGCAGAAGCCGGAGACACTGCCGTACGGATCGACGACCGGGATCGCGACGTTGAGCGCCGTTGCCATTTGACGCCAGCGTCAACCAACGGTGGAAGGCTGCGAAGACCCGGGCGGGGGAAGAGCCTCCCCCGTTCGGAGGATGGATCAGCTCAGCCCGCAGCTCCACCTGTGAATTCCGGCAATAGCTGGACGTATTCGATGTCCTCGGGATGCCGATACAGCTCGACGACGGTCGCGGACTCGGTGCCGGGCGCCACCTCGATCCGGTACCAGCGCGTCGCGCCGTTGGCGATCGTCTCATCGGACTCGAGGATGTCGATGTAGCGCGTCGCCGGGCCGGGCAGTCCGTACTTCGCGAGGACCGCCTGAATGTCACGGCACTGCGCGATCTGGACGAGGATCACTCCCGAAAGCGTCGGCTCTGCGAGGGTCGGCTGACCGTTGACGGGGGCGTGGGGAGGGTTGTTGGGCTCGGGAGTCCGCAGTACTCGACAGGTCGTCGATGGCCGTGGGGTGCGAGCTTCATTCATCGTCGGTGCCGGCCCTACCCACAGCTCTGCTGAAGTCGCGGTCGGGGACGGAATAGCGTTCCCGGTCGGAGATGCGATTGCCAACGGCGTCGACTGTGGCGCTTGCGCAATCTCCGTCGCGATGACGACCGCGATCGCCGCGAGAGCGGCGAGAACGATGAGGCGCGGACGCCGGCTCACGGCTCTCCCAAAGATCACCGGCTTCATCGATACATGGTCGTTGCGGGATTGGGGGAGTCGGTTGGGGGCCACTTGAAGCCGGTTGATACGGTGGACGCGTGCGATCGCGTATCGCGGTCCTCGCAACGCTCGTCGTGCTCGGCGGTCTCGTCCTGTACGCCTCGCGACCGGCTCCCGGCCCGACCCCCGTGCTCGCGACGCCAACACCTAGCTCCGCGCCGAGCGCTACAGCCGTTCCAACAGGGACACCGACGACGTCGCCGCAAACGACCAGCGCACAGGGCGTGGTTTTGACTGCCCGACCGACGATGGTGGCGTCAGAGTTCAAGTACGTCGAGACGTGGCCTGGCCGCATCGTTATGTTCGACCTCGTGGCGCGACGCGCTACCGAGGTCGCGACCTATACGACCGCTACCACCGAGCCTGGATATCCCGGAGCGGAGCTCTCGGCCTCAGCCGATGGGCGGACGCTCCTCGTCTTGGTGCACGTGAGTCCGACCGACGGGACGCTCTTCGTGCTCCGGCCCGAGAGCGGGGAGGTTCGGCTCATCTTGCGTGGCCCGCTCGAGCGAGCGCTTCTCTCGGCCGATGGCTCCCGGTTCGCCGTGGCGCGGCACGACGCCGACCCCCGGCTCACGGGACTCGCTGTTGGAGCCACGGCGGACGGAACGATGCGCAGACTCATCGGCGACGATCCACAGCTCGTCGGCTCGCCGCCGATCCCCCTCGCGTTCTCGCCCGACGGCCAGCTGCTGGCATTCGGACTAGGGATGGGGGATACCGGATATCGAGGTGGGGTGATCCCGGTGGCGTCCGCCGAGGTGGATGCCACTCGTCTGCGAGACGCGCGCGGGGCGACACCCGGCGTGGCGATGCTCGACGCTGCCACAGGCGGTGAATTCATCTCCGCCGGCGAGCTGTTCATCTGGAGCGCGCGCGGCGCCTTCGGCGGGCAGACGGTGGCGTACACGTACAGGATCGCGCCGAAGATGACGACCGCGCTCAATCGGCCGAGCGGCGACCTTCAGCTCGCGGAAGCGGTATGGCGGCCCGGCAGCGATGAGTTCGCGACACTTGAGCAGCCGAGCTGTTGCGGGGTGGGCCTCCCTCGCACACCCTGGCTACGAGGACGGGATGGGTCATCGAGGAGGCTCTTTGAAGCGACGCCTTTCCTATCCGGAATGTGGTGGTCTCGCGACGGAACGAAGCTCTACGCCACGACGGGCGGCGATGACTCGACCGGCGGGGTGGTCGACCTCCTCACGGGGCAGTCGATCATGGGTTTCTGCAAACGAGGCGGCGTCGCGCCCGGCAGCTGCACCTAGCCCGCGCCGAGCAACGTCACCGCCACAAGCGCGACCGAAAGCGCGGACGCGCCGATCGCCGTGCCGACGCCGATCCATTGCGAGACGCGGGTGTTGGCGTTCTCGCCCATCAATCCCCGATCGCCGGCGAGCTTGAGGATGAACACGAGCACGATCGGCAGCAGGAGGCCGTTCACGTTCTGCGAGACGAGGATGAGCGGGAAGAGCGGGACGCTCGGCGAGAGCACGACGAGCGCGCCGATGACGAGCAGGAGTGTGAAGAGGCCCATAAAGACCGGCGCCTCGCGAAAGTCCTTGCTGATCCCGGCCTCCCAGCCGAACGCCTCGCAGATCGCGTAGCTCGTCGAGAGCGGCATCACCGTCGCCGCAAGCAGTGACGCTCCGAATAGGCCGATGCCGAAGAGCAGCTTCGCCTGATCCCCGGCGAGCGGTCCGAGCGCCTGCGCGGCATCCGCGGCGGAATTCACGATGACGTGATGAGGGAACAGCACGGCGCCCGCGACAATCACGATGAAAAAGCCGTTCAGCCCTGTCAGGATCGCGCCGAGAGCGACGTCGACGCGTGCGAAGCGATAGAGGTCGCGTCCGATTCCCTTGTCGACGATCGACGCCTGTATGTAGAACATCATGTACGGGGTGATCGTCGTGCCCACCAGAGCTAGCGCCGCGATGAGGGCGGCCTGCTCCGTCGGCAGCGTGGGTATCGCGAAACCCCTCGCGACCGCCGCCCAATCCGGCTTCACGATGATCGCGCTCACCGGGTAGGCGACGAACGCGAGGACCAGAACGAAGAGCGTGCGCTCGACGACCTTGTAGCTGAAGAACACGACGAGTGCCCAGATCACGAGAGCCGCGGCGGGCACGGACACGATCCGTTGGACTCCGAGAAGCTCGAGGCTCGCCGCCACGCCGGCGAACTCGGCGACGACGTTGGATCCGTTCGCGATCAGCAGCGCGACCATCGCAACGATCGTCCAGCGAACGCCGAAGCGCTCCCGTATGAGGTCGGAGAGTCCCTTGCCGGTGACCGCGCCCATCCGGGCGCACATCTCCTGGATCACGAGGAGGCCGGCGGTGGAAAGAAGGAGCAGCCAGAGCATCGCGAAGCCGTAATGCGCCCCGACCGCGGTGTACGTCGTGACGCCACCGGCATCGTTGCCGGCGAACCCCGTGATGATCCCGGGACCCATCACGGCGAGGAAGCTGAGAAGAGTGGAACGGCGGATGCGCGCGCGACGGCCGACCGCGGAGGCGGTCCTGATCACCGTGCGATCGACCGGAGGGACCTCTTCTTCCAGCCGCGCGGGAGCATGAACTCGACGACGTCGTCCACGGTGACGGTGCCGAGGAGCTTCTTGCGAGCGTCAACCACCGGCATCGCCAGGAGGTCGTACTTCGCGATGAGCGCCGCCACCTCCTCTTTCGGCGTCTCGGCGTCCACCTTCAACACGTTCGGATCCATGATCTCGCTCACCTTCGTCTCCGGCGACGCGACGACGAGGTCCCGCAGCGACAGGACGCCCTCGAGCTTGCCGTCGGCGTCGACGACGTAGAGGTAATAGGTGAGCTGGGGATCCGGCTTCTTCGCGCGGAGCTCGTCGATCGCCTGCGCGGCGGTGAGTTCTCTCGGAAGCGCGACGAAGTCCGTCGTCATGATCCCGCCGGCCGAGTCCTCTGAGTGGGTGAGGAGCTCCTCGACGTCATGGGCCTCTTCCTTGTCCATCAGCTCGACGAGCTCGTCGCGGCGTTCCTCGGGCAGATCCTGCAAGAGGTCGGCGGCTTCGTCCGGATCCATTTCTTCGAGGATGTCCGCCGCGCGCTCCTCAGGGAGATCGCTAACGATCGCAGCCTGCATCTCCGCCTCGACCTCCTGAAGCGCCTCGGCGGCGGTCTCGATGTCGAGCTGCTGAAAGACCGCGACCCGCTCGTCGGCGGTCATCTCCTCGACGATGTCGGCGATGTCCGCAGGGTGCAGGAGCGCAAGCTTCGCGTGCGGGATCGTGAGTCGGACCGCTGCGGTCTTGGCGGGAGCCTCGTTCTTGGTCTCGAGCGGCTCCACCAGGTGCCAGGGGATGATCCCGCGCGGCAGTCGCCGTCCGGCGAGCCCGACGACGCGCTCGGCGACGGACTCGGCGCCCACCCGGCGAAGCAGGCCGCGGAGCCCAACATCGGCGCCGACGAGACGAAGCTGGCCATCGACGTCCGAGAGCTGCAGGTCGTTCACGCGCACGACCTTGGCGCCGTGGGTATCGACGATCTGCTTGTCCAGGAGGTCGCGGGCGAGCCGGAGGGCCTCGGCCGGAAGCTGAGCGTCAGGTGTTGTCTCAAGGCGGTTGCGAAGACGGAAGTGACCGATCTCTTGCGCGAGATCGCCCCAGCGCACGACCTTCTCACCGGACGGCGTTGCGAGGATGGCCCACTGCGCGGCCGGGAACTGCCCCTGCGGGACGACCGCGATGTCCGCGAGCTTACCCACCTCGTTGCCGTTCGGCTCGATAACCCGGCGGTGCTGTATTTCCGACAGGTACGGCACGACGCCGGAAGCGTAACCGGTACAATTCGTATATCCCAGAGCGCCCGACCGGGCGTACCCTCACGCGTTGGAGGAACACCCCGTGCCACAGATAACTGACGCTGGTCTTCGCGCGCGCGCACTCGCCGATCAGGCCACCGCGGCCGCACTCGAGGCCGACTGGCCGCGCGCCGCGGAGCTGAACCAAAAGCTCGTCGACGTCTCACCGGAGGATCTCGAGGCCCGCAACCGGCTTGGTCGCGCGCTCCTCGAGCTCGGCCGGTTGGACGAGGCGAAGGCGTCTTTCGCCGAGGTCCTCAAGATCGAGCCGGCCAACTCGATCGCGCTTCGCGGGAACTCTCGCGTCACGACGCTGCAGGAGCACAAGACCAAGCCGTTCACGACGACGACCAAGACGCAGCCCCGGCTCTTCATCGAGGACATGGGGAAGACGGGCATCCTCCGCTTGATCAACCCCGCTCCGACCCACGTCCTCGCGAAGTACAGCCCCGGCGCTGAGTGCGAGCTGCGCGAGCAGGAGGGGCTTCTCGCCGTGCACGCCCGCGACGGCGATCTCATCGGGTTCCTCGAGCCGAAGGTCGGCCGGCGCTTGATCGACCTCATCCGGACGGGCAATCAGTACGTCGCGGCGATCGTGAGCAACGATCCGGCGAACGCCCGTGTCGCTATTCGCGAAGTGTTCTCGAGCGCTGAGAACACGAGCCGCATCTCGTTCCCGGGACACCATCGGTCGGCGGAGACGAAGGAGCGCGCGTACGTTCGCGGCACCTTCTTCCGCGACGGCGGGGACGAGATCGAGGAGGACGCCGAGGGGGTCGAGGAAGAGACTCCGGCCGCCGAGGAAGTGCTCGAGGAGACCGAGGTCACCGAAGAGCCGCTCGCCGTCGACACCGAGGACGACGACGATTCGGAGGACGAAGCCGAAGAGTGAGCGGCGCGTCCACGCGCCGCGCGCTCGGATCCATCCTCGCCTTGGCGTTGCTCGCGTCCTGCACCGAGTCGGGACAACCCTCGCGGACCGGCCCATTCAACGACGTTGAGGGCGCGCCAAAGCTCGCGCGGGACGCCGGTGCGGTGCTCCTCCAGGTGTCCGCATATGACTACGGTCTCGCCGGAGCGCTCGCCGGAAGCCAGACCCGCACGGTCGCGGCGGCGCGTTACGGCGCGGTGATGCGCGGCACGACGCAGACGATCTCCGCCTTCAACGCGGCCGTCCTGTCCGGGACGCTCGACCGCACCGGGCCGATCCGCGAAAAGCTCGTCCCTGTTGCCGACGGTCTCTCGGATCTCGCGCGTGACGGCGAAACGTACGCCGACGGCGGAGACCCCGCCGCGTTCGCTCGCGTGCTCACCGATGTCACGGCGGGCTGGCAGCGCCTGCGCGATCTGTCGACCACGCTGCCGAAGGATGACGCGCTGCAAAGCACGATCGCCCGCGGCATGTCCTTGGTCGTGACGAGCAAGTCGTCCACGCAGTCGACGATCACCACCGGTCCGTACGCGAGCGCCACCGAAGCAAAGCAGGCCCTCCAGCGCATGGGCGCGCCGCTGAACGGGTCGTTCAGCGTGAGCGCTCCGTTCGTGGTGCGGATCGGGCCGTACAACGATCGAGCCTCCGCGGACACGGCGAGCGCCGGCCTTCAGAAGCAGGGCGTGATCAACGTCGTGACCGACGATGCGTCCTACGCATTTGCCCGAAGCGGGCCGCTCCCCGACGCCGAGCTCTGGCGCGAGCCGTCGCGCGTGCAAGAAGTGCGCGCGACGTCGCGAAAGATCGCGGTGAGCTCGGACGGTGCGTGGCTGCTGACCGGGAGCGACGACGGCTACGCGGCGCTGTTTGACCCGAAGGGCACGCTCACGGCACTCCCGCAGGGCTTCGCGGGTATGAGCGTGCTTCAGTTCTCCGACGGTGGCGACGCGCAGACGTTCGCCGTCGGCGGCCAGGTCGTCACCTTCCTCGCCGTCCCATCTGGAGAGAACATCGGGTCCGGCATGCGCTTCACCGGCGCCGCGACGCAGATCCTCTTCACCGGCTCGACGCATGTCTTCGTCGTCGCGTCGGGTGGCTCGACCGGGCTTCCCGGCGGCGGCCCGGGCTTGATCGGCGGACGCACCGCGAGCGGCGAGGTCATCGGAGACCCGTTCCCGATCGTGACGCCGGCCGCGGGCGCGCGGATCGCCGCGAGCGATGCCGGAGACGTCTACGTCGGTACGACCAGCGAGAACAACTTCGACATCGAGGTCTTCCGCCCGGGCCGCGATTCGGAGCTCAAAGCCGTCGCGCGCATCGCCGGGACGGGCACCGCTCTCGCGGTGGACCGGACCGCCAAGTTCGCCGCCGCCGTCACCGACCAGGGCACGTACCGCTTCGCGCTCGCCGACCCCAAGACGACCCTGACGCGAGTCGCGGGCACCGTTCGCGACATCGCTTTCGCGCCCGACGGCACTCTGTACGCGCTCGATCAGACGTCCCTCCTGGCGGTCGGTCCGGACGGCGTGACGAAGTGGACGGCCCCGCTCGTGGACGGGCGGCGCCTCGTCGCCGCGCGCCGCGCGGTCGTCCTGGACGGCACCGACAAGGCCCTCGCGTTCAACCCAGCGGACGGCACCGCCGAGGAGCTGGGCGCCGGCGGAACCATCAACGACCTCACCATGTCGCGCGACGGTCGGGTCGTTGGAGTGATCGTGGACGCGAGGAGGGCCGTACTCTTCACCCTGCCTTGAGCCAACCTGAGCGTGTCCGCTCCATGGTCCCACTCGAGATCGTTTCGCTTCCCCGTCCGCTCGACCGTTTCGGCACCGCATTTCCCTCGGCGCTCGCCGACCTCTACGCCAACGCGTACGCGCCGCGCCGCGGCGTTGTCCTCGATCCGCTCGCGCATCCGTGGTCCGCGGCAGATGCCGCCGAGCGCGCCGATCGGCGTGGCGTCGCGAAATCGCGCGAGCCGCTGGGCGAATGGGCGCGCCGTGCGATCGCGCTCGCGCCGGCCGGCGACGAAATCCTCGCGGCGCTCGATCGTGTGGGAGAGAGCGCGCTCGTCGGGACGCCGCACCGCGTTGCGATGCGCGAGCTCTACGGCTCGACCTGCGCGACATGCCGCGGACCCGTGGTCGTCGAAGCGTTCCTCTGGGAACGTGACGCGCCCACCCCGACGAAGAAGGCGTTCCGCTGCGGCATCTGCGCTCGCGAGGGCCGTGCGCTCCTCATCGAAGCTGCGACCGAGGACGACGAGCAGTCGAGCCAGCGGCTTGAGCCGCGCGGGATGGCGTATTGGCAATTCGTGGAGCGGTTCGGGCCCGACCCGAACGCCCAGGCGCTCGGCGAGAGCACCGCGGCGCTATACACACCGCGGAATCTGACGGCGCTCGTCGCGACGCTGCGCGCGGTCGAGACCGCGGTGCCCGCGTCGCCGGCCCGCGATGTCCTTGTTCTGTGTGTGCTGGAGGTGCTCATCTCCGGGAGCCGCCTGAACACGCTGGCCGGACGCGGCGCGCCGCTCCGTGTGGAGAAGGGTCGCGCGCGGCGCTCGCACGCGTCGCAGTCGCGCGAGGTCAACGTCTGGCTCGAGTTCGATCGGACGGTGCGCGAGCTCGTGGCCTGGCTCGCGCAGCATCCGTCGCCGGCCCGCGCGCGGTCCGCCACGCTCGCCCTGGATACAGGCGATGCGGACCTCGTCCTTTGCCAGGCGCCGGTCGAGGACGCTCTCGGCGGCTGGAGCGCGGTCGCCGCGGTGGCGTTGCTCGGTATCCGCGGGACGAAACCGACCGACGCGGGCGACGGCCGTGTCGTCGGGCGCGAGCGCCTCTTGCGAACGATGCGCGCCGCCCTGATCGAAGGCCATCGCGGGTCGCGTCCGGAGGCGCCGGCCGTCGTGTACGTCCCGCACGCCGACCTCACGACGATCGCCGCGGTCGCCCTCGCCGGGGCGGGTGCGGGCTACCGCTTGCGCGGGATCACCTACCAGAGAGACGCGCTTTCGACCGCGGGAGCGAGCGGCTCCGGCGCCGCGGCCGTCTGCGATTTCGACCGTGACGTGCCGCTGCTTCGCGATCAGGGTGCCGCCGACGCGGTCGGGATCGAGGACGCGATCCGCGTCGGCGTCCGCGAGATCATTCGCTCGCGCGGGGAGCCGGTCGCGACGGACCGTGCCGCGGTCGCCGCCCTCGAGTCTCTCGCTGCTCGCAAGCTGCTCGCGCCGCTCACCCTCGCTCGGGCCGGGGGCGTGTCCGAGCTCGAGGTGTTC